>Ga0126381_100001996_pt1 | contig 21975 bp, 15 predicted proteins | sample PanSoiMetPlot_28_FD_96465 | JGI IMG/M metagenome (GOLD analysis project Ga0126381, IMG submission 96465) | Tropical forest soil microbial communities from Panama - MetaG Plot_28 | ecosystem: Environmental > Terrestrial > Soil > Tropical forest > Bulk soil | place: Panama | collected 2016-02-17
CTCCCCAATGCGCCCGCGACCAGTCCGGCCTTTAAAAAATTGCGTCTGGAACAATGGCCCATTTTGCCCTCCAACTGGCCATTATCGTATCAAAGTCCTGCCCACCGGCCCGGTACATGCAAGTGGCCGGCCCTGGCGCCGGGCGATTGCGGGGGCAAGGCCAGCCGCACGGTGACCGCGCCGGCGCGAGGTTGATGTGCACGCGCGTGGGTGAAGGTCCTAGGGCGGTCTGTGCCCAGGCGCCAGCGGCCGCGGCCGCGAGCAGAACAATTCAAATATCCGCAAACAAGACCTTAACAGATTGATATGAAAAACGTTAAACCCTTATCCTGCAGCCATAGGAGTTCCCGTACGCATGTCTCCGTTCTGGGATCTTTGCGGGTAACGGGAAAGTATAGGTGGTGAGAATTCCAGCCTGGCGATGCGACCGCGCCGAGCGCCTCCAACGCAGGTCCGCCGGCGAAATCGCACGCCGCGCCGGTTGCGCGCACAGCTCACGGCTCAGAGCTCACATCTCTTTAGAGCTTCATCTTTTCCAGCTTGCGATACAGCGTCTTGCGCTCGATTCCGAGAATCTGCGCGGCCTTGCTCTTATTGCCGCCGGTAGCGGCCAGCACGCGGCGGATCTGGTCTTCTTCGGCGTCGGCCAGTGTCTCCACCGGCTTTTCGCGCGATTCCATCACGGTGAGCGCCTGATTTACGCTCGCCGCATCGATACGGTCGGCCAGCACGCTCAGCCGTTCCACCAGGTGCTGCAACTGGCGTACGTTGCCGGGCCAGGTGTAATCCTGTAGCGCCTTGATGCCCGATTCCGTCAGCTTCACGTCGCGATGGTAGCGGTCGTTGAACTTATTCAGGAAGAAGCGGGTCAGGTCGCGGATGTCGCCGCGCCGCTCGCGCAGCGGCGGCATCTCGATGCGAACCACGTTCAGACGGTGCCAGAGGTCTTCGCGGAACTTGTCGTCCTCCACCATCCGCTGCAGGTCTTTGTTGGTAGCGGCCAGGACCCGCACGTCCACCGTCTTGGAACGCGCCGCACCCACCGGACGGATCTCATGCGTCTCCAGGAAGCGAAGCAGCGCCAACTGAAAATTCAGGTCGATTTCCCCGATCTCATCCAGGAAAACGGTGCCGCGGTTAGCCGCTTCGAACACGCCCTGGCGGTCGCGCTCGGCGCCCGTGTAGGCGCCGCGAACCGCGCCGAACAGTTCGCTCTCCAGCAGCGTCGACGCGATGGTACCGCAGTCCACCGCGATAAACGGTTGGCTCGAGCGTGCGCTCAGCCGGTGAATCATGCGCGCCGCCAGGTCCTTACCTGTGCCCGTCTCGCCTTCGATCACCACCGTCACATCGGTGGGCGCCACCCGCACCACGGTCTTGTAAATATCGATCATGGCCGGCGAGCTCCCGATCATCTCCGTTTCCGGCAGCTCTTCCTCTTCTTCGGCCTCGTCTTCCTGATTGCGCGAGGCCTCGGCCCGCTCGATCGCGTCCAGCATCACGTCCAGCTCGAACGGCTTGGCAATGTAGTCGAACGCTCCGCCGCGCGTCGCCGCCATTACGGTCTCCACCGTTCCGCGGCCGGTCATCAGGATCACGGAGCACTGCGGATCCTTGCTCTTGGCGGCGTTCAGCACGTCCAGTCCGGTGCGCTGGTCGATGTAGATATCGGAAATGACGATGGGGTAGGCGTTGCCGGTCAGCCGCTCGATGGCTTCATCGGTCGTGGAAACGGCGTCCACGGCATATCCTTTTTCTTCGAGCGCCACCTGGATGGTAAACTGCAGCGCCGGATCGTCCTCGACTAACAGTAGCCTCGGCATCAGTTGTGTTCCGCCAGGGTGGATACAGGAGTATGCGACATCGCCGGCAGCACTAGCGTGAAGCAGGAACCCTCGCCCGGCCGGCTGGTTACATCGATCCGCCCACCGTGCTGCTCCACGATCTGTTGGACGATGGAAAGCCCGATTCCGGTGCCCGCCTCTCCGGATTCTTCGGCTTTTTTGGTCCGGTAGAACTTCTTAAAAATCTGCTTCACTTCCTTTTGATCCATGCCGATGCCCTGATCCTGGACGGCCATGCGTACGTGGTGGTCATCTTTCCAGGCGGACACGACGACCTTCGTGCGTTGTGGCGAATATTTAACGGCGTTGGTAAGTAAATTGTAGCAGGCGTATTCCATCAACTCGCGGTCGCCGGTAATCTGCAAGTCGCCCGTGATCGGCGAAAGCGCCACCGCGATATGCTTGCGATCCGCGAGCGGTCCCACGCGCTGCAGACAGATCTCCATCATCTGCCTCACGCCGATGGTTTCATGCTTGAGCTCCATCTGGCCGGCGGAAAGCCGCTCTACGCTGAGGAACACCTCTACCATCCGCGCGAGCCGCTTGGACTCGGAGTTGATCAGCTGCGCGATCTGCTTGCGCTTTTCTTCGGTGAGCGCGTAGCGCGTGATCAGTTCGCTTGAACCTTGAATGGCGGAGAGGGGTGTCCGCATTTCGTGCGTGACGAACTGCATGGCCTGCTGGTAGCGTGTGCGCGCCGCCTGTTCCACCCGCCAGTTCCGCCGCACCACCAGGTAGTAATACCCTGCGGCCGTCAGCGTGCTGAACCATGCCGCGGCAGCGGGCATCGTCAATTGCAGCACCAGCCGGTGCGTGAAGAAAAGGTAGGGCGTCACGTGCGCGATCGCCAGGATCGCCGCGCCGCCGGCGTACGCCCACCAGCCCGGAAGATACCGGAACGCCAGGCCCGTGGCTGCGACCAGCGCCAGGCTGAACAGCACGACATATCCGCCGTTCACGTCGCGGATGAACAGTCCCTGCGCCATGGTCTCGAAGGCGTCGGCGTGTACCTCGATGCCCGCCTCCTGTATGCCCGGCCGGGCCGGCGTCAGCAGACGGTCGCGAACCTCCCCGAGCGAAGTGACGCCAACAAATACAACCTTCCCTCTAAAGACGCCGGCCTGCTCCGGATGATCGATCAGCTCCTTTACGCCCACCCGCGGGATCTTGAAAGGCGCGAAGTTTATGCGCATGAATCGGCTGTCGTCGCGCTCCTGACCGTCGGTAACCTTCTGCGGTACCGGAATCCTCGTCGAGCCAACTTGCACGTCGTCCGGACTCTGAATCAGCTCCGCGCCGCGCGAAAGCCGGAAGGCCTCCAGCGAGATGGCCCAGCGCTGGTCGTGCCCGGCCAGTTTCACCAGCGGGATGGACCGCGTAATACCGTCGTTGTCGGGCGCCACCGAAACGTGGCCCAGCACCGTTTGGGGCGGACGAAATTCCGGCAGCGGATTCTCCCAGCCGTCGTTCAGCACCTCGCTGTCGAGCACCAGGTTCGGCGTGGTGTGGAACGCCGCCGCCAGTTGCTCGTCCGCCTGCGGATTTCGGGTGGCCAGAATGATATCGACGGCCACCGCCCTAGGCTGCTGTGCGTTCACAAGCTGCAGTGCTTCGGCTAAAGGTTTCCGGATCTCATGAATGCCGCCGTACGCATCCAGCGTGCGGTCATCAATCGCCAGAATCGCGCATTGCGGCTCCCACGCGGGTTGGTTGTAGTGGCGAAACCATAAGTCGTAAGCGTAATTATCGATCCCCGCCCCGAAACTGATAGCCACCACCACGGCCACCGCGAACGCAGCAGCCAGCAGCCCCAGGTAGATTGCCGCCTTCATGCCAATATTTTCAGTATAGTGAGACTAATCATGAGGCGCATGGTGCGGGGTGACTTCGACAATCTCATCGCGGAGAGGCGGAGGGGCGGAGCACGCCGAGAAAGCCTCTTTTCAGATTTTCTCCGGTCTTCCGCGTCTCCGCGGCTGATCGGAATCCTTCTGGCCGTGCTGACGCCTCTCGGCCTCACGGCCGGGCCGGCAGCTGACCTGGCGCGCGTGATCCGCGAGAACAGCTTCGACCGTGACGAGTGCTATCGCGTGCGCGAACTGCGGATCGCCAAGCAAGACCTCAAGATTTATCTGACCGACGGCCACCTCATCTTCGCCAAGCCCGTGGAAGGGCGCCGCATCGCAGCCGTTTTCGTCGCCGATACCGATGGGGGCGATGCCGAAATCATTCTCATGCCGCCCGACCGCGCCGAGCGCCGGTCGCTGGCCACCTACACACATTCACCGAATCTCGACGAGCACTTCCGAACAGCTCTCTTTCTGTTCACCGGTGACGACTACGCTGCCCTGACGGCGCAGATGTCTGAGAATCCGTTCAACCGTAAGACGCCCGAGGTCGGTGCGGTGATGGACGAAGAATACACTCCGACGCTGCGCAATCTCGCCACCAGCTACCAGACGCGGCTCGTCGCCGACTTGATCAACGCGCCGGCCCGGCCGCCGGGTCTGTTCGCGGCGCTGGTCAATAGTCCCAAGCTGGGCAACTTCGACGTGATTTTTGACCCCGGCGCGAGGGAGCAGATCCTGGCGGGCCAGGTTACGAGCCGCAACGGCCGCTTCTATTTCGATTCCTGGACGAGTTTCACGGCCCGTTCCACACGCAAGGCCCAGACCGCGCCGGTCTACGATCTCGATGTCAGCGACTATCGGATCCAAGCCACCATCGACCCCGATCTTTCGCTCACTGCCGCCACGCGCTTGAAAGTCCAGCCTCGCGTAGACGGTCTCCGCTCCCTGCCATTCGACATCACGCCGCAGGAGGAGATCACGGGCGCCACGCTCGATGGCCAGCCGCTTGAAGTCCTGCAGCGCGAATCGCTGCGCAGCGACGCCGCCCGGGGCGGCAACGAGATGTTTCTTCTGACGGCCGCCGAACCGCTGCGCGCGGGCCGCACCTACGAACTGGAAATCCGTCACTCGGGCAAAGTGATCGTCGATGCGGGTGACCGCGTCCTCTACGTCAGCGCGCGCGGCAACTGGTATCCGATGCACGGTTCGCAGTTCGCTGCTTACGATCTGACCTTCCGTCATCCCAAGGATCTCGACCTGGCGGCCCCCGGCGACCTGGTGGACGAGCGCACCGAAGGCGACTGGCACATTACCCACCGGCGCACTTCGGCAACCATCCGGGTGGCGGCATTCAATCTGGGCAGCTACGCGCGTAAGCGTGTGGAGCGCGCGGGCTACAGCGTTGAGGTGTGCGCCAACCGCGCCCTCGAACTCGCTTTGCAGCCCCGCCAAACCGAAGCGGTGATGCTTCCCCACGGGCCCGCCGGGCTTTCCCGGCACCCGGAAACCCTGGCCCCTAGCGCCGAACCGGCTCCCGACCCGCTGGAACGGCTGCAGAAAATGGCCACCGACATCGCTTCTGCCGTGGAATTCATGAGTTCCAAGTTCGGGCCGCCGGCGCTGCCACACCTGATGGTCTCGCCGATTCCCGGGACTTTCGGGCAAGGTTTCCCTGGCCTCATCTACCTCTCCACACTCTCCTACCTCAACAAACTGCCTCCGGCATATGCGCCTCGCGGCCCAAATGACACTACGGAATTATTTTTTCAGGATCTACTGCAAGCCCATGAGACCGCGCACCAGTGGTGGGGCAATCGCGTGGCCTGTGGGAGCTACCGCGACAATTGGCTGATGGAAGCGCTGGCTAGCTATTCCGCTTTGCTCTATGTGGAGAAGATCAAAGGACCGCGTCCGGTAGAGAATATTCTCGACCGGTACCGCGACATGCTGCTCGCCAAAGGCGCCAACGGCGAGCCGGTCGAATCGGCCGGCGCCATCGTACTGGGTGGGCGCCTCGAGAGTTCCCTCGAACCCGCCGCATGGCGCGCCATCACCTACGGTAAGGGCACCTGGATCATACAGATGCTGCGCCGTCGCATGGGCGACCAGCGTTTCTTTGCCATGTTGGCGGAAATGATCAAGCGCTACGACCGGCGCGAGATCTCCACCGAGCAGTTCCGGCAGCTTGCCTCCGAATTCCTGCCGCCCAAATCGGACGACCCGCAGCTGGAAACCTTCTTCGATGAGTGGGTTTACGGCACCGGTATCCCCGCGCTGAAATTGTCATATTCGGTCAGAGGCAAGGCTCCCAACGTGCGACTGACCGGCACCGTGACGCAAACGCAGGTAGATGACAGCTTCGCCACATTTGTGCCCGTGGACATTCAATCTCCGCGCGGCCGCATCATCACGCAGTGGGTCCGCTGCTCAAATGACCCCGGCACGTTCACGGTGGCCTTGAGTGCGCCGCCGGTTAAAGTGACGCTGGATCCCAATCATGCAGTCTTGCGTAAACCTTGAGGCCGGGTCTTCAACGCTTAGACGAGGAGCGGAGAAAGTCTAACAAAGAGGTTTTCTCCGCGGTCTCCGCGTCTCCGCGAATGGATCTTAAGGCTTCTGCTCGACCAACTCGCTCACCATCCCGTCCACCTCTTCCACCTTCACGATGAAACGTTTGCGCGCGGCGAGTTTGGATTCGGGCACTTCAAAGCGCGCCGCTACCATGCGGTCGAGGGTACCGTGAGGCGGCACTTTGTCGCGTTCTTTCAGCGACTCGTTGTACTTCTCGCCCAGCAGCGGAATACCCGCAAACAGACGCTTCGCATCCATTTCGGAGGACGTCTGGCCTTCCATCTGTAGGGCGGAACCGTCATCCAGCACGACGGTCACGTTCTTCGCCATGAAGGTGTAGTCGGACGGGTTCGTAACGCGGAAGTCCACCACCGCGACCGAGCTGTTGTCGTCGAGCGGCGCGATCCTCACCTTGAGGACTTTGCCGGGCAGCGTCAGGTGCGCCCCTCGCTGCATAAAAAAAATGCTGCCCACGGCCACCGCGATTACGGCGATCCCGATGGCGAAAGCAATCAGAAGTGTCTTGGACATAAAAGCGCTGTCAGCCATCAGCTTACCGCTTAAACCGGGGCGCGGTCTGCGCGCCGAAGCGGTCCGCTGACGGCTGATCGCTACAACTCGCCCACGATCCGCATGATCTCTTCCATAGACTTGTGGGCCGCGGCGATCAGGGTGCCGTCGAAGATATGCGTCTCCAGCCCGACCTTGCCCTGGTAATCGTCGTGTTCGAGAGCGGTCATGATGGCCTTCCAATCCTCTTTTTCCGGGCTCTCCGGCATCACTCCCTTGCCCTTCACCTGGATGTTGAGGATGCGCTTCTTCGGCAGCGCCGAGTAACCGTCGGGGTACGACGTTTCGCGCCCATAGGCATTGTGCGGATCCCAATTCATGCCGATCCAGGGCGACGGGATCGATTTGAAGATAGCCGCCAGCTCGGCGGAAGTGGCGATGTTCTGCGATCCTTCGTTTTCGATCAGTAGGTGTACCTTTTCGCGCTGTGCCGTCAGCGCCATTTCGCCCAGCGTATCGACTATGCGCGGGTACATCGACTCCGGCTCGGCGATGCGCGTGCCGGTAAAGACCCGCACCTTGTCGCAGCCCATGATCTGAGCGCAGTGGATCGCCTTCGCCATGTCGTCCATGCGGCGGTCCCAGCGCGCCTGTTCGGAGGCGAGCCGCCTCTGGCGGGCCTCATCGGTTTCCTGCCGTTTGCGCGCGGGCTCCGTGCCGGGCCAGGTGAATTTCATGAGGCTGGTATTGATGAATGAAACTTTCAGGCCTTCCGACGCGAACCGCGTGGCATCCATTTTGATCTCCGGCTCGGTCAATGTGAAGTACTCTTTCTTTTTCGCCGGTTCGTTGCGGATCTCCACGTTCTGCATCCCGTATTGATGCGCGAAGGCGATCGCGTCGTCGGTGGTGAGCCCGATCTCGTCGGTAATGGCGCTGATGCGCGTTTTGTCGAACTGCCCCCGCGCCCACACAACGTTAGCGGCACACACCGCACCCGCCGCCAGGAGTTCACGTCTGGTCATAGGTCGGATTTTAACAGCTATGAGCCACGAGCCGCGAGCTACGAGCTTTGCGCTGTAAGCTGTAAGCTGATGGCTCCTACGGAATGGTCAAACTCGGCTGGCCGTAAGATCGTCTGCATGGAAGGCGACATCACGCGCATTGCCGCTGATGCCATTGTAAACGCCGCCAACTCCGCCTTGGCTGGCGGCGGGGGAGTGGACGGCGCCATCCACCGCGCCGGCGGGCCCGCGATCATGCGGGAGTTGGATGAGGTCCGGCGAGTGCAAGGTGGCTGTCCCACAGGCAGCGCGGTCGCCACGAGCGCAGGGAAACTGCCCGCCGGGTATGTATTCCATGCGGTCGGACCGGTCTACCGCGACGGGAAGCACGGGGAACCGGACCTGCTAGCCTCGTGCTATCGCACGTCGATGCGGCTTGCGGATGAGCGCCACCTCCGCACCGTCAGCTTTCCGGCGATCAGCACGGGAGTGTACGGCTATCCTCTTAGCGAAGCCGCGGAAATCGCTGTCCGCGAAGTGCGCGCCCATCTGGAGCGCGAAGGCACCTCGGTGGAAAAGGCCATCTTCGTCCTGTTCGGCGAGAAGGCCTATCGCGTCTACGCCGCACTGGTGAAGGGGTAAAGCTTTCACAGCTAGAGATCATTTCCGGCGACGCGGCGCGTCGCGGCTTTCAGCTCCTGGCTTCCAGCAGGTTTTGGTGGATGGGCGATTCGGCGGTCGAACTGCCGGAGGCGGCCTTCGGCCGCCCTGTAACGGGCAACCCTGCCTGTCACACCGGAACCGGCCCGGCACTTCAGGCGGCGCCAAGCCGCAACCCGAACCACCGCCTTCAAGCGAAAGCCATCAGCTGACAGCTGCCGGCTGCCGGCTGTAAGCTGTGCACTCTTCACGGCAACGTGAACGCCACCAGCGAATCGCCCAGCGGCGCGAAATCGGGGATCGAATGACCGCCGGCCGCGATCACGACGTACTGTTTGCCGTCTGGCCCGCGGAACGTCATCGGAGTGGAACGCGCGCTAGTGGGCAATGCGCCTTTCCAAAGTTCCTTTCCGGTGGCGACGTCGAACGCGCGCATGGCCGGATCGAACGTGCCGGCCATGAAGATCAAGCCGCTCGCTGTGACAATGGGGCCGCCTAAGGCCGGCGAGCCCAACTGTGCCGGCGCGCGGCCCACCTGACCCATCGGTACGGTCCACTTCACCTCGGCCGTGTCGGCATCGATGGCGTTCAGCGTGCCCCATGGCGGCGGGCTGCAAAGGGAGCCGCCCGGCGCGCGCAGAAACCGGCGCATCATCCCGTAGGGAGTTCCGGCCTGCGACGCGAATTCCCAATCGCCGTTGAGAACGCGGCCCGCCTCCGCGCGCTGCCGCTGGAAATCCGCCCGCGGAATCAGCCGCACGACAGCGGCCACATTATTCACCGGAACGATCAGCAGCCGGTGCTGCGGGTCGAATGCCGCGCCGCCCCAGGCCATTCCGCCAATGTTGCCCGGCACCACCAGCGAACCACGGAGACTGGGGGGTGTAAACACACCATCATTACGAAGCTTCGCGATTTCGTCCTTGCACCATTGGCGATCGGCGTCATCCGCTCCGAACGCCTCTGCGGCGGAGAGTTTCTGGGGCGCCAGCGGCCGCGGGGCCATGGGGAACGGCTGGGTGGGCGATGTCTTTTCGCCAGCCACGTCGCTCTGCGGCACTTTGCGTTCCTCCACCCCGAAAATCGGTTCGCCCGTCTCGCGGTTCAGGATGAAGTAATTCCCCGCCTTCGGTCCGGCGGCGACCGCGGGGACGGTGCGCCCGTTGCGATGTACGTCGAACAGAATCGGCGGACAGGCAATGTCGTAATCCCAAAGGTCGTGGTGTACGGTCTGGAACGCCCAGGCCATCTCACCAGTGTCGGCCCGTAGGGCCACGATGGAATTGGCCCACCGGTCGTCGCCGGGCCGCTCGCCGCCGTAGTAATCGGGGCTCGGGCTGGTCGTGGGCAGAAAGACCAGGTTGCGCTGCGGATCGGCGCTGATGATCGACCATGTATTAGCCGCGCCTGCCGCTTTCGCTCCTGCCATCGGGTGCCAGGTCCATTTCAGCTTTCCGGTGACGGCGTCGAAGCCGCGGACTTCGCCCGACGGTTGATCGACCGAGCCGTTGTCGGCCACTCCGGAACCGACCACGATCGTGTTCCCGACGACGGCGGGCGGCGAAGTCTCCTCGTAGTCGGCAAAGCTATCCTGGCGCGGAGGAATGCGCAGACCGTTGCGCAGATTCACGATGCCGTTGTCGCCGAAGCTGCTCACCGGTTTGCCCGTAGCCGCGTCCAGCGCGATGAGGCGCGCATCGATGGTCGCCATGAAGATGCGCCGCTCGCGCCCCGACTTCCAGGTGGAGACGCCGCGCGTGGCGAAATCGCCATAACCCATGTCGCGCGGAACCCTGCCGTCGTAGGCCCATCGCTGCTTACCGGTTACGGGATCGAGCGCGATCGTGCGGCCGAGCGGCGTGGCCAGGTAGAGCGTGCCGTCGACGTAAATCGGCGTCGCCTCGAAGGCCGTAGGGCGGCCATGTGGTGGCTGGTAGGCATCTCCCGTGTGAAAGGTCCACGCGACTTTAAGTCGGCTCACATTCTCGGGGTTGATGACGGCCAGCGGGGAAAACCGCTGGTCGCCCGCGTCGCGTCCGTAGACCGGCCAATCTCCGTCCGGCGGTGTTTGGAAGCCAAAAACGGCAAAAGCGAACAAACCCAGCAATGCGCGCTTCATGAATGACAGTGTACCCGTTCGGAAAAACAGCTTCGAGCCACGAGCGCCTTATACTCGAAGCCGCGCGCCAGTTTTTGTCTCGCCGCTCGAAGCTCGCTGCGCAAGACTGTTTTTACAGCATCGGCAGCTCGCTGGGCTGGGGAGCTAAGGGGAACGCGTGTGCGATGCGGTCCAGTTCGTCGTTCGTCAGCTCCAGATCTCCCGCGCCGGCGTTCTCTTCCACGTGCGCGGAGTTCGACGATTTCGGGATCGCGAATACGCTTTCGTGACGCAGCAGGAAACGCAGCGCCACCTGCCGCGGCGTGGCGCCGTGCCCGTGCGCGATCTCTGCCAGCACTCTGCCGCCGCTCGTCCGCGCACCGGGGAACTGGTCGTGGCCGAATGGGCTGTACGCCACTAAGGCAGTTCCCTGTCGGCCGCACCACGGCAGCACCGCGTGCTCGATGGCGCGCTCCTTCAAGTGGTAAAGGACCTGGTTGCATGCTGGCGCGCTTTGCCCCGCCGCCTCGTAAAGCTCTTCCAGGTCAGATGCATCGAAATTGCTCACGCCCCACGACCGGATCTTTCCCTCTCGCTGCAACTGCTCGAAGCCCGCCACGGTCGCTGCCAATGGATGCCCTCCACGCCAGTGCAGGAGGTAGCAATCCAGATAATCGGTGCGCAGGCGTGCCAGGGACCGTTCGCACGCCGCAACGGTGCTGCGGTGCGAGGCATTGGAAGGCAGCACCTTGGAGACCAGAAAGACCTCCGCGCGTCTCCCTTCAAGCGCCTCCGCGATCCATTCCTCCGCGGTGCCGGAGAGATACATCTCCGCCGTGTCAATGTGCGTCATTCCCAGCTCCAGGCCGCGCCGCAGGGCCGCGATGGCCGCTCGGCGGTCATCGCCGCTCTGGTACCACGTCCCTTGCCCAATCACCGGAACGCGTCGTTTTGTTCCGCCAAATGCGCGAGATTGCATAACCTATCCTGCCGCTTTCACCTGCTATTTTATGGGCTATGGTGCGACCGCCGATCCGCCTGCTCTTTTTGGGCGCCGTTCTCATGCTCCTGATCGCCGGGCAGGACGTGAAAACGCCGGCGCCGCTTTCGGCCGACGACACCGCGCTGGTCACGGAACTCGCGCGCCGCTCTTTCCAATTCTTCTGGGACGCGTCCGACCCGGACACCGGTATCACGCGCGAGCATCTCTACTGGAATGGCGAGCCATACCCGGCCGACCGCCGCGACGTGGGCAGCACAGGCGCCACCGGTTTCGGCATCACAGCGCTTTGCATTGGCGCCGAACACGGCTGGATTCCGCGCGACCAGGCGCGCCGCCGCGCGCTCAATACGCTTCGCTACTATGCTGGGCGCGCCCCGCAGGAGCACGGCTGGTTCTACCACTGGCTAAACGTGAAGAGCGGGGAGCGCACCGGCGCCTCCTTCGATTCCGCTGCGCTACCGCTGCCGAAAGACCGCAAGCTCTCGCGGCCCAAGAGCGAAATCTCCGTGAGCGACAGCACCTGGCTATTTGCCGGCGCGCTCACTGCCGGGCAGTACTTCCACGAAGATCCCGAAATCGCGCGCCTGGCGCACAAGATCTACGAGCGCGTGGACTACGGGTGGATGCGCAACGGCGATCCGCACCTGCTGGCCCACGGCTGGATGCCTGAGACCGGCTTCCTCGCCGCCCGGTACAACAAATATTGCCAGCTCGCCCTTATGTACCTGATGGGCATCGGCTCGCCTACTCATCCGCTTCCGCCCGAAGCCTGGTATGCGTGGGAGCGCAATCCCAACAGCTACGGCGGTCTCCACTACATCGGAACTTCGCTGCTCTGGACCTATCAGTATCCCTTCGCCTGGGCCGATTTTCGCGGCCGCCGGGAGAAGCGCGAGCCGCACATCGATTGGTTCGCCAATGCGCAGACGGCCACGCGCGCCGATCGCGCCTTCTGCATCGATCTGCGCCAGGAGTTTCCTGGCTATGTGGAGGACATCTGGGGCATCACCAGTTCCACCAGCAGGTCCGGCTACAAGGCCTGGGGAGGTCCGCCCAAACACGGCCCCGTCGACGGCACAGTCGTGCCTTGCGCCGCCGCCGGATCGCTCATGCTGACGCCCGATATCGCCGTTCCCGCCACCCGCGCGATGAAGCAGCGGTACGGCGACAAGATCTGGAACAAGTATGGATTCGCCGATGCCTTCAATCCCTCCACCGGCTGGGTGTCGCCCGAAGCTCTGGGAATCGATATCGGCATCTCCCTGCTCAGCGCTGAAAACCTGCTCACCGGCGGTGTCTGGAAGTGGTTCATGCAGAATCCCGAAATGCCGCAAGCCATGAAGCTCGCGGGTTTGGAATGACCGCCGCGCCTCTTCCGAAGCATTGGATTGATCAATACCATACGCCTGTCGCCGGGGCTTCACTGGTGCCGGTTGTAAATTATAGAAAAATCAGCTAATCTCATTATGAAATAGTAGGTATCCGGCGAACCCTCAACGGGCTGAGCCGGCAGGGAAGAATTGTCTCGCTGAACGGCTTCGGGCGGTATACATGAAGGAACTCAAGTTCCAGCTATCCACCGCAATCCTCACTATCCTCACCCTTGCGGCTTTGGTCGCAGCCGTTCTCAACATTCAGCAGCAGCACCGATTTCATAAGCTTGCGGAGGATGGCGCCATCTGGGTGGATCGTGGCAGCAGTGTCCAGGCTCTCTATGTCAAATCCGGCAGCGGTGCCGACCGGGCCGGCATCCGCGTGGGCGACCGTCTGCTGAGCATCAATGACGTTCCCATCCGCAACGCGATCGAAGTCACCCAGATTCTCACCGGCGTCGGCACCTGGAAAAAGGTCGAATACCGGCTCACCCGTGGTTTGAGCGAGCCGTTTCCTGCCAACGTCATTACCAGCGACGTGCCGCTCGACCCCGTCATCACCTACCAGTACTTCGTTGGCTTTTCTTATCTGGCGATCGGCCTGTTCGTCTACTTCCGGCGAGGCAGCGCCCAGAAGTCCGCGCATTTTTACGTAATGTGTCTGACTTCCTTTATCGCGCTCACCTTCCACTATACGGGCCAGCTCAATACATTCGACAAATTCATTCTCTACGGCAACGTGCTGGCGGGCCCCTTGGCCGCGATTATATTCTTGCATTTTTGCGCCACGTTCCCTGAGCCACGGAAATGGCTTGCGGGACGGTGGCGGCCGGCGCTGCTCTACGTGCCGCCGGTGTTGTTGTTTCTGGTCTACGTCGGATTCTATTCGGAAACCGTCAGGTCCGCTATGCCCAAGTTCGAGATGGGCTGGCTCCTGGACCGCATCTGGGTTGTGCTGGCGGCGCTGCCCTACCTGATCGCCGGGCTGGTGGTTTCGGCCGAACATCGCAAAGCCGAAGACCCCATCGTCCGACAGCAGCTCAAGTGGCTGCGCAACGGGACATTTTTCGGTTACCTGCCGTACTGCCTGTTTTACGTGATCCCGTACGCTCTGGGCGCGATCCCCAATGAGTATCTAAAGATTTCCGTGCTGCCGATGGTGCTGATCCCGCTCACCTTGGCATACGCCATCGTGCGCTACCGGCTGATGGACGTGGACATCCTGTTCCGCCGCGGCTACGCCTACACCCTGGCGACCATATGCGTGCTGACGGCATTTTGGGGAGTGGTGATTTCTCTAGGCAGCCTGGTCCACGTGTACTACAGTGATCTGGGAACGACCGGCCAGATCACGGTGATGCTGATTGCCGCCTTCTTGTTCCAGCCGGTTCGCGCCTGGATTCAGGAGAAACTGGACCAACACTTTTACAGCGACCGCTACGATTACCGCCGTACACTGGTGGAGTTTGCCAAGGAACTCAGCTCCCAGGGCAACCTCGATGTCATGCTCTCCTCGTGTGGAGAGCGGCTGCTGCAAACTCTTTCCATCAATCACCTGGCATTTTTCCTGGCGGAGCGGCCGGCATCCCCGGAAGAATCAGAAGGGGACAAGCCGCCGGTGTTCCGCCTGCGGAAAGCCATGGGCAACAACCCGCGGCTGGCGAACGCCCAGTACGACTCGCTCGACCTGAGTTTCCTCAACTGGAAACTGCCCGAGCCGGTCATTTTCTTCGAGCGGACCCGCCATCAGCTCGACGCGCTTTCCCAATCGTGGCCCGCCAGCGTGCGCCGCACCATCGCCGATCTCGATCTCACCTACTATTTGCCCTGCACCGTCCGCGGCCGAACCATCGCGTATCTGGGTGTGAGCCGAACCGTCATCGGCGATTTTCTTTCCAGCGTCGACGTGGAGTTGCTGATCACGCTGGCCGGCAGCGTCGGCATCGCCATCGAGAACGCCGGCCTCTACCGCTCGCTGCAACAGAAGGTGGCCGAATACGAGCGGCTGAAGGAATTCAGCGAGAACATCGTGGAATCCATCAATGTGGGGATTCTGGCGGCCGACCTGGAAGATCGCGTGGAAAGCTGGAATACGCAGATCGAGCAGCTCAGCGGGGTTGCCCGCGAGGCCGCCGTGGGCCGCAAGCTGGGCGAGTTGTTCCCCGCAGAACTCGTGGAGCAGTTCAACCGCGTGCGCGGGGAAACCGGCATTCACCACATCTACAAGTTCATCCTCAAGACCGCTGTTGTCAAACCTAACGGGACAGTCAATGGGAACGGAGCCCACAGCTCGGGGCGCTTCCGCGAAGCCACCCTCAATATCGCCATTGCCCCGTTGGTCTCCAAAGATGGTGAGCAGATCGGCCGCCTGGTGATCTTCGACGACGTCACCGATCGTGCCGAGCTCGAACAGCGTCTGGTGCAGGCCGACAAGCTCTCCAGCATCGGGTTGCTGGCGGCGGGCGTGGCGCACGAAGTCAATACCCCTCTGGCCGTCATCTCTACCTACGCCCAGATGCTCGCGAAGCAGGTGGCCGAGGACTCCCAGAAATCGGTACTCCTCGACAAAATTGCCAAGCAGACCTTCCGTGCCAGTGAGATCGTCAATTCGCTGCTGAATTTCTCCCGCACCTCTACCACCTCCTTCGGCGAAGTGAGTCTCAACCGGGTTGTCCAGGAGACGCTCTCGCTGCTGGAGCATCAGTTGCAGAAATCCGGTGTACAGGTCAAGACCGATCTGCATGCCTCCCTCGATCCGATCTACGGAAACGCCGGCAAGCTGCAACAGGTCTTCCTGAATCTCTTCCTGAACGCGCGCGACGCCATGGTGTCGGGCGGCACGCTCGAAGTTCGTACCTGGTCGGACGGCGCGCAGGTGAAGGTGGAAGTGGCCGACACAGGCAGCGGGATCGCTCCCGAGAACCTGCACCGCATCTACGATCCGTTCTTCACCACCAAGCCGGCCCGCAAAGGAACCGGACTCGGCCTTTCCGTCACCTATGGCATTGTCCGGGAACACGGCGGTACCATTGAAGTATCGAACCGCCCAAGTGGCGGTGCCCGCTTCCGCCTGGAGTTCCCGCTTTCGGTATCCAAGGGACAAGCCGCCACGGCAAGGAAGCCGGTGAATGCGGCCTGAAATGAGCGCTCCTCAAACTTCTTCCAACCCTAGAGCAAAAATACTGGTCATCGACGACGAACCCGACATTCGGGAAAGCCTCGAACTTGTCCTGGGTGACGCGGGCTATGCCGTCGATACGGCTTCCAGCGGAACCGAAGGCCTCCAGAGGATGTCGAATCACGGCTACGATCTGGTGCTTCTCGATCTGATGATGCCCGACCGTTCCGGTATGGATGTGCTGACCGACGTGCGCGAACGCGACCGCGAAACGCCCATCTTCATGATCACCGCCTATGGGTCTGTGGAAGCGGCGGTGCAGGCGCTGAAGCTGGGCGCCAACGATTATTTTTCCAAGCCCTGGGATAACGAAAAACTGGTCATCGAAATCGACCGGATGATCGACCGGCGGCGGCTGGAATCCGAGAACACCCACCTCAAACGGGCACTGAAGCAGCGCTACAGCTTCCCCAACATCATCGGCAAGAGCGAGCGCATGGTCCGCATGCTCGATCTCGTCGCGCAGGTGGCGGAAGCGCGCTCCACCATTCTGATCACCGGCGAGACCGGCACCGGAAAAGAGCTCATCGCCAAGGCGATTCATGCCAACTCGCCGCGCGCCGAACAGATGTTCGTCGCGGTCAATTCCGGCGCGCTGCATCCGGAGCTGCTGGAGTCGACCCTTTTCGGACACGTCAAGGGCGCATTTACCAGCGCCATCCAATCCAAGAAGGGCTACTTCGAGGTCGCCGACCGCGGCACCATCTTCTTCGACGAGGTCAGCACTATCGGTCCGGAAACACAGGTCAAGCTATTGCGTGTGATTCAGGAGAAGGAGTTTACGCCGCTCGGCGCCACCGAACCCATCAAGGTGGATGTGCGGATTCTGGCGGCCACCAACGAGGACCTGCACCAGTTGGTCAAGGAAGGCAGGTTCCGCGAAGACCTGTACTACCGGCTCAACGTGATCAACATCGCTCTGCCGCCCTTGCGGGAGCGGCGCGAGGACATCCCGCTACTGGTGGAATACTTCTTCACCTACTATTGCCGTGAGAATAACAAGTTCCAGGACCCCGGCGGCCGCTCCACATTGCGCTTTCAGCCGGAAGCTCTGCAAGTCCTGATGGAGCACTCGTGGCCGGGCAACGTGCGCGAGCTGGAAAACGTGGTGGAACGCGCCGTGGTTCTGGCGACCGAACCCTCGGTGCCCATCGACGTCCTGCCGGATTCGCTTCTGGAAGCCAATGGCGTTCGCCTGCGGCGCACCGAAGGAACCATCCCCTCCGCCGATGCTTCGCTGTTCGAGATCGTCAACGATTTCGAGCGCCGAATCATTATGGAACGCCTGGAGCACTGCAACTGGAGCCAGACCGAAGCCGCGGAGAGCCTGCACGTCCCGCTATCGACCCTCAATCAGAAAATCAAGCGGCTCGACATCAAGATCAAACGCAAGGGCGGAGAGTAGCGCGGTGGGGTAGACCGGCGCCGGCCGCCCTCGTCCCACCATCTCTGTCTAAGACGTAGTCGCAACCCCGGTCAGGGATCCGGCCGCAGACCAGCGGGGCTGCCCCACCCCGTTTCACGCCGAAGGCGGCGGCTGAATTGCCGCGCTGCCCAGGCCCCGGTTCATCAACTCATCCGCGATCCGCTGCGGATGATCGACGTGGCGCATAGGGGTCCAGGTGCCTTGTCCCGCCGTTTCAAACGCGATATCGCCTACGCCGAAGACGCGCTGCATCATCCCCTGATGCACGTTCACGCACTGCAGCTTATTTAACTCGAGGGTGCGGACATCCTTGGAGACGAGGCCTTTTTCATAGCGAAGGCGGTCGCTCATCACTACGATCCTCACGGAGCGCCATCGCAACCACCGGGTCAGCGGCCATAAGAAGATGAGCGGCGGCAGCGCCATCACCCAGGCGCCCACTTGGTCGCGCCATTGCGTCAGGTACAGGATTTCCAGGGCCAGGAAAACGAGCGCGGCGGCAATCGTTCCCGCCTGGATGAATTTCAGTGTTGGGCGGATTGTGAAGTCGTTCACGTTCGCATGCTCCCCGCAGCAGTCATTGTATCGCGCGCAGCCATATTCTACGATTGTTCGATAGGAGGAATTGATGTTACGTCAAGTCGTAACAGGGATAGGAATTCTTGTTTTGGGATCGTCCACGCTGCTGGCCGATTTCAGCTACCAGGAGAAAAGCACGCTCACCGGCGGCGCCATGATGAGCATGCTCAAGGTGGCCGGAGTCTTCTCCAAAGGAGCGCGCGATGCGCGCGGCCCCATGGTAAGCACCGTGGCGATTAAGGGCAATCGCATGTTGCATCGCAGCGACCTGCACACCAGCATTATCGACCTCGATGCCCAGACCATCACATCCATCGATATGCAGAAGAAGACCTATACGGTCATGACCTTCGAGCAGATGAAGCAGATGATGGAGCAGATGGCGCAGAAAATGCACCAGCAGGATCCCAACAACCCGCAGATGCAGGTCAAGGTTTCCGCCGATGCCACCGGCAAAACGCGTCAGATCAACGGCGCGGATACCAAAGAGATGCTGGTGAAAATCGAGATGGTGATGACCGACCAGAAGTCCGGGCAGCAGGGCTCCATGCCGATCACGGTCGATGCCTGGATCGGCCCGGCTGTCAAGGGGTACGACGAGGTACGCGCGTTTTACAAGCGCATGGCTGAGAAGATCGGATGGACCCCCGGCAGCAACGCTTTCATGGGCAGGCCCGATATCGCCAAAGGCATGTCGGAAGCATACAAAGAAGTTTCCAAACTCGACGGGGTGCCCTTGTTTGAAACCATGACGATTGGTGGTGCAGGACAACAGGGCACGCCCGGCGCCGCCCCTCCGCCGCCTTCCGCCGACTCACAGGATCAATCGCAACCACAGCAGAAGCCGTCACTCGGCGGCTTGCTGGGAAGGGGTATCGGAGTCAACCGCAACAAATCGTCCTCCAGCGAGCCCCAGCAGTCTTCCAGTAACAGCAACTCCGGCGCCCTGATGGAAATGACCGTCGAGATCGGCGGCTTCTCCACTGCTCCGGTCGATGAGGGCCAGTTCGCCGTGCCGGACGGGTTCAAGCAAGTGCAGCCGGACGCGAGAAAAATGTAGCTGCGAGCCGCGAGCTACGAGCTAACCACCCGAAGCCGTACACCAGGTTTGTCTCGTAGCTCGAAGCTCGTCGCTCATGGCTGTTTTTTCTTCCCCGCCTTCTCCGGCATGACGACCGGGACCGCCTTCAGCATCGAAACCACCTGATCGTGCAGTTTCTCGTACATGGGGTTCGGCGGATCGAGGGTCTTGAGCGCCCGGCCGAGCAGTTCGTGACAGGTTGCCATATCGGATTCATCGTAGCGTCGGGTCGCATCCTGTATGTAGCTGGTCGCCAGAATATGGGCGCGGATGGCGTGAGCGCGCTCCGACGCCGCGTTGGCCTGGTCGTACTTCTTCTGCTCGGCGTAAAACACCGCGACTTTATCCAGGGCCATCGCCACCATCGGGTGGTCCTCGCCCACCGAGCCCACCCATAAGGTAAGCAGCCGCTGATAGAGCGGTTCTGCCTGCTCGTACTTCTTCTGCCCAAACAGCGCGTAGGCGAGACCATCCACCGTGGCGATCAGGTCCGCGTTTACTTTGCCGTAGATGCTCTCGCGAATTACGAGCGCCCGCTGGTAGGCCCACTCCGCATTCTCGTAAGCGCGCTGCGTGATGTAGATCTGGCCGAGGCGGTCAAGATCCGGAACCAGCGTCGGATCTAAAGGCCCGGCCAGTTTGGTGCGGATGCTCAACGCCAGGTTCAGCGCGCTCACGGCCTCCTCCAGCCGCTTCTGATCCATGTCAATCTGTGCCATACGGCTGTAATCGTCCGCCACCGGCTTGCTGTCGTAGCCGGATGCACGCGCATGCAAGCCCATCACACGGGCCAGGACCGTGTTGGCTCGTTCGTAATCTTTCATGCTTCGGCAAAGGCTCACTTCGAGCAACAGATCGTCGGGAATCTTCGGATCGTCGCCGCCCAGCACGGTCTCCCGCCATCGGATCGCCTGGCCGAGAAACTGGTCGGCGTCCGAAAATTCGCCGGCGGCGGCGCGAGCGCTGGTGAGGCGTTTTAGAATGTCGTAGCGGGCGGGATTATCCGGGGCGGTCTGCTGTACCAGGTCCCAGGCTTTTTGGAAGGACTGACGGGCGGCCTCATAGTCGGCTTGGAGATAGCTGGCATCGCCGGCGTGCAGGAGCGCCGGCACATCGGGAGAAGCCTCCTGGACGGCAGCCAGCCAGAAGAGAGCGATCACTGCGGTCATGCTAGATGAATAGTACTAATTCATTAGGAATGTCAAGCGGCATAGTCCTGCTCGTATTGGCCGCCGCGGGTTGCGGGTCGCCGCAAGCGCGCATTCAGCGCGACCTCAACCGCAAAACCGGGGTGGTCTATCTGCCCTCCGGCGTCCTCGAAATACACTCCGAGTTGCAAATCCCCGCAGGCGCGCACGATCTGGAAATCGCCGGCGGCAGCGGAACGGTGCTGCGCGCGGCGGACGATTTTCAGGGACGCGCGATGATTTCCGGCTCCGGCGCCGAGCGCGTCCGCCTCCACGGCTTCTCCATCGATGGCAATCGGACCTTCCGCGAGTCTCAGGAAATGGCGCCGCCGGAAAACGCCTTCCGCCTCATGTACCGCAAGAATGGCTTGTGGTTCGACCGGACGCGCGATATCCGAATTTCGGATGTCAAGCTCATGAATGTAACCAGTTTCGCCATCCTCATCAGCCGCTCGTCCGACATTTTGATCGACGGCGTTTCCGTCGCCGCCAGCGGCTCGCTCAACCGTCTTTTTCGAAACAACGGGACCGGCGGCATCGTCATCGAGGAAGCCGCGTCCCAGTTTACGGTGCGCCGCTGCACGTTCCGCCATATCCTGGGCAACGCCCTTTGGACTCATTCGCTTTATACTTCTCAACGCAATCGCGATGGCGTGTTCGAGCAAAACGAATTCGACACCGTCGGCCGCGATGCCATACAGGTCGGCCATGCCACCGGCGTGCGCGTGGTGGACAATCGTGGTCACAACATCGGCTACCCTGTGGACATCATCGACCGCGAAAACGAAGGCACGCCGGTGGCGATCGACACCGCCGGGAATGTGGGCGACACCGTCTACACCGGCAATCGTTTCGACGAAGTGAACGGCAAATGTTTCGACCTGGATGGCTTTCACGACGGCCAGGTGCGCGGCAATTCGTGCGTGAACCGCGGCACGGCGCGCGACTACGAATTCGGCCACTTTGCCCTGGTGATGAACGACAGCAACCCCGACATGCACTCCCGCAACGTCACCATCGCGGACAACGAATTCAACGGTGTGAAGTTCGGCGGCATCTATGTAGTGGGCGGCCCGCACCGTATCGAAGGCAACCGCCTGCTGAATCTCAACCTGGCCCACTGCAACGATAATCCTGCGATCAACTGTCTCTACTTGAAGGATCAGCCTGACCTGCTGCGCTCCGGCATCTACCTGGCCGCCGGCGTGAAGAGGCCGGACGCCACCGCCGGCAACATCATCGAGCGCAATCGCATCGAAGGCTACCGAATTCGCGAGCACTGCATTGTGGCCAGCCCGGCGGTGCGGCTGGCGGCCAACACGGTTGCGGACAATCAGTGCCGCGATGCGCCATGAAGCGTCTCCGCGAGGCATGGCCGGCGGCTCTGATATTCGCGATCGGCGCCGCCATCTGCCGCCACCTGTTGTTCACAGACTACGTGAACAATCTGGGTTCGGTGGATGGCTCTTATGTCGCCATGGCGCGGCACACCATGCTGCATTGGAGCGACCGAGCATGGTGGCCTATGTGGTTCGGCGGCATGGCCTTTCAGAACGTCTACGGCCCGATGCTACACCTGGCCACCGCCGCGCTGGCGATGTCGACGCGGCA
>Ga0126381_100001997_pt1 | contig 21972 bp, 19 predicted proteins | sample PanSoiMetPlot_28_FD_96465 | JGI IMG/M metagenome (GOLD analysis project Ga0126381, IMG submission 96465) | Tropical forest soil microbial communities from Panama - MetaG Plot_28 | ecosystem: Environmental > Terrestrial > Soil > Tropical forest > Bulk soil | place: Panama | collected 2016-02-17
AACATGGACCTCAGCCAGCGCCGGGCCGAGACCGTAAAAATTTGGCTGGTAGAAAACATGACGATCGATCCGGACCGAATCGAGACCCAGGGGTACGGAAAATCACACTTGCTGGTGCCAGGCGATCGATCTGTTGAAGAGCAGCAACTCAATCGCCGGGTTGAAATCGTGATCCGGATGAAGAAATAAGCCAGGACTCAGAATTTCGAATCTCGAATTTCGAATCTACGGTTTCCAATTCAGCTATCACGTGAACCGAAGCGCTCTCGCAAGAGAACGCAACCCAGCGGACTCTTCCCGGTCCTGCCATCTAGATTCGAAATTTAAGATTCGAGATTCGAAATTCTGAGTCCTGAGTTCTGAGTTTTAAGTTATGCTTGAAATACCAAAATATCGCCGGCTTGGCCGGAGTGGTCTTTTTGTCTCGCCGATTGCTTTGGGAACGATGCAATTCGGCTGGAGCGCGGATGAGGCAACTTCGCACAAAATCTTGGACGCCTATGTCGATCAAGGAGGCAACCTCATTGATACGGCAGATTGCTACAGCGCATGGGCTCCTAACAATCCCGGAGGCGTATCTGAAGAGATCATCGGACGCTGGTTGGCCGCACGGAAGAATCGTGACCGAGTGCTTATCGCCACCAAGGTTCGTTCTGCGATGGGGCAAGGGTTTTCGGAAGGCAGGGACCATCCGCTGCAGCGTGAAGGTTTGTCCAGGCGTTGGATTCTGCGCGCATGCGAAGACAGCCTTAGACGGCTACAGATCGATTATATCGATTTGTATCAAGCGCACTGGCTCGATCCGTTGACTCCGATCGAAGAAACGTTGTCCGCCTTTACCGATCTGGTTCGAAAAGGATATGTCCGGTATATCGGGTGCTCGAACTTTAGCGCGTGGCGCTTAATGCAAGCCCTTTGGGGAGCCGACAAGCATGGATTCGAATCGATCGTGTCGATCCAGCCAGAGTACAATCTCATCAGCCCGACTCGCGCGGATTTCGAACGTGAAATTGCCAAAGTATGCTTGGCATACGGGGTTGGCGTCCTACCCTACAGCCCATTAGCCGGCGGATTTCTCACCGGTAAATATCGTCGGAATCAACCGCTCCCTGATAGCGTTCGGGCGGGAGGCAACGCGGATCGAATGACGGACAAGAACTTCGATATCTTGGAGAAATTGATGGAAATTGCTGGGCGCTACAACTCGACACCAACGCGAGTGGCACTGGCTTGGCAATTGGCTCAACCATTTGTCACTGCGCCAATCATTGGAGCCAATAACCTCGACCAGCTAGGAGACTCCATGGGTTCGCCTGCTTTAAAACTGTCAGACCAAGACCTTGCCGAGATCGAGCAGGTTTCGGGCTGGGAACGGTCGAGGACGGAACGGGAAGACTGAGGAGGTATCGGCGTCTCGGCGTGGCGGCGTAGTGGACAGGTTGGCGCCGACCGATTCTCGACACTGACCGTTCCTTTGATAATCTTTTGCCCTCCATGAAGATCAATCGCGCTCTCATTTCCCTTTCCGATAAGACTGGTTTGGTTCCGTTTGCTCGCCGTCTTAGCGAGATGGGTATTGAGATTGTCTCAACCGGAGGAACAGCCACTTTGCTGAAGAGCGAGTCGATCCCTCATCTGAAGATTGAGCAGTTTACCGGTTTTCCCGAGATCTTGAGCGGACGAGTCAAAACGTTGCATCCGAAAGTACATGGTGGCTTGCTCTACCTGCGGGAGGACAAACAGCATCAGCGGGAAGCAACAGCGAATCAGATCCAGCCGATCGACCTGGTCGTGGTAAATCTTTATCCTTTCGAAAGCACGATCGCCAAACCGGACGTCACTCTCGAGGAAGCGATCGAGCAAATTGATATCGGCGGTCCGTCCATGCTCCGAAGTGCAGCGAAGAACTACCGTTCGGTGACGGTTCTTACCGATCCTTGCGACTATGACACCGTTCTAGCCGAGCTTGAGCAGCACAAGGGCGAAACAACCCTGAAACTTCGCGAGCATCTGGCGATTAAAGCATTTTTGACAACGTCCCGCTACGACACCGCTATCGCCGCATTCCTGAATCGCGAGCAAACTACGGCGGGTTCCTTCGCCCTTTCTCTACCTTTGGAGATGCACCTGAGGTACGGCGAAAATCCGCACCAGATCGCTTCCTTGTACGGCCGGTTCGGAGACTTCTTTCAGAAGCTCCATGGCAAGGAACTCTCCTTCAACAACATCCTCGATATCGATGCTGCGGCCAATTTAATCCATGAATTTGTCGAACCAACCGTTGCGATCTTGAAGCACACAAACCCGTGTGGGGTCGGGTCAGATTCCGATTTAAAGAAGGCATGGATCAAAGCGTTCGCTACCGACAAACAGGCCCCGTTTGGGGGTATTATTGTTGTGAATCGTCCGATGACCTTGGAGCTGGCTCGGGCCATCTCAGAGATTTTTAGCGAGGTAATTATTGCACCGGAGTTCGAACCTGAAGCGCGCGCTCTGCTTCAGAAAAAGAAAAATCTCCGGCTGATCAGGATGCTTGACTGGGCAAAACAAACGGAACACGACAAAGACGTTCGATCGATCATCGGCGGGGTACTGGTACAGGATCAGGACCACGTCGATTTCAAAGATCCAGAGCACCATGTTGTCTCAGCACGTCCGCCTACCGCCGACGAGATGAAGGCGATGCTCTTCGGCTGGCGTGTAGTCAAGCACGTAAAATCCAACGCGATTGTGTATGCATCTAAGGATCGCACACTGGGGATTGGCGCCGGCCAGATGTCCCGCATCGACTCTTCACGAATCGCCATCTGGAAAGCAAACGAGGCCGGGCTCTCCTTAAAAGGAAGCGCCGTTTGCAGCGACGCCTTTTTCCCGTTTCCCGATGGATTAATCGCTGCAGCGGAGGCCGGAGCGACAGCAGCAATCCAGCCTGGTGGCTCGGTTCGTGATGAAGAAGTGATCAAAGCCGCGAACGAGCGAAACGTAGCGATGGTTTGTACCGGCACGAGGCATTTCCGGCATTGAATAGAATGCCAACAACGCCGACACCGCCGACAGTGCCATCAGCGGAAAGGCGCAAAGGATAGCAAGTCAATGTTGGCAATGTTGGCATTGTTGGCATTGCCATCCCACAACAGAATGCCAACAACGCCGACACCGCCGACAGTGCCATCAGCGGAAAGACGCAAAGGATAGCAAGTCAATGTTGGCAATGTTGGCACTAATGGCATTGTTGGCATTGCCATCCACACTCACACTCTTATGATCCGACTGGGTGTTAATATCGACCATGTTGCGACGCTTCGACAGGTCCGCTACGTCGAGGCGATAGACTCGCCAAACGCTGAGCCCGATGTCCTGATAGCCGCTTCTGTTTGCGAGCGGGCCGGTGCTCACGGTATCACAGTACATCTCCGCGCCGATCGACGGCATATCCAGGACCGAGACGTCTTTCGCCTGAGAAACAGCGTGATGACGAAGCTCAATTTGGAAATGGGTAATACACCTGAGATCCTGGAAACTGCATTGAGAATCGTGCCCGATGACGTTTGCCTGGTGCCAGAAAATCGCCGGGAGGTAACGACAGAAGGAGGGCTCAACGTAGCTAAGAATTTCAAGGCCCTAAAACCAACGGTAGATCGTCTGCAGGCTGCCGGGATCCGCGTCAGCATGTTCATCGAACCAAACGCCGAACAGATCGAAGCTTCCGCGGCAATCGGTGCCGACGCTGTCGAATTGCATACCGGCGCTTATGCCAACGCGCTGCCAGAATTCAGGAACGACAAGCTGGATCGGCTCGCGGCGTCTGCCAGGCTCGCTGATGAGAAAAAACTAATAGTGAATGCCGGGCACGGGATCAATTACGAAAATGTGAAGCCGTTACTGAAGATTCCGCTATGGCAGGAGTTTAACATTGGGCACTCGATTGTCTCTCGTGCACTGTTTTATGGGTTGGAAAATGCCGTCCGCGAGATGATAGAGCTAATGCGCGGATGATTTTCGGTATCGGGATCGACGTGGTGGAGACAAGCAGAATCGCGGAAGCAATTCTGCGCCACGGAAATCGCTTTATTGAGAAAATCTATCAGCCTGCCGAGGCAGAATATTGCCGTTCAATGAAAGATCCAGGACCGCATTTTGCCGCCCGATTTGCCGCTAAAGAGGCGGTCTCAAAAGCTTTTGGAGTCGGATTTGCCGGACAATTTGATTGGAAGGACATCGAAGTTCGTCGAAAAGCCAGTGGAGAACCGTTCATCGTGTTGCACGCCGGCGCGGCCGAACTCGCAAAACGGCTCGAGATCGAAACAGTGCTGGTCAGCCTTAGCCATTCCGCCCATCATGCTGTAGCCAACGCTGTTTTGCTCAAGAAATGACGGATTATAAAGTTAAGCTCGAGGTCTTCGAAGGACCGTTGGACCTGCTGCTTTACCTCATCAAGAAAGATGAGGTCGATATCTACGACATCTCAATCGAGCGAGTTACCAGCCAGTATCTCGAGTACCTCGAGACTTTCCGAATGCTCGACCTCGAGATTGCCGGCGAATTCGTCGTTATGGCGGCGAATCTTATCTACATTAAAAGCCGGACGCTGCTGCCGGTCCATCAACAACCTCCGGAAGAAGACGCGGAAGAAGAAGATCCGCGCTGGGACCTGATCCGGCAGCTGATTGAATACAAGAAGTTCAAGGACATCGCTTTCGAGCTACAACAACGCGAATTCGAACAAGAAGGATTAGTCGCACGAGTTCCAGAAAAACCGGATTTCCATGATCGGGATCTTCTGTTGAAAAGCGAGGTCGGAATTTTCGATCTGATCGATGCTTTCCATAAGGTACTCAGGAAGGTAGAAGCCCGGCAGGAAGATCTTCGGGAGATTTTCCAGGAGAACTTTACCGTGTCGGATAAGATCGACTATTTGTTGCGCACCATCGCTGAAGGCAAATCGTTGAGATTCTCCGAGCTATTCGTCCGCGCCACGAGTACAACCGAAATCGTCGTGACTTTTCTAGCCTTGCTTGAGCTTATTCGGCTTAAGCAGCTGAGCGCGCGACAAGAAAAACCGTTCAGCGAGATCGAAATTCGGCGAGTGGGTTAGGGCTAGCTAGCAGACAGGAATCTAGAAGCTCGAATCTCGAATTTAAGAATTTAGCAGCATCTTCCAGATTCGAGATTCACGCGGCTAATGGCATTGTCGACGTTGTTGGCATTGGGTAAACTCAGCCATGGCTAGTCTGAAGGCTGTTCTGGAAGCGCTTCTCTTTGCATCGCAAAAGCCGCTTTCAACGAAAGAACTAATTGCGGTATTGCGCTCGGCCGCGGAGTTCCTCGAATCCAAGGAAGATTTGGCTTTGGCGAAGACAAATGAGGCGGGCGTTCTGGAAGCTCTGCATGAACTGCAGAAAGAATACAATGATCTCAACAGATCGTTTAAGCTGGTCGAACAGGCATCGGGCTGGGTCCTGGTCAGCCGGAGCGATTACCAGATCTGGATACGACAACTGTTCCCGGATTCGCGGCCGCCTCGTTTGAGTGCTCCGGCGCTTGAGACGCTGGCAATCGTCGCGTATCGACAGCCGATCACAAAGGCTGATATTGAAGCGATTCGAGGAGTTACCGTCGACGGCGTGCTGCAAAAGTTGCTGGACGTAGGGCTGATGAAGGTTACCGGGCGTGCAGAAGTACCTGGGCGTCCCCTGCTCTACGAGACGACTCATCACTTTCTAGAACATTTCGGTCTAAAGAATTTGGATGAGCTGCCAAACGCTTCGGAATTGCGGCAAGTGGCGTTACCCAAAGCAAAGGAACCGGAGCTAGGGTTATCCGAACAAAAGCAGGAATCCAAAGAATAGCGACCTGTGGGGCTTTGCCGCTCGCAAGAGTCATCCGTCGCGTTGTTCTTTTGGAGAAATCTGCGGATCTGCGTAATCTTTGGTGCGCTCTCGTATGGATCCTTCGCAAAACCCACTAGACGATATTCGAAAACAGATCGACGATGTTGATACCAAGTTGCTCGCCCTGTTGAATCAACGCGCAGATTTGGTGCATGAAGTTGGGGTGATCAAAAAGCAAGCGGGCCTGGCGATCTATGCGCCGGAACGAGAAGCAGCTCTTCTACAGGAGTTGGAAAGAAAGAATAAAGGCCGATTACCTGCCGGCGCAGTCCGAGCGATCTATCGGGAGATTATGTCCGCGGCATTGGCGTTGGAGAAAGGGCTGACCATCAGTTACCTCGGACCGGCTGCAACGTGGACACATCAGGCGGCGCGAGCAAAGTTCGGCGCATCGGTCGAATACGTTCCTCAGCCAAATATCGGTGACGTGTTCGATCAGGTCACGCGACACCTGGCAGACTATGGAGTAGTTCCTATCGAGAACTCAGTTGAAGGAGCGGTGAATCACACGCTGGATGTATTCATGGATTCGGAGCTGAAAATCTGCGCTCAAATCCTTCTTCGAATAGAGAATAATCTGCTTTCGAACGAGTCGAGGGAGAAAATCACAAAAATTTATTCTCATCCGCAAGTGTTTGGTCAGTGCCGGAAATGGCTACTGCGGAACGCTCATGATCTGGAATGGATCGAGGTTTCGAGCACTACGCGCGCAGCAGAACTGGCATCGAAGGAACCGGGCAGTGCCGCACTAGCCGGTGCGATGGCAGCTGAAGTCTATGGGTTAGACATCCTCGATCGCGGGGTCCAGGACAGCCCTAACAATACAACTCGTTTCCTGGTGATCTCCCACGCAACCTCTCCCCCAACCGGCCAGGATAAGACTTCTATCATGTTCTGCATCCAGGACCGGGTCGGCGCCCTATACTCAGCAATCGAACCGTTTGCTCGCTTGAAGCTGAGCATGAGCAAGATCGAGAGCCGCCCTTCCAAACGGAAAAACTGGGAATATTTCTTTTTCGTCGACATCGAAGGCCACTGCGAAGACGCCGTCGTGAAGCAGGCGATTAAGGAGCTGGAAAAACACTGTACGTTTGTAAAGGTCCTGGGGAGCTATCCCGCTGCGTAGCAGCGGGAGTTTTCGGTTTTCAGTTTTCGGTTCTCGGTTCTCGGTTCTCGGTTCTCGTTCTCTGGTGCAAGCAATTTGTATAACTCCATTATTTTACGTTGTAAATGTGCTCTAGATTGGCTATGAGGAGAGGATGACTGGGATAAAGGATTTTACGGATTTTGAAGCTTTTCGTCAGAGTCGCGAGTTTGTAAAGCAGACCGGAAAGGCTATCCGTACTTATCGACTGAATCGAGATTTTCGATCTCGTACGCCAAATGCGAAAAGCATCTATTTCCGTTCTGTCGAATTTCGCTGAAGGCTTTGATCGAGAAGGCAACAATGAGTTTGTCCAATTCCTCACCTATTCGAAGGGATCGATAGGAGAAATGCGCGGGCAACTCATCTATGCGATGGATCAGGAGCTACTGCCTGCTGAGAAGCAGATTGAACTCGATGAGCTCGGCAAAAGCGCGAGCCGCTTAGTCGGAGGACTCATTACATATCTAAGTTCCTGCAATCATCGAGGTCGCAAATATTTGCATCCTCAGGAACCAAAACCTTCAAGTCGTCGGATTAAGCGACGCGAACATCGGCGCCGGAGACTCGCCAACCGAAACCTGAAAACCGAAAACTGAAAACGTTAACCGCGCGGCCGCCTCCGGCGGCCGAGGCGGCTAGCGCCCAACGTGAATAGCCTCGTCTGGCCAATCGGGTTGCATGAGGCCGTTTTTCATGTTCACGATGGGTAGGTAATTCCGCATGACTCGGACTGGCGCCAGCAATCGAATTGTCGAGATTGCTTCGATCGAGTCTGATCCATGGTTTTTGAGCAGACCAGGGATTAGGAATTCGTGGGTACGCTGGACAATATCAACGTCGCTTTCCCCATCGATATAGAGCAAGAGCGCTACCTTTCCGTCGATCTCAGCGATGTGGCTCTCATAAATACTCTTAGTAAAAACATTCTGAATCGGTTCGTTACGGATCTCATCGACGAGCTGTTTAAACGTAATCCCCACGCGGAACTTAATAATATAAAGATGCCGTACGCTGAATTGTTGAGCGCCGTCGGCAGATAGATCCACGTTTGTGTAATAGGATAAAATTCCTTCCTGCTCGAGGCGGTGTCGCTTGCGACTGACCGTACGCACGTTTACGCCTGTTAGCTCTCCGATTCCGTTATCGGACTCGCGAGGATCGCGAATCAAACGAAGGACGATCGCCTTTTCTTGCTGATCCAAAATTCTCATGGCAGATTTTTATTTTGACCCGCGGAAGGAATTGGCAGCCCCTCCTCTGGACAAGCTCCTTCCGACCAGGCAAAGGGCACAGGCTATTCAAAGAACCGAATTTGAGCGACAGAATTTATTCACAAAGCAAGTGGGAGCCGAATTTTGCGTTCGCGCGACGCGAAATTCAGGCTAACGTCATCGGGTTTGCCGTCATGAATGAGGCGATTATTCAGGAAATTAAGGGACGCCCGGAATCGATGTACAACCCGGAGGAAGAACACGATTCATGCGGCGTCGGGTTTGTCGCGGCCATTAGTGGCCAGCGTTCTACGCGTATTCTGCACCAAGGACTCACAGCCGTTTGCAACATGGCTCATCGTGGCGCCATCGACGCTGACGCCAAGACCGGCGACGGCTCGGGAGTATTGACCCAGATCCCGTACAAACTGTTCCGCAAAGAAGTCACAAAGCTTGGACATACGCTATACGACGACAGCGATCTGGCTGTCGGGGTGCTTTTTCTGCCACACGACAACGCGTACGCACAGGCTCACGCCAAGGCGATCGTCGAGGATGTCCTGGAATTTCGCCAACTGTTTCTGTTCGGCTGGCGCGAGGTGCCGGTGAACAGCATGGTGCTCGGCGATAAAGCACGGCTCACGATGCCTCGCATCGAGCAAGTCTTAGTCGGCCGACCGGCCGGAATGGATGATGACGAATATGAGCGCCGTCTGTTCCTGGCTCGAAACGAAATCGAGAAACGGGCTCACCTGGACCATATCCGGAACTTCTACATCGTCTCTTTTTCCCACCGCGTCATTATCTATAAAGGACTTTTGACGGCAGCCTCGTTGGAAAAGTTTTATCGGGATCTAGCCAATCCTGATTATGAAACAGCGATCTGCGTCTACCATGAACGGTATAGCACGAACACTTTTCCGACGTGGCCACTGAGTCAACCGTTCCGGTTTCTGGCACACAACGGAGAGATCAATACGATCCGCGGAAATCGCAACTGGATGCGTGCGCGTGAAACGGAGCTGATGGCGGATTTTTGGGGGAAGGATATCGACCTCTTAAAGCCGATCATCCAGCCGGGAGGCTCAGATTCAGCGAGCCTCGATAACGCGTTAGAGGTTTTAACGATGTCCGGCCGCGGTCTGTTGCACGCGATGAACATGTTGGTGCCCCCGGCTTGGCTAACGGATGAAACCATGGCGCCCGAGCTGAAGGCTTACTATGAATACCATCGGTGCTTCAACGAGCCGTGGGACGGACCCGCGGGTTTGGTGTTCAGTGACGGAATAACCGTGGCCGCCTGCCTGGACCGCAATGGATTGCGGCCTGCACGCTACAAAATAACTGACGATGGTATCGTCGTCATGGCTTCCGAGGTCGGCTGCCTAGAGATCGATGATTCGCACGTTATCGAAAAAGGGCGTCTGGCGCCCGGTGAGATGATTGCAATTGATACTCGCGCAGGAAAGTTGCTGCGCGACGCTGAAATCAAGCAGCGGCTTTCGACCGAGAGGCCCTATCTCGAATGGGTCAACGCTCACCTTCTTCGTCTGCAAAAGATCGCTGGACGCGAAATAGCAGATCCTAAGGATGACTTTGATATTTTGGGCCTGACCCAGCAACAGATTGCATTTGGTTACTCCAGCGAAGAGCTGGATATAGTCATCAAGCCGATGGTCAAAGATGGTCAGGAAGCCGTTGGCTCGATGGGCGACGACACGCCTTTGGCTGTGCTCTCCAAGCAGCCGAGACTCTTATATACTTATTTCAAGCAGCTCTTTGCCCAAGTTACAAATCCGCCGATCGATCCGCTCCGGGAACGATTGGTTATGTCACTGGCGACGCAAATGGGCTGGCGCAGGAATCTGCTGGGCGAGACTCCAGAGCATGCAAAGTTGGTACACTCGGATTCACCAATCCTGCTGGAGCACGAATTCGCGGCGCTGCTTTCCATTCCAGATGTGGCACATAAGTCGGCAACGTTTTCAGTCCTTTGGAATGAGAGCGAAGGCGAAGAGGGTCTGGAACGCGCGTTAAACGAGCTCTGCGTGAACGTCGAGCACGCTGTCGACGAAGCCACTCCTTTGATCATCCTGACCGATAAAAGAGTCGACGCAAGTCACATCGCGATCCCGATGCTATTGGCGACAGGAGCGGTGCATCATCACCTGATTCGCGTCGGCAAACGGATGAAATGCAGCCTGATCTGTGACACGGGGGAAGCACGAGATGTCCACCAGATGGCCTGTTTGATTAGCTATGGAGCTAGCGCAATCTATCCATATCTCGGTTACGCAACGGTGCGCGAGCTGTTGGAGAAAGGGGCGTTAGGTGACGGAGCGGCTTACGCGAAAGCGGTCAGGAAATATCAACAGGCTCTGGAGAAAGGGCTCTTGAAGATCATGTCGAAGATGGGCATCTCGGTGATCGGCAGCTATCGTGGAGCGCAGATCTTCGAAGCGATCGGTATCAACTCGGACCTGATAACAAAATGTTTCGCGGGAACCCCCTCAAAAATTGACGGAGTCGGTTTCACCGAAATTGCTCGGGAAACGATCACCCGGCATAAGCTCGCTTTTGCCGGTCCAACGCCAGAAGAGAAAGCAACGATCGAACTGGGCGATCCTGGTTACTACCGATTCCGAAGACAAGGCGAGCAACATGCGATCACGCCGCCTGTCATCAAGAACTTTCATACCTTCGTAAAGTCTAACAAACCGGAGGACTATAAGAATTACGTCGAAGCTGTACGCGCGGTTCGACCGAATACGTTGAGGGATCTTTTAGAGCGCACGTCGACGGGAAAAGCGCCAATTCCGATCGAAGAAGTGGAACCAATCGAAGAGATCCGGAAGCGTTTTACTACTGCCGGCATGTCGTTAGGAGCACTAAGCCCCGAAGCTCACGAGAACCTCGCGATAGCCATGAATCGCATCGGCGGCAAATCGAATTCCGGCGAGGGCGGCGAAGATCCCGAGCGGTTTCATCGCCGCAAAAACGGTGACTGGCCAAACAGCGCGATCAAACAAATCGCGCAAGGCAGATTTGGAGTCACAGCAGCATACCTGGCGGCCTCCAAGGAGATAGAAATCAAGATGGCACAGGGAGCCAAACCTGGGGAAGGCGGCCAGCTACCGGGCCATAAGGTAACGGAACTCATAGCCCGCTTAAGGAAAAGCACGCCAGGGGTTACGCTGATTTCCCCGCCGCCTCATCACGATATCTACTCGATCGAGGATTTGGCCCAATTGATCTATGATTTGAAACAGGTGAATCCGCGGGCCAAAGTCTGCGTTAAGCTAGTGGCGGAGGCCGGAATCGGAACTGTTGCAGCCGGGGTCGCTAAGGCCCATGCGGATATTGTTTTGATCAGCGGCCACGAAGGTGGAACCGGAGCTTCACCCCTAAGCTCAATTAAGAATGCGGGCAGCGCTTGGGAGCTGGGCGTCGCCGAGGCGCATCAGGTTCTTTTGCTGAACGGATTACGCAATCGCGTGTCGCTGCGTACGGACGGGGGCATGCGAACCGGTGAAGATATCGTTTTTGCCGCCTTGCTGGGTGCCGAGGAATTCAATTTCGGTACAACCGCACTGATCGCTTCTGGATGCGTCTACGTTCGGCAATGCCATCTGAACACATGCCCAGTTGGAATTGCTACCCAGGATGAACGCTTACGCGCGAAGTTCAAAGGGAAGCCGGAAAACGTTGTGAACTATTTCAACAGCGTTGCGCAAGAGGTTCGTGAACTGATGGCCGGCATGGGTATTGCCAGTTTTAGCGACCTTGTGGGACGTGTAGAATATCTGCGCCAGCGGGAGGTCGAGGGCCACCCCAAGGCAAACACCGTCAATCTCAGCCGGCTGCTGGTAAATGTTGCTAAGGATGACGAGTCTCAATCGCGCCACAACACTTGGGAGCGCAACGATCCACCCCAGGGCTCGCGTTTGGATGACACAATCCTTCAGGACGCGCGGGATGCTGTGAACGATCGCATTCCCTTGACGCTTGCCTACCGCGTCAAAAGCACCAATCGCGCAGTTGGGACAAAACTGTCTGGCGAGATCGGCTATCTCTGGGGCGAGAAAGGTTTACCTGATGGCACAATCGAACTCAGCTTACGCGGCAGCGCCGGCCAGAGTCTCGGAGCCTTTCTCAGCCCAGGCGTGAAAATTTCGCTCGTCGGTGAAGCGAACGACTATGTCGGCAAAGGGATGGGCGGCGGCGAAATTGCGGTGCGGCCTTCCGCAAACCGTAAATTCGTGGCACACGAGAACTCGATCGTTGGGAATACGTGCCTTTATGGCGCCACCGGAGGATCTTTCTTTGCAGCCGGACGCGCCGGGGAGCGGTTCGCGGTCCGTAATTCCGGAGCGACTGCCGTAATCGAGGGAATTGGCGACCACGGCTGTGAGTATATGACCGGCGGTACAGTCGTTGTGCTCGGTAAGACCGGAAAGAACTTCGGGGCCGGGATGACAGGCGGCACCGCTTATGTCCTTGATTTGGATGGCACCTTTTCGATCAATCTGAATCCGGAGCTTGTTACCAGGGAACGGCTCGGATCAGACGCCGATATTCTGAGGGTAAAAGAGCTGGTCTACAAACATCTCGAACGAACGGAGAGCGATCGCGCAAAAGAAATACTAGCCGATTGGGGTCAGTTTCAGCAAAGATTCTGGAGGATCAGCCCGATTGCGGTCGCGCCGGTCTCGAAGCCAGCCGTTGCTTCGCCAGTCGAGAATGCGCCAGCCCCCTGAGAACAATCTATGGAAACTGTGACCCAATTGGCGGTGTTCCTGGCAAACAAGCCAGGGACTTTGGCAGCCGTATGCGATGCACTCGCGTCCGAGAAAATCAACATATTCGCTTTGACAGTCTCCGACACGATCGATCATGCGGTGGTACGCATGATCGTAAGCGATCCGAAGCGGGCACTATCAATCTTCGAACAACACGGAACATTGGTCGTGGAAAATGAGGTGCTTCTGCTGGAGCAAGATAACAAGCCAGGGACGTTATCAGAGATCGCTAAGAAACTCGCTGAAAAAAATGTGAATATCGAATACGCCTATCTGGCTACAGCAAAGACGGCGAGGAAAGGGTTACTTGTTCTACGGCCTAATAATCTAAACAAGGCAATCGAGATTCTTAGCTAGCGCTATCGCAAACGCGACTGCGGGTGTTCGTCCACCGTCTTCGGTCGGCGGTCGGCCGTTTTAGCCAGTGATGTCTGCTACGAGGGAGCATCGCCCTCCATTTCCGGAGGAATATTCTTATTCACCTGAAACAGGTTTCCCGGGTCCCATTTTTTCTTTATTTCAACGAGCCGCTTATAGTTGGTCCTGTAAGCTGCGTGAACGCGCTCGGCCCCTTCCTCCTCTGTCAGAAAATTGACGTAGGTGCCCCCAGTTGAGAATCGTCGCAGCTCCCGCCAGCTTGTAAGCGCCCAATCGATGTTGACCTTATCCTCCTCGGGTGTCTCCCACGATGCCGTGATGTTCAGGACCACCACGGCATCCCTGTTCCCTACAGCAGAATGGTCTTCGGAGAGTCGCTTGAGCGCGCCGCCGATCGGAAAAAGAATGATCCCTGAGTGAGGTGAGACAATCCGCTTGGCGCTCTCGATGACCTTTGTGAACAGCTCCGAACTCAATCCGGGCAGGAATTCAGATTTCCAGTAGTACCGCCGGCCCTTTGGCTGGGTTGCATCAAGTATACTCTGCTGCGAAACATAGGGCCGCCGTTGGATTACATCGCCCACTGGAGCGCCAAAGGCCTTGATCGGTACCACCTTTGCGAGGCCCTCCTCGACTGGTCCAGAGTAGCAGACGAAGAGCACAACGATCTGCTTGCCATGGATGTCCGACGGCAACCACGGTGCAGGCGGAGCTGGCCGCAAAACGGCGACGCAGGTGAGTTCCGGTCCGGCTTGCTCGACCACGGTTCGGTACATCTCGAGCACGTTTGGCGCTTCAGCCGCGGTCCAGGCAATCGCACCAGCCATCACTTCGGGGCCAACAGGGTGGAGTTTGTACTCAAAGCTGGTAACGATGCCAAAATTGCCGCCCCCTCCCCGCAGGCCCCAAAAGAGGTCCTGATTTTCATTCTCGCTTGCGCGCACGACGCGTCCATCGGCGGTGACTACCTCCATGGAGAGCACATTATCGCAACTCCAGCCGAATCTCCGCGTCAGGTAACCGAATCCGCCGCCAAGCGTGAGGCCCGCGATACCTGTATTTGATACGAAGCCGAGCACTGCTGCGAGGCCATGGAGCTGTGTTTCCCGGTCCAAGTCGCCCAAAAGGCAGCCGGCTTGCGCTCGGGCCGTTCTCGCAACCGGGTCCACCCACACGCCGCGCATAAGAGACATATCGAGCGTCAATCCATCATCGCATACGGCGAGTCCGGCGATGTTATGACCGCCTCCTTTAACGGACAAGGGGAGACGGTTTCGGCGCGCAAAATCAACGCACATTGCGACGTCCGAAACGCCAAGACAGCGCGCAATCAGAGCGGGCCTGCGATCGATCATCGCGTTCCATATCGAGCGCGCCTGGTCGTAGCCAGGTTCGCTCGGTCCAATCAGCACACCGCGGAAGCTGCGCTTGAGCGCTTCAATGGTATCTTCTCTCATCAGGAGAGCTTTCTTTGACCGACTATCCGAGGAGATGGTCAGGCAAAAATCGACTATCCGAGATCTGGCTGACAAAGCTATAGCACTTTGGTGTGATACGATGCTCCAGCAGGAGCGTCGCTGGTATCCTATTGCGGCAAAGCCGGGCGTTCGATAATTCCATGGCGGCGGCGATAGAACACCGCCCTCCGGTGATACTTGACTAATCGAAGTTGATCATTCACTTAGCGGATGCCTTACCAATTCCGTGTGCGCTACCCTCTAGCGACAATTGCGATTCTACTTTCAGCCGGGTGCATTCATATTCCAACCCATCGCCCACCTCCTGCTCCAGCGCCGGTTGCCCCGCCGAACGAAGCGGCCGCGCGGCTGGACAACGCGGTCCGCCTTCAAATTTTTCTAGACGCTAGTCATTTCCGGCCCGGAATGATCGATGGCCGGGCCGGAGAATTTTTCCGAAAAGCTTTGGCCCGATATAACCGCGCACATAACCTTCCCGCGTCCGCCGTGCCCGATGTCAGCACCATCAATCCCTACGCTATTTACACCGTCACTGATGATGATCTGAAGCGTGTCGGAACCAACGCTAAAGAGAACGCAGAGTTGGCGAAGCAAAAATCGCTGCCATACAACAATCTGCGAGAAGTGATCGCCGAACGTTTTCACACTTCGCGAGCATTCCTTGCACATCTCAATCCAGATAGAAACATCGATGCGTTGCAAGCTGGCGTTACCGTCAGAGTCCCGAATGTAGAAGACCCGTTCCGAATTGATCAGCTGCCATTGGTAAAGAACCCGCCGCGGGATGCGAGCCTGGCCCAGCGGAAGATTCATATCAACGTCACCACTCGGATGCTTGAAGTGCTCGAGAACGATCATCCCATCGCATCGTTTCCAATCACTCCGGGCTCCAGCGAACATCCGGCGCCAATCGGTGACTGGCAGATCATCGGAATCACTACTTTCCCTTGGTTTCGGTGGGATCAAGGCGTGTTGAATCGAGGGGAACGAACCGACGAATACTACGATTTGCCACCAGGCCCCAGGAATCCGGTTGGTATCCTATGGATGCAGTTGAATCGGCCCGGAGACGGCATCCACGGTTGCCCAAACGCCGAAACTATCGGGCGCACCGGTAGCCATGGTTGTATCCGGCTAGCCAACTGGGATGCGGCGATAATCTGGAGAATGGTGACTGTCGGAACGCCAGTGACAATCGAGAGTGAGGAAACGGAGGTCGCCTTAGGCGATTGAGATTGAGAGCCGTTTCGGGATAAGAGTAAATTACGACCCTACCAGGGGTTCGCCCGCCGCGACTCAAAGTTAGGGCGGTGAAGGCCGATCTAGAAGATCAATCCGCCAATGGCGGATGAATCCGGAGGATTCGGTCGAAGCTTCCAGTCCCGCCCAGGCGGGATGGGTTGATCGCGCCAATGGCGGATCGACGGCCCAGCGGGTGACTGCAACCCTATCAACATCCTTACGTCGACGCGCATCCGCCGCGCCGGGATCACCCCTGGATGAGTTTTGTCGTCGCGTTGCGACGGATCTTTACTTCTTCTTCGGCTTTGCCGTTTCTTTCGCCTCCGGCGCTTTTTCTTCCACCGGAGCGATATCGACGAACTCGAGATACGCCATCGGTGCTGAGTCGCTCGTGCGCGGGCCAAGCTTTACAATACGGCAATAACCGCCATTCCGGCTCGCAGAACGCCGAGCAACTTCTCCGAACAGCTTCTTCACTGCATCTTTTTGGCGCAGGAACGCAATCGCAGTCCGTCGCGCGTGTAGATCTCCGCGTTTCCCGAGTGTGATCATTTTTTCGGCAAACGGCCTAACAGCTTTCGCTTTTGCCAGTGTTGTCTTGATCCGATTGTGCTCGATCAAGCTGCAAACCTGGTTTGCCAGCAAAAGGTTCCGGTGCTCAGCTTTCCGGCCCAATTTCAAGGTCTTCTTTGCGTGCCGCATAAAGGTTCTAGAGCGATATCAGTCTGTCGTCGATCCGATCGAGACCGGCGGGACTCTCAACCAGACCCGGCTCAAACTTCATTCCGAGACTGAGGCCGAGTTGTTGCAGTTTTTCCTTAATCTCATTCAATGACTTCTTCCCGAAGTTCCGATATTTCAGCATCTCGGCTTCGGTCTTCATTGCCAGTTGGCCAACCGTGGTGATGTTGGCGTTGTTCAGACAGTTGGCGGCACGAACGGAGAGTTCGATCTCGTTCACGCTCATGTTCAGGAGTTTCTTCAAGCGGGTGTTCTCCTGACTGACTTCCTCTGGAGTTTCATCGAACTCGACCTGATTGTCGTCGTAGTTCACGAACACATCGAGATGGTGCCGCAGGATTGCAGATGCCTGGAGTAAGGCTTCATCCGGCGTGATTCGTCCGTCGGTCCAGATCTCCAGGATGAGCTTGTCGTAGTCGGTGCGTTGCCCAACTCGCGTATTCTCAACGCCGTACTTTACGCGGGTTACGGGAGAGAAAATCGAGTCGATTGGAATCACGCCGATCGGGGTATCCGGGCGTTTGTTTTCGTCTCCGGTGAAGAAACCGCGACCAACAGCCACATCGAATTCCGCCTCGAACTTCTGCTTCTTATCAATAGTACAGATGATCTGATCCGTATTGAGCACCTCGATCCCTTGAATCGTGTTGATGTCGCCGGCGGTGACGGCACCCTCGCGATTTACGTTGACGAAGACAGTCCGTGGCTCGTGGTCAATCGCCTTAAATTTAATCTTCTTTAGATTGAGAATGATATCGGTGACGTCCTCAACGACTCCTGGCAGAGAAGCAAATTCGTGTTGGGCACCGGCAATGCGGACCGCAGTTATTGCTGCTCCCTCCAATGAGGACAATAGAACTCGACGCAGTGAATTACCGATAGTGTGGCCGTATCCGGCTTCAAATGGCTCTGCGACGAATTTTGCGTAGGTTTCAGCGGCCGTCGCCTCATCTTTTGCGAGACTCTTCGGCATTTCGAAACGTCCTAAACGAACGGGCATAGTTTCCTTATGGTTTGCCGGGTTTCCCCTGGCGCGTGCAGTAGCAGACCAAGAGGCCAGTACTCAGGGACCAACGGCAATTTTCGGCTCGCGCGGAGCCGGGAATCAGCCATATGGATGCGGTTGTGTCAAGTGGCAGCCTGATCGGCCCTCACCGAACCAATGTTAACCGTCGACAGTCGACCGTGCACCCGTTTAATACGGGGCGCTATAGGGCGGCAGGCCGTACAGCGCCCCCGAGTTGATTACGAACAGCGGTCAGATTAGCCTGACATGCCAATCATCCCTCTCATGAATTCTCTCGCTGATGTCTACGTTTACGATGCCGTTCGAACCCCGCGCGGGCGAGGCAAAGCCGCTGGGAAGCTGCATACACAAACGCCCTTAAGCCTGGTTACCGGACTCCTGAAAGAGCTTAAGCAACGCCATCCCGGCATAGCCCAATCTACCGATGAAATAATTCTGGGTTGCTGTGAGCAGTTCAATGATCAAGGCGGCAATTTAGCTAGGTCAGCCGCATTGAATTCAGGATTTGATGTCACTATTCCAGGGCTGATGGTTTCTCGCTTTTGCGGATCGGGACTGGACGCGATCAACGCAGCAACCGCCAAGATCATGGCGAATCAGGCAGATCTGATCATTGCCGGGGGGATCGAGATGCTTTCTTTGGTTAAGATATTCGGCTCCGGAGGACCAATGGGCTCGGATATTTCGTTCAAAGATTCTGTGGTGCAGGTCCCACAAGGTGTCTCAGCGGACCTGATTGCTACCTTGCAAGGGTATACACGTGAAGATGTGGATGATATCGGAGCCGCATCCCAGCAACGTGCGCACGCAGCGTGGCAACAAGGCTGGTTCTCAAAGTCGGTTATACCGGTCCGAAGTGAAACCGGAACCTTGGTGTTGGATAAGGACGAACTCGTCCGCGACAATGTTACCAGGGATAGCCTAGGCAAGCTTCAGCCTTCCTTCGAAAAAGCGGGCCTCAATTACGATCCGTTTCTTCGGTACAAATACCCGCAGGTCTCAAAGGTTCGGCATGTGCATCACCCAGGTAATTCGTCCGGCATCGCGGATGGCGCTGCCGTTGTGATCGTTGGTAACCGGAGAATTGGCCAGGAACTGGGACTCGAACCGAGAGCGCAAATCATCGCGACAGCGAGCGCGGCAGATGATCCCTGCATCATGCTGACGGCGCCAGCGGCTGCGACCCGGAAAGCGCTGGATCGCGCTAAGCTTTCGGTAGCGGACATTAACCTATTTGAAGTAAATGAAGCCTTTGCCTCCGTAGTGCTCTATTTCATGGAAAAAACCAAAGTCCCTTTTGAAATGATCAACGTCGCAGGTGGCGCAATTGCAATGGGCCATCCAGTTGGAGCCACCGGAGCAATTTTGACCGGCACGATTGTTGATGAAATGATTCGCCTGGATGCAGAGTTTGGCCTCGTCACGATGTGTACGGGGCTCGGTATGGGCGTTGCCACCGTATTAAAACGGGTATGAGTAACGCCGTCCCCGCGCAAATCGCCTATTCGCATTTCAGCGTAGCAGGGCAGCCTTTAACCGAGCAACTGGCGCACGCCCTTGAGACTGCTATTGCCAAGGATGAAACCAAGGCCATTATCCTGGAGTTAGAACCTGACCGAGCGGATTTCGACGTTGATCAGGTTCTCGCACAGAAGCAGTTGTTTGAGCGCTTCCGCATACTGCTGCGAAGATCGGAGGTCAGCGGCAAACCGATCGTCGGTTTGATTCGGGGTCCGCTACAATGGCTCCAGTTAGAGATCGCGCTAGCTTGCCACGCTCGTTTCGCACCGAGTGGATCGATCCAGTTAGCATTCCCAGGCCTGATTTACGGGTTGATGCCGGTTTTAGGAACAACTCAGCGCTTGCCGCGACTCGTAGGCATTTCTGTCGCTGCACGTATGCTATTGAAAGGAGATCGAATCACGGTCGCCGACGCAGCAAGTTGGATTTCGGTACCAGACACTGAATCTGCCGTCGCCGACTGGATCCAGCGCCACCCGCAACCGAAACAGCCTTGGGATACTGAGACAACGGAAACATCGCCAACCTATAGTCAGTCAGCGGTAAATCGGTATTTGCTCGAAAATGTCTACCTCAGCCTTCGGTACCGCTTCACGCCAGACGAAATCGCGCCAACCGCTATTCTTCGCTGCTTTCAAGATGGATTGGAACGGTCTATTGATGCCGGGATACGATTGGAAGCGGAGCAATGGGCTGTCGTCAAAGGCTCGCGTTCGACAAGAAACAGGATTGAGACGCTCTATCGGACACGCATGCGCGCCTTGGCGGAGGGGGTTGAAGTTACGGGTCTCGATCAGGCAACGGGAACCGACGGTTTAGCCAGGGTGCTTGAAACGATACCCGTCGTGACCAAAGGAGATCCGTTTAAAACTCACGTTACCGCTGCATACGTTCAAGAAGCCATTTTGATGCTCGGTGAAGGCACATCGCCTTGGCTCATCGATAATGTGGCCCTCAACTCTGGGATGATCATTGGCCCTCTTGCGATGGCTGATTTGAGCGGACTGGACCAATTACTAGAACAGACGCTCGACACCCCTGAGCTGGGTACAGAAGCCAGAGAAGCCATTCGGATTTTGAGCGAGTTCACAAATCGGTCGCGACTTGGCAGAAAGACCAACGCAGGGATCTACGAGTACGACGCAAAAGGGAACCAGTCTGACTGGGCAGAATTGTCACAGATCTTTATGCGATCTCCCAACCAGCCACCTGCCAAGGAAATCGAGCAGCGGCTGTTCGCCATTCAAGCGATTGAGGCGTTGCGGTGCGTCAAAGAAGGAATTGTAAAGGACTCCAGCATTGCAGATCTGGCCTCGGTCCTCGGCTGGAACTATCCGGCCGGAAAAGGTGGCGTGTTAGCTTATACCGAATACGTCGATGGATTTCCCGATATCTGCGCCAATCTGCGCAAGAAGCTCGGAGAACGCTTCGCGCTACCCTAATGGAAAACGGGACAATGATTGCGTTTGAAACGTGCCGGTGAAGGGAAAGCAACCTGAGGGAAATCGTTATCCAGTTAATCATTCACGTGGTCTTTGTTGGGCTTCTGCATTTTCGGCCAGTTGGGCAATGACCAAGGCCTCTTAGGGAGCGGACAGGTTCGGGCCTGAACTTCGCCAGGGCGACGGCGGAATCATGGATGAATATTTTTCTTCTGAAAAATCATAACCCGTTCATATAATGCGCGCCGAGAATGATCCAACGTGACTACCTGATTGTCGGTGGCGGCGTTGCCGCTGCTAGCGCTTGCGAGGCGATGCGTCAACACGACCCAAAAGGCACCGCAACGCTTGTCAGCAGCGAAGCTTACCTCCCATATCAGCGCCCCCCACTCTCGAAGACGCCGTTCAAGGGCCATTTCGTCACGCCTGAGAAGCTCGCAGAAAAGCCGACCGAATGGTACAAGAAGAAGCATGTCGACCTGCGTCTCGGAACGGTTCTGAGAGAATTCAACATTGAGCGCCGACTCGCTGTTCTCGAGAACGGCCAGACGATCGAATTCCGTAAGGCGTGCTTAGCAACAGGCGCTCGGGCAAGGAGACCGCAGGTCGCCGGAGCAAACCTCGGGAACGTTGTCTATCTGCGCAATTATCGCGATGCCCTAGCGATCCAGGAGATTCTATTGTCGGAAAAACATGTCGTAATCGTAGGATCGGGCTATTTGGGAGCTGAGGTTTCCTCGACTCTGCTCCATTCCGGCGCCAAGCTAAGCCTTTTAAGCCGAGACAAGTTCATCTGGCAGGACCTGCTCGATCCCGATACAGCTCAGTGGTTGACGCATCTCTACGAAGCCGCGGGAATTCAACTGCTCCTGAACGAAAACCTGAATGGGTTCGAAGGAAAAACAGTGGTCAGAAATATCCAGACAAAGAGTGGGCTACGCTTTCCTGCGGGTCTGGCGATTGTGGCCATCGGTGTCGAACCCAATTTAAGTCTGGTCGTCAACACACCGCTAAGCAGCCCAAGCGGATGTCCGGTGAACGAATATCTGGAGACCGACGAAAAAGGAATCTACGCTGCGGGCGATATCGCTTTAT
>Ga0126381_100001998_pt1 | contig 21968 bp, 21 predicted proteins | sample PanSoiMetPlot_28_FD_96465 | JGI IMG/M metagenome (GOLD analysis project Ga0126381, IMG submission 96465) | Tropical forest soil microbial communities from Panama - MetaG Plot_28 | ecosystem: Environmental > Terrestrial > Soil > Tropical forest > Bulk soil | place: Panama | collected 2016-02-17
CATAGCGGCGGATGCCCGAATGGCCGACCAGCGTGCCGACATTGATGCCGCGCTTTTTGCCGAGCGCGTTCAGATAGTCGCCGACCGATTCCCAGGTCACGTCGACGCCGGCCTTCAGCACCGGCAGCGGGATCTGCTCGGCGTCGGAGAAGAATTCGAGGTACCACTCGCCGTCGCCCGGCCGCACCGGCGCGATGACCTGGCCGCATTGGCCGACGATGACCGTCGTATGCCCGTTATGCAGCCATGAACCGCAATACGGGTCCCACACCGCCTGAGGATCGAAATGGGTATGATGATCGATAAACCCGGGTGCGACGACGCGCCCCTCGGCGTCGATGATGCGCTTGGCGTGAGCGCCTTGGTATTTGCCGACCCCGAAAATCTTTCCGTTATGGATCGCCACGTCCGCTTGGAATGCCGGCTCGCCCGAGCCGTCGACGACGCGTCCTTTTTTAATGAGCAGATCATACGCCATTCTTTTTCCTCCTCCTTGCCCCGCTCCCCACATGAGTTTGGAGGAGAGCCGGAGCCATCGCGGCCGGCCGTTCCCACCGGGACCCGTGGTCCACCGGCACCTTTCGTCATCGGTGCGAACGACAGCGTACGCCTCGCAGCGGCCGACAGCAATATTCTCTATAATGAACAATGTTCATCATCCAGATGAAGGGCGCTCATCCACTGATCGGTTGGAAAACGGTGCGGTGGCCCGCGCTCCACGATAAGATCAATGCGCCGCTTCAGGGAGGAATAAGCATCCGCACCGTTTTGATCAGGGTGCCCCCGACCAACCTCGCCGCCGAGTTGGCGGCGATGCGCGCATGGCTCGACAAGCAAAAAAGCGAGCCCCTCAGCTTCGCATGTAAGCGCTACGGGAGCATTGTCGCGATCTGCGTCGAGTTTGACAAAAACGGCGAGGCGGAGGCTTTCAAGAGCCGGTTCGATGGCGCGAAACGACGAGGTGAACGCGACGCACTGCTGCTGCATGACACTGAGTGGACGCTCAGCTTCCCCACCGGCAACACCGGCAACGGCCGGGAGACAATGGCGCAAGCCTGCTGGTGGCGGCTGATGGCGGAAGAGGTTCGGGCCGAGGCCGATGGCTTCAATTCCTCCTCGGCAAGGCAGACCATGCGCATCGTCGCACAGACCTGGGACCGGCTGGCGGAAGACCTGGAACGGCGCCTCGCGCGATCGAGCCGCTAGGACGTGTGGCGGAAAAGCCCCCGCTTTTGCGCTCTACGTCACCGATGTTCGCCTCAAATATCGTGGACGTCGATGATGCCGGGCAACGATTTGACGGCGGCGCGGGTCTGGGGGCCCACTTTGAAGCCGCCCGGCAATGCGATTTCCACTTCGCGCGACGGCAGGTCGAGGACGACCGTGACCCGGCCGCGACCGCCCGCTTCGCGGGCGATGACGCTCTTGAGGCTGGAGAGCGCGCGCTCCTCGCCGAGAAAGACCCTGAGGCCTGCAGCGGCATGCGCGATGACCGCATCGAGCGGCTCGATCTTCTGCGCAGTTAGGCGCAAGCTATCCTCTTCGCTGCGCACATCGACGGTGACGACGAGCGGCTGACCGCCGTCGAGCAGCGCGCGCGACCCGCTCAGCATTTCCGAGAACAGCGTCACCTCGAAGGTCCCGCTGGAATCGGACATCTGGACGAACGCGAAACGGTTGCCGCGGCCGGACGTGCGCTCTTTGCGGCCGACGACGATGCCGGCGAGCTTGAAACGGTTGGTCGGGTTGGCGGCGAGACCGGTCTGCAGATCGGCCCAGCGCATTATGCCGGCGCGTTCGAGGCTCTTGCCATAGGCGTCGAGCGGATGGTTCAATAGATAGAAGCCGATTGCCGCGAATTCGTGCTGCAGCTTCTCGACTGGTGGCCAGTCGGCGACCAGCGGCAACGCTGGACGTGGCGCGAAGCCCGGATGGATCGTGGCGAACAGGCTCTCCTGTCGGCTCTCGCGCTCCTCCGCCGCAAGGCTCGCATGACGCAGCAACTGCTCCGCGGCGGCAAAGGTCTGCGCCCGGTTCGGGTTGAGGCTGTCGAAGGCTCCCGCCTTGGCGAGATTTTCGAACTGCCGGCGATTGAAGCTCTTCGCGTCGACCCGTCGCGAGAAGTCTACGAGGTCCTTAAAGCGCCCGCGCGCTTTGCGCTCGGCGACGAGCTCTGCCATCGCTTGCGCACCCACACCCTTGACCGCGGCGAGCGCATATCGGATCGCCGGGCCCCCACCCTTCCTTCCCCCGCTTGCTGGGGAAGGAAGGGCGGGGGTTTCGACGGCAAAGGTCACATCCGAGCGGTTGATGTCCGGCGGCAACAGCCGGATGCCGAGGCGGTCGAGCTCGTTCCGGAAGACGTTTAGTTTGTCGGTGTTCCCGAGATCCAGCGTCATCAGCGCGGCGAGGAACTCGACAGGGTAGTTGGCCTTCAGGTACGCGGTCTGATATGTCAGCAGAGCGTATGCAGCGGCGTGCGGTTTGTTGAAGCCGTAGCCGGCGAACTTGGCCATCTGGTCGAAGATCAGTTCGGCACGGGCGTGCTCGACACCACGCGCCGCCGCACCTTCGAAAAACAGCTGACGCTGCGCCTCCATCTCGGCCGGGATCTTCTTGCCCATCGCGCGGCGCAGCAGATCAGCGCCGGCGAGACTGTAGCCCGCGAGGACCTGCGCGATCTGCATGACCTGCTCCTGATAGGTCATGACGCCATAGGTTTCCTTGAGAATCGGCTCCAGCGCTGCGTGCAGGTAATCGGGCGCCTCTTCGCCATGCTTCACCGCGATATAGCGCGGGATGTTCTCCATCGGCCCCGGCCGATACAGCGCGTTGGCGGCGATAATGTCCTCGAACCTGTCGGGGCGCAGCTTTCTCAGCATGTCGCGGACACCGGCGCCTTCGACCTGAAAGATGCCGACGGTGTCGCCGCGAGCGAGCAATTCATAAGCGCCGGGGTCGTCGAGCGGCAGGTTCGCGAGGTCGATCTCGACGCCACGGGCGGCGAGCAGCTCGCAGGTGAGGGCGAGGACCGTCAGGGTCTTGAGACCGAGGAAGTCGAATTTTACGAGGCCCGCGAGCTCGACCCATTTCATGTTGAATTGCGTGACCGGAATGTCGGAGCGCGGGTCGCGGTAGAGCGGCACGAGCTCGGTCAGCGGCCGGTCGCCGATCACGACCCCCGCGGCATGCGTTGACGCATGCCGGTAGAGCCCTTCGAGCTTGAGTGCGATCGTGATCAGCCGGGCGACGTTTTCATCGGCGTCGCGCTGCTGCTGCAATGCCGGCTCGCCAGCGATCGCCTCGGCGAGCGTAACCGGGTGCGCCGGATTGTTCGGCACCAGCTTGCACAGGCGGTCGACTTGGCCGTACGGCATCGCGAGCACGCGGCCGACATCGCGCAATACCGCGCGGGCCTGCAATTTGCCGAAAGTGATGATTTGCGCGACGCGGTCGCGGCCGTATTTCTGCTGGACGTAGCGGATCACTTCGTCGCGACGGTCCTGGCAGAAATCGATATCGAAATCGGGCATCGAGACCCGCTCGGGGTTCAAAAACCTCTCGAACAGAAGGCCAAACCGCAATGGGTCGAGATCGGTGATCGTGAGCGCCCAGGCGACGACCGAACCCGCGCCAGAGCCGCGCCCCGGTCCCACCGGAATGCCCCCGCTCTTCGCCCATTGAATAATGTCGGAGACGATGAGGAAATAGCCGGCGAAGCCCATGCGGATGATCGTTGCGAGCTCGAATTCGAGCCGGTCGCGATAGGGCTTGGCGGCCTCTTCCCCGCGAACACCCAGCGTCGCGAGTCGGGCTTCGAGCCCGGCCAGGGCAGCGCGGCGCAATGCGCCCGCCTCGTTATTGCCCTCGGCGATCGGAAAGGCCGGCAGGATCGGTTGGCGCGGCTGCGGAATAAAGGCGCAGCGGCGAGCGATTGTGAGCGTGTTGTCGCAGGCTTCCGGCAGATCGGCAAAGACCGTGCGCATCTCGGAAGCGGATCGGAAGTAATGCAATGGAGTCAGCCGCTTGCGCTCCGTATCGGCCAGCACCGTTCCCTGTGCGATGCACAGCAGCGCGTCATGCGCCTCGTAGAAATCGGGGTCCGGGAAATGGGCGTCATTCGTCGCGACGAGCGGCAGGCCGAGGCGGTAGGCCAATTCGATAAGCCCCGGCTCGCATCGCGCCTCTTCCGGCGTACTGTGGCGCATCAGTTCGACGTAGAGCCGGTTCGGAAAAGCGTCCGCGAGTTCGGTCAGCACGGCTTCCGCAGCGTCGGCCTGCCCTTCGGCGAGCAGCCTTCCGACGGGGCCTTTGGGACCGCCCGCCAGGCAAAGAAGCCCCTCGCCGGCGCGCAACAACTCGCAACGACTGATCGCCGGCTCATTCGGGGTCTCGCCTGCCAAATAAGACTGGCTCACCAAACGGAGGAGATTGCGGTACCCCGTCTCATTCTGCGCCAGAAGCACGACCCGGTCGGCTTCGCAAGGGGCGCGGCTGAACCGGTTTGCCTTCTCTCCATCGCCGCGCGCGAGCGCGATCTCGCAGCCGATAATGGGCTGAACGCCGGCGGCGCAGCAGGTCGTCGCGAATTCGAGCGCGCCGAACAGGTTGCCGGCATCAGTGATCGCGACCGCCGGCATGCGCGCGGCCTTGCAAAGGCCGGCCAGCTCTTTGACCGTGATCGCACCGGCCGAAAGCGAATAGGCGGTGTGGACGCGGAGGTGAACAAAATCGGCGAGTGACATGTTGCCACCATCGCACAGGTCGGCCGGAGATTCAGCTGCCCTTCCAAGCCTCTAGGAAATTTGCCGCCGACACCGCAACAGGTGGCGCCGGATGCGCTGTCGCCGCCACGTTAGACTCGGGAATCGCGCCGCAACCCCTCTACATCTCGGCATAAGTCCCGTTCTTCCAGATGTAGAAGACGTATTTCGGGTCGGTGACGTCGCCCTTCTTGTCCCAGGTCAGCGGGCCGACGACGGTCTGCGCTGTCATTGAATGCAGCGCCTTGGCCAGATCCTCGAGCTTTACCGATTTGGCCTTCTCGGCCGCCTGCGCGAAGGCCTGAATCGCCGCATAGGTATAGAGAGTGTAGCCCTCGGGATTGTAGGGCGGCTTCTCGGCCATAAATTCGTCGACCACGGCCTTGGCGGCAGGCACGTGGCGCGGATCGGGCGGAAAGGTCATCAAGGTTCCCTCGCCGGCCGGTCCTGTGATCTTCCAATATTCTTCCGTGACCAGCGCGTCGGCGCCGATGAACTGCGCTTTGAGGCCCTGGTCGCGCGCCTGACGGACGATAAGCCCGGCCTCGGTCTGGTAGCCGCCGTAGTAGATGACATCGATATTTTCTTGTTTCATCTTGCTGATGAGGGCGGAGAAATCTTTGTCGCCTTGCGTGACGGCCTCGTACATCGTCTCCTTGAGGCCCGCCTTGTTCATCGCCTTCATCGTCTCGTCGGCGATGCCTTTGCCGTAGGCGGTCTTGTCGTGGACGATCGCGAGCCGTTTTCCTTTATAGTGATCGGCCAGGTACTTGCCGGCGACCGCGCCCTGCGCGTCATCGCGGCCGCAGGACCGGAACACGTTGATCCACCCTTTCTTTGCCGCGTCATCTGTCAGGGCCGGGTTGGTCGAGGCCGGCGTCATCTGCAGCACCCCCGCCTCGCTGTAAACCGCCGAGGCCGGGATCGATGATGACGAGCAATAGTGCCCGGCGACGAAGACGACCTTCTTGCCGACGACGCCGTTGGCCGCAGCGACCGCTTGCTTCGGGTCGCAGGCATCATCGGCCAGGATCAGTTCGAGCTTTTTGCCCAGCACACCGCCCTTGGCATTGAAGTCTTTGACCGCCATCTCTGCGCCCTGCTTCATCTGCTCGCCGAGCGCAGCATTCGAGCCGGTGATCGGTCCGACGACGGCGATCGGGATGCTTTGTGCGCTGGCGAGACCGGCGCCTAGCGCAAGTGCCGCCGCGACGACGGCGGGTCCGATGAAGCGCTTCATGAAACCTCCTTATTCCTATCGGCTGCGCTACTTTATCACGGTCGCGGGTGAGGCGTTAACCGGACCCTCCTTCGAGATAGGCGGCGCGCACCTCCGGATCGGCGAGGAGTTCGGCGCCGCTGCCGCTCAAAATGATCCGCCCCGTCTGCATCACGTAGGCGCGATGGGCGAGACGCAGCGCTTGGCGCGCATTCTGCTCGACGAGAAAAACCGTCGTCTTTTGCAGGTCGTTGATCTGGCGAATCACCTCGAGGATCCGCCGGACAATCAGCGGGGCCAGTCCAAGCGAGGGCTCGTCGAGCAGCAAGAGGCGAGGCTGGCTCATCAGCGCCCGGGCGATCGCCAACATCTGCTGTTCACCGCCCGACAATGTCCCGCCGCGTTGACCCTGCCGCTGTTTGAGAATCGGGAACAGCTCGAACACTCGCCCGAGATTTTCGTCGAACCGCGCGGGGTGGCCGAGGGTCGCACCGAGCTGTAGATTTTCGAGCACCGTCATTCGCGGAAAGATGCGGCGGCCTTCCGGCACATGCGCGATGCCGAGGCGGACGATCGCCAACGTGTCGCGCCGCGTGATGTCGCAGCCGTCGAACACAATCCGGCCGCGCGCCGCCCGGGGGTGGCCGCAGATCGTCATCAGCAACGTCGATTTGCCGGCGCCATTGGCGCCAATCAGCGCCACGATTTCGCCGGCGCCGACGTCGAGATCGACCCCCCGCAACGCCTCGATATTACCGTAGAAGGCGTGAACACCGGAGACGGCAAGCATCACGAATACTCGCCTCGCCGCCCCTGAGGGCGGAGTCGGGTTGCTTCGTGGACTTGTTCGATATCGTCTTCGCCCAGATAGGCTTTGATGACATTGGGGTCGGCGCGCACTTCGGCCGGCGTGCCGTCGGCGATTTTGCGGCCGTAATCGAGGACGATGACGTGGTCCGAGATCCCCATCACAACGCTCATGTCGTGTTCGATGAGCAAGATCCCGATCCCTTGCTCCGCGCGGATCGCCAGCAGAAATTCGTTGAGCTCGGCGGATTCGCGCGGATTGAGACCGGCGGCCGGCTCATCAAGACACAGCAATCGGGGTTCCGTACACAATGCGCGCGCGATCTCGAGCCGACGCTGTGCGCCATAGGGGAGGATCCCCGCCGCCAAGTCGGCGTTTTGCGACAATGCGAGCTTCTCAAGCCAATATCGAGCACGATCGATCGCGGCCCGTTCCGCCGCTCGGAAACGCGGCAGGCCAAGCAGCCCGGCGATCGAAAAGGCGCTCGCCGCCATCAACGGGCCGTGCTGTGCGACGACCAGATTTTCGAGGACGGTCATCCCAGCGAAGAGACGGACATTTTGAAACGTCCGGGCGATCCGCGCGCGGCGCGCAATCCTGAAGCCCTGCAGCCGCTCGAGCCGCAACGGTTCGCCATCGCCGTTCATCGCAAGCCGGCCGGCGCTCGGCCGATAAAAGCCGGTCAGGCAGTTGAAGACGGTGGTCTTGCCCGCCCCATTCGGCCCGATGACCGCCGTGATCTCGTCGCGATATGCGGCAAACGACAGGTTGTCGACCGCAACCAGCCCGCCGAAGCGCATCGTCAGCTGCTCGACCGTCAGCAGCGGCTCCCTGCCCTTGCCTGCCGCGGTCACCGCCCGCCGCCCGCCACCGGCACCGTGCCGAGCCGCAATGTCGGCTCACGATGCGCGATCAGCCCGCGTGGCCGCCACACCATCACCGCCACCATAGCCGCGCCAAAGATCAGCATGCGGAACTCGGCAAAGGCGCGACCGAATTCAGGCAGGCTGACGAGCAGGATCGCGGCGAGCACGACGCCCATCTGGCTGCCCATGCCCCCCAGTACGACAATCGCCAGGATCGTCGCCGATTCGATAAACGTAAAACTCTCGGGGCTGATGAAGCCCTGGCGGGTCGCGAAGAAGCAACCGGCGAGGCCGCCGAACATCGCGCCGATCGCAAAAGCGGAGAGCTTGACATTGGTCGGGTTGATGCCGAGCGCGCGGCAGGCGATTTCGTCCTCACGCAGTGCTTCCCAGGCTCGCCCGAGCGGCAATTTGCGGATGCGCAAGGTAAAAAGATTGGTAAGCAGCGCCATCCCCAGAATGACGAAATACAGAAAGACGACGCGCTGGTCCGGCGAGAATTCGATCCCGAAGAATTGGTGAAAGGTCGTCACGCCCTCCGGCGCGGTGCGGGCGAACGGCAGGCCGAACAACGACGGCCGCGGGATACCGCCAATACCGTTCGGACCACCGGTAAGAGAGGCCCAATTTAACAGCACGATGCGGATGATCTCGCCAAAACCGAGCGTGACGATTGCGAGATAATCGCCGCGCAGCCGCAACACCGGAAAGCCGAGAAGAACTCCGAAGCTCGCCGCAACTACCCCGGAAAACGGCAACGCCTCCCAAAAGGAAAAATCGAGGTCGCGTGCGAGTAGACCAAAGGTATAGGCCCCGACCGCGTAGAACGCGACATAACCGAGATCGAGCAGCCCGGCGAGCCCGACCACGACATTGAGACCCCAGCCGAGCATCACATAGATCAATACGGTGGTGCCGAGGTCGATCAGATAGCGCGAAGAGAACGGCAGAAACGGCAACGCGGCAGCGAATGCGATCCCCGCTAGGGTTATCGGCACGGCCTGACGACCGGCCCAAGCGGTCAGGCGGTTGATCGGTGTCGGGCGGGCGCCGTGGCGGCCGCCGCGGAACTGCAACAAGAGGCGCAGCAACAGGCGACCGGCAAAGACTGCCGCCGCGCCCCATACCACCCAATCGAAATGCGTTTGAATGCCGAGGGCGCCGCCGCCGACGTCATAAGTTTGCAGGCCGACCAGCGGCAGCGCCAGAAGCGCGGCGATCACCGCTGCCAGCAGAGCGTCTTTGAGAAGCGGCGCCCATAGCAGGGGCGGGCGGGTAGCCTCGCCGACGGCGAGCTGTGCGGCAGCCGCCATTACACCTTTTCCACATCCGGCCGGCCGAGCAGACCGGTCGGACGAAACACGAGAACGAGGATAAGGACGGCGAAGACTGAAACATCCTTGTACTCGACCGAAAAGTAGCCGGACCAGAACGCCTCGATCAGTCCGATCAGGATGCCGCCCAGCATCGCCCCCGGCAACGATCCGATGCCGCCAAGGACCGCAGCCGTGAATGCTTTGACGCCGGCGAGAAAACCGATGAAGAAATCGACGACGCCGTAGTAGAGCGTGACCATCAGCCCGGCGACGGCCGCCAGCGCCGCCCCCATTACAAAGGTGAGCGAGATCACCCGATCGACATCGATCCCGAGCAGCGAGGCCATTCTCATATCCTGCTCGCAGGCGCGCTGCGCCCGGCCGAGCGGCGTCGCGGCGATGAGGCTCGTGAAGCCGGCCATCAGCACCAAGGTCAGCAATATTATGAATAGCTGCAGATAACTCAGGCGTACGGCAAACCCGCCGCTTTCGAGAATGGTGAATCCCCCCTGGACGACCGGCGGCATTGGTTTGACCCGCGCCCCCTGGAAGATCTGCACGTAATTTTGCAGGAAGATCGACATCCCGATCGCCGAGATCAGCGGGGCCAGCCGGAAAGAGCCGCGCAGCGGGCGGTAGGCGACGCGCTCCACCGCCCAACCATAGAGCGAGGTGAAAGCCATCGTCGTCAGCAAGACGATCCCCAGGGCCAATGGAACATAAGTAACGCCGGTCAGCCCCAGCACTAGAAACGCGATGATCGAAATAAAGGCGCCGATCATATAGATCTCGCCATGCGCGAAATTGATCATGCCGATGATGCCGTACACCATCGTGTAGCCGATTGCGATCAGCCCGTAGATCGAGCCCAAAGTCAGCCCGTTGATCAGCTGTTGCAAAAAATATGCCATCCGCGCCCGATGACGTCGCCGGCCGCGCCGCCGCCGGCACAAACCTTATGCGCAAGCCGCTGGCGACAGCAAGCCGACCGCTGCCGCCCAACGGCATGAAATGCGAACTCTTCTAGCGTGGCGGCAGCAATGAGATCCCGTATTTCCCGTAAATCTTGTTTCCTCCCCACGGAACCGCTTGCCTCCTGCGAGGATAAGCACCGTGGTAATCCCATCACGAGGCCCCGACCATTTTAATACCGATCCAAACGCGGCGACCATTGGTTGGGCGGAGAGGAGATGCGTAACCCCGCTCAAACGCTTATAGTCCGACATACGAATGCTCAACCGCGAGATTATCGATGACGGCCGCTCCAGACCGTTCCCAGGCCACTGCTGCGAGGGAGCCTGTATTTGATTGGAGCGATCCGCTGCTGCTCGACGAGGCGCTGAGCGAGGACGAACGGCTGGTACGCGACAGCGCTCGCGCCTACTCCCAGCAAAAGCTTTTCCCGCGCATCCTCGAAGCCAACCGGCACGAGCATTTCGACCGCGAGATCATGAACGAGATGGGCGCGCTCGGCTTTCTCGGCGCGACGATCGACGGATATGGCTGCGCCGGCGTCAACTATGTCTCCTACGGGTTGATCGCGCGCGAGGTCGAGCGGGTCGACAGCGGCTACCGCTCGGCGATGAGCGTGCAGTCGAGCCTGGTGATGCATCCGATCCATCAGTTTGGCAGCGAGGAGCAGCGGCAGAAATACCTGCCGAAACTCGCATCGGGCGAGTGGCTCGGGTGCTTTGGCCTGACCGAACCCGATCACGGCTCCGACCCCGGCAGCATGACGAGCCGCGCCACGAGAGCGCCCGGCGGCTACCGGCTGAGCGGCGCGAAGATGTGGATCACCAATTCACCGATCGCCGACGTATTCCTCGTCTGGGCCAAAACCGAGGATGACGTGATCCGCGGTTTCATCCTCGAAAAGGGCATGAGGGGGCTGAGCGCACCCAAGATCGAGGGCAAATTCAGCATGCGCGCCTCACTCACCGGCGAGATCGCAATGGACGATGTGTTCGTGTCCGAGGAAAACCTGCTGCCCGAAGTCACGGGGCTGCGGGGACCGTTCACCGCTCTCACCAGCGCGCGTTTCGGGATCGCCTGGGGCGCGCTCGGCGCCGCCGAATTCTGCTGGCATGCCGCGCTGAATTACGCGCTCGAGCGCAAGCAGTTCGGCCGCCCGCTCGCGGCCAATCAGCTGATCCAGAAAAAGCTCGTCGACATGCAGACAGAGATCACCCTCGGCCTGCACGCCTGCCTCCGCCTCGGCCGGCTCAGAGATATAGGGCGCGACACACCCGAGATGGTCTCGATCCTGAAGCGCAACAATTGCGGCAAGGCGCTCGACATCGCCCGCACCTCCCGCGATATCCATGGCGGCAACGGCATCGCCGACGAGTACCATGTGATTCGCCACGTGATGAACCTCGAGGCGGTCAACACCTATGAAGGCACGCACGATATCCACGCGCTGATCCTGGGGCGCGCGCAGACCGGGATCGCTGCCTTTGCGGGGTAGCCTCGCGGCCCCGAGACGCGTCAATGCGGGACGGGGTATCCGAGGCGCGGCCACAAGCCGATAATGCCGATTACGATCAAATAGATCGCAACGACGTAGTTGAGGAGGCGGGGCACGAGGAGAATCAGTATGCCGGCGATCAGTGCGACGAGCGGCTGGATCACAACGATGTCTAACGTCATTGCACATATTCCTGTTCTATGCGGTGCAAAGCGGTTTTTGTGGAGGTAACAATGGAAGAGTTTCTGACTGGCGGTTGCTTATGCGGTGAAATACGCTACCGCATTAACGCAGCGCCCGTCGAGGCGCTCTACTGCCATTGCCGGATGTGCCAGCGAGCACATGGAGCGCCCGTCGTTGCGTGGCTTACCGTATCGCTCGACGCGTTTGCGGTGACGGCCGGCGAGCCGGTCGCCTATCGCTCCTCGGCTAAAGCCAGCCGGCATTTCTGCGGCAGCTGCGGCACGCCATTGACGTGGCGAGCATCCGACAACCCGCGGCTCGTCGATATCAGCATCGCCAGTCTCGATAACCCCGAAGCCGTCGCACCGACGCTGCATATATGGACCGAAAGCCAGACGGCCTGGTTGGAAATTGCCGACCGCTTGCCCCGCTACCTGACCAATGACCGGCCGAAGCCGGCTCTGTGAAATCTCCGCGACGGATTTTTGAGGCGCGGATGCAACCGACCTGGCTGCTTTGGGCCCGCGAACTCCAAGCGATCGCACAGACCGGGCTGAGTTTCGCGCAGGATCCCTATGACCGACAACGCTACGAGGCTATTCGCGCGTTGGCCGCCCGTATCGTTGCTGAACATTCCGAGGCAGAATACAGCTGGATCGAGGCGCTGTTTGCACAGCAAGCCGGGTACGCGACGCCCAAAGTGGATGTGCGCGGCGCTGCGTTCCGCGATAACGGCAGCATTTTGCTGGTGCGCGAGATTGCCGATGCGGGTCGCTGGACCTTGCCCGGCGGCTGGGCGGATGTAAACGAGACGCCGAGCGAATGCGTCGCTCGCGAGGTGCGCGAAGAAGCCGGTGTCGACGTCTCGGTCAGCCAACTGGCGGCCGTATACGACCGGGACCGGCATGGCCATGTACCGCCGCACGCGTTCCACGTCTATAAGCTGTTCTTTGTTTGCGATATTATCGGCGGAGAGCCGCGTCCCGGGAGCGAAACGAGCGAGGTCGGGTTTTTCGCGATCGACCGCCTGCCGAATGATCTCTCTGAAGCACGGGTTCGCCGCCATCAGCTCGAACGCATGTTCGAGCATTGGCGCTCACCACACTTGCCGACCGAATTCGATTAACAGGACGCAGCGATGGCCGACCAGGACACGCGTGTCTTGTTGCGAGAAGTGGCGAAGCCAGAGGCCGCCGAGCCGGTCGCCAGGACCGTTCCGCTGCCGGAGCCGAAAACCGGTGAACCGGTTGTGCCGGCCGCTCCTCCAGCGGAGGCGGTACAGATTTTGAGCTACCGGCGGCGGGTTCTGCTGGTCCTTTCTTCGATCGTGCTCGTGCTGTTCCTGTACTGGGCTTCCGGGTATTTTGTCGCCTATACCGACGACGCTTATGTCACGTCCGACTTCGTCAACGTCGCTCCGTATATCAGCGGTCGGATTGTCGGCCTGAATGTCGTCGACAATCAGACAGTAAAGAAGGGCGACTTGCTTGCGATGATCGACCCGACACCGTTCCAGCTGGCGCTCAATGAAAAGCAGGCAAAAAAGGCCGAAGCCGAGGCGCAGCTCGCGGTCGACCGCGACGCCATCGCCGCGGCTCAGGCACAGCGAAACGACGCAGCGGCGAAGGAACAGTTGGCCGCCGACAATTTGCGCCGCGCCACTCCGGTCGCGCAAGCCGGTTTTGTGTCGCGCCAAGCTCTCGAGACCGCGGCAGCCGAGGCGCAAGAGGCAAAGGCGGCGTTGGCGGATGCCGAAGCGGCGATCGCGAAAGCGCAGCAGGTGTTGGCTCTGCATCAGGCAACGGTCACATCCATCAGCGCCGAAATCGCCTATCTGCAATGGCAGCTCGAACAGACAAAGTTGCTTTCCCCGGTCGACGGCACGATTACGCAACTCACACTGCGGGTCGGCGACCAGGCAGTCGAGAACGAGCCGCTGATCGGCCTCGTCGACGCACACGCCTGGCGGCTTTACGCCAATTACAAGGAAAGCGTGATCCGCCATATGAAGATCGGTCACACTGCTTGGGTCTGGCTCGATAGCTATCCCTGGCACATCCACCGCGCCACGATCCAAGGCATTGCCCGCGGCATCAGCCGTGAGCAGGGGGAGCGCAAGCTGTTGCCTTACGTAGCGCCCACCACTGACTGGATCCGTCTGCAGCGCCGGTTTCCAGTGACGCTGGTGTTGCACGACTTGCCGTCCGACATTGTTCTGCATATGGGCTCCGACGCGCGCACGCTGATCTTTTATTAGTGCTGCTTCTGAGCTGAGATGAGAACTGTCATGTGTGGAGCGGAGCGACGAAGCAATCTCAGTCACTGTGTATGATGGGGACGAGATTGCTTCGCTCCGCTCGCAATGACGACGGCTTGCGGCCCAGACCATGTTGCGCGACATAGCGGGGGCACTCGCCGCTGAACTGCGCTCGCTCGAGCCGCAGGGCCCGCGCGGCATGGCGGCCGTCTCGGCAGCGCTGTCCGTGGCTTTGGCCTGCCTCGCCGCGTTCATTGTGCATTCCGACGAACCCTGGTGGGCGGGAGTGTCCGCATGGATGGTGACACGATCGTCAGTAGCGGAGGCATTGTCGCGTGGCGCCATGCGCATTGTCGGTAGCGCAGCCGGCGCAATGGTCGCTGTAGTGGTCCTCGGCTTTTTCGCCTATGACCCGCTGCCGCTCTGCCTTTCTCTGTTCTTCATTGCATCGGTCGGGTTGTTCGGCTTTGCCAAATCGCGTCACGGCTATGCCTGGATGATTTTCGCGATCACCGGCGATCTGGTGATGCTGATCGCGCTCGATCAGCCCCAAACAGCGTTCACGACTGCCGTCAACCGCGTCGCCGATGTCACGATCGGCACCGCCTCCGCGCTTCTTGTGACCTACCTGTCGCCCGCCCTTCCGGACGCGCCCGCCAGTCCAACCGCCGGCATGGCGAGCCCATTGCCGCCGCTGGTTTGGTCGCGCCGCCACGCCCGCGAGTTCGAAAATTGGCTGCACGAAAACTGGCCGGTGATGCTGCATGCATGCCGCGGCGGGCTCACGGTGATGGTGCTGCCGCTGCTGCTGAATTGGCTAGCGCCGCTCGGCTCCAGCACATTGGCCGTGACTGCGGTCGCCGTGATGGCGATCCCGACGACAGCAATCCTGGAGCCTGATGGCCGCACCGTGGTCCAGCGCGCCGTGCATCGCCTCGTCGGCTGCGCGCTCGGCGCGCTGCTGGGCCTTTTAGGTCTCTATTGGGTTGGCAGCAACTTCCCGGTTTGGCTTCTGCTGCTGATGTCCGGTGTATGGCTCAACTCGCAAATACAAACGGGCAGCACCGGCATCAGCTATGTCGGGACCCAAGGCGGGCTGGCGTTCCTGTTGAGCATGATCCAGGGCCAGGGTCCGCCGCTGTCCCCGACACCGGGGCTCGACCGCTTCGCCGGGATCATGGCTGGGCTCTCGGTGCTGCTCGTCATCACGATGATAATGTCACTGTTCCGCTCGTCGCATCCGGCAGCTGTACCAGTCCGCGGCGATTGACAACCCGGCTGCGCGACGGTGTGATCCGGGCACCATCGATCTCGCGCAAAGGAGGGAGTTTTGGCCAAATTCAGGATCGCGACGCCGACCGGCGCCAGCTACACGACCGCCGGAGATTACGGATACGAGATGGAGGCGCTGACCCCGATCGACGCCGAGATCTTCGAGGTCACGCCCGGGTCGGAGGACGAATTCGTCGCTGCGGCGCGCAATGCCGATGCGCTCTATGCCAAGGGGCGACGCATCACAAAGCGCATGATCGACGGGCTCGACCGCTGCAAGATCATCGCGCTCGGTAGTGTCGGGGTCGACTCGGTCGATGTCGACGCGGCGACCGAGAAGGGCATCCCGGTCACCAATTGCCCTGACACTTTCATCGACGAGGTCGCCGATCACGCGATGACATTGATGTTGGCGAGTTATCGACGCCTCATCGTTCAGGATCGGCTGGCGCGCGAGGGGCGCTGGGCCGAGGGCCGGCCGATGCTGTCGAAGTTCCCACGGCTGATGGGCATGACTTTAGGTCTCATCTCGTTCGGCCATGTCGCACGGGCGGTCGCTGCGCGCGCCAAGCCTTTCGGGTTACACGTCATCGCCTACGACCCGTTCATCGAGGAGTTGGTCATGATCGGCCACGGCGTCGAGCCGGTGAGCCTGCCGGAGCTCCTCGAGCGCTCCGACATCATCTCCAACCATTTGCCGGCGACCGAAAGCGCCAACCGGCTAATCCGCGACGAGCATTTCCGGCAGATGAAGCGCACTGCGCTTTACATCTCGACCGGCCGCGGGCCGACGACCGACGAGGCGGCGTTGATCAAGGCGCTCGACGAGGACCTGATCGCCGGCGCCGGACTCGATGTCCTTGAACAGGAGCCGCCCGGCAACAACAATCCGCTGCTCAAGATGGACAATGTCATCCTAACCGCGCATGTCGCCTCGGCCTCGGCGCGGTTCGACCCCGCGCGGCGGCGGCGGGTCGGTCTCGAACTCTCGCTCGTGCTGAGCGGAAAGTGGCCGATGTCCTGCGTCAATCCGGCGGTGCTCGCGCGCACCAGCCTCAAACGCTGGCAGCCGGTATCGATGGAGCGCGGCCCGAATTCGTAGACAACTCGCCGACGCCGGATTGCTTCGTCCCCCGGAACGCCTGTCCCAGCGGGCGCGGCCGTCCGGGGACCTTACAATGACGTCATTGCGAGCGAAGCGAAGCAATCTCGTCCGGGATTTGCGCCGCCGCATCGAAGCCGGGAGAGAGCATGCCCTCTGACCCGATCCGCTACCCCGACCCCCGGATCAAGATCCTCGACCCGCGCTTTGCGCCGCTCGTGCTCGGCAATGCTGCGGTCGAGACGATCGCGACCGGCTGCCGCTTCACGGAAGGCCCAGTATGGTTCGGCGATCTGCGCTGCCTCGTCTGGAGCGACATCCCGAACGACCGCATGCTGAAATGGGAAGAGCAGACCGGCGCGGTCAGCCTCTTCCGCCGACCCTCGCACTACGCCAACGGCAATACCCGCGACCGCGAGGGCCGGCTCATCACCTGCGAGATGGACGCGCAGCGTCTGACGCGCACCGAATATGACGGCACGATCACGGTCTTGGCCGAGCGCTTCGACGGCAAAAAGCTGACCGGCCCCAATGACGTCGTCGTCAAATCGGACGGTTCGATCTGGTTCAGCGACAACGGCGCCGGCATTCGCGGCAATTACCTTGGCCACAAGGCCGCACCCGAATTGCCGTACCGGGTCTATCGCATCGATCCGAGGTCAGGGCATATGACGGTCGCGGTCGACGACATGGAGCGGCCAAACGGCCTCGCCTTCTCACCCGACGAAAGCCGGCTCTATGTCGTCGATACGCCCGGCGGCGTGAAGACGACGCACGTCCATGACGTCGTCGATGACGGCACGAGGGTCACCAATGGCCGCGTCTTCTTCGACGCAACACCCGGCTATGCGGACGGCATCCGCTGCGACACTGAAGGCAATGTCTGGGCCGGATTTTCCGGCGGCGAGGAGCAGGACGGCATCGCCGTTTTCGTCCCGGACGGGGCGTTGATCGGCCGCATCCTCTTGCCCGAGCGCTGCGCGAACCTCTGCTTCGGCGGCCTCAAGCGCAACCGCCTCTTCATGGCCGCCAGCCAGTCGGTCTACTCGCTCTATGTCGAGGCGCAGGGCGCCGTCGGCGGGTAAAGGGCATCCGCGATAACAGGCTCGAACAGGGATGGAGGCGCTAAATGGCACAAGCTCCTGAAACCACGATAACGCGCGCCGCGAGGCCGAATCCGGCGCTCAAGCTCAATTTTCTATCTCATGGAACGCTGGAGAGCCGCGACCTCACCTTCTCGCGCCGCTTCTACCAGGAATTCCTCGGCCTAGAGGTGGTGCAGACCAGCCCGATCTCGTTGCTGATCCGGCTCGGCGGGCCGAACACGATTGCCGTCGTCTACAGCAAGCAGGCCCGGGAGATGAACCTCTTGAACCACAACGGGCTCGATGTCCGCACCAAGGAGGAGGTCGACGAGGCACACAGCATCGTCACCGCGGAGGCGGAGAAATGGCGGCTCAAAAGGATCTCGAAGCCGCACTTCCAGCACGGCACCTACAGCTTCTTCTTCTGGGACGGCGACGACAATTGCTGGGAGATTCTGACCAATCCCGAAGGCGGCTACAGCTGGCTATTCGAACAGGGCGACCTTGAAGGCAAAGGCCACCTCGACCGCAACTTCCAGAGACCGGGCGTGAACACGCCTTGAGCGGCTAGGTGGTCGGCGGTTGAAACTCCTTCCTCTCTCCGCTCGCAGGGAGAGGTCGGGGTGAAAGGCTATTTCCGAGGAGCGAGCTGCCGATATCCGGCGCGAATTCGGCCGCCATACGGCACCAGCACCGCGTCTACGAGGGATTGGAGAGAGGGGCGGCATTGCCGGTGGCACAGAGCGCTGCAAATGCCTCAGTGAACCGCGCAGCCAGGTTGGTGTCCGTCGCCGCCAGGGCGCGGGGGATCGCCTTGCCTGTTGCGCTCCAACGACCCGCCGCGCGCAACGCGAAGTCGGCCAAGGCGGTGTACAGCGCGGCGCCGACGGCGACCACAACATCACCGTCGCAATCGCCCGCCAGTGAAGTGGCCATGTCCGTGATGGCGTAGCGGCGCGACAGCACGACGTCGGCCGCAAGCGGTGGAGGTCCCAATCGCAGAGTTTCAGCAGCAATCTGCCGCGCTCGTTTGAGCTCGCGCAGGAGCGAGATGCCCTCGGCGATCATGGTCGGCAGCACCGGCAAGCCGGAGGGTCGATCTATTTCCCGGCAAAAGTATTCGAACGTAAGAAGATCGTGTGAAAAGGCCTCTACAATCTGGCCCTCAAATATGCTCGTTTCCCGCCAAGCTGCTCGACCCGGGAGCTCACGGAAGAGCAGGATAACGTCGTGATCTGAGCCCGCCGCGCCTTCCCCGCGCGAACGTGAGCCTGCCAACAAAGCCGCCTCGGCATTGGGATGACACTGCGCCACAAAACGGCGCGCCATAGCGAGCGCGTTGGTGACTCGTGCTGCTCCGAGCACCCTTGCCCCTCACCCCGACCCTCTCCCCGCACGCGGGGCGAGGGGACCGTTTTAGTAAGGGCCGGTCGCAGGCTTTGCTTCGGGCGCGCCTTCGCGCATCTGCTGCACGACCTGCGAAGCCGCCATGCGCAGCAATGCCGCATCGCCCATGATCGTCGTGAAGTTGTAGCCCATCTCAATCATGCGCTTGGCGTAGGCCGGGCTGCCGGTGTGGATGCCGGCCTTGACGCCATGGCGGCGGCAGCCGTCGAGGATCTTTTTGAGATTGCCCATCATGCGCTCGTCGGCCTTGTCGAGACCGGGCGGCAGACCCATCGTGATCGAGAGGTCGGAGGGTCCGACGTAAACCGCATCGAGCCCCGGCGTCGACAGGATTTCGTCGAGATTGTCGATCGCCTCAACGGTCTCGATCATCGCAAAGGCGATAATCGTGTCGTTCGCCTTCTCCTGGTAATCGGCCCCGCCGTAGAGCGCGGCGCGGATCGGCCCCGAACTGCGGTAGCCCGCCGGGGCATAGCGACAGGCGCCGACAAACTTCTCGCATTCCGAGCGGCTGTTGATCATCGGGCAGATGATGCCGTAGGCACCGGCATCGAGCGCCTTCATGATGTGCGCCGGGTCGTTCCACGGCACACGCACCATCGGCGTCACTTCGGTCGTCGAGATGCCCTGCAGCATCGTCACCATCAGCTGGTAGTCGACGACCCCGTGCTGCATGTCGACGACGAGCGAATCCCAGCCGAGATGCGCCATCAGTTCCGCCGAAAAGCTGCTCGGGATGCCACACCATCCGTTGATCGCGGCTCTGCCGGCCGCCCAGGCATCCCTCACTCGGTTCGTCCGCATACCCACTCTCCTCGGCTCAATTCGCTGTTTCGATCCCGCCAGCTAACCCGGTGTGTGTCAAGCCTCTGGGCCGGTGCCTTGCATCAGCGGCCGGAGCGCAACATATAGTCATCTTAAATTGACTATGGACAGCGCCGATGGACGAAAAGCGCATCCCCGCGGCCGAGTTCAAGGCCAACTGTCTGCGGCTGCTGGACGAGGTGGCGCTGCAGCGCCGGCCGATCACTATCACTAAGAGAGGCAAGCCAGTTGCGAAGCTGATACCGGTAGAAACGGAAGCGGTCAGTCTCTTCGGTCGCATGGCGGGAAGCATCAAAATCTGCGGCGACATCATCGACCCGATCGAAGACGCGGGGTGGACCGGCGATGAAGAGAACATCTGATCAGGTTCTCCTCCTGCTCGACACCCATGTGTGGCTTTGGTTGGTTGCCGGCAGTTCGGATTTGTCAATAGAGGCACGCAACGCGATTGACCGGGCGACCGCAGCCGGCGCCATTCGGATCGCAGCGATTTCCCTCTGGGAAATCGCATTGCTCGCCTCGCGTGGCCGCATCGTCCTCGGCAAGTCGATCGGCCGATGGCTCGAGGAAACACTGGCCGATCCCGGGCCGGCCATAGATCCGCTCACGCCGCAAATCGCGGTCGAAAGCTATGCTCTACCAGAGGCATTTCACCGCGACCCCGCGGATCGGCTGATCGTAGCGACGGCGCGCATCGCGAACGCCACGCTGATGACCCGCGACCGGCGCATACTCGACTACGCCGCCCGCGGGCATCTCGCGGCGATCGCCGCCTGAGTAAGCCGTTAATCGAGGACTTCCTTATTGATCACGTTGTCGCGGATCGGCTTGCCGTCGAGCACGGAGAGGATGTTCTGCACCGCGACGATAGCCATGCGGTCGACCGCCTCGCGTGTGACGCCGGCGACATGCGGGGCGGCGATGAAGTTCGGCAAGGAAAGGAGCGGGTTATCCTGCGGGGTCGGCTCCTGCTCGAAGACGTCGAGCGCGGCGCCGGCGATGCGGTTCGATTTGAGCGCGTCGTAGAGCGCCTTCTCGTCGATGATGCCGCCCCGGGCAGTGTTGACAATGAAGGCGGTGCGCTTCATGTGCGAGAACAGCGCGGCGTCGAACATACCGACCGTCTCGGGCGTCTTCGGACAGTGGATTGTGATGAAATCGGCGCGCGCGACGGCGGCGTCGAGATCCTGCACCGGCTCGTAACCCATGCCGTGGATCGTCGCGGAATAGATGTACGGATCATGGACCAGGACATTCATCTCCATCGCGGCGTAACGCTTCGCGGCGCGCGTGCCGATCTTGCCGAAGCCGACGATCAGCACGGTCTTGCCGTAGAGATCGACCGGCATCTCCTTGTAACGGTCGTGCCAGCGGCCTTCCCGGACCAGCGCGTCCATCGCCGCGCCGCGCCGCGCCAGTGACATGATCAGATAGACCCCGGCCTCGGCAACGCTGACCGAATTGGCGGTGCCGCCGATCATCAGCGGGATCCTGCGGTGGGTCAGCGCCGGCACATCAACCGCGTCGTAGCCGACGCCGATGCGCGAGACAACCTCGAGCGCCGGCGCGGCGTCGAGCTCGGGATCGCTGAATGGCTGCACGCCGAGTGCGACCCCCGATATGTCTTCCAGCAGCTGGTGCAGTTCGGCCTTTGGCACCGTGTATTGGTAAGGCACGCCCTCGACATCGTCGCGCGCCTCAACAATCGCCCACCCCGCCCTCGACATCGTTGTCGGCAACAGCAGCTTTTTGCGGTTGACGCCGCGCATGGATGCCTGATCGGTCATGTTCACCCGTTCTCCAAAACATTTTTGTGGCGCATGAGCCTACTATGCCGATTTGGGCGGGGCCAGCCTTCCCGCGCCCCGCTTCGCGCTCGCGGAGGAGGGCCCTCAGCTCAAGCGCTCGGCGGATGCTGTACGCCCTGCGCCATGACAAACGTCACGCGCTCAAGCTCGGTGATGTCGACGAGCGGATCGCCGTCGACGGCTATGATGTCCGCCGACTTGCCGGGCACCACGCTTCCGGCCACGTCGGCGATGTCCAGCAGCTCAGCGGCATCCGCCGTCGCCGCCTTGATCGCGTCGGCGCTGGTCATTCCAGCTTCTACCATAAGCGCGAATTCGCGCGCGTTGTGGCCGTGCGTTGCAACGCCCATGTCGGTGCCGAAAGCGATCCTCACACCTGCCCGATAGGAGCGCGCCAGCGAGTGCCTGATGCGTTCGCCAACCAGCAATGCCTTCTCGGCCTGTGCGGGCGTCAGCACACCACCTCGCTGGGCCATCTCGAGTACAGTCATGCCGGCGATGATGGTGGGCGTGTGAAAAGCGCGGCGCGCGAGGAACATCCTGATCGACTCGTCATCCAAAAAGCTGCCGTGCTCGATCGAGTCGACGCC
>Ga0126381_100001999_pt1 | contig 21950 bp, 16 predicted proteins | sample PanSoiMetPlot_28_FD_96465 | JGI IMG/M metagenome (GOLD analysis project Ga0126381, IMG submission 96465) | Tropical forest soil microbial communities from Panama - MetaG Plot_28 | ecosystem: Environmental > Terrestrial > Soil > Tropical forest > Bulk soil | place: Panama | collected 2016-02-17
CAGGACGTTGAAGATCCGCGAACCCGCCGTCGTCCAGTATTCCTCGGCGAAATGCAATCGGATCGTGTAGGTATCCCCGGGGATGGCGCCGGGGATCGTGTAAGTGAAGTTGCCGTACCGGTTGTGCTGGTAGACCGATTGCGGCGCGGGGCTAGTCACGCCGGTGGTGCTGATCGCGTTGGTCACCGCCGCCGTCGCGCCGCCGCTGAAGTCCTCATCGGCCACCCAGGTCCCGGTCGCCGGACCGCCGGCGCTGATCTGCACGCTGGTCGGCGCCGCCGACGACGGCGTCGCGTGCGCCTCACTGGACTGCGCCGACGTCCCGCCACCGTTGGTCGCGCTGACCTTGTACCAGTACGTGGTGCCGTTGGTCAGCCCGGTGTCGGTATAGCTGGTCGATGCGGTCGTGGCGACAGGCGTGGTGCCCTCGCCGCCCGAGGTGGTGCCGCGGTAGATGTTGTAGCTGGTGGCACCCGAGCTCGCGGTCCAGGCCAGTGACACCGAGCCGTTGCCGGCGGTAGCGGCCAGGCCGGTTGGCGTCGGCGGCGGCGGCGGCGGGCTGGTGCCGAGCAGGCCGAAGATTGCCAGGCCCGCCGGCAGTCCCACGAACACCTCGCCGTTCGCGACGGTCGGCGTCGCGTACTTGACTTCTCCGGGCAGGCCGTCGCGGCTGGAGTCCATGCCGCTGTTCCAGTATTCGACGGCCAGGTTCGCCGGGTTAAGGGCGTGCAGTTCCCCGCCGAAGTCCTGATCCCAGACAATGCCTGTGCCGGCCGTGGTGCCGTTGCTCGAGACGATCGGGTCGCCGCCGTTCCCTGACGAGCTAGAGGTCGCGGCCGTGGACAGCTTCCCACCGCTCCAGGTGAACGCCCTGGTCGGACCGTTGCTCTGGGTGAAGTAAATGTCCTGCGCCCCGGTGGAGCTGGTCCAGATCGTCGGCGTGCTGAACAAGCTGCCTACCGTGCCTGGCGGCAGTTCCTGCTGCACCTTGTCTACCGTCGTGACGCTTGAATCAGTGCCTCCGCAGACGAGGTTGGGGTCGGCGGTGTACTTGCCCATGTTCGTCGTGCTGACCACGTAGGGACGCCCCTCCTTGCCCGCCGAGATCACCACGTTCTGCGCGGGGAGCACCAGGGGTCCGCCGGCGCCGAGGTCCACGTCGCCTTGGGAAAGGCATAGCTGGTTGTAGGGCGTGAAGTAGTCCTGCACCTGCAGCGAGCCGTTCAGCCTCACGAAGCTGTCGCCATAATCAGGGCCGCCGGTGTTAGCGTCGAACGTGCCGTTCCCGCTTATGTAGTAGACGTTGCCGCTGGGGTCGCCCGCTATGGCGCCACCGCTGCCGCTCCAGAGTCCGCCGTCGCTGCCGTTGGGGGTGTCGGCATGGACGTTGGCGAGCGTGAACGCGGTCGTGCTGTAGCTGTAGGCCATGATCCAGCCGTGGTAGGCCCCGATGTCGCAGAACGAGGAGAAGCCGACGTAGACCTTCCCGTTCTCCAGCAGGAGGTTGGCGCGCTGGCGGTTGGTGGTGGAGTTGAAGGCCACGTTGCCGCCGGAACTGCCGACGCCAGTACCCGGTACCGATCCGCTAACGACGATCGGCGGCCACTTGTCCGCCCCCGTCAGCACGTTAAGGGCGTGCAGGCGGTAGACCTGGCTCCCACCCTCGGTGTCATAGGAGACGACGAACAATGTGTCCGTGGCGGGGTCGATGACCGGCGTGCCGGTGATGCCAACCTCCGGCGTCAGGTCGCCGCAGCCGCTCACGGTGCTGGACACCGCGGTCGCGCCGCTCGGCAGCAGGCTGACCTTCCACAGCGGCGCGATGGCGCTGGTGGCATCCGCGTCGAACGCGTACACGCTGTCGTTCTCGGTGGCGACGAACACGACGTTGTGCGTGGCTCCGTTGACCGTCAGGTTCGGCAGGAAGAGCGGCTCCGCGTACACCTGCCCGTCGACTGAGTACTGAACTCGCTTGCCAAACTGCGACATGTTGACGTTCGACTCGTTCAGTACGGTCTCATTGGTGAACTGGCCGTCGCGTTCGACGTCGTTCTTGAATGTGGTGACCGCGGTATTGGCTGGCGCCGCCGCGGCAAACCGGTCGGCGGCGGGTGGCGCCGCGTGGGCCAGCGCCGGTGTCACGTTGAGTGCGAACAGCGTTCCCCCTGCCAGGAGCACCGCTGTCCACAGGGCCGACAGCACGGATCTCTGTGCGTGCCGGGGCCTGCCATGGGGGGATAGCTCAAGCATGATCGTCCTTCGACGCGGCTACCTGGTCGGCGGCACCGCTCGGCGCCGCCCTCTAGGTGGCGAGGTGGCGAGGTGGCGAAGTCAGCTGTTACCAGCCGACGGCGACCACCGCGTACTGGGGATTGGTCACCGAGATGTCCGAGGATTGCCCGGCGTAGTCGTCGTTGGGGACCCGTACTGCTTCCGGTTGATGGCGTTCTGGTGCCAGATCCGCACTGGCGTCGCTCCGGCGACACCACATCTGCATATAGCTTGAATTTTTGCTTATTTTAAGTTGCAACGTAACTTGAGAGTTATCAGCCGTCAAGCCCATGTCACGCGAACTCGCTCCCGCTTGAGCAAGCCCTTCGGAGTTGGAGGACGCCGCACTCGTTCGGGATACCGGGCACAGATAGCGGACGCGACCCCCGGCGGAGCGGCAACATCAACCGTCAGCGGGCCTTCTTTCTGCCCCTCTTCCGTGCGCAGACGGCCAGTTGCGGTCAGGTTCGCTCGTGCTGAGGGTGGAGGGCATCGCTGCTCTCCTGATCGCGGGCCGACTCCGGCAGCACGTCGGCGTCGGCTGCGCGGGTTCGGTTCAAGCGTGCGCTGGTGAAGTGGCGGCCGACCGCCAGGCCCGTCACGGCGAAGATCACGCCGCTAAGCAGGAACGGGCTCCGCACCGCCCACTGCTGGCCGGCGATCGGAGTCAGCCACTGAACGAGCAGGCCACCGCCGATCGCGCCGAGCGGCATCGCTCCGAAGGCGAACCAGCGGTTAACGCCACCGACCCGTCCCATCAGGTGTCCGGGGACCACGCGCTGGGTGAATGACACGGTGATGACGTTCCAGATGACCGCGACCAGGGTGAATCCCGCGTTGGCCGCCCCTGCCACCACGGGCTGGGAGGTGGTGCCGGTGACCAGGTAACAGGTGGTGGCGATGGCGAAGAACATGATCATGGTGGCAGATACCCCGATCGTGTCGACCACGCGCGATGCGACGAGGCTGCCGACTATCACGCCGATCGCGCCCGCTGTCATCAGGACGCCGTACGAGGCACCGCCGAGTCCGAGGTTCTCCCGGACGTAGAGCACATAGGTGGCGATCGCCATCGTGGCCGCGGTGTTCAGCACCGCCTCCGTGCAGAACAGCGTACGCAGCACGGGTTCGCGCCACACGAACCGAAGCCCGGCGTGCAGCTCATCCACCAGCCTGGTGGACGCGCGCGCGCTGCCGCGGTTGCCGTTGCCGCTGGCGCCGCGGAACTGACCCGTTAGCAGCAGGAGCAGGCCGGCCGCGACGGCGAACGTGCCGGCGTCGAACATGATGGGGACCGCGATCCCGATAGCCAGCAACGCGCCGCCCAGCGGCGGCCCTAGCAGGCCGTTCGCGGCGGACTGCGCGGACCACAGCCGGCCGTTGGCGCGCTCCAGTTGCTCATGCGCGACCATGCTGGGCAGCACCGCGCCCGCCGCTATGTCCGACAGCACCTCGCCCGCACCTAGCAGCAGGATCCCGGCGCACAGCAGCCAGATGTTCATGAGGTCGGCCAGGACGAGGAGCGCGATCGCGGCTGTCAGGCCTGCTCTCGCCACGTTCACGCAGACCATGAGGATGCGGCGGTCCATCCGGTCCACGAGAATCCCCGCGGGCAAGCTGAACAGCAGCCATGGCACCCGGGACGCGACCAGTGTCGCACTGATCAGGACGGGGTTCCGGGTCAGCGTGGAGGCGAGCCACGGGTAGGCGACCAGGGACGCGCCATCACCGAGTTCGGACATCACGCTGGCCGACCACAGCCGCCAGAAGCCGCCGCCGAGCCGCGAGGTCGCCCGGTCTCGCACCACGCTTGTCACCGGGTCACTCCCTCGTCGCCGATCAGGTGCCTGCACAGCAGTTCGGTGCCTACGCCCGAGGCCGCGCAGAACATGCGCCGATGACCCAGCACTGTCTGCGGCCAGTTCGTCGTCCCGCCGTCCGCGAGCGGGACGCGGCCGACGACCGGATGAAACGCCGCTATCTTGTAGCAGACGTGCTGGTAGTAGCCGACGCCATAGCGGCGACGCAGGTCGAGCGATAGCCGCGGCATCAGTTCCGGGGCGTCGGCCGCGATGATGTCACGGAACAGCTCGGTTACCTTGACGCCCCGTGTGAAGCCGAGGTCCCGTAGTGTGCCGCCGAGATCATCGGCGCCGAACGGCAGCCGCTCAGGGATATCGGTGACGGCCCTGATCGCGTGGCCGGTGCGCGGTACATCGATCACGCCTGCCTCGGCCAGTTCCCGGCTGAACAGCACGTTGCCGATCGAGACGTCCAAGCGGGTGTCCGCGACCGCGAACGCGTCGAACACCGCGCGCAGGACCGCGAGCTCGCAGATCAGATGCCTGGCCAGCGCCCGCAGTTCCGCGTCGCCGTAGTGCGGGCCGTGCTGGCCAACCGACACCTGCGCGAAGACCTTGAAATGCGGCAGCAGCTTGGAACCTGGGTCGAAGACCTGTGCGCGGACTGTGCGGACGTTGGCGGCCAGGCGCACCGGGTCCGCACCCGACTCGTGGCGGGCCAGCGCGAGGCGGAACAGCGCGGTGGTCGCGTCGGCGTTGACCTCGCAGCCGCGCAGCGCCGAGACGACGTTCTTCGCGCTGATGTCCGCGAGCACGGTGTTGATGCCGAACGGCTGCACTGGCGAAAGCTCGACGAACTCGATGTCTTCAAGCGTGTTGAAAATGACCGCCTCCACCTCGTGGAAGCGTCGCTGTGACACCTCGGCGGGCTGATGAAAGCGGTTGCCCGCCAGGACCGAGCGGGCGCTGACCTGGTGGGCGCGGCGCTCGCTCATCAGAGTCAGCACCGATTGCAGGTCCGAACAGGACAGGCCGTCCAGGACGTCGCACGCCGCCGCGAGCTCCGCGGCTCGGTGGCCGTCGAGCAAGGTGGTCATGCCGCACCTACGTGGATGGACAGGGGTTCGGTGCTGATCGTGACGTGCCTGCCCAGCGGCAGGGAGAGCTTGGGTTCGGTGTGCCCGAAGTCGACATCGGCGAGGACCGGAAAGGGGACGTCACCGAGTACGTGCAGGAGGGCGTCGTCGAAGTCGGCGTATCCGCCCGGAGCGGCCAGCGGGCGGCTGTGCCGGCCGATGACCAGAGCCGCGATACTGGCCAGCCGACCGGCGGCCTGCCACTGTGCGAGCAGCGCGAGAAACTGGTCCGGCGCGATGCCGCAATCCTCGAGGAACACGATGTGGCCGCCGGTATCGGGCATGTAGGGCGTGCCGAACAGCCCGGTCAGGGCGAGCAGGCAGCCTGCCAGCAGCGGACCCTGCGCCCTGCCCGGACGAACGACCCGCCAGGGGCCTGCCGCATGCATCTGAAGTGGCCGGTCGTCTTCGGTGTCCCACCAGGGGTTGTCGTCGCTCCACCGCGCCGGCGGGCCGAGCGTGGCCGCCAGGCCCGACAATGCCCAGCGCAGCTGGTCAACCGAGTATGCGAATGGGCCGGTGACGTGGCCGAACTCCGAAACCAGCATCGGCCCGTGGATCGCGGGTGCCCCGTGGGCGTAGGCGGTCCACAACACGGTCGTCAGGTCGCTGTACCCGATTAGGGGCTTGCCCGCCGCCCGGAGCAGGCCGTAGTCCAGATGCGGCAGCACAAGCGCACTGGTCCAGCCACCGGTCGCGGCCATCACCGCGGATACCTCGTCGCACCGGATGAGCTCGTGCAGTTCGTCGGCCAAGACCTCCGGCGACGCGGCGCTGGCCCGGCTGAGGCCGGCGAACGACGCGGTGGTCCGCACTTGCCAGCCATGTTGACGCAGATAGTGAACGGCTCGCCGGGTACGGCGCGGGAACAAGGCTGGCGCCGGCGCGGAGGGAGTCCAGATACCGAGGGTCGGCACGGCGCACTACCCTTCCCCGGCGCCGCAGAACATGTCGCGGCAAGCGTCGAAGCCGGCCACGGTAATCTGGCCGTCCAGTCCGTGCCGGCCGACCCAGTCGTGCGCGGCCAGCCGGTACCGCATCCACCGCGCGGCCTGCCCGCGGCGCACTCGGATGTCGAATCCATCCTCGCGGTAGCCCAGCCGCTCGTTGAGCCTGCGGGACGGCACGTTGTCCTCGTATGCCTGGCTGTTGGCCCACCTGGCGCCCAGATAGCGGAAGCACAGATGCAGCACCGCGGCGCGGGCCTCGGTTCCGTAGCCCTGCCCCTGATACGCGCGGCCGAGCCAGCTGCCGGTGGCGAATTCGCGGGTGATGGCGAACTGATCCGCCCAGATGCCCTTCATTCCGATTGGCTGGCCATCGAGGAAGACGGCGAATTCGAGATGCCAGGATTGCGGCTTCCAGGCGGCCCTGGTGTGCCAGAGGAAGCGGAACGCGTTGGCGGTGAGCTCGCCACCGGGCGCGTCCGTCCACTCCTGCGAGAACGGCATCGTGCCCGGATCATGCACTCCACGCTCGGCCACTTCGCACACTGACACGTATTCGTCGTCGGTCGGCGGGCGCAGCTGCAGACGTGGCGTGGTCAGGCACAGCGAATACAACGGCCACGGATCACTGCTCATCGGGCACCCGCCTGGATGTGTGCAGGATCGGGAACGGTGTCGGCGCGCCCTTGCGCAGCAGCACGATCGCGTACCGGGCATACTGCAGGTTCTCGTTGAACAGAGCGTAGAAGTAGCGCAGCCGCTCCCCCGCTGCCTGCTTAAGCTCCGCGTCGAGCGCGTCGTTGGACGGCTGATCAAGAACCTGCCGCACGTAGCGGTCGATATCGCGATCGTCGCGGTGCTCGTATTCGTACTCCTGCAGGAAGTACGGCTGGCCGCCGAATAGGTCCAGCCAATCGTCGAGGCTGCGCTGCCGGATTGGGGCGCCAATGGCCGCCTCCACCTCGGCTACCAGGCTGGCGGGCGGCTGGCGGTGGTAGTAGATCGGCACCGCGGCAAGCGTCCCCAGGGGGCGCAGCACCCGGTAATAGTCAGCGACCGCCCGACGCGCCTGCGGGATGAAGGAGGTCACGTTGCTGACAAACACCAGCGAGAAGTACTCATCGGGGAAGTCGATCCGGGTGCCGTCACCGACCTGGAAGCGGGCGTTGTCCAGGCCGAGGGTGGCGGCCTTGGCAGTTGCCAGCGCGACCGAGGCAGGCTCGATGTCTAGTCCGTGCACGATGGCAGGTGTTTGCGCGGCCAGTTCCAGTACGGCGAAGCCGGTGTTGCTACCCACCTCCAGCACCCTGTCGGTCGTGTGCAGCGTGGGTGCTTCGCGCAGGATCGTGCGCAAGGTCGCCGTCCCGCCTGAGCACATGTTCGGCTCATTGACGAGACCGACGAGCTGGGAGAAATTCAAATCGCTGGTGCGGTCGAGGAGTGCGGCCGTGGCGTTCATGGTGCTCCAGAGTGGTCAGCGGGCGTAGCCCTGCATGGTGTGCAAGATGCGTGTGTAGTCTTCGCTGGCGGTAATCAGTTCCGGCCCGCCATCGGTGATCGCGACGACGGCCGGCAGTTCCGGGCCCCATACGTGGCTGAAGACGTGGGTGTAGGCACCGGCGTCGAGCACGAGCATCCGCTCGGTGTCAACCGGCAGCAGCACGTCGGTGCACACCGCGGCGGAGGTGCAGCTTTGATCCCCCAGCCCGGCCGGGGACGCCGCCGCCCCGGGCCGCCAGCGCACCGGGGCGGGCGGGAAACGCGCGCCGGGCACGGGGACGAGCATGTTGGTGCCAATGTCGATGATGTGCCAGTCAGCATTGGCGCGCCGCTTGGTGGCCACGCTGGTGGCCAGCCCGACGGCCGCGTCGGCGACCAGGGTGCGGCCGGGTTCGCAAATGACTTCAATCGGGTAGGGCACACCGGACAGCTCGTCGGCGGCGGCGCGGGCGAACGCCTCCAGGCCGGCCGAGCCCGTCTCGATCGCCAGCCGGCTGGCCAGGCCGCCCCCGATGTCCACGATCGGAAACGAGCGTCCGTGGCTGAACCACAGTTCCCACAGCGCACCAACGGCCACATTCAGGTGCCTCCGCAGCCGTTCCGGGTCGGCGCACTGGCTCAGCCCATGCAGCAGCACGCCGTCGGGCCGCAGCCAGGCGGATTCGTGCACCCGCGCCAGCACATCGAGGAACTCTTGCTTCCAGGCGAAGCCAAGACGGTCCGCCGCCGCCTCACCCGCCGGTACGGACAGCCGCAACGCTACCGGCGCCACCTGCCCGCGCTCGGCGGCAAGGCGCTCAGTCACCGCCAGGTCCCAGGCCGAGTCGACGACGATGAGCCGCGGGGTGACCGCCAGCGCGGCACGAGTGAACGATTCACTACGGCCCAGACCGTTGACGATGAGCCGGTTTCCACCGATTCCCAGTTCCTGGGCCAGGCCCAGCTCCAGCTCGCTCATCACCTCCAGTCCGACGCCGGCCGACACCACCGCGCTTACGACGTGCCGCTGGTAGCAGGCTTTGAGCGCGTAATAGACCGACGAGCCCGGCAGCGCCCGGGCGAACGCAGACTGGTAGGAACGGGCATTCTCGGCGGCACGGCCGGGCAGCAGCAGCAGGCACGGAGTCGGCAGTGACTCATACCACTGGTCGGCGGGCCGGCCCGCCAGGTACAAGGTGCCATCGCCGTCGTATTCCAGCGCCGAGTGCGCGGCGACGAGGTCGCGCGGATCCAGGACGCTCACGCGGGACCACCGGACCGGATGACGACCTTGTGCACGCCCGGCTGGCTCGGTATGCGCGCCATGCGCGTCCGCTCCGACGCGATCAGCCGGGTGCGGTGGACGCTGCCGGCGGTGGCTAGCTCGTTGAAGTCGGCGAGGCTGGCGCGCGCCCGGTCGAAGTCGCCGGTTTCGAGGCACTCGTCGACGACGCCGAAGCTGTCGTTGAGCTGCCGCATGAACGGGGCCAGTTCGTCAGTGAAGTGGAACTCCCGCTTGTAGCCGCGATCGCCCCCGCACACGATGTCAAGGTGATGGCGGAACAGCAGGCTCTCGTAGTAGATCTGCCGGTAAGGCTTGCCGTTCATCAGGACGCTGGCGTTGAGTTCGGCCGATCTGACCATCGGCGGCAGCACCCGGTTCTCCAGCTCCTCCAGGCCGGACTGGCTGACCGACAAGAACAGCTCCCGGTCGAGCCAGGTGATGTCCTTGTGGTGCATCCACGGGGTCCTGGGCTGCAGCAGCGGCGGATAGACCACGACATGGCCGAGACCGACTTCCCGCACGAAGTCGATGGTGGCCTGCCTGGACCACGCCGACTCTCCCGGCGAAGGGTAAATCAGGCTCATGATGTAGCCGATGCGGTGCTCGTTGAGGAACTCGCACACCTGCCGGGTCTTGTCCATGTCGCGCCGCTTGTCGTATGTGATCTGCAGCAGGTCCTGCTCGGCGGTTTCGATCCCCACCCACAGCAGCGGGATATGCGCGGCCTTCATCGCGTCGGCCTTGTTGATGCGGAAGTCGCGCAGCGACTGGAAGAAGTTCACCGCCAGATCCAGGCCTCGGTCGCGCATTCCCTGATACAGCTTGCAGGCGTGCGAGAACGGGGTATTGGAGCCGGAGCCAGTGAAGTTGATGAACCCGTACCGCTCGTTCAGATACTGCAGCTCATCCAGAACATGCTCGACCCGGCGCAGCCGCAGGCCACCGCTTTTGATCGGGTGGATACAGAAGCCGCAGCTGAACTGGCAGCCGCGGCTGTCCTCGAACGGGATCGTCAGCATTTTCTGATCGGCGGCGGCCGCGGCCGGATAGGTGCCCGCGTCGAAGTTCGGGAAGATAGCGCTGTCGGCGAATGCGGTGCTTTCGCCCTGGCGGGTGGTGCGGATCGCCTGGTGATCCCGGTAGATCAGGTTGGGCACGTCGCTGCGGGCGGGAATCCGGCCTGCCACCCAGGCGGCGAATCCGCGCAGCGCCACTTCGCCGTCGCCAATGCCCGCCGCGTCCAGCATGGTGAAGTCGGAGAGCACCCGCTGCTGGAAATAGTCGATGTGACCGCCACCCGCGATAATGCGCAGGTCCGGGAACCGCTCGCGCAACACGGTCAAGATGGCCCGGACATCACGGATGCTCGGCTGGCTCCACAGTTTGACGGCAAGCAGGTTGATCCGGCGGGCCCGAATCGTCTCCGTCAGCTCATCGGCGATCTCCAATGCGACGCCGCGGTTGAGATCGTCGATCACCTCGTCGGTGGCGAACGCCTCTTCCAGTGTGCCCGGCCGCGGCGAGCCGAACTCGATGGTCTCTGCCCGCACCCGGCGGCGCAGTCCCGGAACCTTCTCGGCGACGATCGGATGGAACAGCCGCTGCGCGGTGTCTGGCGTGACGTAGTCGGCTATGACCACCTGGTGCCCATCCGCCTGCAGGCATGAGGCAAGGTAGGCGATCCCGTTGTCGGCCAGGAAGTAGCTGGTGTAGTCGGGGAATCCGGTGTAATTGAAGATCAGGATGCGGGCGCCGCTATCCTGGTTCGCCGTAGTCATGCTCATCTCGCTTTCTGCCAAGGCGCCGTCAGGGAGTGAATGTGACGCCCTTGATCCTGGGCAGCAGTTGCATGTCGCGGATGTCGTCGTGAGACAGCACCCAGAGCAGGAAGCGTTCGACCCCAAGCCCGAATCCGGCCGTGCGAAGCGGCCTGACCTCACGCATTCGCGTGTACCACTCATAAGGCGCGGGGGCCACCTCGTGGTGCGCCAGCGCGATCGCGACCTGCTCGGCCGTCTCGTGCCGCTCGCCCGCGCCGATGATCTCGCCGAGCCCGAATAGCAGGTCGGCGTTGAGGGCGCGGCGCCGGCCGGAGTCGGCGTATGCCTGATAGAACGGCACCGCCAGGTGATCCCAGTCGGTGACCCAGGTGAAATCTCCGATCGCCTCCATCAGAGCCCGCTCACCGGCCCGGCTCAGCGTGCGCCAGCCATCGTGGGTGCGGACGCCGAAACCGTCGAGGACGACGGCTGCCTCATCGAAGGTGAGCCGGCGGAACACATTGCCCTTGGCCAGGCGCTGGACGTGCTCGATGCTGCCCGCGGCGGCCGCGATGTCGTCGGCGTGCCGGTCGAGCAGGCCCTGCGCGAGGAAGACCAGATAGTCCTCCACCACATCGATGACGTCATCCAGGCCGCCGTGGATCTCGGCCTCGCTGTGAAAGAACTGCGATAGGTGGGATTCGTCGCTGTCCTCACCGCGGAACGATGGCATCACGTAGTAGCAGGTGGACCCGGTGAGACGGCAGCCGTACTCCAGCATGAACTGCATGGAGTCGGCCAGGTAGGTGGGGGCGCCGAGCAGGTCGATCTGCACGGGTAGCGAGTCGCTGCCCGCACCCATGGGGCTGGAGATGCATCCGGTCGTCACCGGCAGATGCAGCGTCTGACCGTTGCGCTGGGACCAGAACCTGATCGTGAGCTCAGTGAGGCAGCTCTGCAGCCGGGCTAGCATCGCGTACCACGGATTGGTCAGGCTGCACAAGTAGTGGTCATCAGGTCGCAGCCAGATCCGATCTGGCTTGAGCATGGTGGTCATTTGTCAATTCCCCTTATGGACGGGATCGATTGGTCGTATTCAGTCACCACTGCCAGCTCAGCGATTACCTGGCGAGCCAGCGATTGGTATTCGGCGAGAGTGTCGGCACCGAGGATGACGAACACGCACCATTCGGAGGGATGGTTCAGGCTCACCTTGTCGCCCACCGAGCGGAGAATGCGCCAGTCCAGCACGCCGGGCATGGCGCGCAATTGATCCTCGGTGGGCAGCGAGGTGATCACACCGGGCGCGCCCGGCTGCAGATGGACGGCACCCAGGTAGCGGGCGGTGGGGCCGGGACAGTCGACCCGCCCCTCCACCAGCGCGGTCGCGACCGCCGTCCATACGTCTTGGCCGAGGAACTGGCTGAGCATCGCGGGTATCCAGCCGCCGCCTACCCGGCTGGCTATTTCGGAGAAGATCAGCTGCCCGTCGGGCCGTTCGAACACTTCCATGTGGGTGACCGCCCGGCCGATGTCCAGGGCGTCGTTGACCTGCCGGTTGAGCTCGAGCAGCCGGCGGTGCAGTTCAGGGGCGTCATCCGGCCTGATGAGGTAGCTGCCGTCGACCGGGTCTCCGGTGACATCCGCTTGCTTGCCCTCATTCACTTCGAGCCGGGTCTGGTAGTAGGCGCTGACCGCGAACATCAGTGGACTACCATCCGACCAGAGCGCGTCCACGTGCAGCTCGCGCCCGGGGACGAATTCCTCGACGATGAGCTGTCGGGAATTGAGTACGCTCTCGTAGGCGAATGTGGCGGCCGTGTCCGCCAGGTCATCCGGCGAGGTTACGCGGATAGTGCTCATGGTCCCGAATCCGGCTGCTGGCTTTACCACCGCCGGGAAAGACAGCTCCTTGGCGACCAGTGCCACTGCCTCCTGATCGGCTGGATCGGGCAGCGACTCGTACCTGGTCGTGGCGACGTTGGCTTGGCTCACGAGTTGCTTCATCAGCCGCTTGTCCCGCACCGCGACATTGGCCCTGGTGTCAGCTCCGCGCAGCCCGAGCAGCAGCGCGAGGTAGCCGGCGCCGAGCTGACTGAACTCGCCGTAGCTGATGATGCGGTCGACGGCCACCTTCCTTGTCATAAAGTCGACCGCGAGGGTGGCCAGTTCCTCCAGGGCGCTGAATGAGCTAATGGTGCGTACGGATTCCGCGCTTCGCAGCAGGTCCCAGTCGGGTTTCCTGTGGTCCACATCGAACTGGTCGAGCACGACGTGGACGTGCGGGGTCAGCGCGAGCAGCGCCTTTATCAGCTTGGGCTCCCATTTGCATGTCACTATGACGGGGGCACCGGTCGCGCGATGCGTCACTTCCAGCCTCCTCGGTATTCCGAATGCAATTGAGTGTGCACTGACGTATGGCGCTATCCAACCCCTATTCCTCGGCGACAGCGGGAGCATGGTCAGGGCACTTGACAATGCGGATGTTCAACTGCGCTCTATTCGCCACTTGAACACTCGACTGTCGGCGGCGGGGCCGACCGGGCGGACTTGACGCTAGGGTTGTTCTGCTGTAAGTCAGCGGAGTCCGGAGAACGCCAGCGCTAGTTTTCAGACAACGGCTTAGCCGGTAAGGTAGGCTTGTGGGCATGTTTCCCCTGATGCCAGACAAACCTGATGCAAACGCATTGGAGCATGAGGTCCTTGATTTCTGGAACCGGGAGCGGATCTTTGCGAAGCTCCGGGCAAAGAACGAGCGCGGGGCCATCTTCAGCTTCATAGACGGCCCCGTCACAGCCAATAAGAAGCTTGGGGTTCACACGGCGTGGGGACGGACGCTCAAGGATGTATTCCAGCGCTACAAAGGCATGCGCGGATTCCATCAGCGTTACCAGAACGGGTTCGACTGCCAGGGTCTCTGGATTGAAGTCGGGGTCGAGCGCGAGCTCGGCCTGAATTCAAAACGGGAGATCGAGGAATACGGCCTTGAGGCATTCGTTAAGAAATGCCGGGAGGCGGTACAGGAGTCGTCCAGGGACTTGATCGCCGGCTCAGTGAGATTGGGCCAGTGGATGGACTGGGGTAACGACTATTACACTTTCTCCGATACCAACATAGCTTATATCTGGAAATTCCTGAAGGTAGTTCAGGAACGCGGCTGGCTCTACCGCGGCCACCGGTTGACAGAATGGTGCCCGCGGTGCGGGACCTCGATCTCCGCTCACGAACTGGTTGGCAGCTACATAGAACGCGACGACCCGTCCCTGCTCGTCCGGTTCCCGCTCGCCGAGCGCGACGGTGAGTCCCTGGTCATCTGGACTACTACGCCGTGGACCCTGCCGGCGAACGTAGCGGCGGCGGTCCGCGCCGACGCGGAGTACGGTCGCCTGCCCAACGGCGACTGGATCGCGACGGCGCGGGCGCAGGACAGGGAGTTCACCTCCGTTCTGCGGGGATCTGAACTGGTCGGCTGGCGTTATCGCGGCCCGTTCGACGAGCTCGGTCCCGGCGCCGCGGTTGATCACCGGGTCATCGACTGGCGGGACGTGTCGCTACAGGAGGGCACAGGTATCGTTCACATCGCGCCAGGGTGCGGCGCGGAGGATTTCGACCTCGGAGGATCGCACGACCTGCCCGCGCTGAGCCCGGTCGACGAATCGGGCCGCTTCTACGCCGATTACGGCTGGCTCGCGGGCCGCGGAGCGTCGGAAGCTCGCGACGCCATCGTGGACGACCTGAGGAAACGTTCGCTGCTCGTGTCCGCGGGCGAGATAAGGCACCGGTATCCCGAGTGCTGGCGCTGCCATACGCCGCTCATCTTCCGGATCGCCGACGACTGGTTCATCTCGGTCGACGAGATCAGGGAGCCGATGCGACAGGCAAACCGCTCGGTGAAGTGGATCCCCGGCTATATGGGCAGCCGCATGGACGACTGGCTGGTCAATATGTCGGACTGGAACATTTCCCGGCGACGCTATTACGGCGTCCCGCTGCCGTTTTATCCATGCTCCTGCGGTCACCTAACGGTCATCGGTTCCCGCGAGGAGCTCGTTGACCGGGCCACCGCGCCGCCCGTCGGCTTGGCCGAACTCCGGCGGCCCTGGATGGACGCCGTGAAGATCCGGTGCGGGGATTGCGGCAAGGCGGTCGACCGCATTACCGAGGTGGGAGACGTCTGGCTGGACGCGGGAATCGTGCCGTTCTCCACATTGGGCTGGCAAAACCCGACTTGGGTGACTGAGGGCTACGCCACTGGCGCGGCGAAAGGTCTGACCACCGCGGATCTCCCCGACCACGCGTACTGGGAACAATGGTTTCCCGCCGACTGGGTCTCCGAGATGCGCGAGCAAATCCGGTTGTGGTTTTACTCGCAGCTGTTCATGTCGGTCGCGCTCACCGGGCGTCCGCCATACCGGACCGTGCTCGGCTACGAGAAGATGCTGGATGAGCACGGGCGCGAGATGCACGGGTCGTGGGGTAACGCGATCAGCGCGAAGGAAGCGTTCAGCCGGATGGGCGCGGACGTCATGCGCTGGCAATACTGTCAGCAGCCGCCCAACCAGAACCTGCTCTTCGGCTTCGGGCCCGCTCGGGAGATCCAGCGCAAGCTGCTGACCTTGTGGAACAGCGTTTCATTCTTCGTGAGCTACGCCAACACAGCCTGCTTCAGTCCAGATTTTGACTGGCTCGGCGAGCCGCCGCGAGATGACCTGCCGGGCCTGGACCGGTGGCTATTGACGCGGACGGCCAAGCTCATCGCTGACAGTTCTCATGCGTACGAGCAGTACCTCACGGTCAGCGTTCTGCGCGGGTTCGATGCCTACCTCGATGATCTGTCGAACTGGTATATCCGCAGGTCGCGTCGCCGCTTCTGGAATGGCGACCAAACGGCTCTCGCGAGCTTGTGGGTAGCGCTGGTCCAAGCGGTACGGGTCATCGCGCCCATCGTGCCGTTCCTCGCCGAGCACTTCTGGCAGCTGCTCGTCGTCTCCGCATGCCCCGACGCGCCCCCGTCGGTGTTCCTGGCGGATTGGCCGGAGGCGGTGGAGATGGACACCCAGCTCCTCGCCGATGTGGCCACCGTGCGGCAGGTCGTCGAGCTCGGGCGGCGTGCTCGCGCGACAGCCAAGCTCCGCGTGCGCCAGCCGCTGCGGCACATGCTCGTGGATGGCGTCGGCGCTACCGGCCATGACTTCCTCGCGGAGATCGCCGACGAACTTCGCGTCAAACAAGTCGCGCTGGCCCGGATCGAGACTGAAGGACTGCGGGTCCGGCCGAACTTCCGCGTCGTCGCGCCTCGCCTCGGCCGGGATATGCCCGCGGTCAAGAAGGCCCTCGACGCCGGTGACTTCACCGAGCTGACCGGGGGCAGGTTCGAAGCCGCGGGACAGGTGCTCGAGCCCCATGAGGTCCTGGTCGAGCGGCTCGGGAAGCAGGGCTGGGCGATCGCTTCCGACGAAGGAGTCACGGTCGCCATCGACACCCACCTCGACCCGGAACTGGTGCGGGAGGGCCGTGCTCACGAGACCATTCACCGCGTTAACGCCCTACGCAAGGAGGCTGGACTGGAAATCTCCGACCGGATCCGGCTGTCCCTGCCGGCTGCCGACGAGGACCTGCTGGTCTACCACGACTGGATTGCCGCGGAAACGCTGGCGGTTTCACTCGACGCCTCGGCAGCAGACCTGATCACCTTCGATCGCGCCTGACGGCGGCCACGCTCAACGCGCCGGGCCGGTCAGGCGTTCCCGCCCGCCTGCCCGAGCGCGGAACCCGAACCAGGTTCGGGCGCCCGGTCGCTCGGGAAGATCTCATCTTGTCGGGGGACCTACCGGCGGAATCGGGGGAACACAGATGAACGCGTCTCTCCTCGCTGTCCTGAACGACTCGGAGCGGCTGCTTGTCGCAGAGACCGATCGGGACAAGCTCGCCGCGCTTGACGAGGACGCGGCCATCGAGCTGGAAACCAGGATCAGGCGGGCACGTAACACCTACGTCGGCCAGTACCGGCGGGGTGCCAGCGCCGCTGTGGCCGAAAAGGGCGGGCGCGGCAAGGCACGGCCGGAGAACACGCGGGCGCGCACGAAGGCCGAAGCGTTCGAGGAGGCCTTGTCCCGGGTTAGCCGCCGGGTCGCGGCCCTGGCCCGCCAGGCGGCGGCGGAACTGCGAGCCGAGCGGCTTGCGGCAGCCAGGGCCGGCAGGCAGGGCGGCGGACCCGACGGCGGCCAGGCGGCAACGCCCAGCACGAGCACGAGCACGAGCGCGACCGGCGACGCGGTCGGCGCGCAAGACGCTGCCGCTCGTGCCCTGCGATCGCCCAGGACCGAAAAGCAGCGCGCGGGCACACAGGCCATCGGCGCCCGTCGGCAGGCGAAGCGGGACAGCAAATAGCAGACCGTGCCACTGCCACAACCCCGTTACCCGCGGCTAGCAGGGCCCGCTTCCCCCGCTGCGACTTCCTCCCAGGTTCTTCCGGTGCGCACGCTCGCCGGGCGTTCCGCGATTATGTCCGACCCCGGCCGAGCGGTTGCGTCCCTGGTCTTAACCAGGATCCATCGGCGCTCGCCTGTCCGGGTCAGGGCGAAGCCCCCGGCCAGCTTGCTGCCGTGCAGGGTGAGGGCCAGGTGGCCGGGCTCGTCTCGGGTGACATCGGCCGGTCCCTCGTCCCAGATGATCACGGCGCCACTCCCCCGCGGCTGTCCCTCGTGCACCCCCTCGAACTCGCCGGCCGACAGCTCGTGATCATCCACTGGGACGGCCAGGCGCCGCACGGCGGGATCAAGCGACGGTCCCTTCGGCACGGCCCAGGAGCGGAGCACTTCGCCGACCTGGACGCGCAAGTCGAAATGGAGCGTGGTCGCGTCATGCAGCTGCACGACGAATCGCGTGGCAGGCACAAGACGACAGTAACGTCGCGCGACCTCGCGCTTTACAGGCATCGGCTACGTCGACGGTGGGAACCTAGGACACGTGGCTCACCGCATCGACTTCTACGACAACCCGGAGGCGCCCAAGGCGACCAGCCTGGTGCCGTCGGTCAACGTGGTGGTGACGAACAGCGACGGGGATGTGCTGCTGATCCGGCGCTCGGACAACCAGAAGTGGGCGGTGCCCGGAGGCGCGATCGATCTTGGGGAATCGATGGTGCACGCGGCCGTCCGGGAGACCCTGGAAGAGACCGGCATTGACTGTGAGATCGCCGGGCTGGTGGGGATCTACACCGATCCGAAGCACGTGATCGTGTACACGAGCAACGGGGAGGTCCGGCAGGAGTTCTCGATTGTGCTGACCGCTCGGGCCACTGGCGGGGAGCCGACCCTCAGTTCTGAGAGCAGCGAGGTGCGGTGGGTGGCGCGGGAGTCGCTTGGCGATTACGCGATGGACCGGTCGATGCGGCTGCGTATACGGCACTTCCTCGAGGGTCGCGTCGCGCCGTACCTGGGTTGAGTTCGCCGACCCCGACGGCAACCGGATCGACGTCGGCCAGCGGTTGTAACTCAGCGTCCGGAGCGTCAAGCGCCTCAAGCGCATCCGGCGCGTCCGGAGCGTCGCGGACGACGAGTTCGCTGGGCTCGAAGCCGCCTTCGGCGGCCACGGCGGCTAGTTCGGTCCCGAGCGGCTCGCGCGCGGCGGGCGCCGGAGCTGGCCGGCCGGTTAGCGCCGAGGCGATCGCCGCGATCACGCAGGCCGCGATGGCGAACCCGAAGGCTACGCCGATACCGCTGTGGAACGGCACCGTGATCAGGTGCGGGAAGAACTCCCGCCCCGCCAGGTAGGCCGCGTGCGCGGCGGGCAGGTGCGCCAGCACCGGGCCGAGCAGTTGCTGCATCGGGTTGTAGCCGAGGAAGGAGGCGAACAGCACGCCGATCGGGGGCAGGTGCGAGATCGGCGTGGCCGTGGCGACCGGGACACCCTGCGCGGTGAGCCCGCCGAGCATGGCCGCCGGCAGCTTGCTTGACAGGCCGACCACCATCAGCGTGAAGAAGATGCCGATCGACAACACGAACGCGGAGTTCTGGAAGGTGGCGATCATGCCGCCCGCGACCCCGCGCTGGTTGGGCGGCGCCGAATTCATCATCTCCGCCCAGTTCGGCGAGAAGAACAGGCCGGAGCCGAAGCCGTTGAGTGCGATGACGACCGCGAACTCCCAGTAGGCGAAGTTCACCGGGACGAAGATGAGCAGCAGGAAGGTCGCCCCGGTCAGCAGCGCGCCGCCCACGGTGAACGCCTTGGCGCCGAACTTGTCCGACAGGACGCCCGATAGCGGCGCCGAGGTCAAAAACCCGACCGTCAGCGGCACCAGGTAGATCCCGGCCCACAGCGGTGTCTGGCTGTAGCTGTAGCCGTGCAGCGGAAGCCAGATGCCCTGCAGCCAGATGATCAGCATGAACTGCATGCCGCCGCGGCCCATCGCGAGCATCAGGCTGGCGACATTCCCGGCGGCGAACGGCCGGATCTTGAACAGCGAGACACGGAACAGTGGCTCGGCGACCTTGGTCTCCACGTAAACGAAGACCACCAACAGCGCCACGCCGCCGAACAGCGCGGTGAGCACCCACGGGTTGGTCCAGCCCATCGGGTGCCCGCCGTAGGGCAGCAGGCCATAGGTGATGCCGACAAGGATCGAGACGAGGCCGGCGCCGAACAGCAGGTTGCCCCACCAGTCCATCCGCGCGTGCTTGCGCACCCCGATGTCGCGCAGCATGAAGTACGCCCACACGGTGCCGAACACGCCGACCGGGGCCGAGACCAGGAAGATCAGGTGCCAGTTCACCGGGGCTAGCGCGCCGCCCAGGATCAGCCCGATGAACGATCCGGCGATCGCCGCGATCGAGTTCACGGACAGGGCGGTGCCGCGCTGGTTGGCCGGGAACGCGTCGGTGACGATCGCGGCCGAGTTGGCGAACAAGAACGCGCCGCCGATGCCCTGCACCACCCGCCAGACGATCAGCCACAGCGCGCCCCCCTGGCCGTGCATCCAGGTTACGGTCAGGAAGATCGAGGCGACGCTGAAGATCGCGAAGCCCAGGGTGTACATCCGGACCCGGCCGAACATGTCGCCCAGCCGGCCGAAGGACACGACAAGCACCGCGGAGACCACCAGGAACCCCATGAACATCCACAGCAGGTAGCTGGTGTTGCCAGGACTTAGCGGGTCCAGTCCGATGCCATGGAACACGGCGGGCAGCGCGATCAGCACGATCGACTGGTTGATCGTGGCCATCAGCATGCCCAGCGTGGTGTTGGACAGCGCGATCCACTTGTAGTGCAGTCCGACCGCATGGCCAGACTGCACAGGCGCGCCCGCAACCTCAGAATTGACTGTCATCCGCGGAAATGCCCCCACGTGAGTTCCAACCCGGTACTTGCTTGGCTTCAACTAACCAACTTAGACCGCGTTGACGCTCACAGGCCAGCCTCGGGCTGTGTCCCAGGCCGAGGGCATTGACCGTAGCCACACCTCTCCCGGACCGGAAAGCACCGCACAGGGATAGCTGTCGCCGGCACGGCCGGAGATACCCGGCACCTCCGCGACCTGGACGGCGACCGTGGCATCGAACATGCCGACATGCCTGGGATGAGCCCGCAGCGACTGGCCCGCGGTGAGTTCGCGCCTGACCACGTCGCCGGGAAGCTCGACCCAGGCCCGTCCAGAACCGGCGATCCGCCACAGGGCCAGGCCCTGGCCGCCCGCAGACCCGGGGACTGGCAGGCCGGCCTCGGCGATGATCCGCACCCCGGGCGTGCCCGCCAGGAAGCTGGCCTCGCGGACCAGATAGCCCTCGCAGCCCGCGCCGACCTCGACGCTGAGGATGCGGCCTGGCAGTTTCGCCGCGAACGCGACTACGCCAGGCTCGCCGGTCGCCGTGTAAACACACAGCCGCGGCTCCAGCCCGGCGTCAAGTGCCGCTGCCATCGCGATCGAGTCAGTCATCCAGGCGAACCCGCCGACCTCGGCGATGATGCTCTCCCCCGGCTCAAGCGAGATCGACAGCACCGGTTGCGTAGTGCCGAGCAACTGGTCCTGCATGCCCGCCCTCCACGGCCGCTTCCGCCTCGCGGATCCCCCCCAGGTTCCTCACATCCGCGAGGCTGAAGCAGCCGCAGTCTTTGTTTTATCCGGCGGGCCGCATGCCGCGAATCGGGCAATTCATACATTTGGCGGGACGGGCGCGAAGTCGCTTGAGGCCCTTGTGTCAGATGTTGACTATGGGACTGGCGGTCGCGGTCTCGCTATAACATTGGCGCGGTTGCGCGCGTGGTCAGCTCGTTCTCCACCGCGTAGCGGGCGGCGCCGACCCGGCCGCCGAGTCCGAGCTTCTGGTAGATGGTCGCCAGGTGGCGTTCCACCGTGCCCCGGCTCACGTACAGCCGCTCCGCGATCTCCTTGTTGCTCAGCCCGTCGGCGAGCAGCCGGAGCACCTCTGCCTGGCGGGAGGTCAGGTTGCCAGGAAGCAAGCTGGCCTGGCGGTCGCCAGTCTCCGCCAGGGCCGCGGTCACGTCGGCCATCAGCTGCCGGTTTCCGATCTGGTGAGCCAGCGCCTCCGCCATGCGGAGCTGCTGGGCCGCCTCATCGGCCTGGCCGAGCTGGTAGCGGACGCGACCCAGCCCGATCATGGCCTCGACCGCGACGTGCGTGTTGCCGCCCGCCTCGCAGGCGGCCATCGACGCCTGGTAAAGCCCGGCCGCCTGCTCCAAGTTCCGCCGCCGTGCCGCGAGGTGGCCCTGGCTGCACAGCACCATGCCGGTGATCTGAGGCTGGCCGACGGCCAGCCCGGCGGCCTCGGCGATTGACTGCTGGGCAGCCTGCCACCGGCCGTCCTTTGTCAGCACCTCGGCCAGGTTGATCAGGCCGATGGCGATCGAGTGCGGCTCCCCGAGCTGGCGCTTGATGACGAGGTTCTGCTCTAGCAGTTCCCTGGCCCGGCCGAGGTTCCCGTCGTCGAGCTCGAGCAGGGCCATGTTGTTCATCGCCCTAGCCAAACTCGCCCGGTCGCCCGCCGCTGCCCGCACGTCAAGCGCGGTCTGGAAGCTGCGCCGGGCCTCGGCTCGCTCGCCCAGGGAACGCTGGGCCGATCCGAGCACGGTGGCCGCGAGAGCCAGGTCCTCGCCGGGCCCGAGCGGTTCAAAGATGCCAAGCGCTCGCCTGGCCAGGCGTGCGGCCTCCGCGTAGTCGTCGTTCTCCACCGCCAGCACGGCGGCCGCGCACAGGGCCCGCCCGGTCCGCTGGTCTTCCTCCGCCGTTCCCCGAGGGCGTTCGGCGGCCGCGG
>Ga0126381_100002000_pt1 | contig 21947 bp, 17 predicted proteins | sample PanSoiMetPlot_28_FD_96465 | JGI IMG/M metagenome (GOLD analysis project Ga0126381, IMG submission 96465) | Tropical forest soil microbial communities from Panama - MetaG Plot_28 | ecosystem: Environmental > Terrestrial > Soil > Tropical forest > Bulk soil | place: Panama | collected 2016-02-17
CAGACCGTACTCCACAGGCTCGCTCTCTCAGGCAGTGCACACAGCATTTCTTATGAAGGCTCGCAAGGCAGCCTAATTGCTGTCTTGCACGCATTTGTCAGCCATGGCGTTTGCTTTCCTACGGACCTCTCGCGTGCACTGCCTCGGGCGCGCGGGTCCGCCTGATCGCCAGCTGAATGGTCTCCTTCGGATTGAGAAGAAGATCGCCCAGCTTCTGCAATACTCCGATCGAAAGGCGAACCCGATCCAGAGGAAAGCCAAGCTCGTCAAGTCTCTTCTTATGATAAACCCAGAATGCCCTTTGCCTGCCTTTCAGGACATTAAGAGACAGGCACCGATAATATTCCTTCAGTAAGTCTTGAATACGGTTATCTTTTTCTGCCGGCGTCAAAAACGAATTTCCATACTCAATACAATCGTTGATAAAGGCTGACAGATAGGCATCGACACTTAGTGAGACCGTCGTCGCCCGTTTGTCATGTATCCGTTCGAACGACAGCACTTGGTGCACGAACCCGAAATCAGAAACCTGCAAGCACCTGAAACACGCACTGACGTCGGCTTCCGCCGACTCGTTGGGGAAGAAATTGTCGCTGCTTCGCACTATATCGGCTCTATAGAAATCAGATGTCGGATTGCCAAGCACGTGCAGCGTCCCGAGCAACTGAGCGCGAGCGACCTCCCGCGCGGGAATGACGGTCCTGTGATATGGCAGCCCATCGTTTCTGAGGTACCACTCCTCTTCGCCACCGCTGAGCTGATAAGCCCCGATCAAGCCGACAGAAGGATTCGCTTCGGCCAGTTCAACCATCCTGGCGAGGCATTCCGGAAACAGCCAGTCGTCGGCACACACCACCTTGCAATACTTGCTGTCGGCTGACATAAGGCCGAACGCCTTATTATGATTCGCAATGATAGGCAGCAGCGTGTCATTGCTATAGACGCGAATGCGGTCGTCCTTCGCTGCGTATTCCTCGGCAATTCTAAGGGTTGCATCCTCACTGCAGTTGTTGAGGATAATGTATTCCCAGTTTTGGTAGGTCTGCGCAAGAACGCTGTCGATGCACTCCTTCAGGTATGGCTCACCATTATAGACGGGCGTTACTATACTGACTAACGGGTCTTGGTAAGTGCGCATCTCCGGCCTCCATCCGAAGGAAAGGACTCCACGAGTTGTTGATCGACTACGCCATCACGGCCTCACGCCAGCGCAGATCGGTATCGAGCCGTCCGCTCCTGAGCAACTCCTGAAGATGCGAGATACGTTTGTACCGGGGCCCTTCGAAGTCCTCCAACCGTAACCCGGCAATCCGAAGAGCATCGTACAACTCCTTGGCACCTTGGCGTGCGTTCCATCGCGGCTTGAATTCCGGCAGCAGCCGTTCGATTTTTCCGAAATTGACCCGATAGCAGCGGGTATCCGGGCTTCCATCCTGAGCGTATTCGACCTGGCACCCGGGGACCGCCTCTCTCACAATCTCCGCCAAATCGCGGATCTGGTAGTTCTCCACCGTCTGCCCCACATTGAAGGCTTCACAGTGTATTATTTCCCTTGGTGCATTCAGCACGGCGATAAAAGCGCGGCAAATGTCTTCAATATGCACGATCGGACGCCAAGGCGTGCCATCGCTCTTAATGTAAATTCGCCCCGTGGCCAAAGCCCACGCCACGAGATTGTTAAGCACCAGATCAAAGCGCAGCCGTGGCGATACGCCGTAGGCGGTGGCGTTGCGCAGAAACGTGGGGCTAAAACTCGAGTCTGCCAGTGTGGCAACCTCCTGCTCTACCAGAACCTTCGAACGTCCATAGGGAGTCACCGGCCGGAACTCGGCTTGTTCATCCAGCAGTTCTTCCGGGCCGGCGGCGCCATAGGTGCTACAGGAGGATGAAAACAGAAAGCGGGACACGCCGGCTTTCTTGGCTAATCCAGCCAGTCGCACAGAGGCCGCATGGTTGATCTCATACGTCAAAGTGGGATTGAGATCTCCAAGCGGGTCATTGGACAGTCCCGCCAGGTGTATGACTGCGTCGAATCCTTCCAGGTCCGAGAGTTCCAAATCGCGCAGGTCTTTTTTCCTGCTGACCATCTCGCACGATAGGTCGGAAAAGGCCGATTGCTCAAACCAGTCGCTATCCAGCCCAGTCACAGTGTGACCGTCCCGGATCAGCAAGGGCGCCATCACCGAGCCGATATAACCCTTGTCGCCGGTCAGCAAAATTCGCATCGTCAGCATTCTCCAAGTAGCGATTGAAACCTCGTCTTCATCGCGGCTCTGTTACCCTGTCCCTTAACCGGGGGCCGCGACCAGAGCTGCTCTCGCCTGCGCCACGAATCCTTTCTGACCAAACCCTGCAGCGGCCAACGCCTTTTCCGCGGCCTGCTCTCCGCTTTTGAAGCTTTCGTCTGTCCACAAATAGCCCCAGTCTCCATACCGCCCGCAGTAGGCGATTTTCAGATCATCGAGGTAGCCGTGGACCGTCTCAAGGGCCTCTGCCCGTTCCAGATCGAATATTATGTTTGCATATTTCAACATCCGAGCGTTGCGGAACACAACCTGATCCTCCTCCTGAATGAGGCCAATGCGGCGCAAATCCCGAATAACCGGTTCAATCCAGTCCTGAGGAGTGCCAGTCAGAGGCTTGTATTTGTCGGAAAAGTAAACCTCCGCCTGAATGCTGCCCAATCCCTTCGGAACATTGTTGCCCGAAAACATGTGCGGGAAGCTCAGGCGGGTAAAGCAAATGTCGTCATCGTAGATATATGTCAACTGGGATTTGGAAAGATCCTCGCGGTTAATGCCGACATTCACCAGCACACAGGTCGAGCATGCCAGACGCTGCACCGCATCACGCACATCTTGCGGCGCACCTTGAATCATCCGAATAAGCTCGGGCAACGGGATGGACGAGACCAGCACGTCATAGTTGGCCATGACTCCGTTAGAGAATCGGAGTTGCCGCATGCGCGGGTCGATCGATATAAGCTCGTGCTCTAGTTTTAGGGTCCCCAGCGGAATGAACTTGTTCAAATAGGAGACAAACCCGCCCTCTTTGGGATAGCGGAAATGGCTGATGTAATGGACAGTCGGTGCCGAAGGAGAAATCGCTCCGCGCAGCACCTCTTCAAGATTCGGCCTGTAGATGCGTGGCCCCAGCCAGTCGGTACTCATGTTATCGGCGCTGGTCAGGTGGTATTTCCGCGTGTACTGCATCGGAAAGAGCTCGGCAAAAGTCCGCCCAAAGCTCGCCAGCAGCCAGTCGGCGTAGTTGCGGATGGGGCGCTCGGGAGCCTGGCGCTCTTCCACAAAGTCGCTAATCACCTTCACAATTACATCTTCCGGCAATCCATGCATGTGCAGCTGTACCGGGTGCCGCGGCCAGTGACCATGCCAGTAATTGTTCGCGCTCAGCTGCATGGTCTCGTACATTTGGTCCACGCTCTCGGCAAACAGGCCTTGGATACGGCTGTCCTTGGTAAAGGAGATATGCGGGCCTTGATCGAAAATGAAACCGCCGTCCTGGAAAGACGCCGTGTGACCGCCGTGATAGGCATTCTTGTCATACATTGTGGGCGTAATGTCATTAGCGTGAAACCGATACGCCGCTCCGCATCCCGCCATTCCGGTCCCCAGAATGAAAATGTTTGGCATCAGGTGGGTTTCCTCATTTTGGTGTCCTGACGGCGTTTCCGTAGGATCATGCGGAGGGAACAGTTTCGTCCAGCCGTGACCGGATGTCCAAGACCCGCTCCGGGCCCAGCGGTCCTGGCATGGATTGATAGGGTGAAAGAGCCGCCTTCAATGGCCAGCGCTCGTTTTGTTCCCGCCAAAGCTTCTCTGCCAACCGACCACACGGCGAGTCCACGTCGTCGAAGGAAATTGCCCCGTCCTTCGCAATGTCCCGCCGCAGGATGCAATCTTCAGACAAGGCGATCGGCAACGCCCCTATGGCTCGAGCCGCCGCCCGATTTTCAATCAAACCGTAGGTACAAAAACCGCCGACACCATCCAGCCGTTCGCCCGCTTTGAGGTCGCGCTTGGCAATAGTGAGTACTTCGCAGACCGGTCCTGCGAGAGGCGCCACCGTCGGGTCCTGAAGAACGACCGCTCGGCCGATCGTCGAAGGTATCTGCACATGCGGGAGGTGAAACGGAGTATAGAAGACGAAGAACGGGCCATCACCCAGGCGATAGTAAGTTAACTGCGCTCGCTTTAGGGGCGATTCTTCGTAAACAATGACCCACGCGCCAGTCATCGGCGCCGCGCCGACGGAATAATCTACAAGGCCTGTTTCCAGCATTTTTTCGGCGGGCAGCAGCTTCGACAATTCCCTTACATAGGAGCACGACGGCCCGTACATACCCCGTCGACCAACGTGGAATCCGGTGGCGTTGGCCACAACCGTCGTTTCCATGGACAGTTTGGTGGAATCAGCGAAGGAAGTGACCTTGCGCACATCCTGGTCATACTTCTCGGCAAATCCACGCTGAGTTTCCGGGGTCCGGTAGTGATCCACCATCCCTTTGATGTTGCCGGCTGCGACCGTGCGAAGGCCTAAAAGGCGCAGATAGCGTAGAAGAGTCATTGCCACGCCTGGCTCATCGCCATCCGTGTGTGTGAGCACCACTCCGGCACTGTCCGCTCGTGCCTTGAGAACAGGTCCCACCAATGAGTCCAGTTCCGCATTCACCAGCACGACGTGCTTACCGTGCTCGAAGGCCTGCAGAACCACGCGCGCCGCAGCCTCGACCGTTCCGGTTACTTCGAGGACGATATCGATGGCAGGACAAGCCGTAAGCACACACGGATCATCCGTCAGTATGGGAATGCCATGGTTGATCGCCGTTTCTGCCGCCCTGGCTGACGTCACTCGGCGCCATTGCTGGAAGCCTCCCTCGCGGAAAGCCCGCTCCCCGTGTTCCGGAGTCCGGTTCGCGATGGCCATCAGCCGCATACCCGGCACTGGCGTTCCCAGTTGCAGAGCAATGGCCCGGCCGGTAGCCCCAGCTCCCACCATGCCCACTCGGATCGGGTCATTGTGGGACTCGCGTTCCAGAAGAGCGGCATCAAGATTCATAGCGAGGCTTCCTCTTTGGTAAAGGCGCTTTGTCGTGGCGCGAAACCCCGACTTGGCACTGAGGGCCAGTTACGGTCCTGCTCTGAGATCGCCGAAACCGGCAACGGCCATTGGATGCCTAAAGCAGGATCGTCGAACCGTGCTCCCCGGCAAGATTCGGGGGCGTAGAACGCAGAGGTCAGGTACATCACCTCAGAGTCCTCTTCGATGCTCTGAAACCCATGCGCACAGTTCTCAGGAACGTAGAGCATGCGCCCGTTTTCTGCGCTCAGCTCTGCGCTGCACCATTCGCCGAAGGAAGGAGAATGCGTCCGAAGATCGACTGCTACATCAAAAATGGCGCCCCGTGTGCAACGCACCAGCTTTGCCTCCAGCGCAGGCGCTATCTGCAGATGCAGGCCGCGAACCGTGCCCTTGCGCGGACTGAACTGCATATTGGCTTGAACAGGCACAAACTGAATTCCCTGTCCTTCGAATTCCCGTGCGCACCACGCTCGCATAAAGCGTCCACGTTCATCGTGATGCGGGACGAGATCGATGATCCAGGCGCCTGCCACTCGGGTCTTTGTAAAATACATCGTACTTACCCCGAGCGTGAGGCGTTATCGCTGTTTAATCGCGCCTGTTTACCTGGATCGACCGCTTTGATGCGCTCATTCATCGTTGCTTCGGGCACTTGCGTCTTATCAAGACCAAATCACGTCCTATTCTTGGCATGCCTCCCCAGTGCTCGCCATTGAACCTCGAAGCGCTCGCCGGTGAACAAAGATTAAACGCCATAAACAAGGATTACATCTGGAAATCTGGAGTAATCCGTATGAGCGGGGAGGCCGCCAGCCGCTGACGACTCGCTTTGGCTCGGCGAGGTCTTCGCGATCGTAAGACCGACGCCCGGTTTATTCGCCAATCCGCGGCGGCTGGCGGCGAGGTACTTATCATTCATGCTCGTCGATGGATATTCATTGCCGCACCTCGAGCGGTCGTGCCGCGCCAGCCTGATTGCCGACGAGATGCGCTGGGAACAATTCGTCAAATTGTCTGTCGAGCTCACGCTGACTAGCCGCCACGTTGCTTCCAATGCGATGCTTTACGTCATCGATGTTGGCCACCAGACGTTCGAATGCGGCGGTCAAACGACCGCCATCGCATGCAGCAATGTGAACGCAATATGCCGATAACCCCCAATCTTCCATCAGCGTGGTTACCTTGGGATGGGGTGCTACCGCGACGGCCGGGATATTCAGAAGATGGGCAAGCACCACACCGTGAAACCGGCAGGTCACATAGCAATCGACTTCCGCGAGCCGAGCCAGCAGATCATCAATGTCGTTTACCGCCCCGCAAGTGATCCGCCCCATCGCATCCATGGGACATTCGCTTCTGATTGCCGCCTCAAGGTCAGAGATTGCCTTGCTGTCAAACCATATATCGCTGCTAAAAATCTTTAATCGATGGCCACCCCTGATGAGGCGAACGCCGAACTCGGTCAAATTCCTAATCAGGCGTTGATATCTCGCTTCGTCATGGACCCAGTGGCGAGAAGGATCGCAATAAGCCATCGGAGCAATGCCGATGGTCAACCCGGCCTCTTTTGGCGATGGATGAAGGGGCTGACGACGTTTGGCGATATCGAGACTCCATGCACAATCAGCGACTACGCGGCTCGCTCCCTTGAAACCGATGCTCCTGATAAAGGCGCTCGAGTTTTCGTCACGAAATGAGACGTAATCTGCAAGAGAAAGCGATCGATTGATAAACCAACGGCTCAGGCGGTGATCCAACGGACCTGCTCCGTTGTTGAGAAAAACACACTTTGCTCCGCCGAGCTTGGCAAGAACGACCCACTTGAACAACGTGTATGGAAATCTCCACGGTCCACCCCAGTCCAATAATTGGCCTCCACCGCATATGACAAGAACATCAAGCTTGCGCGCGAGAGAACGCGATGTGATCAAAAACTTGGCTTCGAGTATGAGTTCAAGCAGAGCTCCGGCGGTCAGACGGTAGCCTGCTTTGACGAGTGGAAAGCAATGCATCGCTTTCAGTAACTTCTTGATGCGATCCTTTAAGGAGATCGTTTGACTGATCCTTGACCGAAATGTTGATGTCCATTCCTGCTGGCAAGGGTAAACGTTTCGGCGGATCGCGAAGCATTGGATTCCATGCCTCTCTTGTGAATCGCAAGGATTGAGTGACAGGCCGATCAGCGAGGCGTGAGGCCACCGACGCCTGATTTGCCCAAGGGCCGCCGCGACGGTCGCATCATCGCCAAGATTTCCCGAGCCACAGTGTTCAAGAAGGCCGATTTTTACGACACTCAAGCGAGAAAACGCGACGGGTGCCGCGTCATGGGTTTGCGAAAGCTGGCGCGGTCGAAGAAGCGAAGGATTGGCTACCTCAGCATCTGGGGTCATGATGCGTCCCCTTCCGCGACCGGCCATCGCGTTACCAGGGTTTTCCTCGTCCAACGCCGGAACCGAGGTTAGCCAGCACCTACGGAGCCTGCGAGGTTTCCCCCGCGGAACAGATCCAAGTAAAACCTTCGTTGCTCCGTCACGAGCATGAGGACCGCAAGATAAACGGCGCTGAATGCTGTGACGTCAACCAGCAGGCGCGGCAGCACCGAGAGCGCCGGCCCGTAGACTGCATGCGCTCCATAAACGACGATGGCCGCCGCCAGGCACGAAGCGACCGGAGCGCGCAACGCTGCCACGATATCCAATACTCCAATTGGCGTTCCGTGCACGGCCCAAGCCGTAACCGGGATGGCCTTCAGCAGCGCTACCACGGAATAGGCCATTGCGACACCTCTGGCGCCGTACGGCAGTCCGATGAGGGCGCCACCGATCATGAACGGTGCGGTGGCAAAGGCGATCCACAGGCCCCGCCGCACCAGCCCAAGAGCATTCATCAGCCATCCCAGCGGATTTGCAACTACATATACCAACAATACCGGGGTTAAGATGCGAACCAGCTCAGCCGCGTCCGCCCACTGGTCGCCGAGAAGAACCTGTATCAGCTCGTCTGCAAAGAGCCCCGCCGCTGCAGCGCTGGGTATGGTCAGCGCCAGAATCAGAGAATAACCTTTCAGGAAAGAACGTTTCAGACGCTCGGGATCGTTTCTTGCTCGCGAGAGTGAAGCAAACGCGACATCGCCGACCGTGGTGTTGATGTTGTCGTTCGGGAACATGATGAGACCGTAGGCACGGTCATATAGTCCGAGGGCCGCCGCACCCCAATAGCGCCCCATGGCTATTTTTCCAACACTGATCGAGAGATAGCAGATGATGCCGTTCAGCATCATTGTTCCACCAAACTGGATCATGGACCGGAGCCCCTTCACTCTGCGCGGTCTGCCCGGGATCCAACCGGTGGCAACCCAAGAGCCGAGCGTAGTCGAGAGCGGCACGCTGATCAGCATCGAGACCAGGGACCAGTACTCGCATCCGGCGAGGGCCATGCCGATCGCAATGGCAGTCCCGATCAGCATTGAACTGATATCTATCAAAGCTCCCGCGCCGAAACGCAGTTGGCGCTGCAACATTGCAGCGTGCTGAACGCCCGCTGCAGCGAGAAGGAAACCTGGCGCAATGGCACTTGATATCAGGAATAGTCGAGGCTCGCGGTAGAAGAGGCTGAGAACCGGCCCGAGCGCGATGATCGCCAGGGTAAGGATGGCACCCAGCAACGTATTGATCCAGAATAGGGACGAGGCTTGTGCTTCGGTTATCGCGTCGCGGTGGATCGCAGCCTGAGCGAGCCCAAAGCTGCCGAACAAGCCCAGGAGGCCCGTAACCGCAGTCACCATGCCCACGAGTCCATAATCTCTCGGACTTAGCAGTCGTCCCAATACGACCATCGAGACGACGCGGATCATAACGGTCGCGGTCCGCCCGCTGATGCTGGCGAAAACTGCACGAATTGTCCTGTCGCGTAAATTGTTCATTGCGCTTGATCTGTGGGGTCAGAGCGTCAACTTGCGACCATAAAAGGCTTCGGCGTGGCCGCTCGGCGCATTGCACTCCATTCCCCGTAGGCGCATGAGAGAAAGGAACGTATCTCGCGTGAACCAACGTTTATTTTCCTGCGATCGAAACGCATCCAGGATAATCCCAATCTTCTTTTCACAAACCTCGCGCGAGAGCGGCATGAAGACGCTTGGCTGCCCTAGGTCGCCATCGTATTTTGGAATTTCGTATTCCAGGATCAGATGGTCACGAAACGTATTCCAGGTCAGATCAGCTATCAGCTGGTGATCCTGGTGCGCGTCCCTCCGATTGTGAGTAAATATAATGTCCGGCGAGAGTTGCTGCTTGAGCTCTTCAAATACCTTTTTTATATCAGCCCCAACGAAGGGCATGAATCCGTCGGGGAATGACCTGAGACTCGCAAGCTTCAGGCGGGGCGCTTCAACGAACCTGGTCAGGGCCTGTTTCGCCTCATCGGCGCGTTCGGCGATCGCGCTGAACACAACCCAGTAGAAGACGCAATCCGGCCGCTCGGCCGCAAGCCTCAGGATCGATCCGCCGCAGCCAATCTCGATGTCATCAGAATGGCAACCGAGACACAAAACCTTGAGCTCGCCTGCCGCGCGGCCGTCAAATGCTAACCGCATCATGCTCAAGGACCTTGGCCGCCGTTGCGGGCAATGTCAGGCCGCTACCGCAGCGCCAGACTTTCCAGGGGGCGTTGCTTTGGTTAAGGTCCTCAAGGTGTTGCTTGTCCTTGAAGGTATCCATGCACTGCCAAAAGCCGGTGCATTTGTGCGCCAACAACGCCCTTCGAGCGATCAGGCGCTCGAACGGCTGCCGGACCAATTCGTCTCCCGGGTTGATGCAGCTGAAGATCTCGCTCCGAAATACGAAGTATCCTCCGTTGATCCAGATGTCCGACTGGCTTAGAGCAGAGACCTCGCAGATCTTGCCGCCGGGAGATACTCTGACGATGTCGAAGCTGGCCGTTGGCTGCACCAAGAGCAGCGCGCCGACTGCATCGCTCTGCTGAAACTCGTCAATCATCACTGAAAGATCTACGTCGCTGAGCCCATCGCTGTAATTGGCTAGGAACATTTCGTCCCGCCGCAAATAGGGCTCGACTGCCTTCAGCCGCTCGCCGATTGTGGCATGTGCGCCCGTCTCGACGAATGTTATAGTCCAGTCATCGCTGTCTCTATTGATAAAATCGATCTTTTTGCCACCCTGCGACCATACAAAATCGTTGGACACGGCCTCATCGTACCGAAGAAAGTAATCTTTTATGACATTCCCCTTGTAGCCGAGGCAGAGAATGAAGTCTCTGTGGCCAAAATGGGCGTAATATTTCATGAGATGCCAGAGAATGGGCCGATTACCAATCTGCACCATGGGTTTCGGGATATCGTCAGCATACCCGCGAAGCCGCATTCCGGCTCCTCCGCAAAACAACACTACCTTCATTCCGTTCCTCCGTTGCACTTTTGCGAGTGCCGGACCTAGTGACTGAACCGTCACGCTCTCCATTGAAAAGCAGGGCTGCTGCGTTCAGCCCTGCCCGGATTAGGCGACTGAATCGGTTGCTGCATCCCGGGAAACACGGTTCAATTGCTGCCAGCCGGAGGCGGGGTAGCCACAGTTCCGTCAGTCAGCGGGCGCCACTGCTGAGCGGGCAGTTCGGAAACCTCATCCCGGTTAAGCTGGTCACAGATCCCCACACGCCCGGCCCGCAACCAGACCAGGACGCGGTTCCATATTTCCCAGTTCATTCCGTCCATTATGTATTCATAATCATACTTATCGAGCCGCTGAATGAGCAGGTCCGCGATCTTTCGGGACCTGTCTGTTTCCGGATGCCGTGCGAGCTCTCCTGCCGTAAGGAGATCGGCTGCGAATGTGTGTGGTCGACCGCTTGCCCGGGCCTCAGGTTTGCGTTTCGCCTGTTTTCCCTTTGCTTCCGCGATGGCCGAGTGTAGCTCGCTTCGTGAGACACTTTCGCCGCTTTCCAGCTTCGCCTTCACCCGCTCTCGGACTTCTACCGGCGTGTTCTTGGACAGGTATATTCGAAGGGTGGACGGCAGCATGAGCGCAGCCACGCTTTTTTGCGACTCGAACTCTCGAGCCAATTTCATGAGATCCTGCGCCGTCCTTATCCTGAATTCACATTCCTTCTCCACCCACCTCACGAATTTGCCATGCGGCAAATGTTCCTTTACGCGGAGAAGCTCGCGACCGATTTCGACAGCGTGTTCGGTCGCCTTTTGACGTAAAATCCTAATTCGCCCTGCAACTTCCTGTAGTTCGGCAGCGGAGATTTCGGCTGTTGCTAGCATAGGTTTGCCTCCGCAATGAGACAGTCGGGATGCCTGCGAGCAGACCGCCGACCAAGGCGATCGAGCCGCTGCGCACCCCTTTGCATGCGAATCAAGGGTCGGGATGGGTCGCTGGCGAACTATGCGATGGTCAGGTTTTTCCGTGAAGCGCTCGAAAGAGTAGGCAGGCGCAAAAAGCGAAGTACCTATTCAGTGCTATCCCGAAATGTGTTCCGCCCCCGTCCGCCGCTGCACGACTGACGGTCACGGCGGCCCGGCGAGGCGCCGATCGCGGAAGAATTCGACGGCGCCTCGGATCGCATAAGGCCGATCTCGGCCGCGCCCCTTATCCGAGCATCGCTGGAAGCGCGCTATTTGCCGATTGCGCGGAAACGGAGGTCGCCTCTCTGCCATTACTCTCGACTGATGGACCGATTGCGCAAGCTTCAGCTCATAGGCGAAGCGGCTCGTTTGCGGGCCGTGAATCGCAATGACCTCGATCGAGATGCACGGACAATTCTCGATCTGTTTGACGCCTCGGGGCAAACGCCATGACTACTCTGATTGAAAGCGTACTTATCGTAACCGGACTATTGGTTATGGCACCGACCATCGTTGTCTTCACACAAGTGCTGTTCTCTTTGTCAAAAAGAGCAGCAGGCATCAATTCAGCAACCAGGCCCCCGCTTGCCGTACTTGTCCCCGCCCACAACGAGGAAAGCGGAATTGCTGCTACATTGTCTTCTGTAATGCCGCAGTTGCGTGCGGAAGATCGATTACTGGTCGTCGCCGACAATTGTGGCGACGAGACCGCGGCGATCGCCAGACGGATGGGTGCGCAAGTGACGGAGCGCCATGACGAATCACGCCGCGGCAAGGGGTACGCCCTCGATCATGGCATTCGTACTTTGAGAGAGCCCGCTCCTCCGAAAGTCGTGATTTTGATCGATGCGGACTGCCAGCTCGAGCCCGGATGCCTCGACACGCTCGCGGCGCTATGCGCTGAAACCCGCCGGCCAGTGCAAGGCGCTTATCTGATGGCTCCGCCTCGGGAAAGCACAACCATGCTGACAAACTTAGCGGTCCTTGCCTGGAGAATGAGGAATTTCGTTCGCCCTTTAGGGTGGGATCGGCTCGGATTTCCGTGTCAACTGACCGGATCCGGCATGGCACTTCCTTTTGACCAGCTACAGACAGTAGAGCTCGCCAGCGGGCGGGTGGCCGAAGATCTGAAGCTTGGTATCGATCTGTCTCTGCGCGGCCACCCACCCATTTTCTGTCCAGAAGCGCGCGTCAGCAGCCGCTTCCTTGAGAGCCGTGACGCAAGCAAAGCGCAGCGAACTCGCTGGGAACATGGCGCACTCACCACTATGATTTCCGCCACTCCCGCTTTGCTCTTTGGCATCTTTCAACAAAAGTCGTTATCACTGCTCGGCACACTTCTGGACTTGTGGGTGCCGCCTCTCGCACTTCTAATTCTGATGATAACCGCGGCAATGGGTACTTCACTCGTGTTTTACCTCACAACTGGACTTCTTGCGCCAATGGTTTTGATGTCCGTCACTGCGATAATCGCAACTTCGACAATTCTATTGACCTGGATGTATCATGGTCGCGATATCTCGCCATTTTGGCGTTTGCTTCTCGCCCCCTTCTATGTCGCAGTCAAACTTCCTCTTTATGCAAAGTTCCTTTTTTCTCGCGAGGACCAGTGGGTAAGGACAAAACGTGCCCGCGACCGATGAGATCGAAGACGTCGAGGCTTCGGTAATCCCGCGATTTGACCGACGCGTATATTGCCTGCTTGGTATTCCCATAGATGCAACTACAGCTGATGATGCAGTTGGGAGACTCGCACAAGCCATTAAATTTCGAGCCAAATGTGTATGGTCCACACCGAATCTGAACAATCTTGTTGCTTGCCAGAGCGATCCCGAGTTTCGAGAAATGCTGCTGCGCAGCGATTTTCTGACGGCGGACGGAATGTCGCTCGTTCTGCTTTCGCGCATGCTTTCTATTCCCGTAGCGGAACGCGTCGCTGGCTCAAGCGTGTTTGAGCGAATGGTGCGCGGTGCGGTCGGTCCAATAGGGGTATATTTCTTCGGAGGAACAAATGTTGCGGCGAAACGCGCCTGCTCGCGTCTATCCGTCATTTCGAATTCCATGCGATGTGTAGGTTACCGCGCGCCCGGCTTTGGCTCGATTGATGACATGTGTGTCGATGACATCATTGCAGCGATAAATGTCACGAAGCCGGACCTGTTGGTGCTCGCGCTGGGCACTCAGCGTGGGCACGAATGGATCAGGCGCAGCATCGACCGACTGTCCGTCCCCGTCGTTGCGCATCTGGGATCGGTTGTCAATTTTGTGGCAGGGACAGTGCGACGCGCGCCGCATTGGCTTCAGCGAGCGGGACTCGAATGGCTTTGGCGCATAGTTGAGGAACCACATCTGTGGCTCCGGTATCTTCGCGATTTTGCTGTGCTGTTAAGGCTTCTCATCACGCGAGTACTGCCGGCAATCCTGCATCACATTACGACCCCGCCGTCGGACTTTCACGTCAAGCGGGCACGGCTGTCCATGAAATGTGAGGGAAGCAACCGGGTATTTCAACTCGAAGGGGCGTTGGTTGAACATAATCTACAATTTGTCCGCGACGCATTCGCGAACGCTGCTTTGGAGCAAGCAGATTTTGTCCTTGATTTCGCGCGCGTATCTCACATTGACGCGTCCGCCATCGGCCTCATGATGATCGCGCGTGGGTATCAAGCACGGCGTAGGCGAACCTTGCGTATCGTGTCCGTCAGTCCCGGGGTCCGCAGAATCTTTCGCCTGCACTGCGCTGAGTATCTCCTATCGTAAGGAATCGCGCCGGCTGGGAGAGGAAACCCGGGACCTCAGAGCGGCCAGTCCGAGCGGCTTGACCTGCTCCGGTTCCGCCGGCAAGGCTTCACGCTTTCCGATCGCTTTGGCCAGAAACTCATCAAGCGGGCAGCGGCCATCGTAGAGATGGCCGGCTACGCCGGCGCGTTCGGCAGCTGCGATGTCTGAATACTTGTCACCGATGAATAAGCTCGCTGATACGTCCACGTCCCAGGCTTCGATCAAAGTGAGCAGCATGCCCGGTTGAGGCTTTCGACACGCGCAGACCAACTTATACTGAGCAATGGACGCCTCGGGGTGATGCGGGCAGAAACGCCAGTCGTCAAGAGTTGCTCCCCCCTGCCGCAGCTCCTGCAACATCCAATGATACAGAGCAACAAGATCCTGCATGGTGTACAGCCCCCTCGCGATCCCAGCCTGATTGGTCACCATGAAGGCGTGGTATCCGAGATCATTCGCCAGGCGCACCGCTCTACCAGCACCCTCCATCCATCGAAACCGCTCACGTGTTCCCACCCAGCTAAGGTCCTCGTTGAGCACCCCGTCGCGATCGAAAAATACCGCACCGCGCCTAAGACGAGCCGGGATATCCCTGTTCGCTCGAACATAGTCTGCAGGAACGCCGATATCGATGAAATAACCATCCAGCGTGTGGCCGGACAGCAACCCCCGGGCTGCGAGCACTGGCAGAATATCGCGCTCCAGCGAGCAGTCCGGCACCAAAAAGTCGCAAAGCTCGCGCCTGAACACGTAAATTCCCGCATTAGTCACATCAGCCCCAGACCTCGAAGGTCGTTCGCGGAAGGCGGTAATCTGTCGACCGGTCATTTCGACGACGCCGTACCGTACAGCATCGGGCACGTGGTGAACGAGGACATGGCCCAAAGCATCTCTGTCGGCGTCAACTCTCGCCAAGAAGCGCGCAAGATTGACATCGAGCCACGAGTCGCCATTAACGAGCATGAACTGCTCGTCAAGGTATTGTCGGGCATGCCATATGGCGCCGCCGGTTCCGGCCGGCTGCGGTTCGACAGACAGCTTTATTTCTATGGGTTTGGGGAGAAACGGAGCGACCTCTCGAGCAAAGGACCTAACCCGCTCCGATTTGTAGCTGGCCAGCAGGACGACTTCCTCTATGCCGAATCGTGTTAGCTCTCGGATGATCCATGCCAGGAAGGGGCGCCCCCCGCAATCAAGCAGGGGTTTTGGCGTGTCGGCTGTAAGCTTGCCAAGCCGCGTGCCCAGGCCGCCGACCAAGATCGCACATTGTCGAGGAATGCTCATTCGTTGCATGTAACCTGCCTGGCAGAGGAAAAGAGTCGCTTTTCGACGATGCCGCAAATGATGTGAGCGGCAACAATATGAACCTGTTGCACAATTGCGGTTTTTGAGCTCGGCGCGTGCAGAACCGTCTCACATACTTCATCCATGGTGCATCTGTTGACACCGGTGAACCCCAGAGTTCGCACACCGAGCGTCCTGGCGGTCTCAAACGCACGCAATACGTTCCTCGATGTTCCCGAGGTCGAAATCCCGAGAAAGACATCGCCCGGTTTCCCGAGGCCAGCGACCTGGCGCTCAAATACCTTTTCGTAGCCGTAATCATTTGAGATTGCGGTCATCACCGACGTATCCGTCGTAAGCGCCACTGCGGGCAAGGGAGCGCGATCGAAAAACAGTCGGGAGATGAATTCTCCCGCTATGTGCTGAGCATCAGCGGCGCTGCCGCCGTTGCCCGCGATCATGATCTTGTTTCCGCGCTTGAGCGCGGTGGCGATCGCATCGGCGAATTTTTGAATCGTGCCGAGCTCCAGGCTCTCATCTACAAACGAACTCAGAGCCTTTAGCGATTCTGCAAGGTATTCATCTATCAGGGCACGCTCGGCCGGATCCAAGACGCCACTCCATCCATCGTGTGCTCTGCTCCGCCCGCCTGCGCGCCCACCTCGTTCAAGGCACGTATGACCCTCAACCGTTCCTCCGGAGGGACGATGAACATCAGAAAGCCTCCGCCGCCGGCGCCTGAAACCTTTCCGGCGAGCGCGCCAGCCCTCATCGCGACCTCCCGCAGCATCTCGATCTCAGGAGTCGTCACACCCGCAGCAGTGCTCTTCTTTGCAAGCCAGGATCGCTCCAGGATACGGGCCATCTCCGGAATATTGCCGCGAAGGAGCGCGTTTTTCATCTCCAATGCGTCAGATTTCAACTGGTGCAGGCTGTCAAGCGTCTGGGGAGAACGTTGCGTCATTCCGCTGCGCTGATGCTGGATGATTTCTTCCGAGCGGCGTGAAACACCAGAGAAGCACGTGACGAGGGACGCTTCCAGCTCGCTGAGCAGAGCGCGTGAGATGCGCAGTGGAGTCACAATTACTCGTTCATTGGGCATGAATTCGATGAAGTTGAGCCCTCCGAACGCAGCGGCATATTGATCCTGCCTCCCGCCTACAAGCCCAAGCTCCACGCGTTCGATCTCGTATGCCAGACGCGCGATCTCGTAAGGTCCCAGGGGGAGTCCAAACGCTGCCCTGAAGGCCTCGACCAGTGCCACCACCAGCGCAGACGATGACCCCAAGCCAGAGCCGGCGGGCGCGTCGACAAGCGTGCGAAGAGTAATAGCGGCAGGACGGCCGTAGCCGAATTCGGTTATCATGCGCCGATACACCGCGGCGTGGAGCTGCAACCGAGCCGTACCAAGCGCATCGACGTCCAGCGGGAAACACTCTTCAATCCCAAGATCGGAGGCTATTAACCGGATCTTCCAGTCCGGGGAAGGCTCTGCGAATGCAAACGCATACCTGTCGATCGTGAGATTGAGGACCGCTCCACCGAACTCGTCTGAATATGGGCTCACGTCGGTGCCGCCACCCGCCAAGCTGAGCCGCAGCGGGGCGCGGCTTCTGATCCTTGCAGCGACGTGAACCGGCCGAGCAAAAGGCGACTCAACACTTGGCGGAATTTCAAACGCCGAAAATGCACCGCTTCTTTCCAGCATTGCTACGCCCCTAGTCAAGCACCAGTCAGCCTGCGTCCAGCAGCATCTGGTCGCCCATTACCCGGGCTCAGTCGCAGATTTACCAAAATCGGCGGCAACGCCGGACGTCGGCAACTCTCGCTCTAATCATGTTCAATGGTCGGCACTAGAAAGCTTGGTCCAGGTCCAGGTGCTAGAAAGCTTGATCCTGGCCTCATCCGGCCGGCCACCCCCGACGGAACGATGCTCTTCTCCACCTTGAGCACGTCGCCAGGAAGGAGTTCTGTGCTCTCTCCTGCATCGAACGCAACGGACTTTCCATCCTGCGCCCGGACAACTGTTAAAATTCGCGATTCCGTAATGTCGCTCATTCTGCTCACGACACTGGGAGCCGTGAATTGCACCTCAGCCATCAGACCGCGGCTGGTGTCGATCTTGACGCCGACCTCTTCGAGGTCCAGCCCAACTTTCTCCAGCTCTCTGACGAGGGCCGACTGCCGTTGGTTCTTCAGCTCGAATATTTTTTCCTCGATCTGAGTGACGTTCTCCTGACCACGCAGGATCTGAGCCTGATAGCCCTGCCTGGCGGTTTCTATTTCAGCCTGCAACCGCTCAAGGTTGCTCTGTCGGGCTACCGGAACCAGGTTGCGCGCGAGCAGTAATCTCACTTCCTTGAGCTCTTTCTCGACGCTTTCTGTTTGGGTCTTACTGGCTGCTACCTGACGGGAAGCGGTCTCGATCTCCATCTGGTAAAGAGCACGCGTCTTTTCAAAGGCCTCGAGCTGATTGCTGAACGCATCGATGTTGGTGTGGAGGAACGATCGTTCCTGCTCGAGCAGTTGAGCAACGGCCGGATCACTCATAGCCGTCTGCGTGAGTTCAGGCGGGAATTCAATATCGGTTTTCAGCCCCATTTCGGCATTTAACCGCGCGCGCTCCGCCGCGAAATAATAATAGCGCCTAATGAAGCCGCGCATATCGCCCCTGATGCTGATTGCCTCCCTCTCGAGGCGCATTAGACCTGGGTCTGTCGGTCGATACCATCCTCCGGCCAAGCTGATCGCCTGCAGGACCGTAACCCCGCGACGATAGGTATACTCGCCAGGTTTTTGCACATCGCCGAAAACGTAGATCGGCCGAGACTCGAGCACCTCGACGGTTGCTCCAGGTTTGTCGGAGATGCCAGCTTTGATAAAACGGCTCGAGATCTGTTTCGACAGGTCGGTTGCCGAGAGGCCCGACGCGGTTATTTCGCCGATCGGCGGGACTGATATCGTGCCACTTGCAGTTATCGTATATTCTCCGGACAGCTCCGGAAATTGAAAAATCTTGATTTTGAGCTTGTCATCGGCACGAAGAATATAATCGGGATCCGCGCCGACGGCGGTACTGCTTCCGAGAGCGGCGCATGAAAGGACCAGACTGAGGAGGATGCGAGTTGTGGCCAGGGCAGCTGATGTTTTCATTGGTATGTCTCACTGGTTTGACTTTAAGCCAGGCCCGCGAAGAATCGACGAGGCCAGTTGCTCGGGCGGTATGAACCGGAGGCCCATGCGGCAACGGCGGCTTCCGCCTCAGTCAGCTTGTCGCCATATCCTCCGAGCAGTTTCTGGTCCGCCATGTTCAATACGACTCCGACGAACTTGGAGCATATCTCGCCCGGTGATCCCAGGCGGCGGCGTATCAGTTCAGCGTCGGTGCCGCCCCATTTCACGACTAAAAGAAGTCCGTCCAAACTCCGGCTAGCGAACTGTACTAGCTTGGAATCAGAAGCAAGCGCCGGCAGGTCTGCGATTACCAAGTCGTAGCTTGCGGATTGACGGAGCGCTTCATCCATCCGCCTCCAGTAGGCGACATCCGAATCGGGGGCAGTTGACTGTCCGATCGAAAAGATATCTACGCCGGGACCTCTATCCGGAGTGCAACCCTCGCCGAGCGAGACCCGCCGGATCGCCGATGGCGAACGCTCGCTCTCCGAAGCTGAATATGACGGCGAACGATCGCGCCCGCTTCCATCCACGATCAACACCCTCTTGCCGCGCCGTGCGCTCAGGTGCGCGAGATTTAGTGCAATAAATGTCGCACCTTCGCCCGGCACGGCTGAGGTCACGCCAATGCTTTTCAGGCGTCGGATCGACTCGATAACGACCTGGGCGCGGCGCAGTCGGTCCAACGTCACGCGATCATTTGGTGTGAGCCCGGAGCGTGGATCGCTTGATGGCTCTGTCAGGCCGTCGACGGGCTTCTTCATCTGGGTCTGATGTGCAGGGGGGTGCTGCACACGGGGAATAACGCCGAGGCATTCCAGCCCAAGAAAAGACTCGGCCTGGTCGGGAGTTCGGATCGTGCGATCCCGAAAATCCGTCAAAAGAGCCAGAACCGCGCCAAGCCCCAGCCCCGCGAGTGAGCTACCCATGACTACCAGGATCAACCGGGGTCCGTCTGGGTAGATCGGAGGATCGGCCTTGGAGATCACATATGCGTTCGGTCCAAGCCCCTGCAGTCGCTCCCTTAGAAGGGGCACTCTCGCTGATGTTGCATCCGCATTGGTGAGGGTTTGTGAAGCACTCCGTACGAGCTCATTCGCAATGACAGCGGCCTTATTGGGATCCGATGAGCTAACCTTCACAAGAATTGTGTGGCTTGCTCCGACGCGCGATATCGCCACTCTTTTCTGCACGAGTTCGAGGGTGTGTTCGAAAACCAAGCGGTGCTCGTCTGAGGGTATCTCTTCAGACGCCGCAAACCAGTTTCTGGCCAGTCGCCACAGCGGTGGACCATCGGAGGCGAACTCCATGTCTTCATCCAGCCGCAACGCTCCGATTAGCCGGGATAGAACACGGCGCGATCTGAAAATCTCGATGGTATTTTCCAGCGCAGGGATGTCAGCGCGCCCAGGCAAAATAACGTTTTCGGGCCCCTGCATGAGCTCCCGGTTATAGATCAGAAGCTGGGTCGATGCCGTATAGGTAATCGGGCTACCAACCGCGAAAAGAAGGCCTCCAATCAGGAATGAAGCGCCGAAAAGGCCAATCATCCGCCGATGACGCCAAAGGCTAGCTGCGCCAAACAGGCGTCTGGGCCTCCAGGATGGGTTCGGATCACTGTCGTACTTAAATGTCCAGTCATCGGGCATCCGAGGTCCCACGCAAATCGCCGTCCCCCAGACCAGGTTGGACGAGCATTCCTATAGTGAACGTGCGGCCCCCCGTACCCGTTCGCACTGCAACGATCAAAATGAGAAGCCAGCTACAGGAGGTCGTCGGGTAGCACGGCCAACACATCCCTGGGTTCTGGCAATTCCCTCAACACGCCGGGACGCCACTGTTGGCTGTCGCTTCAGCAGACCCCACCGATCCCGCCGCAGCCAGATCATCTCCGTACCGCTCGAGGGTTTCCTCATCGACCATATTAAGCACCGCTCCGATGAATTTCGCTCGAGCTTCGCCGGTTGACCGAATCGCCTGACGCACCAGGTCTGAATCAGTGGCCGCCCATTTCACCACGAGTAAAATGCCATCGAAGGTCGACGCCGCGGCGCGCACATCAGCACCTGAAGCGAGAGGCGGCATATCAACTATTACGATATCATATGAAGCCGTTGCCTCTCGAACGACCTCCCCCAGCCGCCAGGTCGCGGAACCATCGTCGGTCCGGCACATTTCATGTCGCCGAACAACATGCAACCCGCTCGATCCATCTCTCAAGACATCGATCCCCAGGGAGGAATGGGGTGCATGAGACTTTTCACACAGACCAAGCGAATCGTGGCCGTCAGTTATCAGCAATACCTTTTCTTCCAGCATCGCCAGCATCCGGGCGATATTGAAGGCAACAGTCGTGGCACCCTCGGCGGGCATCGTTGATGTCACTGCCAGACTGCGAAACTCGTGCAGCCGCGGGTCCCCAATTTCCGCCAGCACGCGCCGCAAACCCTGGGAGGGGTCCTGACGTTTTTGCATGACCGAGGGTAGAGCATCGTCTTTTGCGTCAGCAAGGTCGCCGAGACCTCCATTTTCTCGGTTCCGATCCTTTATCAGCGGAATGACACCAAGACATTCCAGCCCAAGACAATATTGGACCTGCTCCGGACTCCGGATAGTGTTGTCCAACGCATCCAACAACACGGCAATTATGGCGCCGAGACCGAATCCGACCAGCACAGCGATAAGGACGATCGTCACGGAGTTCAAACCATCCGGCCGGATTGGCGGTTCGGCCGTCGAGATGACGTAAGCGCTTGGTCCGAGACCCTGATAGGCCTCCCGAATTTGCACTGTTTCAGCTAGAATTCGTCTTCTTTCCTGCAAATAGGCGCCAGCCAATTCGTTGGCGATAGAGGCTGCTTTTTCGGGTCGCGAGGCTCGGATATTCGCCCGGACAATGTGGCTTGTTCCGATCCGCTGGAAGGTAAGCGTGCCCCGCAGGGCCTGGAGCGTCGCGACGAATGCCACTGTTTTCTCGTCTACCGGCGGTCGTGGCCGAAAGGACACTAAGCTCTTGAGACGTTGAGGAGCGCCCGGCGGTGGAAAGTATTCGGGATCCTCGGTAAGCTTCAACACATCTATGACTTTCGCGAGCACTGTCTGGGATTTCAGCATTTCAATCTGGTTATATACCAACGGAATATCGACGCTGCTCGGAAAAATCACGGCATCCCCACCCGTGGCAATCTGCCGATCGTAAACCAGCAACTCGGTCGAGGCGGTATAGGTGACAGGCCTAAACGCAATA
>Ga0126381_100002001_pt1 | contig 21946 bp, 20 predicted proteins | sample PanSoiMetPlot_28_FD_96465 | JGI IMG/M metagenome (GOLD analysis project Ga0126381, IMG submission 96465) | Tropical forest soil microbial communities from Panama - MetaG Plot_28 | ecosystem: Environmental > Terrestrial > Soil > Tropical forest > Bulk soil | place: Panama | collected 2016-02-17
CGCTCCTCGAGCTTGCCGTGCCGACGAAGAATCTCTGTGATTGTGCTCGGCGAAGGTGGCCCCACCGCGCCAGCGTCCCGGAGAACCTTCGCGATCTTACGTCCACCCCAGGTGTTGTTGCTGTCCTGACGAACCTGAAGCACCGCCGCTTCCACCGCCGGGGCTGCGCGATTGGGGCTGCGATGTGGCCGCCTCGATCGATCCGCAAGCCCCGCACGTCCTTCCGTCAGATAGCGACGCAGCCATTTATGGCCATTGCTGCGGCTGATGCCGAAGCGCCGGCACAGCTCGTGCTTGTTCACACCGGACGCCAGCGCCAGCGTCACAAACTCCTCCCGCTGATCAATCACCGAAATCTCCCGCCAGGCCATCGAGCAACCCCTGTCCACCCAAATTGGACAAGTGTCCTCGATGTCTCCGAACGGGTCGCCTGAGGTGTCCTCGATGTCCCGCGAGCGGGGAGAGGGAGGAGTCCGCGGCGCGGCAGCGAGACAACCGACGGCCCGTCGATCGGATTTCGCGGCTGCCCTGTTCGGGCTACGCTCTGTGGCGCCTTTCATTGCTCAGGAAAGGCGCCGCAATGCCTCAACATCCAAAGGAGCCGATCATGACAACGCAGTCCACGCCTTCCTCGCCCGCCGATGAGCCGGTCACATCCCGTCGCGATGTCGTCGCCGCCGCCGTGACGCTCGCAGCCGCCGCCGGCGCGGTTGCCTCCACCCCGGCGGAGGCCCAGACATCTCCGGTGCGCCGCGCCAATCCGCCCGGCATGGCATCGCCCGCCACCTATTCCCAGGTGGTGGAGGTCAACGGACCGCACCGCATCGTCTTCCTTGCCGGCCAGACCGGCCAGGACGCGAACGGCAAGGTGGTCGCCGGCGGCATCAGTGGCCAGGCGAAGCAGATCATGGAGAACATCAAGACCGCGCTCGCCTCGGTCGGCGGCGGCTTCGAACACATCGTCAAGCTCAACAGCTACATGCTCGACATCGACCGGGACGGGCCGGGCTACCGCGAGGTGCGCTCGTCCTATTTCGCCAACAAGTCGGCGCTGCCGGCATCCACGCTCCTGCAGGTGTCGCGGCTCGCTAACCCGGACTATCTGCTCGAGGTGGAAGTGATGGCCATCCTGCCGCCGAAGGCGTGAGCAGCTTCTCATCCGGCGCAAGGCCGCGCTGCGAGCACGGCGGCCTTGTTCCAGGCAGTATCTATTCTTTCCGGAACGGCGCCGCGTCGGCGAATTCCTCGATCTCGGCGGCCACGTGGGCGCGCTCGTGCTTAAGGAAATCGGCGATCGCGCGCCGCAGGCCCTGATCGACGATGTAATGGGCCGAGTAGGTCGGCACCGGCAGGTAGCCGCGGGCGATCTTGTGCTGGCCCTGTGCGCCGGCCTCGACGCGAGCAAGCTTGTGGGCGATGGCGTAGTCGATTGCCTGGTAATAGCAGACCTCGAAATGCAGGAACGGGTGGTGCTCGATCGCGCCCCAGTGGCGGCCGAACAAAGTGTCCGAGCCGATGAAGTTGATGGCGCCGGCGATCCAGCGACCCGCGCGTTTGGCCATGACCAGGAGAATGCGGTCCGGCATCGCCTCGCCGACCATCGAATAGAACGCGCGGGTGAGATAGGGGCGGCCCCATTTGCGCGAGCCGGTCTCCATGTAGAAGTCGAAGAAGGCGTCCCACACGCTTTCGGTCAAATCCTTGCCCGAGAGCCAATGAATCTCGATCCCGGCGGACACCGCCTCCGCGCGCTCGCGCCGAATGGTCTTGCGTTTGCGCGAGGCGAGCGCGGCAAGGAAGGAATCGAAGCAATCGTAGCCGGCGTTCTCCCAATGGAATTGCCGGTGGGTGCGCAGGAGATAATCGTGGGCGCCGAGGAGCTTCCACTCGGGCTCGGTTGCGAACGTGACATGCACCGAGGAGGCGTTGGAGCGGCGGCAGACTTCGGCAAGCCCGTCGGCGAGCAGGCCCTGCAGCGCTTCGGCCTGCGGGCCCGGCCGCGCCAGCAGGCGGCGGCCCGATGCAGGCGTGAACGGCACGCTCACCTGGAGCTTGGGATAATAGCTGCCGCCGGCGCGCTCATAGGCGTCGGCCCAGCCGTGATCGAACACGTATTCGCCCTGGGAATGGGATTTCGCGTAGCACGGGGCCACCCCGAGGATCTGGCCGCTGCCGGCCTGTGCGATGAGATGCATGGGCTGCCAGCCGGTGCGGCTGCGGGCCGATCCAGACCGCTCGATGGCGGACAGAAAAGCGTGCGAGATAAAGGGATTGTAGGCGGCATTCGAAACCAGCGCGGGAGCTTCGAGGAGTTCGCCGCCGCAATCTTGAGGTTTCGCGCGAGCATCACCGCGCAAACTGTGCGCGATGACCGACTCCTCGGCCGGATTGGCGCACGCGTCCCAGGCCTCGGGGGCGATTTCCCCGATCGCGCCGGCGACCCGCAATGTGATGTCCGCTGCAGCCATGTTCTGGAATGTCGTTGGACCAAGGAGCAATTCTAAGGCCGAAATCCCTCGAAAATCATCTGATCAGCCCAGCGTGCAGCGCGTTGCCGCTCCTCGGCGGTTCGCACCGTCCAGGTCAGCACCGGCATGCCCCAGCGGCGCGCGGCGGAGGAGAGTGGGGACGGCAAATCCTTGACCGACCAGGCCAGGAATTGCGGTTTCATCCGCAAGGCGTCACGGCAATAGGCAAGGGCGGTGCGAAGGCGCGCGTTGCGCCAGGCAGGATCGTCGGACCCGCCTTCGGCAACGAAGCCGCGGGTGAGCTTCGGCGCGAATGCGCGCAGCGATGCAATCTGGGCGGGATCGAACGACATGAGGCCGGCCCGTCCCCGATAGCCGGAGAGGACGGCCGCTGCCCGACTGACTAGCCGCCCGTCGTTCACGCGCGGTTGTTTCAACTCGATCAGCAGCGTCACCCGGCCCGCCACCAGGTCGCACAAGTCGCCGAGAGAGATCATGCGGTCGGCGGTCGTCTTGAAAGGGACGCCCCGGAGTTCGGCGCTCGTCATCGCGTCAAGCCGGCCGCTGCCTTCGGTGAGCCGGCCGAGCGCATCGTCGTGATGGACCATGGCCTCGCCATCGGCCGTGATCTGGACATCGCATTCGATGCCGTAACGGCCGGCGACGGCGGCCGCGAAGGCAGAGGGGGTGTTCTCGATCACGCCACGCGCCACATCGTGGAGGCCGCGATGCGCGACCGGACGCGCGGTCAGCCAGTCGAGACCCGACACGGGTCAAGTCACCTCGAACAGGCCCTCGACCTCGACCGTCGCGTCGGCGGGGAGGGCCGCGACCCCCACGGTTGTCCGCGCATGCCGGCCCTTGTCGCCAAAGACCTCGACCACCAGGTCGGAAGCGCCGTTCATCACCTTGGGGCCTTCGAGGAACGTCGGCTCGGAGTTGATGAACCCGCCAAGCCGCACCACCCGGGCCACCCGGTCGAGATCGCCCAGCGCCGCCTTGACCTGGGCCAGCAGATTGATGGCACAGGCGCGCGCCGCTTTTTGGCCGTCCTCGATCGATACATTGCCGCCGACCTTGCCCTTGGCGACGAGCTTGCCCTGCCCGTCGAAGCAGATTTGTCCGGACACGAACAACAGGGAGCCGGTGCGCACGAACGGCACATAGTTGGCGACCGGGCTTGCCGGGGTCGGCAGCGCGATACCGAGATCGGCAAGCTTCTTGTCCACCTGGCCGGCCATTCGCTCTCTCCTTGGATTTTCCGCGTCGGATGTCTGTGCGTGGGCGGCGAAGGACGCTGAGAATGCCTTCGACCCCTTGGGCAGTCTTTGCGCATCGCCGGGCGCCTTGCAAGACGGGCGGTGCGATTGCGAGGGGCGGCTGATGCCTCTATGTTCGTCCCGATTCACACCACGGAGATCGATTGCAATGATGAGCGTCCGCGATCGAGCCTATGCCGGAGTCCTTTGCTGCGCGGCCATCGGCGGCGCGGCGCTCTTGATTCTTCCGGCCTGGGCAGTGACGCCTGCAGGCGAGCTTGCCTCGCATCGGGCGGTATATGAGCTGACGCTCGACCATTCGCGCGGCACTTCCTCGACTTCCACGGTGGCGGCGCGCGGGCGCATTCTCTACGACTTTTCCGGCAGCGCCTGCGAGGGCTACAAGCTCGAGTTCCGCCAGGTCTCGGTGCTCGACAACGGGGAGGGCCGGGAGACGATGAGCGACCTGCGGTCGGACACCTGGGAAGGCGGCGACGCCAAGAGCTATCAATTCAAGTCGCAGAACTTTACCAACAACCGGCTGGTCGACTCGGTCGACGGCGAAGCGGTCCGCCAGAGCGATCAGATCGCGATCACGCTCACCAAGCCGAAGGACACAAAGCTCGGCATCGAGCCCGCGATCGTGTTCCCGACCGAGCACGTACGCAAGATCATCGAAGCGGCGCGCGCCGGCAAGACCATCCTGGAGTTTCCGGTCTATGACGGCTCCGAATCGGGCCAGAAGGTCTACAACACGCTCTCGGTCATCGGCCGAGTGATCGGCCCCGACGAGCGGCCGCCCACGGACGCCGCGGCCGGGCAGGCGGGGCTCGCCGGCCTCAAGCGCTGGCCGGTCACGGTGAGCTATTTCGATCGCGGCGCCAAGACGGGCGAGCAGGTGCCGGTCTACTCGATCTCGTTCGAGCTCTACGAGAACGGCATCTCGCGCGCGCTGTTGCTTGACTACAACGACTTTGCCATCCGCGGGGAGCTCACCTCGCTGGACATCAGGGACACCAAGCCCTGCCCGTGAAGTTTGCGTGATAGCCGACAAATTCGGCTGATCCCATCGGCTCTCTTTTTTTCCAATTCCCCAAGCAAAAACGCTTCGGGAGGGCTCGCTTGTGCGCAAGCGGGCGTATAAGCTCGACAGCTCAAAGGCGAAGCAGTCAGTTTCCTACCTAGGGAGGAGAGGACGATGTTGAGCCACTGGAGTCGGATCCTAGCGGCAAGCGCGGCGGCATTATTGTTTGTCGGCGTGCAGGCGACGCGGGCGGCGGACTTTGCCGGCAGCGTCGGGGGCGTGGTCACGAACGCATCCGGGCAGGCGCTGTCCGGCGCCTATGTCAAGCTGATCAATGCAGAGCGACGTCTGACCTTCATGGTCGTCACGCAAGGCCAGGGCCGTTACACGATGGGCAACCTGCCGCCCGGGAACTACACAGTGCAGGGCATCGGGAACGGCTTCCAGAGCAAGCCCGCGCCGGTGACCTTGACGTCCGACAAGCCCGCGACCGCCGACGTGTCGCTGACCGACAAGCAAGGGGACGCGGTCCCGAATGGCTGGATTCGCAGCCCTGGGCGCGTTGCCGGCAACGAGCTTGATGCCGAGCTGCCGCCGCCGGTTCTGCCGGAAGGGGAAGGCAAGGCGATCGTGGAAGCCAAATGCAACCAGTGCCATTTCCTGCGCCGGCTGACGCAGATGCGATGGACGCACGACAACTGGGAGCAGAAGATCGCCTGGATGCGAGAGCGCATCCATGAAAGAGGCGCGGTCGATCTGACCGAGCAGGAAGTCACGATCGTGGTGGACTACCTGGCGAAGAATTTCTCCAACACGACGCCAAAGGCCGATCCCAACGGCCGCCTGTCGAGAACCCTGCTCCAGGGCGTCGCCGCCCGCTATATCGCGGTCGATTTCGCGGTGCCGAACTCCGACTCGGCGCTCCACGACATCACGGTGGATGCGCAGGGCGTCGCCTGGGTGAACGAGCTCAACCAGTACAAGCTCGGGCGTTTCGATCCGAAGACCTATGAGTTCACCGACGTTGTTCCGCCCCCCGCGCCAAGGAAGGTCGGCGTCCTCAATCACATGGGGCCGCCGGTGCGTGGCGCCGATAACTCGATATGGATGGCCGAGATCGGCGCCAATCGCCGCTGGCTGCAGTTCGACCCCAAGTACCAGGAGTTCACCGTCTTTCCGGCGGCCCCCGAGTTCAAGGGACAGATGACCGGCAACAGCATGCGCGCCGACCCGAACGGGAAGATGGTCTGGTCGACTGCCGGCACCCGCATCGTGGGCCTGAACATCCAGACCAAGGAGTTCGTCGCCTACGACATTCCGCACTGGGTCGAGACCAAGCAGAACCCGGGCGCCTACGGGATCGATGTCGCGGGCGACGGACGGGTCTGGTTCGTCGAACGCGAAGCCAACAAGGTCGGCCGGCTTGACCCTGCCACCGGCAAGATCGAAGAGTTCAAGACCCCGGGGGTCGATGTCCCGCGCCGGATGGGGTCGGACTGGGAGGGCAATCTGTGGATCGGCTTCCATGAGACCGGCAAGCTCGTGAAGGTCGACCAGAAGACCGGCAAGATGACGTATTACGATCCGCCGACCCCGAACAACGGCGCCTATCACCCGGTCGCCGATGCCAGGACCAAAGTGATCTGGGTAACGCTGCAGACCGCGGACAAGATCGCCCGCTTCGATCCCAAGACGGAAACGTGGACGGAGTTCTCGCTGCCGATCGTGGAGTCGGATGCACGGCGCATCGAGCTCGATCCCACCAACCCGAACCGCATCTGGTGGTCGGGCGACACGTCAAGCCACCTGGGCTACATCGAGCTGCTCGACAATTAGGAACCGGCTCGCCCAGACTTGTAGGGGCGCCCCTCGTGGGCGCCCCCGGGCGGCCACAACGGGCCGCCCCGGCAGAGATCGATCCCTTCGCTTGCAGGTTTGCCTGCTGGACGACGCTTGTCTGCCGTGGCCCGGAGCGGAAGTAAGCCGAATTACATTGCAATGCGATGGCCGTGACCGGAATCATGCGGTGCAGCAATCTCTTTATTCGATCACCTCGTCGGCTGTCGCTATCAACGCAACCCAAGTCGAAGCCGCGCCGCCGAGAAGCGTCAGGAAGTCGCGGCGGCGCATTATTCGATTACCTCATCGGCGCGAGTGAGCAGTTGAGGTGGAACTTCGAGACCGAGCGACTTGGCAGTCTTGAGGTTGAGCACAAGCTCGAACTTGGTCGGCTCTTGCACCGGAAGGTCGGCAGGCTTCTCGCCCCTGAGGATACGATCGACGTAGCCGGCTGCCAGCCAGTACTGCTCCGTATCCACCACCCCGTATGAGACCAAGCCGCCCACGCCGACATAGCCGCGGGCCGGATACACCGTGGGCAGTCGGTTGCGAGCCACAGTCGCGACGATGAGTTCGCGGTGCGCGGCCGCGAGCGCGCTCGCCGGCACAATCAAACCACCGTTCGGATCGCGTGCGAATTGGTTTATAGACTGCTCGATCTCCTCCGCATTACGCACGCCGAGCGGACGCAACTCCACTCCAAGTGATGGAGCCACGGCCTGCATGGCGCCGACTTGTCCGACGGCCCCGATGGCGGCGGGGTCTCGAATGACGGCCACGCGCGAGACGCGGGGCGCGATCTCCTTCAGCAGTTGCAGCCACTTCCCGCTGATGCTGAATTCGACGTTGGTAAAGCCGGTTGCGTTGCCGCCGGGTCGCGCAAGGCTCGCGACTCGGCCAGCGTTCACCGGATCGACCACGCCGACAAAGACGATCGGCAAACTCTGAGTTTCCTGCTGCAGTGCCCCCAAGCTCGAGCCGCCAGAACACAGCAACACATCGGGGCCGAGGGTGACCAGTTCGGCCGCGTATTGTCGATAACGTGCAGAATCGCCAGGGTTCCAGCGATAGTCGACCCGCAAATTGCGCCCCACCGTCCAACCCAATTCCTGGAGGCGACTGAGGAATGCCGCAAGGCGGCTCGGTCCTTGGGGGTCATCGGCGGCATAACTCAAGAGAATACCGATGCGCCGCATGCGCTCGCGCTGCTGCGCCCGCGCCGCGAGCGGCCAAGCCGCCGCCGCGCCGCCGAGAATCGTGATCAAGTCGCGCCGGTGCATCACTCGATGACCTCGTCCGCAATGGTGAGCATTGTCGGTGGCACCGTGAGGCCGAGCGCGTTGGCGGCCTTGAGATTGATCACCAGCTCGAACTTGGTCGGCTGCTGCACCGGCAGGTCGGCGGGCTTCTCGCCCCGCAGGATACGATCGACGTAGGAGGCGGCCTGCCGGTACTGGTTGAGCAGGTCGGCCCCATATGAGACGAGGCCCCCCTCCGCGACGATGTACCGGTACGAGTAGGCCGCCGGCAGGCGGTGCCGGGCGGCCAGTTCGACGATCAATCTCACGTTCCCCAGCGCGACAGGATTCGGCAGCACAATGAGGCCGCCGTCGGGTTCGCGCGCGAATTGATCGATTGCGTTTTCGAGCTCGGCGGCATTGCGCACGACGGCGGCCGTCACATGCACCTTGAACGCCGGCGCGTTGGCTTCGATGGCGCTCAACATCCCCGCCTGCGGTCTCTGGTCCGGAGTGAGGATGACGGCGACCCGGGTCACGTGCGGCGCGGCCTCCTTGAGCACTTCCAGCAGTTTTCCGAACGTCGCGAACTCGGCCACAGGAAAACCGGTGACGTTGCCGCCCGGCCGCGCCAAGCTTGCGACGAAGCCGGCGGACACCGGATCGGCGATCTGTGTGAAGACGATCGGTATGCTGCGGCTCTCTTCCAGCAGGGGCTGCAACACCAGCGCGGTGCTGACCAGGAACACATCCGGATTGAGGCTCACGAGCTCTTTCACCTGGGCGCGGATGCGCGTGGGATTTGCGTCGCCCCAGCGAAAGTCGATGCGGACGTTGCTGCCGTCGGTCCAGCCCAGCTTTTGCAGCGCCTGCCGGAACGCCGTGAGGCTGGCCTGCACTTCCGGGTCGGCCTCGGCGAACGCGCTCAGCACACCAATCCGCCGGACTCGCCCGCCCTGCTGCGCGCGCGCCGCCAGCGGCCAGGCCGCCGCGCCGCCGAGAAGCGTGATGAAATCGCGGCGCTTCATTCGATGACCTCGTCGGCGGTGGCTTGCAGGATCGCCGGGATGGTGAGGCCGAGCGCCTTGGCGGTCTTGAGGTTCACGGCCATCTCAAATTTCGTCGGAAACTGCACCGGAAGATCGCCCGGCTTCGCGCCGCGTAGGATACGATCGACATAAGTGGCGGAACGACGCCAGATGTCTACCTGGTCAACGCCGTAGGAGAGCAAACCGCCGTCCTTGGCAAAGGGAGATAGCCAATAGACCGCCGGTACGTTGTTTCGGGCCGCCGCCAATATGATCGGCGCGCGATGGGCGATCATGAATACATCCGGGATGACGACAAGCCCGCTTGGCGGCTCGCGCCCAAGGGCGATGATGGCCGCGTCGATTTCTGAGTCGCCATGAACCAGCGCTGCAATCGGCTCCACTTTGAGTGACCGGGCCGCCGTCTCAAGTGAGGCCATAAAGGTCGATGCGGTGGACGTGTCGGGATTGAACATGATTGCGGCCCGCTTGAGCCCGGGCACGATCTGCGAGAGCAACTCAAGCCACTTGCCTCCGAGCGAGGGTTCGAAGTCGGCGAAGCCGGTGATGTTCCCACGCGGGCGGTCGAGCCGCGCGACGAGGCCGCTGGCGACGGGGTCGGCCACGTCCACAAAGACGGTCGGGATGGTTCGCGTCTCCCGCTGGACGGCAGCGGTCGGCGGGGTCGTGTATGTCAGGATGACGTCGGGTTGCAGGCCGACCAACTCCTGCGCGAGCGCTCGCATCTGATTGGTGTCACCGCCGGCCCACCGAAGGTCCATCCGCATGTAGCGGCCATCGGTCCAACCCAATTGTACAAGCGCTTGCGTGAACGCGGAGACGAGAGGCTTCGTCACGGGTTCGTTTTCGTCGTACGGCAGAAGCACGCCGACGCGTCGTACGCGGTCGCCCTGCTGCGCCCGCGCCGCGAGCGGCCATGCCGCTGCCCCGCCGAGAAGGGTGGTGAACTCGCGTCGTCGCATTTCGCCCCCAGGGGTGTCAGACCGGGTCCGACCGAGACTTATCACATCGCAACATTTGGGGCTGTGTTGTGCGTCACAGCAAAACCTGACCGTCGGCGTTACAGACTGGCTCAGAAATCCGGCTTGTCGGTGTGCGGGATTTTCAAGACCCGATCGCCCGAGAAGGAGAACGTGCTCTCCGCACAGGTCGATTCCCGCAGCGGCGCGGCAAGGCCCTGGGAGCCGACCTCGCTCAGCGGCAGGTCGTTTTCCGCTCGTCCGGGCTCGACCCGGCGGAAGCGCTGGATCGCATCCCATGGCGTGGTGAAAGCGCCAGGGTCCTCCACGTGCACGCGCGCCTCGAGCCGGTCGCCGCCGTCGATGAGGCGAAACCGCTCCACCACATGCAGCGCATCGGTGTGCGGCGTGTAGTAATTGTCGACGAAGGTCTTGGTCGTGATCCCCACGGTATCCACCACAAGCTCGTCGCCTTCGTAACGACCGATCGATTCCCCGAACCAGGTAGGGTTCACAGCGGCCGAGTGTCTGTCCATCAGGTACATGTGGCGCACTTCGTTGGTGCCCTCATTGATCATGAGGACCTGCTGCGGCGTCTGGACGAAGAAGTAGGGACGGATCGCGTGGAGCAGGAATCCGGGCACGCCAAGCGGCCAGCAGTTGGCGGAGCGGCTCATGGTGGCCTTGCCGGCAAGCGCCAGCTCGTTGTGCTTGCGCATCTCCTCCCGCGCCCAGGGCTGCAGGATGGGGTTGCTCAAGTCTGCGATCGGCTGCGTGGGCTGCCGGCCGGTTCGCCGGTATTCCGCATTGGTGACGCGCGGATGCGCCGGGTCCTGGCGCACCGGACCGGGGCCGCTCGGCGGCGGCTGAAACTGATTGTAGAGCGTGATCCAGCCGACCGCCGCATTGGGTGCGAACTCAGGCACCGAAGCGGCGTGTGCCGCCGTCACGACTGCAGCGGCCGCAGCGCAAAGCAGGGACTTCGATACGAGCGACATCGTTCATCTCCCAGATGGGCTCGCCTGCCTGGAAAATCGGCACATCGATCAGCGGCAGAACGGGAGAAAATGCCGATTGTGAGCCTGCCGCATCGAGATTAGCATTGCAACTCCGCCCATTCATCTGCCTGCGCGATCCGATGCCGGACGGCAGGCGACCAGGGAGGACATCCATGAGGACATTGCTGGTTTTGTTCGCGGCCATGGCGGGCGCGATAGCCGCCGGGGCGGCTGCCGCCGAGGGATACCGTCTGCAGCAGACCGTCCCGATCACGCCGGGGGAGGGCAACTTCGATTACGCCAATGTCGACGGCGTGAACCGTCGGGTTTATTTCTCCCATGGCGACGAGGTCGTGGTTCTCGATGCGGATTCCAATGCCCTGGTCCGCAAGATCCCGGCTCCGGATTTTGATCCCAAGTATGGAATCGGCATCTTCGGTCGGACCACGCCCTACCAGGGCGTCCATATGGTGGCGATTGCAAACGACATCGGCCGCGGCTTCACCGCCAACGGCCGCGCCGGATCGTCCACGATCTTCGATCTCAAGACGCTGGAGAAGATCGGCGAGGTCAAGCTCACCGGCGAGGACCCGAACGCGGTCGTCTACGACGCCGCGACGGGGCGCGTCTTCACCTTCAACGAGGACGGCAACAACGGCACCGCCTTCGATGCCAAGACCGGCAAGGTTTTAGCGACCATCGCGCTCCCCGGCCGACCGGCCTTTGCGGCCACCGACGACAAGGGCCACGTGTTCGTCAACGTGATCGACAAGAACCTGGTACAGCGGATCGATGCGCGGAGCCTGATGGCCACAGATCAGTGGTCCGCCGGGTGCGCGGAGCCCCACAACGAGACGATGGCCATCGACAAGATGAACGGGCGGCTGTTCGTTGGATGCAGGCCGGATTTTCGCCGGCTGGTCAATCCGCCCGGCCCGCGCCCCGAGCGCAGAATGGTGATCCTGGATACCAGCGATGGTCATCAGGTTGCGACCGTGCCGATCGGCGCCAACCCGGATCAGGCGCACTTCGATGCCGGCGCAGGCCTCGTGTTCAGCGCCAATGGCGAAGGCAGCGTCACGGTCATCAAGCAGGACTCGCCGGACAGGTACCGCGTACTCGAGACGGTGACGACCGAGCTGGGAGCGGCGCGGCTCACGGTCGATCCCAAGACGCTCAAGATATTTGTCCCGAACAACGACCGGCCGAAAACGGGCAAGGACGAAAACTTTCACATCCTGGTACTTGGAATGTGAGCGGTGCGGCGCGCTTGCGCTGCTGCCCCGGCGAGGGGGAGGTTAAGAGTCCTCCTCGTCGAGATCGAACGCCAGTCCCTTCACCACGGCATCCTCGCCGAAGCGGGCGCGCAGGCGGTCGATCGCCTGCTCGGCTTCCGCCACGCGCCGATCGATGAGATCGGCGCGCTCGTGCTCGGCAGCGGGTGACAGCCCCGAGAGGCCGATGCCGATGAGGCGGTAGCGGGTTCCGTCGGCCTCGCGGGCGAGAAGCTCGCGGCCGCAGGCGAAAATCTTGGCAGCCAGCTGGGTCGGATGGCCAAAGGATTGGGCGCGGGTGCGGATGCGGAAGTTGGCGGTCTTGAGCTTCAAGGTCACGGTTGCGCCGGCGAGCGCGCTTGCTTTCAGGCGGGCGGAGACTTTTTCCGACAGTCGCCATAGCCGCAGCTCCAGCTGGCGGAATTCCGATATATCGGTGTCGAAAGTGGTCTCGGCCGAGATCGTCTTGGCCTCGCGCTCGGCGTGGACCTGCCGGTCATCGACGCCGCGGGCCAGGCGGGCAAGCCGCGCGCCTTCGCTGCCGTAGCGGCGCGTGAGCTCCGTCTCGCCGGCGCGCTGCAGGTCGCCGACGGTTCGATAGCCGTCTGCCGCAAGCCGGCCCTGCGCGACCCGGCCGACACCGAAAATCTGCGTCACCGGCCGCGCGGCCAGGAAGGCCGCCGCCTCGCCTTCGGAGAGCACCGCAAAGCCGCGCGGCTTGTCGAGGTCGGAGGCGATCTTGGCCAGGAACTTGTTGCAGGAGAGCCCGATCGACACCGTGATACCGATCTCGCGCTCGACCCGCGCGGCAAAGCCCGCCAGTGCCTTGGCGGGCCAAGTGCCGTGCAGCCTCTCGGTGCCCGAGAGGTCCATGAAGGCTTCGTCGATCGAGACCGGCTCGACCAGCGGCGTGAGATCGAGCATGAGGCCGCGCACCTCGCGTCCGACGCGGGCATATTTTTCCATGTCGGGCCGCACGACGGCGGCCGACGGGCACAGTCGCTTGGCCTCGAACATCGGCATGGCGGAGCGCACCCCGAAGGTGCGCGCCACGTAGCAGGCGGTGAGCACGACCCCGCGCTGGCGGCCGCCCACGATCACCGGCTTGTCGGCGAGCGAAGGATCGTCGCGCTTCTCGATCGTGGCATAGAAGGCGTCGCAGTCGACATGCGCGATGGCGAGCGACGGCAGCTCGGGATGCCGGACGAGGCGCGGCGAGCCGCAGGCCGCGCAGCGGGGCGCCGTCTCGGCAACGTCGCAGCGGCAATCGCGGCAGAAGCCCGGCATGTGCATGTGTCCAGCCCGGAACGGGTAGGGTAGGCGAGAACGCAATTGCAGGCGCAGCCGGTGGACAAAGGCGCGCCGCGCTCTTGCCCACCGTCGAGGCTGCGGCAGGCGCCTTCGCGCAGCTTACATCGAGTCGCTTCGAAATGGAGGCTAGGCTGCGCCCGTGTCGCCCGGCCGGTCAGCAAGCGCGTCGCGAGCCTGCAGCACCGCCTGCGGATCGATCTCGTTCTCGTTGGCGAATGCGAGCAGCAAGTCCTCGTCGGCCGCCACGTGATCGAGCACGCCGAGCAGGAAGCCCGGCTCGCGCGCCGCAGCCCGCAGCGATGCGGGCGCAATCCCGGTCAGCGCGAGAAAACGTCCGAGCCGCTCGGCATCTTCGGCGAGGAAGGTGAGCGCCGCGATGGCAAGCTCGGCGGCGGCTTCCCTCCGTTCTGCCGGATCGCGGGCGCCGGGACGGGGCGGGCTATTCATCGGGCGCTCGGCATCGATGCACCGGCGATCGTTTGATCTCGGCACCGCCTGAGGCTAGGCTTCCTTCGGCAGCATCGCACAGATGCGCCGCGGTGCGTCAAATTCGAAGCAGGAGGGATCGGCATGCGTTGTCGCCTGTGGACGGTTCTCGGTATTGGCGGGCTTGCCGCCGCATCCTACCTGATTTGGACGGGCGGGGCGCGGGCGGTCGATCATCCCGACCTGTTCGAGCTCACCTCGCCGGACTTTGCAGACAACGGCATGCTCGGCGAGGCCAATGCCGGGGTCGGCACCAGCCTGCGTGGCCCGTGGGCCTGCGGCGGGCAGAACATCTCGCCGGCACTGACGTGGTCGCGCGCCCCCGCCGAGACCCAGAGCTTTGCGGTCCTGATGGACGATCCAGATGCGGCGAGCGGCCGGGGCGGCAATCATTGGATCACGTACGACATTCCCGCTTCGGCCAAGGGGCTGGCGCGTGGGGATGCAGACAAGGCCGGCAAGTTCGTCAGCGGCAATTCCGGTAACGGCATGGCCTATCACGGTGCATGCGCGGAACCGGGCGCCAAGGCACACCATTTCATCTTCTTCGTCTATGCGCTCGACATCGGGCTCGGCAAGCTTAAGCCGGGCCTGACCAGGGCCGAGCTCGTGCGCGAGATGCAAGGCCGCAATCTTGCCGAAGCAAGCCTGATGGCGCGCTACCAGCGCTCAGCCGACGGCAAGGCCATGGTGTCGGCCAAGTGACCTGAGGCCCTCATCCTGAGGAGCGCTCATCGATGTCGGGTTTACCCGACATCGCACTTATGAGGCACAAGTCGGCTCCGACTTGTGTGCACGTCTCGAAGGATGGCGGAAAATTCGGAGCGTGCGGCCATCCTTCGAGACGCACGATCCTTCGCCAAGGCTCTGGACCGTGCTCCTCAGGATGAGGGTTCGAGACGGCGCGGGCACAGCCCGCGTCCCTCACCATGAGGGCGGCTGGGCCGCTGATCCCCTTGTCAAATCGTCGGATTGCCGTCTTATCTCAAGGGGGATGACGGCCGGCGTTTGCCTTTCCGTAAGGAATTGTCACTAGCCTTTTTACCGTCATGCCCGAGCTAGCCTCCACGCTAGGGCGGCGGGAAGGACGGGGATGGCAAAGACCGTCATGATCGTGGAAGACAACGAGCTCAACATGAAGCTCTTCCACGACCTGCTCGAGGCCCACGGCTACCAGACGGTGGGCACGCGCAACGGCATCGAGGCGCTCGATCTCGCGCGCCGCCATCGGCCCGACCTGATCCTGATGGACATCCAGCTGCCCGAGGTCTCGGGCCTCGAAGTGACAAAATGGCTGAAGGAAGATCCGGAGCTCAATCCCATTCCGGTCGTGGCGGTCACCGCGTTCGCAATGAAGGGCGACGAGGAGCGAATCCGCGAAGGCGGTTGCGAGGCCTATCTGTCGAAGCCGATCTCGGTCGGCAAGTTCATCGAGACCATTCGCCGCTTCCTGGGGCCGAACTGAGGAGAGACCGTCGATGACCGCCCGCGTTCTCGTCGTCGACGACGTGCCGGCCAATGTGAAGCTTCTGGAGGCGCGCCTCTCGGCCGAGTATTTCGACGTCACCACCGCGGCAAGCGGGCGTGAGGCGCTGTTGATCTGCGAGCGCGCGGAATGCGACGTCGTGCTGCTCGACGTGATGATGCCGGACCTCGACGGGTTCGAGGTCTGCCGCCGGCTCAAGAGCGGGCTTTCCACCCACCACATTCCGGTGGTCATGGTCACCGCGCTCGATCAGCCCTCCGACCGGATCAAGGGGCTCGAAGCCGGCGCCGACGATTTCCTGACCAAGCCGGTCTCCGACATCGCGCTGATTGCGCGGGTGCGCTCGCTCTCCCGCCTGAAGATGATGACGGACGAACTGCGCATGCGGGCCGTCACCGCGCGCGAGATCGGGATCGAAAGCCCCGAACGCGAGGCGCTCGGCGAGGCGGGGCGCGGCGGCCGCATTCTGATGGTGGACGACCAGCAGGCGCTTTCGGAACGCGTGGTGGGAATTCTGGCGGGCGAGCACAATGTGGAGCGCGAGGCCGACCCGAACGAGGCGCTGTTCCATGCGGCCGAGGGCAACTACGACCTCATTATCGTGTCGCTCGATCTCGACAATTTCGACGGCCTGCGGCTGTGCAGCCAGCTGCGCTCGCTGGAGCGCACCCGCAACGTGCCGATCCTGGCGGTCGCTGTGGCGGAGAACAACGCTCGGCTGGTGCGGGCGCTCGAGATCGGGGTCAACGACTACCTGGTGCGGCCGATCGACAAGAACGAGATTCTGGCGCGGGTGCGCACCCAAATCCGCAAGAAGCGCTATACCGAGCGGCTGCGCGACAACGTGCAGATGTCGATCGAGATGGCGATCACCGATGCGCTCACCGGCCTCTACAATCGCCGCTACATGGAAAGCCATGTCGGGACGCTGGTCGAGCAGGCGGCCGCCCGCAACAAGCCGCTCGCCGTGCTGGTACTCGACATCGACTACTTCAAGTCGATCAACGACACCCATGGGCATGACGCCGGCGACGATGTGCTGCGCGAGTTCGCGCTGCGCATCCGCAAGTCGATCCGCGGGCTCGATCTCGCCTGCCGCTACGGCGGGGAGGAATTCGTGGTGGTGATGCCGGAGACCGACATGGCGGTCGCCACCATGGTGGCGGAGCGGCTGCGCCGGCGGATCGCGAGCGAGCCGTTCCCGATCCAGCAGGGGGCGGGCGCGATCGAGGTCACGATCTCGATCGGCATCGCGGCGCTCGGGCCCGACGAGACGCCCGCCGCCATCATCAAGCGCGCCGACCAGGCGCTCTATCGGGCCAAGCGCGACGGCCGCAATCGGGTGGTGCCGGACGCGGCCTGAGCGCGGAACGGCTCGGCTGGTCCCTGAGGCACAATTGAGACGGTCAACCCTAATCTTTTAGGTTGAGGGGAATCTGTCCGCTATCCACAAGATAAATGATTGGAATCGGAGCAAGGTTGGGTTAGCCTTCTGTGCGCGATGGAACATTGCCTGACGTTATGCGTGTCAGGTTCAGGTTCCTCAACCAAGGCTTTGAAAACCCTGCGGAATGCTCAGGTCCGCCGCATCTCCTGGGTCCGTGGGGTTCGGCCGGTTCGGGGGCGGCACGAGTGGCCTCCTCATGACGCCGCTCCCGACCGGCCACCTTTTCCCGGCCCTCTAAAAAGGGCCAGTGCCCGTCCAAGGTTCCCTTTGCTGGCTGCCTTGGATCCCGCCCAGGGGCCGGTGCGGCGTTACTTGATCTTGCCTTCGCGGAATTCGACGTGCTTGCGGGCAACCGGATCGTATTTCTTCTTGACGAGCTTGTCGGTCTGGGTGCGCGAGTTCTTCTTGGTCACATAATAGAACCCGGTGTCGGCGCTCGATACGAGCTTGACCTTGATGGTGGTGGCCTTGGCCATGATGATCTCCCGATGCGACCTTGAGTGCGTAGGGGCGCCCCTTGTGGGCGCCCATCTTCGCGAGGCAGCCGGGCGGCCACAAGGGCCGCCCCTACGTAACTCTGCCCGCAATGTCAAGAATCACAGCAGTTCGCGCACGAAGCGGCGGTGCCGCATCCGGTAGAACGGGACCGGCAGATCGCGGGCAAGCCCGGCGGCGATGCGCGCCTCGAGCTCCTGCAGCACCACGCCGGTAATGGCCGCGAGATCGAGCGACCGTGCGTCCCCGATCGGCATCCAGACGAGCTCCACCAGCTCGGTATCCGGCCCGATCACGCCGTCGATGCGGTGAGCGATGGCGCTCGCGTCGGCGGCGAAGAAACGCGTGTCGAAGCGCCGCGTGCGGCGCGGCGGGGTGATTGCACGGGCCACAAAGTGGAGCGCGCCGAGATCGGGCAGGACGCGCGCGGCGGCAAAGGTCGCCCACGCGCTCTCGGGTGGGCCCCCTCCCATCCCTGGGGCGGGGACGACGCTCCCCAGCAACAATCCGGTCTCCTCGCAGGTTTCGCGGATCGCCGCGAGCGCCAGCGCTCGCGCGCGGGCGGAGCTTGGCGCACCGACATCGCGCATCAATTGGCGCTCGACGTGGCGATCGAGCGACCGCGCGGTTTCCATGCGCCGATCAGCCGGCTCCACTCGACCGCCCGGAAATACGAATTTGCCGGGCATGAACTTGTGACCGTGATGCCTCCTGCCGAACAGCACCTTGGTGATCGGCCCCGAGCGGTCGATCAGGATCAGCGCAGCGGCGTCCCTCGGCCTGAGGTTGGGAAGCTTGAGGTAGCCCGGATCGGCCAGAATCTCCTTGGCGAGCGAATTCATGCGCGCCAAGGCCTGAACATTGTCATGGTTCATCGGCGGCGCTTTCCGGCGCGCCCACGGGCCGCTCGCTCGGGCATGGTCGGGCGCGCGCGGGCGTCGCGGCGATGCGCGCCGCTTTTCGATCGGCGCGTCCCGAATTCGCGGCGGCCCTCCGAAAGAAGCTCGAACCGCAGCGCGCCCGCGACCGGGGCGGCCTCGATGAGCTTCACGGTGACCGGATCGCCGAGCCGGAAGCTTTCGCCGCTCGCGCTGCCGACGAGCGCGTGCCGGTTCTCCTCGAAGCGAAAATATTCGCTGCCGATGGTGCGCGCCGGGATGAAGCCGTCGGCGCCGGTGTCGTCGAGCTTGACGAACAGGCCGGCCCGGGTCACCCCGGCAATGCGGCCGTCGAAGCTTGCCCCGATACGGTCGGCGAGGAAATGGGCCAGCAGGCGATCGAAGGTCTCGCGCTCTGCCTTCATGGCGCGCCGTTCGGTCGCCGAGATCGTGGCCGCGATCTCGCCCAACGCAGGCGTATCCACGCTCGGGGGCAGCGCGCCGTCGCCGAGCTTGAGCGCCCGGATGAGGCCGCGGTGCACGACCAGGTCCGCATAGCGTCGGATCGGGGAGGTAAAGTGGGCGTAGCGCCGCAGGTTGAGGCCGAAATGGCCGTAGTTCTGCGCCGAATATTCGGCCTGCGCCTGGGTGCGCAGCACCACCTCGTTGACGAGATTCTCGGCATCACGGCCCTTCACGCGCTCGAGGATGCGGTTGAACTGGTCGGCCTGCAGCACGCCCCCTTTCGGCATCGAGATATCGAGCGTCTTCAGAAACTCGCGCAGCGCCTCGACCCGCTCCCGGTCGGGCTCGTCATGCACCCGGTAGATCAGCGGAACCGAGGCGCGCTCCAGCGTCTCGGCGGCCGCCACGTTGGCGAGGATCATGAACTCCTCGATCAGTCGGTGCGCTTCGAGGCGCTCGGGCGTGAGCACCCGATCGACGGTGCCGTCCGCCTTGAGCAAAATCTTGCGCTCGGGCAGGTCGAGATCGAGGGGCGCGCGCTCGTCGCGCGCCTTCTTGACCGCCGCGTAGGCGGCATAGAGCGGCTCGAGCAGGGGGCCGACCAGGGGCCTTGTGTCTTCGTCCGGCGTTCCGCCGATTGCCGACTGCGCCTCCACGTAGCTGAGTTTCGCGGCAGAGCGCATCAGCACCCGATGGAAGCTGTGGGAGCGCTTGCGGCCGTCGGCACCGACCACGATCCGCACCGCGAGCGCCGCGCGGTCTTCGCCCGGCCGCAGCGAGCAGAGGTCATTGGAGATGCGCTCGGGCAGCATCGGCACCACGCGGTCGGGGAAATAGACCGAGTTGCCGCGCAAAAGCGCTTCGCGATCGAGCGTCGATCCGGGCCGCACGTAATGGGCCACGTCGGCGATCGCCACGGTGATCACATGGCCGCCGGGATTCCTGCGATCCGGATCGGGCGCGGCATGGACCGCATCGTCGTGATCCTTGGCGTCGGCGGGATCGATGGTGATGAGCGGAAGCTCGCGCCAGTCCTCCCGCCCATCGAGACGCGCAGGCGATGCCGCCTCTGCCTCATGCGTGGCTGCCGCGGGAAACACATGTGGAATGCCGTGGGCGTTGATGGCGATCAGGCTGACCGCGCGCTCGCTCTTGAGCGAGCCGAGCCGCTCGGTGACCCGCGCGGTTGCGAGCCCATAGGCGCTGCGCCGCGGGTGAAGCTCGACCGCGACCAGGTCCCCGTCCTGCGCATCCGCGCTTGCGCCCGGCGGGATCGCAAGTTCGCGGCCCAGCTGCTTCTTGTCGATCGGCGCCAGCCGGCCGCCGCCTTGCGGCATGGCGCGATAGATGCCGAGCATGCGCGCCCGCGCCCGATCGATGATCTTGATGACGCGCCCGGCATGACGGATCGCCTCGTCATCCTCACGGATTTCCTCGATGCGCAGGAGCGCGCGGTCGCCGACGCCGGCGATCTCGCTTGGCCGCGCGCGCCGCGGCACGCGAATGCGAATCTTGGGCGGCACGCCGTGGGCTTCCTCGTCCCATTCGGTAGGCGTGGCGATGAGCTCGCCGTCCGCGTCGCGGCTGCCGATGTCGGCGAGCACGACCTGCGGCAGGATGCCCGGATGATGCAGCTTCTTGCGGCGGCGCTCGATCGCGCCCTCGTCGGCGAGCTCGCGCAAGGTGCGCTTGAGGTCGGCGCGGGCCGCGTTCTTGAGGCCGAAGGCGCGCGCAATCTCGCGCGTACCGACCTTGCCGGCCTGCTCGCCGATGAAGGCGAGGATTTGGTCTTTGGTGGGGGGAGTGGGCCTGGAAGAAGGATGTTTCACGAAAAATGGTTCCGCGAGGGTTGCTCGCTCGGAACTAAACTAATCACGCGGACGCGATTCTGCCAGCCTATGCCTTCGCGGCCTTGGCCTTGCGCGCCGGCTTCTTGGCGGCGGCCGGACGCGGCGCGGCCTGTGCGGACGCCTTGGCCTTGGAGGCGCGCGCCGGGCGGCGGCGCGGTGCCGGCGGCCTGCCGCTCTCCGCTCGGGCATCGATGAGCGCCACCGCTTCTTCGAGGGTGATCTCGTCCGGGTTCTTGTCGGAGGGAAGCGAGGCATTGACGCCGTCGTGGCTCACGTAGGGTCCGTAACGGCCGTTCTTCACCACGATCGGCCCGCCCTTGTCCGGATGATCGCCGAGCGGGCGGCCGGGCGTGGCGCCGAAGCGGCCCGCGCGCGGACCTTTGGCGACTTTCTCGGCAATGAGCGTCACCGCCCGGTTCTGCCCGATCGTCAACACGTCCTCGCTGGGATCGAGATTGGCGTAGGTCTTGCCGTGCTGGACATAGGGGCCGAAGCGGCCGATGCCGGCGATGATCGGCTTTCCATCGTCCGGATGCAGGCCGATCTGGCGCGGCAGCGACAGGAGCCCGAGCGCCCGGTCGAAATCGACAGCCTCGGGCGCAAGCCCCTTGGGCAACCCGGTGCGCTTGGGCTTCTCGCCATCGACGGCTTCGCCGAGTTGCACATAAGGCCCGAAGCGGCCGCTGCGCAACGTGACTTCGAGGCCGCTCGCCGGATCGGTGCCGAGCTGCCTGGTGCCGAGGTCGGCGCCGTTCGCGCCCGCGGCGAGCTGACGGGTATAGCGGCAGTCCGGATAGTTGGAGCACCCGATGAAGCCGCCGAACCGGCCGAGCTTGAGCGAGAGCCGCCCGGTGCCGCAGGTCGGGCAGCGGCGCGGATCGCTGCCGTCGGCGGCCGGCGGAAACAGATGGGGCCCGAGCATCTCGTCGAGCGCATCGATGACCTGCGCGACGCGCAGGTCCTTGATGTCGCCGACCGCGGCGGTGAAGTCGCGCCAGAAGTCGCGCAAGAGATCGCGCCAGGCGATCTCGTTGTTGGAGATGCGGTCGAGCTGCTCCTCGAGGCCGGCGGTGAAGTCGTATTCCACGTAGCGGGCGAAGAAGCTTTCCAGGAACGCGGTCAGCACCCGGCCCTTGTCCTCGGGGATAAGCCGCTTCTTGTCGATGCGCACATAGCCGCGGTCCTTGAGCACCTGCAGGATCGACGCATAGGTCGACGGCCGGCCGATGCCGAGCTCTTCCATGCGCTTGACCAGCGAGGCCTCCGAATAGCGCGGCGGCGGCTCGGTGAAATGCTGCGACGAGTTGATCGCCTGCTTGGCGAGTGTCTCGCCTTCGCTCATCGCGGGCAGGCGGCGGGACTCATCGTCGTCGGCGGCTTCGTCCTGGCCTTCCTGGTACAGCGTGAGGAAGCCGTCGAA
>Ga0126381_100002002_pt1 | contig 21946 bp, 23 predicted proteins | sample PanSoiMetPlot_28_FD_96465 | JGI IMG/M metagenome (GOLD analysis project Ga0126381, IMG submission 96465) | Tropical forest soil microbial communities from Panama - MetaG Plot_28 | ecosystem: Environmental > Terrestrial > Soil > Tropical forest > Bulk soil | place: Panama | collected 2016-02-17
TAGCAAAGCGTGCGTCGAAGGCCATCGTTATCAGAGCAGCTTTGCCGTAACGCGAAACACCTTCAATGCCAACGTGCTTTGCGTCCACAGCTTTGTCCGTTTCGAGATAATCGAGCCCGCGCGAAGCGCCCCACGCCCACGCACGCAGCGCGCCCCAATCATCTGGCTTGCGAGCCTGACCTTTGTTCACCAGTCCAATGATTCCCTTGGTGAGGCCCGCCCCGTTGTCGGCCTGAACGCTAACTGGGTTGATGTATGCGTAGCCCCAGCCGTCGGTGATGAGCTGCTCGGTCGAGGGAGGATCTGCGCCAGGAGACCCGGGCGCACCAGGAATTACGAAACGTGGCGTCATCCCAGGAGGAAATTCGCGGCCGAACATCATCATCACGGGAACCGGAGCGGCGGCATCCGTAGGTTTTACGAAAAGCATCTGGAGGTCCACGTTGATCAGCGGATACGAAGAATTGTCCACATGACCGACGAGCTGTTGCTTGATCACTGGGTGAGACGCGATGACGGCCGTCTCCGAGCCCGCGACCCTCCAAGTAACCGCCGGCACGTTCTTGGGGATGCGGCCAACGACTTCGCGCTCGAAGTCTTCGACAATCTCCGGGCGGCGTTGCTTCCACCATATTTCCGCGGTCGTGACCTTCTTGCCGTTTTTCAGCGTGAGGACATCGGGCAGATCGGGGAAAGGGTTTGCTTTCGACTCGTCGTAGTTCGCGTGATTCGGGGCGCTTTCGTTTCCGTTGGGGCCGGGACGAAGGGTTTTGATGCGGAGCTGGTCCATCATGTCTTGGTGATCTTCTTCGGCGGTCCAATTCTTGGGCTCCGGCAAATCGCTGCGGCCCGTGGGAGAAGCTGGAGCAGGGGAGGGTGCTGAGGATTGTTGGCCAAAGAGACCGGCACGGAGAGCGATGGTTAGAAAAACAAGGGAGAAGAGCGCGAGCGAGCCAGGAAGCAATCGCTTCATCAGTTTCATAGCGCACAAAGAATATTGTTGTTCCGTCGGAGCGGCAAGGTCGTAGTTGAACACGAAATCGCGACGACGCGTGAAGATGGCGTGGGATTAAGACGGAGCCGAAGCGCTGGCTTGCCGTTTTCTGCGTCTGGCTACCCAAATCGCAGACACGACGAGAAGCATCACCAACACGGAGAGGGCAACCTTGGTGGCGCTCCAGCGTGTCGGGACGAACCAAAGTTGCGCGGCGATGTCTTTGAGGCTTCGTGACGGCAGATGCGGCTCGGCATCGAACAGAATGGCCTGGATATTTTGCTCGAAGCCTTCTGTGGAACCGTAGACATTGCGCAGCGTGATGATGACGGCCTGGTGCTCCGGATAACGAAGAATCCAGGCAAAGAAATTTTCGGGCATGTCGCCACGCATTTCGGCCATCGTGCTTCCTGCGCCTGGCTGCCCAGCAGGGATCTTGGAAATGAACCAGCCGTAGCCCCAATCGTGAAGCCCCGGCGTGAAAATCTGTTCGCGCAATTCCTTCGAAAGGAACTCCCCGGAAGAGAGGGCTTGATTCCACTTGTACAGATCTTCCACGGTCGAGTACATCGAGCCAGACGAAAAGCCGTGGATGCGATCGATATAACCGCCCCGTGTGTAGCGCGGGCCAGCGTGACGCAGATAGCCGGTAGCGCCCCCAAGTGGTGCGAGGTCGTTCTGGTCCACGCCTGAGTCCTTCATAGCCAGAGGATCGAGGATCCGTTGATGCAAAAGGTCCCCGAAGGGCATTCCGGTGACCTTTTCGAGAACCAGGCCAAGCAAATTGTAGCCGCAGTTGCTGTACTCCCACTTTGTGCCGGGTTCCGAAGTTAGCGCGGGCTGACAGAATTTTTCCGCAAATTCCTGATGCTCGTATCGTCGAGAAGCTTCGGGCGTGGCATTAAATTCCGGTGAATCAAAATCGGGAGGCAGGCCGGAAGTGTGATGGAGCAGTTGCTTGATGGTCATGCGACTTCCGGTATCCTGGCGATACCAGGGCAGGTAGTCACAGACCGTGCCCTGAAGGGCGATTCTGTTCTCGGCAACCTGTTGCAGAATGAGCAGGGCAGTGAACTGCTTGGTGATGGAGGCGATGCCGAATTTCGTGTTTGGGGTGTTGGGAATGTCGTAGTCGAAGCTGGCTTTGCCCACACCCCGGGAGTAAATGACCTTGCCACCGTCGGCAACCAGGATCGTGCCGTTAAAGCAGCCGAGCCTCTGATAGTGCGAAACGACCCAATCGATGCGCTGAGCCTTCTCGGACGGGGGCGCCTGGCTCGCGGCGGGGATGGGCCTAAGCACCAAAACCAGAGCCAAGAGCGAAGGGAACTTGCCGGGCATGCTGGAGAGGATACGAATCCCGCTGCCGCAAAAGCAAATCTGGCACGCCAAAGTGGCGCTGAAGCCTGGAAATGGCGGCCAAAATGGCAGAAGACAAATTGGCTCTTGTGACAGGCCAATTCCTGCTAGAATTGGCTCAAGGTGAGAGACAATGCTGCCACTTCATCTCCAGCCACAAAGCCATGTCCCTCTGTATGTTCAGCTTCGCGACCAATTGCGCGCCCTGGTGCATGCCGGTGATTTGCGCCCCGGCGACCGAATCCCGGCAAGCCGCGAGCTCGCTACCATGCTGGGCGTGCACCGCACCACCGTCGCGAATGCTTACGCCGAATTGGAATCGGAGGGACTGATTCAAGGACACGTAGGCCGCGGCACGTTCATCAAGGGCAACGGCAACGGCTTGAAAATCACGCCGCCTGCTCCGCCCGTGTTGAATGGCAATGGAACCATTCGCTGGGAATTGCTGTTTGCCGACGAGCGCGGCGAGGAAGTGCTGAGCCGGCTGACGGCCGGCGTTCCGGAAAGCGCTTTGTCTTTCGTCATGGCGTGTCCCGCGCAGGAATTCTTCCCCACTGACGAACTACAAATCTGCGTGAACGCGGTGCTGCGCCGGGAAGCCACAGAAGTCCTGACGCTCGGCCCTTCAGACGGCTATCCGCCGCTAAAAGCGGCGTTGTTGGAATTGTTGCATCACGACGGGATCGCGGCGAAAGACGAAAACCTGCTCATCACCGATGGATGCCAGCAATCGTTTGACTTGATCAGCAAGGCATTTGTGCGGCCTGGCGATTCGGTGATTATGGAAAACCCGACGTATCCAGGCGCCGTGGCGATTTTTCACGGAGCGCGGGCGCGTTGCCTGGCCGTGCCCATGCGCACACATGCCGAGCCGGGAACGACGCTGGGCCTGGACTTGGAAGCATTGGAAGCGACGCTCGCAGCGAATCGAGTCAAGCTGATCTTGCTGACTCCGGATTTTCACAACCCGACCGGCGTTTCGATGCCATTGGCATCACGACGCAAGTTGCTGGAGCTGGCGGGGCGCTATCAAGTGCCAGTGGTGGAAGACCACATTTACGCGCGGCTGCACGCCCGCGAAGAGCGCGTCCCGTCGTTGAAGCAGCTGGACCGTTCGAATCTGGTGATTCACATTGACAGCTTTGCCAAGGTGGCTTTCCCCGGATTGCGCGTGGGATGGATCGTCGCGCCTCCGCAAGCCATTGAGCGGTTGCGCATTGTGAAGCAGGCTACGGACCTGCACACCGACCAACTGGCGCAAGCCACGCTGGCAGAATTCTTGCGGCGTGGACTGTTCAGCAAGCACCTGGCGAAAATGCGCAAGGTCTATGCCTCGCGGCTGACCGCCGTGGATGAAGCTTTGCGCAAGTACATGCCCGAAGGCACGCGCTGGATGCGGCCGGAAGGCGGGATGTGTTTGTGGCTCGAGCTGCCGCCGGGATTCGACGCAAGCGAGCTGCTGATTCACGTGAAAGAGCGAGGCGTATTGTTCGCGCCGGGTCGCTACTTCTATGTTCAGAGTCCGCTGCCGAATACGCTGAGACTCGCGTTTTCCAGCCTCGACGAAAAGCAGGTTGCGCGCGGCGTAGCCACCTTGGCCGAAATGCTCAAGGTTGAGATGCGCAAGAGGCAACGAGGCGTGCGAAGGGCGGAGCGAAGTCGCGTGGCGCTGGTTTGAACCATGGGCAAGAGGGAAGGGGACGGAAACAGACAACGAGGACAAGATTGAGCGACATCATCCGGCTTGAGCCGAATCCCACAAATAAATGCTTTGGCTGCGGCGGAGACAGTGCTGCCGGGATGAAGCTGGCGTTCGAACAGGACAACGCGAATCGAAAAATTGTGGGGCGGTTTGTGCTGGGCGAGCGATATCAAGGCGGCGGGGGATTGGCTCACGGCGGTATCATCGCGCTGCTGCTGGATGAAGCCATGGGAAAAGTTTGCCGGTTTCGGGAAGTGCGCGCGGTGACTGCGGAGTTGAGTGTGGAATACTTGAAGCCTGTCGCCGTGGACAAGGAGATTGTGGTGGAAGGGCGCGAGACGGAGATGCATGGAAGAAACCTTTTCATGACCGGTGAGATTCGAAATGAAGATGGAGATGTACTGGCGCGAGGCAAAGGGCGGTTTGTGGTGATTAAGACGCGATAAATGGGATTCTGGGATTGCGAAGTTCAAAAAGTTTCAAGAGCGAGAGGAGAAGCAAAGATGCAAGTAAAACAGCCAAATGGCAGCGGCAACGGCAGCAAAGGCTCGAACGAGTGGCGTGTCAAAGTCGGCCTCGCGGAAATGCTCAAAGGCGGCGTGATTATGGACGTCACGAATGCTGAGCAAGCCAAAATCGCAGAAAACGCCGGAGCCTGCGCCGTGATGGCGCTGGAACGCGTACCTTCGGACATCCGCAAAGAGGGCGGCGTGGCGCGCATGGCGTCCATCAAAGTGATCCGCGAAATCATGAAGACCGTGACCATTCCGGTGATGGCCAAAGTGCGTATCGGCCATTTTGCCGAGGCGGAAGTTCTTCAGGCTCTGGAAGTGGATTTCATTGACGAAAGTGAAGTCCTGACGCCGGCGGATGAAGAGAATCACATCTGGAAGCACGATTACCGCGTGCCGTTCGTTTGCGGCGCGCGAAACCTGGGCGAGGCGTTGCGGCGCATTGCCGAAGGTGCGGCAATGATTCGAACGAAAGGAGAAGCTGGCTCGGGCAACGTAGTTGAGGCGGTGCGCCATATGCGCGCGATCGTCAGCAAAATGAAGAAACTCACCACCATGCGCGACGACGAATTGATGCACGAAGCCAAAGAGCTGGGGGCGCCGCTGGACTGGGTCCGGCAAATCGCGAAGACGGGGAAACTGCCGGTGCCGAATTTTTCGGCGGGCGGAATCGCCACGCCGGCGGACGCCGCGTTAGTCCGCAGGCTGGGTGCGGAAGCCGTGTTCGTTGGCTCAGGAATTTTCAAGTCGAGCGATCCTGAAGCGCGCGCGAAAGCCGTAGTGAAGGCAACCACTCATTTTGAGGATGCCAAGGCGGTGCTCCAAGCACACGAGGAACTGGGCGAAGCGATGCGCGGGCTAGACGTGCGCCAAATGGAAGAAAAAGACCTGCTTTCGACTCGCGGTTGGTAAGACTGGTTTTGACGTTTTCGTTTCTTGTAGGGGCGCAGCACGGCTGCGCCCTTTGATGTCACGGCACAACTCAGATTGGGGGCAAGCGCATTGAAGATAGGTATTCTGGCAGTCCAGGGAGATTTTCAAGCCCACGCGGCGATGCTAGAACAGCTTGGCGCGAAGACTGCCGAGGTGCGTACTCCGGCTGACCTTGAGGGCTGCGATGGCCTAGTTCTTCCGGGCGGCGAAAGCACGACTCAGTTAAAGTTCCTCCAAGAAGAAGGCTTGGCCGACGAAATCGTAAAATTTGCCGAGCACGGTGGAGCGATTTTCGGAACGTGTGCGGGCGCAATTTTGCTCGCCAAAGATGTGAAGCACCCTCCGCAGGATTCGCTGAACCTCATGGACATGACCGTGGTTCGAAACGCGTACGGGCGCCAGATTGCCAGCGACGTGGTGAGCGGGCCAACAACGCTCAAGAAAGAGCCGCTCGAAATGGTCTTTATCCGCGGGCCGGTAATTGAGCGCGCCGGGCCCGGCGTAAAAGTTCTGGCAGAATACGCGGGAAAACCGGCGCTGGTGCAGCGTGAAAACATCATGGCAGCGACCTTCCATCCGGAACTTACCGATGACACCACAGTACACGAGTATTTCCTGCTCCTCGCCGGTGCAGGCGCCAAGCAACCCTCAAACGGCGTAAAATCCTCTTCGTGAAAAAAGAGAAAAGGCAGACCCAGGGCGCCCCTCGCTCCCAGCGCACGCGAGTCCTGTTTGTGTGCGTCGGAAACGCCTGCCGCAGCCCAATGGCGGAAGCGATCGCGCGCTACGATGCCGCCGATGTGATGGAAGCATCGAGCGCCGGACTGTATCCTCTCGGATACATTGCGGAACTCACGAAACAAACGCTTATGAAAAACGGCTATTCCGTGAATGGGCTTACGTCCGACCTCCTCACCCGAGAGGATAGGGAAGGCGCGGACGTCATCATTAACATGACGGGGAGAACCAGCGAAGAGGTCTTCGGCGGTCACGGAGGCCGGGGAAAAGTGGAAGACTGGGTCGTCGAAGATCCTTATGGCAAGGACTCGGAAACGTACCAACGGGTTTTCGAAGGAATCCGGCGAAGAGTCAGTCATCTCGCGATGAGCTTGCGGGAGAAACGCGTAAGCCAGAGAGCAGGAAGGTAGGAGCGCCGTTGCGCCGAGAAAAAACCAGCGTATCGCAGGAAGACTACCTGAAGGCAATTTGGGAGATGCTGGAGGAGAACCAGACGCCGATCAGCGCCCGGCTGGCTGAGGAATTGCAAGTCACTCCTCCGGCAGTAACGGCCGCACTAAAACGGATGACGCGCGACGGGCACGTAAGCGTTGACCGTAAGGGGCAAATTGTCCTCACGCAAAAGGGGAGAAAGTTTGCTGAGCATCTTGCCCTGCGCCATCAACTCGCGGAAATGCTGCTGACGGACGTGATCGGACTCTCTTGGGCAAAAGCTCACGATGAAGCCGAGCGGTTGGAACATGCGATCTCGCCCGAAGTAGAAGCGCTGCTGATCAAGCGCTTCGGAGACCGGAAGAGCTGCCCGCACGGCGTTCCAATCCGCGGAGGCGTCGCGAGGCTGCGCAAACAAGGTGCCGTGCTGCTTGCGGACTTGCGCGCCAAGGACTCCGGTGAAATCCTCTGCGTGTACGAGAAGGATGCACAATTTCTCGATTTCCTCGAAGGGCTGCGCTTGCGGCCGTCCTCGACGGTAGATGTGCTAAAGCGTGAGTACGACGAGACTATGACCCTGCGCGTGGATGGAAAAACCGTTCACCTTGGCAAACCCGCCACAAGCCGCATCTGGGTGAAGAAGCTGACGTAGGCGGTTACTCGCCAAGAATAGAATGGACCTCCAACGGCGTGACCGCGTTTCGTGCGAATGTGAACGTGCCCTGATCGCGCAGCTCGCGAGCGGCGCTGAGAAACGCACCTAGAGCGGTTCGATAGAGCGCGCTTCCTACACTAACCCGTTTGACTCCAATCGTTGAAAGGTCCGCCACGCTCAGTTGCGCGCCTCGCAAGCCCATCACGACATTGACCGGACGGTCCACCGAGCGCACGACCGTAGCAATCTCGTCCTTGCTCGCAAGACCGGGCGCGTACAGAACATCGGCGCCTGCTTCCTGAAAGGCTTGCAGGCGTTTGATCGTGTCTCGCAAATCCGGCCGGCCGTGCAAGTAATTCTCAGCTCGTGCGGTCAGCGTAAACGGAAAGGGAAGTGCGCGCGCTGCCTCCGCCGCGGCGCGGACACGCTCCACCGCATGTTGCATTTCATAGATTGGATCGTCCGGGCACCCGGTGGCATCTTCGATCGAGCCACCGACAAGTCCCGCATCTGCCGCAAGCCGGATCGTTTCTGCCACGACTCTTGGATCGTCTCCAAAACCATTTTCGAGGTCCGCGCTGACGGGCAGATCGGTGGCAGACACAATTGCCGATGCATAGGCCAAAGATTCGGCGCGGTTCAGCGTATTGTCCCTCCGCGCCAAAGAGAAGGCATAACCCATGCTAGTGGTGGCCAGAGCCGCAAATCCCAGGTGGGCCAGAATGCGGGCCGTGCCCGGGTCCCAGGGATTGGGAGTGATAAACGCAGAGTTGCGTTCATGCAGTGCGCGAAAAGCCTGCCCCTTTTCTGCTTGCATTGTCATTCGCTGATTACTCCGTTCCAGCGAGTGTTGAGGGAATGCCAAAGGTTCCATCAACAACCTCGACGAAATTTCTCTCCTCGCGAAGGATGAAGCGCTTCGCCTGTGCCATCTCAAAATTCTCTCGCGCTTCCTTATCGGCCTTCAGCCGCGCCTTGTAGCGCTCGTACGACGCAAGGCTGTCAAACGCAATCAGCCCCCAGCCCACGTCATTTGTGCCTTCGTAAGGAAGAAAATATCCGACGAGATGCCCGCCGCAGCGGGGAATGATGCGTCCCCAATTTTCAGCATACTTCTTAAAAGCGTCTCGCTGAAACGGATCAATCTGGTAGCGAATGACGCAGGTGATGGTCATTAACGGTCTCCCGGTGAGGAATGGGGCCGGCAACACGCCGGCACGCAAAGCTGCACTTGTCGCCGAGAGGACTCGCAGAGCTTCGCGACGCGTAATTTTGTGGGGTGAGCGCGGTGTCCGGCCCATGCTGGAATGATCCCTCTTGCCCGACAGCCACACTTCGTTTAGCATCAAAGTATGAATGCAATGAATGTCGACACAGCCGACGCTGCGGCGTCCTCCATCGCCGCGGCCATCGGTGAACCTGCGCGGGCGCGCATGCTCTACTGCCTGACAGACGGACGCGCTCGGACGAGCACGGAACTTGCTATCGTTGCTGACGTCAGCCCGTCCACGGCTAGCGTGCACCTGCACAGGTTAATGACCAAGCGGTTGGTAAAGGTGTTTGCGCAGGGGAAGCATCGCTACTACAGCCTGGAAGGGCCAGACGTTGCGAGAGCGCTGGAAGCGCTAAGCGTCCTCGCAGGCGGAATGCGCAACAGCTTCGTGCCAAATACGCCCGAACCCTTGCGCGCCGCGCGGACTTGTTACGACCATATCGCAGGCTCGCTCGGCGTAACGCTTCACGATCGCATCAGGACCATGGGATGGCTAGTCGATGATTCGAAGAACCGAAGTTCGTACGACCTCACGCCGCGCGGGGAAAAAGGTTTGGAAGCGCTGGGAGTGGAGGTTGATGCAACTCGCGCATTGCGGCGCCGTTTCGCTTTCGCGTGTGTGGACTGGAGCGAGCGCCGGCCTCACCTCGGGGGCTCTCTCGGCGCGGCGCTCCTCAAAGTCGCGCTAAAAAGAAAATGGGTGACTCAAGATTTGGACAGCAGGATTTTGAGCGTTACTTCGTTTGGGCGCCGGGAAATGCTGGCGCGATTCGCCCTCCAGGCTTAGGCTCCAGTTTCGCGCTTCTTCCAAATTATTCTCCAGTTGTTAATGTTTACATCCCCTTAAACGTCCGTCTCGGACAGTTAGCAAGTAATGGTAACTTTGACGTGGCCCCCTGCGGGGAACTAGAGGGCCCTTCCACTCGCGGCGCATTGGGACAAAATCGCCCGTTTTGCTTGCAACCAGGTGGTCATACACTCATGGCGAAGCCTCGCAAGAAAAGTCCACGCCGTCCACGTCAGACGAAGGTAAGTTCCAGCCAAGCGCTAAACGGAGATCTCTTTCGCATTGTCGCCGAGACAGCCACCGACATTATCGCGCCGCCTTGAACCGCGGCACCACGCTCCTGCAAAAGCCCTTTGGCCGCGCCGGCCTCCTCGGCAAAGTCCGCCAGGTCCTGGACTCCTGACTCTAATCGCAATCCGTCCTGGGTTCTTGCACAAGAAACTACTTTCGCTCGTCCAGCAACGATTGTAGTCGTGCATAACCCGTGCGGCTGACGGGAAGACGCGCGCCATCGCTAAGAATCGCGAGGCGGCTGTCTTTCCCGTACGGCTCGATGCGCGCGACTCGTTCCAAATTCACAATGTAAGAGCGATGGATGCGCACGAAGCAGTTCGGATCGAGGCAGGCTTCGAGGCTCGCGATGGTCTGCTGCTTGAGATGTTTCTTGCCTTGGCTGGCCAGCGCAACGTAATCGTCCTGCGCTTCCACATAATCAAGCTTGGCGATGGGAATCAGCGTTACACGCGTGCCGTCTTTTACGACGACGCGTTCCAGAAACTGTTGCGGAGGGCGCGCGGAGTCAGCGAGTTTCTGTGCGGAAGGCATTTTCTCGCCCAGCCGCGATTTTGCGCGCTCAAGAGCATCCTCGAACCGTTGTCTCCCGATAGGCTTCAGCAAATAATCCACCGCGTGGACCTCGAACGCGCGCATGGCGTACTGGTCGTATGCGGTGACAAAAATCACCGAAACGTCGTCGCCGATAAGCTCAAGCACATCGAACCCTGTCAATTTTGGCATCTGCACATCGAGAAAAATCAAATCGGGCTTGTGTTCGGCGACAGCTTTCACCGCATCGAAACCGTTGGCGCACTCCGCTGCGACTTCGATTTCCGAATGGGGCTGCAATAATTCTCGGATCATGTGACGGGCCAATTCCTCGTCGTCAACGATAAGCGCCCGCCACCGTTTTTTTGCAGAGACGCTCAAGCCTTTTCCTCACTTTCCAGCGGAATCGACAAGCGGACCTGAAAGAGATCACCCTCGGCCATTACGTGAAGAGCCGCCTCTTTTCCATAGCGCGCTTCCAGCCGTTGTTTCACATTTCTCAAGCCCATGCCGCTGGACCGGCGCGGAGGCGCATCGGGATCCCAGGAATTCTCTACCAGGATTTCCAGGTGGCCGTTTTGGCGTTCCGCGGTCAAGCGCACTTCGCCGCCTTCCAGAAGATTTGCGATACCGTGCCTGATCGCGTTTTCCATTAGCGGCTGAAGCAGCAAAGGAGGCAGCAGGCAGGCCTTGGAATCTTCTTGGATGGCCTCCTGCGTTTTCAGCCGTTCGCCAAATCGAATTTTCTCAATAGCAAGATATTTTTGCAGCAGGTCGAGTTCTTCGGAGAAATGGACCACCGTTTTTTCGCCAAGTCCCAAAGTCAGGCGCAGGAACTCACCCAGCAGCACGCACATTTCGCGGGCGCGCCCCGGATCGATGCTGGTCAGCGCGCTAATGGAATTCAGGCTGTTGAACAGGAAATGAGGGTTGATCTGCGCCTTCAGAGCTTTCAATTCGGCGTCGCGGGCAAGTATGAGCGCCTCCGCGGCCTGCGCTTCCGCGCGACGCGAATCCTCCATAGCGATCAGAACATAATGAAACGCGACGGAGAGCAAGTAGAGTAGAACGCCCACGGTGAAAATGGCGTTCACTTGCGGCAAGAATTGGCGCGTGAGTGCGGCTAACTCTTCGGGACGAAGAATCGCGTAGGCATAGGCATCGCTAGCCCTGGTCCAAACGAAGCTGAAGAATACGGCGGCGGTCAGGTGCGTCAGCAGCAAGCGGACAAAGCTGACTTTGCCCAGGGGAGTTGCGCGACAGGGATACCAAGCCGAGAGGCAAAGAAAAGCGTACAACAGGTATACAGGTACCGTGAGAACGGCTGCACGAAACCAATCAAGCGAACCGCGCGAGACTAGGCCGTACATCGACGTAGCAACCAGTGGGACCCATGCGAGTAGGTAGAGGCCGAGCCGGTTGCGCGTGAAGAGCGGATGCATTGGAGCTAGTTCTTGATTTCCAGTCCGCCAAAAATAACCGCGCCGGTGATGATCAGTGTTTTGAGTTCCGTAGCTGGATCATTCACGCGGGCCGTGCGAGTTTTGTCTTCGATTCCGCCAAAAATGGGCGCCCCGCGAAACGCCACTTGCCAATTGGGAGGCACGCGGATCTCCACGCCGCCGAAAATCGTGGTGACTGCCAAGGTAGCCTCGTTTGCTTGAATCGTGGCTTCCGTCAGGTCCAGTTCAACGCCCCCAAATATCGCGGTGACATCGCCGCCCTGAAAGTCCTGGCTGGTCATGCGGCGTTCCAACCCGCCAAAGACAACCGCTTCATTGAGCGTCGTGCGTGGGTCGACGTTTGACGAAGAGGAATCCGCAGGCTTATTTCGAAACTCCATCGAACCCCAAAAAAAGAAAAGGCCGAGGGCGATCAACAGCATGGGCCAAAGCTGGTTCCATCCAAAGTGCGTAATCCCGAGTTCATTAAGTTGCAAAATCACGCCTGCAACCATCAAGAAGGCCCCCCAGGAACGCTTATGAGTGCCGAAGTTCAGTAGGCCGACCAAGACGATGGCCAAGGGCCAGAAGCGAAAAGGGTTGCCAATGTAGATGATTCCCATGTGATCTAGCAGGAAGGCGACGCCGAGCAAGACGAGAATGCCGCCCATAATCATCCCGCCACGGCCGCGGCCGCGTATATCCAAGCCGACCACCAGGGGACGGCGACGCCCTTTCCAGCTTCGATACGAGTTGTTCATTTGATCGTCGATGTTCCTATGAATCTGTTCGTGGATGTCGTCACTAAACTTCTTCGCCCGGTCGAAGGCCTCATCGCTCATTTTCTTCGCGCGGTCCTGTACCTCGTCACTAAACTTCTTGGGATCGAAATTGTGTTCGTCGCTCACGCAATTCTCCTGTAATTCGCGCGCCCCATCTGTCGCTTAGGACTCACTCTCGTATTCCTCCGATGAAAAACTCCGCGCCAACTTCGTGCTGGCGAAACGCACGCCGACTGCGCCGTGCAAAAGAATCGCTCCGATAATAACCAGAATCAGAGGCCAAAGGGATACCAGGATCGAAAGAAAGCCGGCTTGAAACGAGGATGGATCGAAGAAATAAGCCTGCACGGCGCGCAACCCCGCCAGGCCAATTTCGATGGCCGCGCCGAGGGAGCCGGGCGTTGCGGAAAACCAGCCGCTCGCCTGGACCGCCAACGCATCCAGATTGGCGGTCAAGAGCGTTATCCCGAAAGAGAAGAGAAGCCCCCCTGCAACGATAGGAACGCCCTTGGATGACGTCAGCGACTTCACCCCACTGAGCTTTTCCCTGTTGAACTTTGCCTTGTTAACCATGTGAGCCATGTTGACCTCTTTGCTGCTTTCCGGGCCCGCCTGTCCCAGCGGGCCTTGCCGGTTTCCCGTGCCCAAAGCGAGAATAGGCAGCCTCCTTAGACCGTGCACGCGAGATTCGGCAGAGGGAAGGGAATTACCGGCGAATGACGTCTCCCAGCCGGGGAACGCACTCCCAGCCCTCGGGCTGGCGAAAGCGGCTTTCGCTGTCATTTGCCCTTGTAGAGGCCCGGTTTGAGCCGGGCCTGTTTCGTGGAGCGCAAAAACAACGCTTGACAAGGAAAAGTGTTGTGCTAGATTTCTAGCATGTATGCTAGAAAAGTAGCACACGGAAAATCATGAAGAGAAACCCTAAACCAAATGCTCTCACCCGCCGCGAACGCCAAATCATGGACGTCCTTTACCGGCTCGAACGCGCTTCCGTCGGAGAGGTGCTCGCGCAGCTCGATGGCAAGCCCAACTATTCCACCGTTCGCGCCCAGCTCCGCGTGCTGGAAGAGAAGGGCCACGTCCGCCATGAAGAGCACGGCTTGAAATATGTCTATGTTCCTTGTGTGCCCCGCGAAGTTGCGCGCCGCTCCGCCCTACAGCACCTGGTCCAAACGTTTTTCGAAGGCTCCACGGAGGAGGCCGTCGCGGCCCTCCTTGGCGGCGAGGGTTGGAGGATTTCCTCCGAGGAACTCGACCGCCTCGCGCGCGTTATCGCGCAGAGCAGGAAGGAGAATTAGCCATGCATTGGCTCGGAAGCCCGGAATTAACGCTATCTTTACTGGTTGGCTCCGCCGTTAAGGCGACGTTCGCTCTCGCGTTGACGGCTATCGTTGCGCGGGCCATGCGCAACAGCTCCGCGGCCATGCGCCATCACGCGTGGGTTCTCGGAATCGCTTGTTCGTTGGCTCTCCCGGGCCTCACGCTCCTGCTTCCATCATGGCATTCCGCTACGCTCGGCCACGCGGCCAAACTGCTGGGCGCGGCTCACGCAGCGGGAGGAAGCGCCAATTTTCAAAAGCTGCCGTCCACTGTGATTGATGCCGCAGCCGCTTCCCGGTTCACCGGCCAATTGACCAGCCTGATTCTCCTCTCGTGGGTGCTAGGCGCAGCGTTCGTCGCAATCAAACTGCTGGCTGGCTTAATGCGGCTCGCGTGGATTTCCGCCCAAGCAACTCCGATAGCCGGAGATGATTGGCAACAACTCGTTTCGCGTTGCTCCAAGGCCCTCGGCATTGCGCGTCCCCCAAAAATTCTTCTATCCGCGGATCCGGGGTCCATGCCTCTGACCTGGGGATTTCTCCGGCCCCGCATCTTGCTTCCCGCCGGAGCCAAGGAATGGTCCGAGGAGCGCCGCAAGACAGTCCTCTCCCACGAACTCTCGCACATCGCCCGCCAGGACTGGCTCGCGCAAATCTGCGGCGAGCTGACTCGCGCCATCTATTGGTTCCATCCGCTCGTCTGGTTCGCCGCCGCAACGCTTCGCAGCGAGAGCGAACGCGCTTGCGACGATTCCGTCCTGAGCAGCGGCATCGATCCGACCCACTATGCGAATCAGTTGCTCGAACTTGCGCGCACTTTGAAGAATGCGCATCGCGGCTGGTCCACCGCGCTCGCTTTTGCCCGCCCATCGAATCTGGAAAGGAGATTTATCGCCATGCTGAACCCAAATCTAAACCGAGGAGGGATCTCGCGTAGAACCGGGCTGCTCCTGAAACTTGCCGCCTTCTGCCTGATTCTTCCGCTCGCTGCGATCCGGCTCCCCGGCCAGAACCTGTCAGGAAAACTCACCGGCACCATCTTTGATCCCAGTGATGGAGCCGTTCCCAACGCCACCATTGTCATGACCAACCATAAGGCCAACACGGTCGACATGACGACTTCGGATGCTCAGGGTAATTTTATTTTCAAAGCTTTGCCTGCCGGCGAGTACGAGATGAAGGTTCTCAGGCCCGGGTTTGCAGTTCACTACACTGCGCTCGTATTGCAGCCCGCGCATGACGTTGCGCAGGCAGTCAAACTGGATGTCGGAAGCATAAGTGATACTGTGGATGTGCAGGCTGAGTATCAGGGCCAGCCTTACGCAATGAAAGCCTCACCTTCAACAGAAACCACCGCTGAAACTAAACGAATCCGCGTTGGCGGCAAAGTGGAAGCGGCAAAAGTGATCAGCAGAGTGCAACCTGTGTACCCGCAGAGCGCCAAAGATGCGGGCGCCCAAGGTGCAGTGCTGCTGCACGCGGTTGTCGGAATAGATGGTACGCCACACTCGCTGGAAGTTCTGAACAGCCAGATTAATCCGGACCTTGCACGCGCGGCGGTCGAAGCCGTCAGCCAATGGCGTTACCAACCAACGCTCCTGAATGGCGAGCCCGTTGAAGTTGATACTACCATCACCGTGAATTTCACACTACGGCCGTAACCACCTGTTTGCGGCAGGAGCCATGTAGGGGCCACTTTTCTACGCCGAGCGAAGTCGAGGGGCTAAAGCGGCCGCCTACCTCAGCCGTAGCAACCCGCGCTTCAGCCTAAACCGGCGTAACCCGCGGCTGATCCTTTGCTCCCCGATACAGGAATTGAAACAACAGGAACATCGCTGCGATCACCGGAAACACCAGCAAGCTCGCTTCGGGACCAAGCTCTCCTCCCGTGAGCCAGTCCGCCCCGTGGAACGTGGCCGTCAACAAACGGTCAGGCGCGAGTCGCCCGCCGTTCGGCCCTGAGTACACAAAGATAGCCGCGAAATCGAATGCGGCGTGGAACCCAATGGCGAACCGCAAATCGCCGGTGCGGCGAAGCGTCAGGCAAATGAATAGAGCGAGTAGGCCCGTCGAGGCCCAGTCCGGCCACCGCTCATAGGGCTTGGTGAAATAGTGAAGCGCCCCAAAGAGAAATGAAATCAGGAGCGCTGCAGGCCAGAAACCGATTCCTTGCGCCAAAATGAATTGTGGGTAGCCTCGGAACAGATATTCTTCCGCGAAACCGATCGCGAGCGAAGCTAGCAGCCACAGCAGCGTGGCGCGAACAAGGGCTGCTCCGTGAAGCGCCAACGTGCCCGCCGTGTATCCGCCCGCAAGAAAAATCAACAGAATCAAAACAGAGACGGTCGCATACCCAAAGACCGCCCCTTCCCAGAACCTGCGCCCGAAGGCGTTCTTTCCCGGCAAACCGTAACTGGTAAGCCTGCGGCCCTCCCAGCGCGCCATAACCCACGTGGCGATTACGACGCCAATGAGAGTAATCGCGTCCTCAACCAGAAACACGATGGCGTACAAGCCTTCCGGCGGAACGATTCCTCGCGCCCTCAGGATTACCACCACGGTCTCTTGAAACAGAGCCTGCAACGCGATGACGATGCCCAGGAAAATCAGCAGGCGCCAGCCCGAGCGGAGCCCGATCGGTCCGACGAAAATGTTCCGTGCTCGCATTGAGGAGGCACCTCCGCGATACCATACCCCAGCAGAGTTCAGGTTGCCACTAACTCAAATGCGGCTGGGCCCGGAGTTACTGAATCTGTTTTGCCGATTGGGAGAATTGTCTCCAGCGGAAAGCCAAATGCGCGATCGCAAGGGTGTTTAGCCAGGGGAGCAAACGCAAAGCCGCGTCTACGACGACTCCTGTTCCTGTCACCCACATGGGGAGAAAGTAGGCGGAGTGCCCCCGGAGGTATGTGGGCGTTGCCCGAGGTCCGGGGCGTTTCACCGTCGCTGTCCACATATGAAGAAGAAGGTAAAAAAGGAAAACCGATAATGCTGCGAAGCGCGCCCCGCCTTTCCGTCCGCACAGAGCAATGGCAATGACGAGGCAAAGCCCCGCATAACCAAGAATGAAAACAACGATCACGCCGCCGATAAATAAGGAGAAAAGGCCGGTGGGTGCTGCGGCGGCGAGACTCAAAAATGCAACCGCTAGGGCAACGACAAGCGCAGGCAGGATGTTGTACACCGCCACGAGCGCCTGCACGCGCCATTCCGCCGGTGAGACTCCTGAAGTCTTGCGAGGACTGCCTGCTTCAAGCATCACGAGAAGTATAACGGCCTGCTTTCCAATCGTGCCGCCTTCAGACAGGAGTGCGTAGTAATCGGCAATGGGAAGGACCACCGGCTTCTATCTTTTCCCGGAAGTCGCGGTCTGAGCCCTGATTTCTCGTCTCACTAGTAGCCGGCGGCTTTGCCGCCGCCGCGTTCGTCGTGCCCGCCTTGCAGCCACCCGTCGTTTAGCAAAATCGCTTCGACTCGCGCAAGCACTACGGGCTTGGCGTCTTCGATGTTGTAGCCCGCCTTCTTGAGCAGGGTAATCGTGTCCGGAGAGACGCCGCGCTCGATGGCCAGCGTGTCCGGTTTCCATTGATGATGCACGCGGGGGAAATCGATGGCGTCCTGGACGTTCATGCCGAAGTCCGTGACGTTGAGCATCACTTGAAGGACCGCGGTGATGATCGTCGAGCCGCCCGGTGCGCCCAGGGCCAGAAAGGGCTTGCCGTCTTTCAGCACCATGGTAGGAGTCATGGAAGAGAGCGGACGGCGGCCCGGAGCGACGGCGTTCACCTCGCCCTGAACCAAACCGAACATATTGGGCGTCCCGGGCTTGGCGGCAAAATCGTCCATTTCGTCGTTGAGCAGGAAGCCCAAGCCGGGCACGGTGACTTTGCTGCCGTAACCGGCGTTGAGCGTGTAAGTCACCGCGACGAAGTTGCCTTCCGCGTCCGCGATACTGTAGTGCGTGGTGTCCGAGCCTTCCGCGGCGCCCGTGGGAAGCCCGGGCCGGATCAGGTCGCTCGGCGTCGCCAAAACTGGATCAATGGAATCGCGCCGGGCCCGAATGTAAGCGGGATCGAGCATCGCCGTGATGGGATCCCTCACGAAATCGGGATCGCCAAGATATTCATTGCGGTCGGCGTAATAACGGCGCATCACTTCCGCAAGGTAGTGATACTCGGTTGCCGAGCCGGCGCGGGATTTTTCATAGCCGGTACCGTCGAGCATGCCGAGCATCTGCAAAATGCCGACTCCGCCTGAGCTGGGCGGCGGCGAAGTGATGATGTGGTAGCCGTGGTAGTCGCCTTCGAGTGGCTTGCGCTCCACGGCCTGGTATTCGCGAAGATCATCCAGAGTGATCAGCCCGCCGTTCTTTTCCATTTCGCGCGCCAGGATGCGCGCGGTTTCGCCTTCATAAAACTCAGAAGCGCCGCTGCCGGCGATGCGCTCGAGCGTACGAGCCAGTTCCGGCTGCTTGAAAGTTTCGTTCCAATCGTAAAAAGCGCCGTCTTTCAGGAAAATGTGTTTGGATTCCGGAAATTGCGAAAGGGAATCCGCACTCGCTTTGAAAGACCGCATCTGCGAATACGAAATGGGAAAGCCGGAAGAAGCCAGGGCGATGGCGGGCTTCATAACTTCCGCCCACGGCTTCGTGCCGTACTTTTTGAGAGCCAGCTCGAAACCGCGAACGCTTCCCGGCACGCCCGCCGCGCGCCAACCGAGCACACTGTCTTTCGTAGGGTTTCCGCTCGCGTCCAGATACATGTCATGCGTGGCTTTGCTCGGCGCTTTTTCTCGGAAGTCAATAAACGTAGTGCGCCCATCCGCCATGCGAATGAGCATGAACCCGCCGCCACCGAGGTTTCCGGCGTAGGGATAAGTAACGGCGAGCGCAAAGCCAACTGCTACCGCGGCATCCACTGCGTTGCCGCCCGATTTCAAAACCGACACCCCGACGTCAGCCGCCAGCGGCTCCTGCGCCACCACCATCCCTTTCCGCGCGTAAACCGGCTCGTGCGCAAACGACGGCGGCACAATCACGCAAGCCATTAAAGTGACGGACAGAGGTCTAAGAAACAGCGCGTTTTTCATAGCCGCGATTATAGTGGCCCGAGACGCATCTCAGTCACAAAAAAAGAGGTGATGGAGTTACGGTCCTGTTTGTCCGTCTTCCGGTCGGAGCATTCTAAACACCTGGAACTGCATCTATGTTCCACGGATATCAAACCGCCTGACCAATCCGTTTTCGACCCGAAAGATGTGCCCGACCATCTTGTCGGCGAGGAGATTCCCTTTAAGATCGCGCACCACCTGGTGCACCTCGACAATCACTTCCGCTTTTGGGCCTTCCGCGAACTCCACCGGCTCGACGTGCGGATCGACCATGGCCCACTGCCGCGTCCAATAGCTGCGTACTCCTTCGCGTCCGTGGACGTGGCCCCCTTCCATGCCGTTTGCCCAAATGACATCTTCGTGCAAGGCCGCAAGCACCGCATCCATGTCGCGTGCGTTGAAGCGATCGTAGATTCGCTTAAGCAGTTCCACGTTGTCCGCCAAATTGAGTCTCCTTCCCTCAAGCAACTACTTTCTGTGAGCGAACTTGCGCCGGCGAGCCGCGTACGCGGCCACCTTCAGGCGATTGCCACAAAGTTGCATGCGGCACCAGCGCCGCGTTCCTTTCTTGCTAGTGTCAAAAAAATGCAGCACGCATGTGGGGCACTTGCGAACGCGCCTCCGATCCAAATCCGCGAACAAACTGGCTGTGCTCTGCGCTAACGGAGCGAACAGATCTTCGGGTACACGCGCGCTGAACCAGAATTCTTTTGAGCAAGATTTTCCTTTGGCCCTTAAGCGCGTGTGCATGGGATGCGCCGCCATCAGGGCATTCAGCTCCTCCAGAGTGGAGCGCCGAAGCGGATCACCCCGCTCCCAGGCGAGAATCTGCTTGCGCAGGCGCTCGCGCCACTGTCGTATGGCTTCCGTGAGCCGCCGGGCGCGCACCGTGCCGCCCCACGTTTGGCGCAAGGCCTCGGCCTCACGAGAATTCAGAAGGCCTGCCTCCCGGAACCAAGCCAGGAGCGCCGCAAAGTCCGTGAGCATTTCGGTGGGCTGCCCAGCCACGAGCGGGCGCGTGTTGACGAAGTCCACGGCAAGCTGATTTCCCACGAAGAGGGGCTTGGGCCGATCAACCGATTTTGGTCCGGAGCTGCTCATGTCTCATCTGGAAAAAGGTAACACCTATAATGTAACCTTTTATCGGTTAGCGCGTCAAACGTCCGTGGAAGCACAAACATCTTAAACAGCCACCAGCCGGCTGAGCTTCCCTCTCATAAGGAGACACAAAATGATCCGTTACAAGCAAGTCACAGTTGACGGCAACAAGATTTTCTACCGCGAAGCCGGTCCGGCGGCCGCCCCTACGATTCTCTTGTTGCACGGCTTTCCGACGTCATCGCACATGTTCCGCAACCTGATTCCGGCCCTGGCCGACCGCTACCACGTGGTGGCGCCCGACCTGCCAGGATTCGGCTTTTCGGATGCTCCGGAACGCAAGCAGTTTCGCTACACGTTCGAGAACCTGGCAAAAGCCATCGACGCGTTTACGCAAACGATCGGCCTCCAGCGCTTCGCGATTTACGTGTTCGACTACGGAGCACCCGTAGGATTCCGGCTCGCGTTAGCGCACCCGGAGCGCATCACGGCTATCGTCTCGCAAAATGGGAACGCGTATGAGCAAGGATTGAGCGAAGGCTGGAACCCGATCCAACGATATTGGAAAGAGCCTACAGAGGCCAATCGCGCGGCGTTGCGCGATTTTTTGAAGCCTGAAACGACCAAGTGGCAATACACCCATGGAGTGCAGGATGCGACCCTGGTAGCGCCCGAAGCCTACGAGCTCGATTCCGCGCTGCTAGCTAGGCCAGGAAATGACGAGATTCAACTTGATTTGTTTCTAGACTACGCCAGCAACGTGGAGCTCTATCCCAAGTTCCAGGAATACTTGCGCGCGAAGCACCCCCCTATGCTGGCGGTGTGGGGCAAAAACGATCCGTTCTTCTTGCCTCCGGGTGCCGAAGCGTTCAAGCGCGACATCCCGGCAGCGGAAGTGCATTTCTTTGACACCGGGCACTTCGCGCTGGAGACCCACCATCGGGAAATCGGCGAGGCCATTCGCGAATTCCTGGGTCGCGAGCTCGCATCGAAGGCCACTACTGCTTAATTGAGTGCGATCGAAGAACATCAAAGCAGGCGCGTGACTAGACAGCGCGCCCCAAGAATCTCATGAAGGGCCCCAAGAATCTTGCGAAGGGAAAGATATCTCATGACAAACGCAAAAGCTGTTGAAACGGTGGTTTTGGTGCACGGAGCATGGGCCGATGGTTCCAGCTGGAACAAAGTAACGGAGGAGTTGCAGCGGAAAGGCTTCAACGTAGTTGCGGCGCAAATCCCTTTGACCTCCTTTACGGATGACGTGGCAAGCTTGCGGAAGGTGCTCGACCGGCAGGCGGACCCTCTTGTTTTAGTCGGACACTCCTACGGCGGCGCGGTACTCACTGCCGCGGGTACTGGTCATCCCAAGGTGAAGGGGCTTGTCTACGTCGCGGCGATTGTGCCGGATGAGGGCGAGACGGTCGGCGACGTGTTCCATCGCGTGGCTCCCCACCCCAGCGCCCCAAAACTGCAGCCCGACGCCGACGGGTTCCTGTGGCTCGATGTGGACGCGTTCCGCGCGGCGGTCGCTCCAGACGCTTCGCTAGCAGAGGCCGCGCTCATGGCCGCGACGCAGAAACCGATTTCAGTATCTTGCTTGGGCCAACCCATGGGCAAGCCAGCTTGGAGAGAAAAACCGAGTTGGTTTCTCATCGCGGAAAAAGATCGCATGGTCTCCGCCGAGACACAACGATTCACGGCAGCGCGAATGAAGTCGAAAGTTGTTTCCTTGTCCATTGATCACACTCCGCTGGTTTCTAAGCCTGACGCCGTCACCGAATTAATCATCGAAACGGCAAACAACAGCTAGACCACGGCTTCAAGGCGGTGGAGAAATCTGCTTTTAGCTGAGATTCCGCGGCTCTTTCGTTTTTTCGATTCTTCAACGTTCAACTCTTCGACCAGTCTAGGAAGAAATGCTTGCAGTGCTAAGTACATTCCCATAGCGTAAGAAGGTAATGTTTGGGACACTCGCTTACTATTGGA
>Ga0126381_100002003_pt1 | contig 21942 bp, 15 predicted proteins | sample PanSoiMetPlot_28_FD_96465 | JGI IMG/M metagenome (GOLD analysis project Ga0126381, IMG submission 96465) | Tropical forest soil microbial communities from Panama - MetaG Plot_28 | ecosystem: Environmental > Terrestrial > Soil > Tropical forest > Bulk soil | place: Panama | collected 2016-02-17
AGTATTCCGGGCTGAATTTTATCCCCCGCCAGACTCGACGCTTGTCATGCCCGGACTCTTCCGAAGTGAAGCCGCGCCTTTTTAAGCGATCTGCCCAGGCATTCCGCGAAAGCTGAGCTTCGTCATTCCGCTTGGCCCAATCCTGGTAGGCGCTCCACAATTCACTGGACGCAACGGATTCGGCAGGCTCTACGATGCAGCAATCCTCAAGGAACGTCCCTAGCGCATCACTCTCGCGCTCATACTCACCCGTCGCCTTCTCGACCGCTGCCGGCACCGGGTGAAGACCGCTCTTCTGCCATGCGCGACAGCCTTCGATTAACCAATTCAAGATACCTGGTGCTTCGGCCTTGAGTTTGTTCAGTAGCTCCTTGTCATCTTGCTTCCCTTCGAAAGTTTGTGTGAATGGGATCAGCCGGACGCGCCGCCACATTGCAGCCGAGTTGTCAGTGATGACGGGCTTGTGGTTGACCGCGAGCCACAGCTTGTGGGTGGGCCGAAACGAGAACGCATTGCGATACAGCGGGCGCACACTGAGGGTGTCGCCACCCGTCAGGGATTTGATTCGCGCTTCGTCAAGCCGCCTGCCTTCTCGAATCTCTACAGACTTTACAAAGCGAGCGCCCGGCAAGTTCACTGCCTCACCGGGCATGGTGCCGCGCTTTGCTTCCAACGCGTTAAACGGCAAGTCCTCACCATAGTCGCCCAGGATATGAAGAAGAATTTCAAGCCAAGTGGTCTTGCCATTCCCTCCCGCGCCGTAGCACGGGAAGAAGCACTGCTCTCTCGTATCACCAGTCAGCGAGTATCCGCCAGCCTTCTTGACATAACTAATCAGGTCTGCGTCGCCGCCAAAAATTTCCCGGACAAATTCCTCGAACCGGGGGCACTTCGCGCTAGAGTCGAACACAACTGGCGAGAATCTCGTTATCCGGTCTTGCGTAGTTGCTCGCTTCAGGTTCCCAGTTCGCAGGTCAACGATGCCATCCGCCACTCCTAATAACCACAAGTCGGCGTCCCACCTATCGCCCGCATCGCTAACCGGCGATTCCGATTTTGCCAATTCAAGTGCCGCGCCAATTCGGTACTGACTCTCGCTTTCGAGCGCCCAGCGAACGTCTTTGCTGCGTTCGTCGCTTTCGGCGGAACGTAATGCGGTTCTCGCTCTATGCCGAGCGGTTGCCTTCATCAGTCCACGCACCCTGCGTTCTTCGTCATTCGCCCAGCGCGCCTTTTGCTTGTGCCAAATCAGCCATCGGCCTTGCTTGTGGTCGAATCGCACTCGGTCGCCGTAGAGTGCAGCGAAGAGTTCCGCGTTGCCTGAATCGGTGCGGGGATAATTTCGTAGCTTCTTCTTTTTGCTCATCCTCGCCCTCGCTGTTTGATTTTGAAGAGGGCGCGCCAAGCACAGATAAAAGCAGAGCTAGTGCGTGCGCCCCACACATCAGCCCAACAGAGGGCGCATCGGGGAGAAAAACCGCACCTGCCGTGCGTGGGCTCAGGGTGAAAAAGACAGGTGCAGCACGATAGGGGGCGTTTCAAGCCGCACTGATGGCAACGGGCGCTCACGGCTGAGCCGCCACTCTGGTTGTGGCAGGACGGGCGAAAACGACGCTGGCGGCTATTAGCGCGTCAACGTCAGCCCGCCGAATCCGAACGAGCCGCCCAACTTTGCAGTACGGAAGCCTTCGCCTGAGAATCCAAGCTCTCAAAGTAGAAGGGCGAAGCCGGAGTATTGCACTAGCTTCCGCGATTGTGAGCAGGCCAGGGTCAGGCATTGCGGCTCTCCCGTTCCTTGAGGCGCTGCTCGACCGCTACGAGCGGAATGCGCCACCTCCCCTTTATCTTCTTGCCCGGCATCTTCCCCGCCCAAATCTGCTTATAGACGTAGTCCAGCCCGATACCCAGCCTTCGGGCTGCTGCGATTGGCGGCAGGTATCTTTCTTCCTGCATAAAAGCCCTCCTTGACAAACCGAATGCCACTACTCATACTACTTTACTAGAACACTTTACTACGTCAAGAGGTCTAGGACGGATGCCCGCAGACACGCGCCAACAGTACACAAAGCGTTCTAGCCGCGTTGCGCGCGACTTTCTCTGGCGACTCACTAGCCACGCTCCCCGGTTGCTCCGCGAAATATCGAACCTTCGAGAAGATGGCATTGGGCGTTTTCAGCAACGGTATGCCCCGTTATTCGACCGCTACAACAAGCCAGAGTTAGTCCGACTGCGCGACGAATTGCGCGCGCTATGGACGAACGGAAAACAGATGGCCATGCCTATTTCGATGGCGTGGAATGAATTTTCGCGACGGCTGAAAGAGGATAGGGAACGCGAGCCAGAGAAACTCGGTACTGTGACACTTCAAGAGTTTATTTGCGGGCGATGGTTAGAGCAGGCGCATGGCGGGATTATTGTTTTCTGGGAGGGGCGGAAGCGGGAGATAGGGCCAGACCCTTATGAGCTTCCAGCGTTGCTGGCTTATTGCTCTCTACTTTGTAGCGACAAGATGCGAACCTGCCGCAACCCGGACTGTCCAGCGCGGTATTTTGTCGCGGGACGCCGTGACCAACGATATTGCTCCGCCGAGTGCGCCGCTCCCGCAAAGCGTGAGGCCAAGCTGCGTTCATGGCGCAAACACAGGCAGAAATGGCCGAGCCAGACGAAGCGAGCAAAATCTTCGAGGAGGATAAAGCGATGATTTACAAACCGAGAGGACGACGCTATTACATGCTCAAGTTCATGTGGCGCGGCCAGACCATTCGCAAATCCACACGGGCAACAAGCGCCAAAGACGCTCGCTCGATTGAGGCGAAGTTGCGCTCAGAGCTGGCACGCAACAATTGGGGCATTCTGACGGCAAAAGTAGCACCCACGCTCGCCGAGTTCGTGCGTCAAGAATTCTTGCCACACGTCAGGATAAAGTGCGCCCCCAAGCCAGCGACGGTGCGGTATTACGAGACGGGTGTTAAGAGCCTCCTGGCCTCAGACCTTGGCGGCTTACGAATCAACGAACTGACAGACCAGCATGCAGGCCAGTATGCAGCCCGCCACTCGAATCTGTCGCCCTCAACTGTCAACTGCGGTCTGCGAACGTTGCGACGCGCTCTCTATCTGGCCGCCGAGTGGGGCAAGCTCGAACGCAGGCCGAAGGTCACACTGGCAAAAGGCGAGCGACAACGAGAGCGAGTATTAACCGATGCCGAGGTGAATGCATACCTGGCAGCGTGTGACCAGCCGTGGCGCGATGCAGCTACCGTGATGCTAGGAACTGGAATGCGGCCGGGAGAAGTGTTTAGCCTGCGGTGGGAGCGCGTGTTGCTCAACGGAACCGGCGGATTCATTCAAATCGCGCAGGGGAAGTCTAGGGCAGCGCGGAGACTGTTACCGATGGTGCCTGTCGTCTATGCCGCGCTACAAGCCCGCTGGAAAACGCTAGGACAGTCGCAGGAAGGCTGGGTATTTCCGTCCGCGTCCAAGTGTGGCCATCTCGAAGGCGGGACAGCAAAAGGCCAGCACTCCCGCGCTCTCAGCAAGGTCAACATGGAAGCAGAGGAAAACAATCGCCCACAGGTGACGCCGTTCGAACCATACTGCCTTCGCCACACGGCGCTAACGCGGCTGGCCGAGGCTGGCTGCGACGCCTTCACGCTGGCTCGGATTGCAGGTCACAGTTCAATCACGATTACTCAACGCTACTGCCATCCCCAAGCCGACGCCATCGAGCGGGCCTTCTCCAAGCTGACAGCAAACCGAGAACTGGTCAACGATGGTGGTCAACAGCTAATGCTGCAATCTGGGGACGCTGTTGTTTCAATCACCGCAAGTGCAGCGCATTCCGAGAGATAGGTGGTGAGCCGGGGAGGACTTGAACCTCCAACCCGCTGATTAAGAGTCAGCTGCTCTGCCAATTGAGCTACCGGCCCATCGATGACTTACAGGCAATGCCATGGCCCTCGGTGTCAGTTGTAGTGTCACTCCGTACCTCGGAGAGCCTACGGTTGGCGGCGTCGAGACGACGGAACGCCAAGACTGCTGACTCCGGTGTGGGGTGAACGTAGCGCTCTGAAACCGTAACGCTGTGGTGTCCTGCCAGCCTTTGAATCAGGAAGACTTCTGCGCCCGCCTCACCCAACCGCGTGCAGAACGTTTGCCTCAGGGAGTGTAAAACAAATTCTGCGGAAGTCCAAGCGCCCGTCGAACCTTGGCGTGTAGGTGGGCAACGCTGGTATTCAGCATTGGGCGGCCATCCCCCTTCCGCGAACACACGGAGAGACAGAGCCGCCTTGCGCCGGGCTTCCAGCATCACTCTAGAGCGGGAAGTTAGAGGAACGGCTCTTCGGGCGTGTCGGCTCTTACCCTCGCGGACCTCAGCGAACCCTGGCTCGGGGGACAGGCGCCCAGCTAAGTAGGAGATGCCCGATTCGGGCGTGACATCAGTAACGCTTACCGTCCCCGCGTCCTTAAAAGTGGACGGCCTCACTTCCGGATCATGCGCAACGTGATGCGGCGATTTCCGGCGCGACCCTCCTCCGTGGAATTATCCGCAACCGGATGATCCTCGCCGTAACCTATTGCGTCCAAGCGCAATGAATCAACGCCCCGAGCAACGAGCCGCGCCATTACGCTATTCGCCCGATCTTGCGACAGCTTCAAATTCGCAGTAGTACCGCCTTGATCATCGGTATAAGCGTTGATGCGGACATGGACGTTTGGATATGCCTTGAGAATATCAGCGATACCTTGCAGTTGCTCTTGCGACGAAATCTGCAGAATCATCGAAGTGCCGATCGCAAAAGTAAGGCGATCGAATTCGAACCATGTCTGAGCGTTTACGGGGGCGTTGGGATCTTTGATAAACGCGAGCAGTTTGTTCTCCATCCCGTTCTGCGGGATGTTCAGGTTCACGCCTCCCGGAATCGAAGTCTTCGTGAAAGCGCCCAGGGATGCGTTGCTCGTCTGCTAGAAAGCATTCGAGGCCTTGTTCGCTTCGTTGTCAACGGTCGGAGTACGAAGTGCGAACCAAAGTGGCGCCCCGACTGACAAAGCCACCAGTGCGATTGGCCATAACAACTTCAGCGTTGTCGGTCTTACTCCACGAACAACTCGGTGCCGCTTTTCTATTAACACGTGAATTATTCACCTTACCAGCCGACTCGCGGCAGGTCGTAATTATGCCTGCGAGTCTCATTCTGTTTTGAGCGCTTTAGTGACATCTCCGCGCCAGCGACGCCAGTCCCTCCGGTCATCCGGAATTTCCACTTCGTTGATCCCGGGAAAGTAACTTCCATTCGACCTTGAAGATCCGCAAATTATCTCTTTGCATTACCAGCCGAAAGTCCTGCGTGTGAATCGTTAAGAGTCGATCAAAACAATAGTCATCATCGGGAAAGTGGTAGGGCTCGCCATGCTTAACTACGACAATGTAGTCAACACCGGCTCTACAATACCGTCGAGGAGAACGCCTGAGTCCGAAATAGGAGGAAACCAGACTGATTGCCCCCCAGAGTAGTGATGCACAGTGGGCCAATGTCTGGCCATAACAACAGAATCAGGAGGGGCATGTGAGCGCAGCCAGAGGCCAGCCTCGACTTCCTGCGACGGAATCTCAATGACGCCTGTCCTTTGCGCATGGACCGGGTCTACGGTATTTGGGTTTTCGCGAGCGATTCTTATGTCATTCGCAAAGCCAATCAACAGTATGGCCGTCAAACATAGGTAGCCCGCGTATCGGAACAAATGAAGGGGGCTGACCCGCCACAAGTCCAGAGGATGTTTGAGCCAATATTCTTAGCAGCTTGCGCCGACATTGTTAACTCCGATTCCCGCGATCTTTGCCGGGCTGAAGGCCATCGAATTGGCTCGATACTACCACTTGTGCGACAAATACGATTAGCTGGTTAGCTCGCTGCAAACTTTCGGCAGCCGTTTGACAATTCGCAAGCGCCGGGCGTTCAGGTACCATCCCGATCAAGCGCGACCCCGTCCCTGGGGGCGCCGCACCCCGCCTATGGACTCGAAGAAAAGAATGCTTTCAGCGAGTGCGATTTGGTGTCAGTTATGGTGTCAGTTGGTTTTTCGTTTTGATTCGTCCCGGTGCGCGAGGCTCGGAGGAATTGAGGCGCTATATCTCACGGAACCTGCATAAACTTCTGCGTTTTGGTGCGCAGCGCTGCGGAATAGCCCGGAATCGTGAGCTACCGGCCCACGAGCTAAAATTGTAACACGTGCGAGAACTGCTTCCAACGAGTCCAACCCGCGTCGGAAATGAGGTCACTGCCGCAGTTTCGCGGCAATCTCTTTAGCCACCTGGCGCGCCCGCACCAAATCACCGGGCCCGAACGAAATTGCTGCAACACGGGCGTGCCCTCCGCCGCCATACTTCTCGCTCAGCGAGGCCAGGTTCACTTCGGGGTCCGGTTCCTTCCAGGGATTCGTGCCCACCGATACCTTCGAACGTGTCGGAGAAGCGCTGACACCCACCGAATAGATCGCGCTCGGAAACAAAAGATACGGAATAAATTTGTTGTAGCCTTCGAGATCCAGGTCGCTCACATCGAAATACACAACGCCGCCGCGCTGATCGGCCCGCTCGCGCAAAATATCGATCGAACGGCGGTGCCGATCGAGCAGCGGTTTGAGATGCTTTTTCACTATCGGCAATTCAATCATCTCGGCCAACGAAATCGTTGAGAGATGCGGCATCAGCTGCAATACAAGATCAGGCTCGGGCGCCGCTTCAATCACCAATGCCAACTGCATAGCCGGCTCAGCGAGCCCCACCGCCTCCTCAGGCGAAGAAAACTGCGCGCCGTCAATGATGTCTCCCCATTTGATCAGTTCGGCGAGCGGCTTCGGGTCGAATCCGAACTTCTCGGCCGCGATCGTCGCCAGAAATTTTGTGCACGACTTGAAATTTGGATCGTAAAACTTTTTGCCTGAATGGTCCTGGCGGAAATGCTCCACATCCTCGGGCCTCAGAAAAGCGCTTTGATGATGGTCGAACCACCAGGTCAATCGGGGCGAGGTCGAATACTTGAAATCGACAACCACATTCTCGTCGCCATCAAATACTCCGCCCTCAAACGGGTGCGATGCTTTGTGCGTCATCCCTCGGTACAGGAATTCGGCTTCCCGATGAATACGCTCGCGGTAAAAGCGCGTGAAAATAGCAGCCGACGACGCGCCATCGAAGCATTTATCGTGGAAGCAGACTCGAACGTTCAATTCCCTCTCCCGCCGCTTGCATACCGACAAACTTCCCTGCGAGGAAAGTCAATAAAGATGGACGCTCCTTATGCGCTTGTCAAGAGGCAAGCAGGAAGGAAAGAAACAAGAAATCGTTTTCGCAGATGCGCTTGCCCTGAAACGAATCTAGGATTTTCCGAAGAATTTGTCCGCGAGATCGGCTGCCACAGGCACGCGGAAACGCTCCCCTTGGAAGGCTTTTATCATGCAAACAATCCACAGGATCAAACTCACGAGTTGCAGCAGGTGATAGAGTGCGAAGCCGAATGAGAACCCAGTCCGGCCTCCCGTCACCAGGCTGAGCCCGAACACCAGTCCGAGCGCAATTCCTATCAGATGCAACCCTCCAAAAAGTACGATTGATTGCTTCGCATGGAATTGAACGAAGGAACGCTTGTCGATGAAGAAAAAGATCAGGCCTGTCACCCAGCCGAATACATAGCACAGCAGACCCGCGACATTCTCTTTCATTCCGGTTTGTGTCATTGGTTCGACGGTGTCACAGCACTCGCTCCGCCCTGCGCCGCGCCACAACTCGGACAGAACCCCGCGTTGTCCGCAACCATAGCTCCGCATTTTGTGCAATGTGGCATCGCGCCTCCCAGGAACTACACCCGTTGTCGGGAAGCTAACAAAATCCCCTTTGCGCAGCAAGAAAAAATATGTCTGAGCTCGGCGAACTTCGGCGAAGAAAATCTCGGCTTATCCTAATCGGGGCGCTATTGGCTGTCTCTCGGGTAGCTCGACCACAAAGAGTAGGCGCTCGAATCCTGCCCTTGTATAATCCCGACATCGCCGACGCGGAAGTGGCGGAATTGGCAGACGCGCCAGCCTTAGGAGCTGGTGGCCGAAAGGCCGTAGGGGTTCGAGTCCCTTCTTCCGCATGTATCCTCTTTTTGCATTTCCGGGCATTCTTCAATGCAGTTGACGCACGCTGCGAATTTCTTTATACTGGGTTTTCCGTGGCGGTCGCGTCTGGCCGAACACTCCTGCCCTTTTCTTACCCTGACACTGAACAGGCGAAAGGCAGAATTGGAAACAGGTTCCGCAGAGTTTCTCTGTGCGATACCTCAATTTAATCTCGAGATTCCCCGAAAAATTCTAAATGGCTGAAGCAAATTGCAAGCGTGAGCTCGAGCTGGAAATTCCGGCTGACAACGTTCGAAAAGCAACCGAGAAAATCGCGAAAGACCTCGCCCGTGTGGCCCGCGTGCCGGGATTCCGCCCGGGCAAGGCCCCCGTCACCCTGATCCGCCGCCGATTTGCCGACGATATCCAAGGCGAAGTGGTCCAATCCCTAGTCCCCGAATATCTCGAAAAAGCCCTCGGCGAAAAGAATCTGATTCCCGTCACTCGTCCGGAAGTGGACAAAGTTGAATTCAAGGAAGGCGAGCCTCTTCGCTTTCGCGCAATCTTCGAAGTACTTCCTGAATTCGATCTCGGCGACTATAAAGGCGTTGAGGTCCAGGTTGACGCGGTTGAAACCGGCGATGCGCAGATCGACAAGACGCTAGAAGAGTTGCGTGAGCGCGCAGCGACCTACGTTCCGATCGAAGGCCGCGCCGCAAAAGATGGCGATTACGTCCTCATCAAGCTCAGCGGCATGCCCGAAGGTGGCGGCGAGCCGCTCCAAGCCGACAATATTCTCTGCCATCTCGGCGCCGAAGAGACGCTCGACAGCTTCAACGAGAACTTGCGAGGCTCCTCGCCGGGTGAAACCAGGCAATTCCGGTCGAAATACCCCGACGATTATCCCGACCATAAGCTTGCTGGGAAGACTTTCGACTACACCGTAGAAGTGCAAGACATCAAAGAGAAAAAGCTCCCCGAGCTGAACGATGAATTCGCCAAAGACGCCGTAGGCGAAGGCGGCGGGGTTTCCACCCTGGCGGACCTGCGCAAGAAAATTCACGAGAATCTGGAAGCGGCGAAGGGCCAGCAGCAAGAGACCCAGGCGCGCGAGAAGATTCTAGAGACCCTCGTGAAGCGTCACGACTTCCCTGTTCCCGAAGCCCTCGTCGAAGGCCAGATGGACGTCCGCCTCGAGCGCGTGGTTCGCTCCCTTGCCGCGCAAGGCGTCGATCCCCGGGCCGTAAATGTGGACTGGGTCACCCTTCGCCGCAATCAGCGCGACCGCGCCGTGAACGACGTGAAGGCCGAGTTGCTGCTCGACGGGATTGCCACGGCCGAAAACATCGAAGCGACGGATGAAGACGTCGAAAAAGAGATTGCCACGCTGGCGGAACGCAGTGGCGAATCGGCAATTGCGATTCGGGCTCGCTTGACAAAGCAGGGAGCGCTCGATAGGATGAAATCGAAGTTGCGTAGCGACAAAACGATCGAGTGGCTCTACCGCAATTCCCGAATCGAGACGACGGCCAAGAGTGAAAAGTAAAAGCTGGTTCGGGGTCCTCAGCGCGCAAACAAATTCCTAATGAGACATACTGACGACGCAAGTCCGCGTGCCACAACGCTCGTACCGATGGTGGTTGAACAGACCAACCGGGGCGAACGAGCCTATGACATTTACTCCCGGCTGCTGAAAGACCACATCATTTTCATCGGCACGCCGATCGACGATCACGTCGCCAACCTTGTCACCGCCCAGCTGCTGTTCCTTGAATCCGAAGACCCTGAGCGCGACATTTCGGTCTATATCAATTCACCGGGCGGCTCGATTTCCGCGGGAATGGCGATTTACGACACGATGCAGTTCGTCCGGCCCGATGTGGTGACTTACTGCATTGGCCAGTCCGCCTCGATCGCGGCCTTGCTGCTTGTCTCCGGCACGCCGAAAAAGCGCTACGCTTTGCCGAATTCCAGAGTTCTGATTCACCAACCCTGGATGTCCGGCCTTTCCGGCCAGGCAACGGACATCGACATCCACGCTCGCGAGATTTTGCGCACCCGCGATTCTCTCAACAAGCTTCTTGCGTTCCACACCGGCCAGCCGCTCGAACGGATCGAAAAAGACGTGGAACGCGATTTCATCATGACCGCAGAGCAAGCCAAAGCCTACGGCATTGTCGATGAAATTATCGCGAAGCATCGCTAGTCGAAACCGGTGCGAAAGGTGCGCGGACAGCGTTCCAAACGGTTAGTAGCCAGGGCGATGATTACGTCCGCGACGGTTGCGTTTCCGACTTAGAATGGCTTAAGCATTACAATGGTGTGGTGGTTCTCCCTGGGAGGGAGCAAATTCTGTGAAACGGTTCACACCAGAAGAGCCGTTGCGCTGTTCCTTCTGCCATAAGACGCAGGAGCAGGTGGAGAAGCTTATCAGCTCTCCTTCTGAGTACCCGCGCTCGTACATTTGCAACGAGTGCGTCGGCGTTTGCCAGCAGATCCTCGAGGATGAAAAGCGCGAACAGGCCAGCCCGGCGAATCGCCGCCTGCCGCGTCCGCCCGAGATCAAGGCCTTTCTCGACGGCTACGTGATTGGCCAGGACAAGACAAAGAAAAAGCTGGCCGTAGCCGTCTACAACCACTACAAGCGCATTTTCCTGAATCGCCAGCCCGGTGATGTCGAGCTCACCAAGTCGAACATCATGCTGATTGGCCCCACCGGCACGGGCAAGACGCTTCTGGCGCAAACCTTGTCGCGAATGCTCGAAGTTCCCTTCGCCATCGTCGATGCCACTACCCTCACCGAAGCCGGATACGTTGGTGAGGACGTTGAAAACATCATCTTGAAACTGCTGCAGGCCGCAGATGGCGACGTCCAAAAGGCCCAGCAGGGCATCATATACATCGACGAAATCGACAAGATTTCAAAGAAAGACGAGAACCCTTCGATTACCCGTGACGTTTCGGGTGAAGGCGTTCAGCAGGCGCTCCTGAAGATTCTGGAAGGCACGATCGCCAATGTTCCCCCGCAGGGCGGCCGCAAGCATCCGCACCAGGAGTTTACTCCGGTGGACACAACGAACATCCTGTTCATCTGCGGCGGCGCTTTCGTGGGACTCGAAAAGACGATCGAGCGGCGCGTAGGCCAGAAGTCGCTTGGTTTCCACGCCGATACGCAGCCTTCCACTGCAACGCGGCGCAATATCGAAGTCCTCGAACAGGTGCAGCCCACCGACCTGATTCGCTACGGCCTGATTCCGGAATTTGTCGGCCGCCTCCCGGTCGTAGGCGTGCTGAGCGATCTGGATAAGTCGGCTCTCGTGCGCATTCTCACCGAGCCGAAGAATGCGCTTGTAAAGCAGTACCAGCGCCTCTTCGAATTCGAAAATGTCCGGCTGCGCTTCACGGACGACGCTCTCGAAACGGTCGCCGACCTCGCGCTGCAAAGAAAAGTTGGCGCGCGCGGCTTGCGCATGATTTTGGAAGACCTGATGCTCGAAATGATGTACCACCTGCCAGCGCAACGGAAACTTCGCGACTTTGTCGTGACCGCCGACATGGTGAAGGGACGCGAAATTAATTGGAGCCTGCTGGAGAAAGCGGGCTAAGGATTGAAACTGAGCGATTCAATGTTTAATCGGGAAAAAGGCGACACCAAGCGAGTTCCGATGATGCCGGTGCGGGATATGGTCATTTTCCCGGAGATGATGCACCCGTTCATCGTAGGACGCGAAGCCTCCGTGCGCGCTCTCGAAGATGCGCTGGCCGGCGACAAGAAAATTTTCCTCGTCACGCAGCACGATGCCTCCATCGACGATCCCAAACCCGAAGAAATCTACCAGGTCGGAACGCTCGCCAATATCGTCCAGAGCGTGAAGCTTCCTGACGGCAATATCAAAGTTCTCGTCGAAGGCACTGAACGCGCCAAGATCGTCCAGGTAGCCAGCGAAGAGGGTTTCTTCCGCGCCACAATTCGCACCGTTCCCGTGAAGGCGGAGCCTTCCGCGGAATTGCAACAGGCCGCGAGCCGCGTCACGAATCTCTTCGAGCAGTACGTGAAGCTCTCCCAAAGCCTCAACTACGACACGATGATTGCCGCCGTCCGCGTGGAAGACGCCGGCAAGCTGTCCGACGCGATTGCCGCCAACCTCCAGATTCCAGTGGAAGAAAAGCAGGAACTGCTCGAACTCTTCGAGCCCATGGAGCGTCTGAACCGCATCGGCGACATCCTCGAAGTCGAAATCGAAAAGCTCAACGTCGACCGCTCGATCAATACCCGCGTGAAGCGCCAAATGGAACGCGCCCAGAAAGAGTATTACCTCAACGAAAAGCTAAAAGCCATCCAGAAGGAACTCGGCCGCGGCGAAGCCAACGAAATCGAGCAGCTGAAGAAAAAGATCGAAACCTCCGGCATGCCCGAAGGCCCGCAGGAAAAGGCCATGCAGGAGCTGAAGCGGCTCGAAATGATGCCGCCCATGTCCGCCGAATCCACCGTCTCGCGCAATTATCTCGATTGGCTCCTGGCGGTGCCGTGGAAAAAGCGCTCCAAGGAAATTCGCGACATCAAGCGCGCCGAAGAAATCCTTTCGCAGGACCACTACGGCCTGGAAAAAATTAAAGATCGCATACTCGAATATCTGGCCGTTCGCCAGCTTGTAAAAAATCCCAAAGGCTCGATTCTCTGCTTCCTCGGGCCTCCGGGCGTCGGCAAGACGTCTCTCGCCATGTCCATCGGCCGAGCCACAGGCCGCAAATTCGTCCGCGTCTCGCTCGGCGGCGTCCGCGACGAAGCCGAAATTCGCGGCCATCGCCGCACCTACATCGGCGCTCTTCCCGGCCAAATCATCCAGATGATGCGCAAGGCCGGCACCGTGAATCCGGTCTTCGTCCTCGACGAAGTGGACAAGATGTCCATGGACTTCCGCGGCGATCCGTCAGCGGCTCTAATGGAAGTGCTCGACCCTGAGCTCAACCATTCCTTCACCGACCATTATCTCGACGTCGAGTACGACCTCTCCAAGGTCATGTTCGTCTGCACCGCCAACGTGCTGCACACGATCCCGCAGCCCTTGCAGGACCGCATGGAAGTCCTGCGCATCCCCGGCTACACCGAGCAGGAAAAGCATCAGATCGCGCAGCGCTTCCTCGTCCCCAAGCAACTCGAAGCCACCGGCCTCACGAAAAGCAACCTGAAAATCACCGACGAAGCGATGACCCACGTCATCCGCCACTACACGCACGAAGCCGGCGTTCGCAATCTTAATCGCGAAGTCGCCAATATCTGCCGCAAGGTGGCGCGCAAAGTCGTCGCCGACAAGAACTTCGCGCTTGAAGTCACGCCCTCCAACGTGAACGATTACCTCGGCATCATCAAATACCGCGATTTCTTCGCCGAGAAGAAAAACGAAATCGGCCTCACCACCGGCCTCGCCTGGACCGAAGTCGGCGGCGAAGTGCTCTCCACCGAAGCCACATTGATGCAGGGCAAGGGCCGCCTCACGCTCACTGGAAAGCTGGGCGACGTCATGCAGGAATCCGCGCAAGCCGGCATGAGCTACGTTCGCTCGCGCAGCCATCTCTTCGGCCTACCGAAAGATTTCTATCGCCATCTCGATATTCACGTGCACGTCCCTGAAGGCGCGATTCCGAAAGACGGTCCGTCGGCCGGCATCACGCTCTGCACTTCGATTGTCAGCGCCCTCACGCGCATCCCGGTTCGTTGTGATATCGCAATGACCGGCGAAATCACGCTTCGTGGTAAAGTGTTGCCGATCGGCGGCGTGAAGGAAAAGCTCCTGGCCGCGCATCGCCTCGGCCTGCGCACCGTGATTCTTCCGAAAGACAATGAAAAAGATCTGGCGGATATTCCGCCGGAAATCCAAGTGCAAATGTCCATCCATTTTGTGGAGTCGATGGACGATGTCCTGCAGCTCGCGCTGGAACACCCGCTGCCGATTTACCCGCCTATGGACGGTGTCGATTCCAAGTTCGGTACGGATGTCGCGCAGGACAATGAATTGACCAATTGAATTCCTTCGGTTCTCCCACAATCCGCTAAGCAGGGCTTGGCAAATTACCGAAGGATTTAGATTGCCTGGAAACTACCTGGACAAAGTGGCTGGTTCGAATCTGTGCCCGCCCGCGGTCCTTATTCTATGACAGTTAAAATCGTGCCCGAACACGGGCTGAAGAAGGAAAGAAACGCGATGAGTATTAGCCTTGCAGAACTGAAAGATAAGAACATCACCGATCTCGCGAAGATCGCCAAAGAGCTCAATATCCCCGGCTCCTCCGGCATGCGCAAGCAGGAATTGATCTTCCAGATCCTCCGCGCCCAAACCGAAAAGAACGGCCTCATCTTCTCCGAGGGCGTTCTCGAATGCCTCCCCGACGGCTTCGGCTTCCTCCGCGCGCCCGAATACAACTACCTCCCCGGCCCGGACGACATCTACGTCTCGCCGTCGCAGATCCGCAAATTCGACCTCCGCACCGGCGACACCGTTTCCGGCCAAGTCCGCCCTCCCAAAGACGGCGAGCGCTATTTCGCGCTGATCAAAGTCGAAGCGGTCAATTTCGAAGATCCCGAAGTCGCCCGCAACAAAATTTTCTTCGACAATCTCACTCCCCTCTACCCGCAGGAGCGCATTCGCCTCGAGACGACGAAAGAAAATCTCACGGGCCGCGTGCTCGACATGCTCTGTCCCATCGGCAAGGGCCAGCGCGGCCTGATCGTCGCTCCGCCGCGTACCGGCAAGACGATGATGCTGCAATCCGTCGCCAATTCCATCACCACCAATCATCCGGAAGTCGCTCTCATCGTTCTCTTGATTGACGAGCGCCCCGAAGAAGTCACCGATATGCAGCGCACCGTGAAGGGCGAAGTTATCAGCTCCACCTTCGATGAGCCGCCCCAGCGCCACATTCAGGTGGCCGAAATGGTCCTCGAAAAGGCCAAGCGCCTCGTCGAGCACAAGCGCGACGTCGTGATTCTCCTCGACTCGCTCACTCGTCTCGGCCGCGCCTACAACGCCGTCACCCCGCCCTCCGGCAAAGTTCTCTCCGGCGGTATTGACGCCAATGCTTTGCAGCGCCCGCGCCGTTTTTTTGCCGCGGCTCGTAATGTAGAAGAAGGCGGCTCGCTCACCATCATCGCCACCGCCCTCATCGATACCGGCAGCCGCATGGACGACGTCATCTTCGAAGAGTTCAAAGGTACCGGCAACATGGAAATCAACCTCGACCGCCGACTGGTTGATAAGCGCGTTTTTCCCACGATCGATATCAATCGCTCCGGCACGCGTAAGGACGAACTGCTGCTTCCGCCGGAAGAGCTCAACCGCATTTGGGTACTGCGAAAGGTTCTGAGTCCTCTGTCAACCGTCGAAGCCATGGAATTGCTACTCGGCCGTCTGTCGAAGAACAAGACGAACGCCGAGTTCCTGTCTTCCATGTCGAGTCCGGCGTAGGTACCAGGTGTAACTACCCGACGCAACAACCAGCTCTGGCAGTCTCGGCCCTTTCCCCTTCCGAGAATGTGAGCGGCCTCTCCATCGGGAAGGAGAAAGTGTCTTTGGAAAAATTCCTCGCGCGTCAGCCTATTTTCAATTCCGAACGCGACGTCTACGGTTACGAATTGCTCTTTCGCTCCGGGCCCCAGAATTTCTTTGACGGCTCGCATCCCGAAGCCGCCGCCGCTTCCGCGGTTGATGGCCTGTTTCTTTTTGGCATTGACCGCCTCACGCACGGCCGTCGCGCCTTCATCAACTGCACTCGTGACTTTCTCTTGCGTGATTTTCCTGTGACACTCCCCCCGGATCGCGTCGTTCTCGAAGTCCTCGAGACGGTTCAGCCCGACGATGAAGTCGTCGCCGCTTGCCGCCGCCTGAAGAACATGGGTTATCTGATCGCCCTCGATGATTTTCAGGAATCCCCGGCGTGGCTGCCGCTCACGGAGCTTGCCGCATTCATAAAAGTCGATGTGCTACTTTCCTCTGAACTCGAACAGCAACGCCTCTCCAGGACCTTCGCCAAAAAACATCTGCGGCTCATCGCCGAAAAAGTCGAATCTTATGACGACTTCCAGCGCACTCTCGGCTGGGGCTATTCCTTTTTTCAGAGATATTTTTCAGCCGCCCGAAATGCTCACCCGCCACGATATTCCGTCCAACAAGCTCATTTACCTGCGCGTTCTTCAGGCGGTAAACCAGAAAGAGATGAACATTCACGCCGTGAGCGACTGCATAAAATCCGAAGCCTCGCTCGGCTATCGCCTCTTGCGCTATCTGAATTCCCCGGCGTTTCCGCTGATCGCGGAAGTCCATTCAATTCCTCACGCCCTTTCGCTCCTCGGCGAGCGCGGCGTGCGCCGCTGGGTTTCTCTGGTGTCCATCGCCTGCATGGGCGACAACAAGCCGGAAGAACTCATCATGCTTCCCTTGATCCGGGCTCATTTCTGCGAATCCCTGGCCCCGCTCGCCGGACTTCGCGGCTCCGCCAACAATCTTTTCCTGCTGGGCCTGCTTTCCGCCGTGGATGCCATTCTCGATATGAAAATGCAGGACGTGGTTCAAGAAATTGCCATAGGCGCCGAAATCCGCACGGCGCTTCTGGGAGAGCACAACAAGTTGCGCGATATCTTCGAACTGGCTGTGAAGTACGAAATGGGCTGCTGGGATGCGCTGGCTGCTGACGCCAGGCGCCTCAAAATCCCGGAAAATGCGATTCCTGAGCTTTACGTCAATTCAGTCGAATGGGCGAGAAGCCTCTTGGCCGGCGCCTAGAATCGTCCCAATTCAACTGGTTGTCCCGGCCGACTTGCCCTTCGCCAGCATCACCACCAGCCGCGCCACTTCCTCCGCTTCCATCGCCGTACTATCCACCACCACGGCATCCGGCGCCCGCACCAGCGGCGACGTGGACCGCTCGCGGTCGCGTTGATCGCGCTCGTGAATTTCATCCAGCGTGTGCGCCCGGTCGATCGCATCGCCCTTCTGCTGGTGCTCGTGATAACGGCGGTCCGCCCGCACTTCCGGCGACGCCGTCAGAAAAATCTTCAAATCCGCGTCGGGAAATACGACGGTCCCGATATCTCGCCCTTCCATCACCACCCCGCCGCGCTGCCCCGCCCGCCTCTGCTCCGCCACCAGCACGCGGCGCACCCCCGAAACCACCGCGATCTTCGACGCCGCCTGCGATACCTCCGGCGTACGGATCGCCGTCGTCACGTCCTCATGGTCCAGAAAGATCAGCTGCGTTCCGTCCGCCGCGCGCAAGTCGATATGCGTGTCGCAAGCCAGCGTTTCGAGGTCTTCATCACGATCAAACGAAATTCCTTTTCGCAACGCCTTCAGAGCAAGCGCCCGGTACATCGCACCCGTGTCGATGTACACGTACTCCATCAGCTCCGCCACCCGCCGCGCCAGCGTGCTCTTCCCCGAACCCACCGGTCCGTCAATCGCAATGATCAGCTTTTTCATATCCGCAACAGTTGTAAGACGAAAGCCACCGCAAAGAAGACCGCGGCAACACATGCCGCCGCTTTTGCTTTTTTCCTGAGCCGGCTTTGCCTGAAGTGCTGGCGATGCTTATCCCAGATCAACTCGACGTTGTTCGCGTCAAAAAGATTGCGAAGACCCTTTGTTCTTAAAGGGGAGACGCGGAGCAGTTCCTTCCGCATCGAACCGAAATAGCTCAAGAAAGCCCAAAAGGCGCCGAATCCCACGACAAAACAGAGGCCGCCAAGATATCCGTGAAATACGCCCCTCGCAGCATTCAGTATCAATCAAATCCTCTTGAATGCTCGCTCTATTTCCCGCACAGAATAGCGCAACACCACCGGCCTTCCATGCGGGCAGCTCATCGGATACTCGGTCTTCGCCAGCTCGCCGAGCAGCCATTCCATCTTCTTCGAGTCGAGCGGCGTATTCACCTTGATCGCCGCATGGCAAGCCGTCGAAGCCGCAATCTTCGATTGCAGCGAATCAATCGAGATAGCCTGATTCTCGCGCGCGATGCCGTCGAGAATTTCAAAGAGCAGCTTCTCAGCGTCGCTGCTCGCGATTCCCGCCGGAGCAGCTTGAATCGCCACTTCGCGCGCGCCCATCAGTTCGGCCTCGAATCCATTCGCGCGCAATTCGTCGCCGATCTGCTCAAACGTCACCAGTTGCCTCGGGTTCAGCTCCACAATCAGCGGCACCAGCATGCGCTGGCCTCCCAGCTCGCCTTCGCGGCGCGCCCGCAGGTGCTGCTCGAAAAGCACGCGCTCGTGCGCCACGTGCTGGTCAATGATCCACAGCCCTTCCCCGTTCACCGCAACGATAAAGCTGCTGTTCACCTGCCCCAGCGGCTTCAAATCCGCAATCGTTTCCGGCGATGGCAGCGCGCCGCCCGATTTCGGAGCCGCTTCATCCGTCAAACCAGCTTCGCCTGCAACGGCCTGCTGCACGGGAAACGGAAAGTTCGTGCCGCCGCCGGAGCCAAAATGCAACCGCTGAGGCAGCGGCCGGTCTGGCGACCCGGTCAACTCCAATTCCTCGCCGAATCCTCCAGGCGAAAATCCCACCGGAATCTCGGCCCGTGGCGGCCCCGCGAAACTCGCTCCCACGCTCGCGCTGGCTGCATTCGCCGGCGCATCGCCCGCGCCATTCGCAAAACTGGCAGCAGCGGCGCGCGAAGCGGGAAACCCGGGAATCGGACGCGCCAGCGACAGCGCATGCCGCAGCGCGTCCCGCGTGAAATCGTGAACGAACTGCGGATGCCGGAAGCGCACTTCGATCTTCGCAGGATGCACGTTCACGTCGACTTCCTGGTAGGGCATCTCGAGAAACAGCAGCGTCACCGGGAACACGCCCGGCGGAATGATGTTGCGATACGCCTCGCCAATCGCGTGCAACAGCAGCCGGTCGCGCACCAGCCGCCGGTTCACGAAAATATAAATTCCATTGCGGTTCGTCCGTTGCACTTCAGGACGCGACGTAAAACCCGTCACTCGCAGCGTCGCCGCCTGCTCGTCCGATTCAATCGCAGGCTCGGTGATCGCGCTGCGCATCGGCGCTTCGTTGGGCGGAATCTCTACCAGTTCCTCCAGAGCCTGGCGCCCGAAAATCTGGTACACCCGCTCGGAAAGCTTTTCCACCGGCGCGCAGTTCAGGATTTCCTGTGTCGGAGTCTTCAGCAGGAATTGTGTTTCGGGATGCGCGAGCGCGTAGTGCGTCACAAGCGAAGCGATGTGCCCCAGTTCGGTGGTTTCCGATTTCAGGAATTTGCGCCGCGCCGGAACGCAATAGAAAATATCGGCAACGCTGATCGAAGTTCCGCTCGGCACGCCCGCCGGCTTCACGCCCAGCAGCTTGCCGTCCGCGAATTCCACGCGCGTTCCCTCTCCGTCCTCGCCCGTGCGGGTCTCGAGAAGCAGCCGCGAGATCGCCGCAATCGTAGGCAGCGCTTCGCCGCGAAACCCCAGCGTCGCGATCGAAAGCAGGTCGTCGGCCGTCCGCAATTTCGAAGTCGCATGCCGCTCAAAGGCCAGCAACGCATCGTCATGATTCATCCCGCCGCCGTCATCCATCACCCGAATCATCCGCTTCCCGCCCGATTCCACCTCAATCCGTATCGAGCGCGCCCCCGCATCCAGCGAATTCTCAAGCAGTTCCTTCACCACCGAAGCAGGCCGCTCCACCACCTCGCCCGCCGCAATTTTATTCGCCACATTCTCCGCCAGTATCCGAATCCGGCTCATCAAAACCTGTCCTCGATCATCATCTACAATTCGTCAAGCCACCTGGGCGTCCGCATCTCTCAAAGGATCGAAACGCCCGCTTCTCGCTCTTCTCTTCAGGAGGCCGGGGGCTTCAGCCCCGGCGTCAAAAGCCCATCTCAACCCCGGGCTTTAGCCCCTGAAGCAGCCGACCCGATACCGCTCCGGCACAGGATCAAGCGCAACACGCCCTCTCGCGGAAGAATAGCTCCACTCTTCCGGCTTCGACACCAGCTCCGCCCGCACAGGATTCATCCGAATATATTCCACCTTCGACCGCCAATCATCCGCATCGCGCATCGTCCAATCGTGAAATCCCTCCTGCCAAATAAGCATTTTCTGCCCGCGCTGCTTATGAATTGCACACGAACTCCCTCCCTTAATCAACTGCACCGCCTTCTCCAGGCTCGTAGCCGCAGAGGGCGTAAGCAACAAATGAAAATGATTCGGCATTATCACAAACTCGTGTAGCAGGTACGCGCCACGATCGCAATGCCTTACCATCTCTCGCAATAGTATCTCTGCGATTTCAGGTACCTGAAAGACGGACCGCCCCTCCCAGCACTTCGAAGTCACAAAATACGATCATCCCTGAGCCGTTCGATGTCTCGGCGTCGCCATTCGAAAACTTTCTTCAGGGGCTAAAGCCCAAGTACTCTCGTCGCTTTACGCCGGGGCTGAAGCCCCGGCCTCCTGAAAAGCAAACATGCGAGCGCGACTTGTGACGCAGCTTAAGCCAGGCCCACGGCCTCACCCAAATCGCTTACGGCTTCGCTGCCTTTTTCTCTTCCCTGATGGCGATGCCGAGAGCTTCGAGCTGGTCGGCATCGACCGGCGACGGCGAATCCGCCATCAAATCCTGCGCCGCTGTCGTTTTCGGAAATGCGATTACTTCGCGAATGGATTTCTCGCCGGCCAGCAGCATCACGATGCGGTCGACGCCCAGCGCGATTCCGCCATGCGGCGGCGTTCCATAAGTGAGCGCGTCGAGAAAGAATCCGAAACGCTGCCGCGCCTGCTCGTCGGAAAGGCCGAGCGCCTTGAACATGCGCGTCTGCACGTCCTGGCGGTGAATCCGGATGCTGCCCGAACCCAGCTCGACTCCATTCAACACCAGGTCGTAGCCCTTCGAGCGGCATTCCCAGGGCGCGCTCTCGAGCTTATTGAGGTCCTCTTCGACGATTCCGGTGAATGGGTGCTGCGCGCTCACCCACGCCTTGTCGCGCTCGCTCCATTCGAAAAGCGCGAAGCCCGTGATCCACAGAAATTCCCATTTGCTGCGGTCAATCAAGTTGAGTTTGTCGCCGAGATACAGGCGAATCTGCCCGGCCACGTGGAGCGACGTGTCCGTGTGCGGAATCTGCTCTTTCGACGCGGTGGCTACAATCAGATCGCCCGGCTTCGCCCCTAGTTTTTCGGCCAGCTTCTTCAGCGTGTCGGCGCCCAGCGTTTTCTCGAGTGGCGAGCTGACGCCTTCGGGTGTCACCTTCACGGTGTAGACTCCGCGCGCGCCTGCGCCCTTCGCGAACTCGCCGAGTTCGTCGAGCTGCTTGCGCGACCACGCCGCCGCGCCCGGCGCGACCACGGCTTGCACGTTGCCTTCGATGTGCATCGTCGCGCGGCCTGCTTCGAAATATTCGGTAATGTTGTGCAGTTCCATGCCGAATCGCAAATCTGGCTTGTCCGAGCCGTAGCGGCGCATCGCGTCCTTGTAATCGAGATGCCGGAACGGGCCGTTCGCTTGGACGCCTGCGACAGCGCAGGCGCGTTCCATCACCTTCTCGATCACATGAAAAATATCTTCCTGACGCGGGAACGACATCTCGACGTCAATCTGCGTGAACTCCGGCTGGCGGTCAGCGCGCAAGTCTTCGTCGCGGAAGCATTTCACAATCTGGAAGTAGCGATCCATGCCGGAGATCATCAGAATCTGCTTAAAGATCTGCGGCGATTGCGGCAGCGCGTAAAACTGGCCGTGATGGATGCGGCTCGGCACGAGGTAATCGCGCGCGCCTTCGGGCGTCGAACGCGTGAGCATCGGCGTTTCGATTTCGAAGAAGTCCAGCTCGTCCATCGTCTTGCGCATTTCGAGA
>Ga0126381_100002004_pt1 | contig 21940 bp, 20 predicted proteins | sample PanSoiMetPlot_28_FD_96465 | JGI IMG/M metagenome (GOLD analysis project Ga0126381, IMG submission 96465) | Tropical forest soil microbial communities from Panama - MetaG Plot_28 | ecosystem: Environmental > Terrestrial > Soil > Tropical forest > Bulk soil | place: Panama | collected 2016-02-17
GTCGGTGCCGCCGCCGGTGTTGGCCTGGTTGACCGAGTCGGTGACGCTGAACGGCGAGCCTGTCTGCCAAACGTTGATGGCGTTGAACTGCCAACCCTTCACGAGCGCGCCTTCCCAACCGGTGAGGTGCTGACCGAAGGGAATGATGTAGGTCAGCATCATGTTGAAGCGGTGGCGAACGTCGAGATCAGTGTTGCCGCGCTCCAAGGTCGCCGTTAGCGAAGGCACGACGCTGGTGTAGGTGCCGCCGGTCGAGTAGCTCTGGAAATCGCCGATGGCGTGGCTCCAGGTGTAGTTGGCACTCAGGGTGAGACCGCGGTTCAGTCGCCGCTCGAGCGTGGCGGTCATACCGTGATAGTCGGTGTAGCCGTCGGATGCGATCTCGGAAATGCTGGTGATGTTCGGCAGAATCGAGTAGTACGGCCGACGGGTCGCAAATGGAAGCGGCGAAGGCGGCGCATAGTCAAGGCCGTAGGCGATGCGCTGATGGCGCGTGAGTTCACCCACGTAGCCGATCGTCGCTACGGTCGCGCCAAACGAGTGCTGGACGTTGAGATTGAACTGTTCGACGTAGGCGTTGCGGTAGTTCGGCGGGATCGCGAACCGCGAGGTGCTTGCCGACGCGGTTCCCAAGGTCGGGATCGGCAGCGGCGCGTTGAAGGGCACGGTCAGCGGGTTCGGGCCATAAACGACGTAGTTCGGCGGATTGAGGAAAGGTACCAGCATGCCGGTATTGTCGCGGTAGAAGATCATCCCGAAGCCGCCGCGAATCACAGTGTTCGGCGCCACCGTGGCGGCGAAACCGACCCGCGGAGCAAGAGAACCGTGGTCGGTCTGAACATTCGCGGATGGTGAGACACCGTTCTGGTTGGCAACCAGAAGCGACGCCGTCGCCGGATCAAACGTGGCCATTGTGCCCGCCGCGTCGGTGAAGGGCGTGAAGATGTCGTAGCGGAGGCCGAGGTTCAGGGTCAGCCACGGCAGCACGCGCCAGTCATCCTGCCCGAAAAAGCTTGGCTCCCATGTGCGGAAGTAGAACGGCTGCAGCAGCACGCTGCGCGAGACCGTGTAAACGTTTCCCTGCAGGAAATTCGCCAGCACGAACTTGGTCGGCAGGGTGGTAAAGGTGAAGCTGCCAGGGCCGCTTCCGTTCTGCTGGTTATAGACCTGGCGACGCACCAGCTGCGCGCCGTACTTGAGGTTGTGATGGCCCATGGTTTGCGTAAAGGTCCCGCCGTACTGGAACACATTATTGAGCCAGATCAGCGGCACCGAGCTCGAATTGCCGAAGCCGCTGTAACCGGTGATGCTTACGGTCGGCAGAGCACTGGTGAACGTGTTGAAATTCGAACCAACGATGCCAAACTGGTTGCCGAGGGGCTTGCCGTAATTCAGCGGGTATGACTGCAGGTTGATGCGGGTGAAGCCGGCGCGTAGCTCCAGTACCTTGTGGTTGCCGAACAGGTGGTTGTAGCTCAACGCGACCTGCTGCGAGCGGTCTGGCGCATTGCCCGGGAACGAGGCCGAGCTGCCGCCCGGCGAAATGTCGTTGACCGGCGGAAGGGCGTCAGGCGTAAAGGTGGTGACGTTATCGAAGCTATAGCGCGCAAAGAAACGATCGCGGTCGGAGAAGTTCTGGTCGATACGCGCGTCTACCGTGTCGCTGTTCTGCGTCCGGTTGGGGCTGTAGACGAAGTTGTTGGTAATCCCCCGCAGGTTCGGCGCCGGGTAGAGCTTGAAGTAGTTGAGTGAGATGGAGCTGATCTGGCTCGGGTTCAGCACCGGGCCGCCAATATCGGAAAAGTTGCCGACGTTCTGCTGCTCGAAGAGCGTCGGCACTGTACTGGTGTAGGTGACGCCCTGAACTATGCGCAGACCTTCGTAGTCGGCGAAGAAGAAGGTCTTGTTTTTGCGGATCGGGCCGCCAATCGCTCCACCGAACTGGTTCTGCCGGTACTCCGGTTTACGACCGGTGCGGGCGAAGAAGTTGCGCGCGTCGAATAGGTCGTTGCGTAGAAACTCGTAGACCGCAACGTGGAAGTTGTTGCTCCCGGAACGCGTGATCAGGTTTACGACGGCGCCGGGGGTCTTGCCAACTTCCGCCGGTGGCAAATTGGTCTCGACGCGGAACTCGGCGATCCCTTCGACGGAAGGGCGCACGCCGCTGCTGCCGACGGTGCGCTCGTTGTTGTCGATTCCGTCGATGAGGACGTTGTTTAAGGTATCGGACTGGCCGTAAACGGAAACCGACGCGGTCGGACGGCGATCGTCGGGACGGGTTCCATTGGCGAGGGCATTGACGGGCCCCTCATTGGCGCCGGCAGCGAGTTGCGCCAGCTGGAAGAAGTTGCGGCCGTTGAGCGGCAACTCCTGTGCCTGCGTTTCGGTCACGACGGTACTCACCGTCGAGCTGTCGGTCTCGAGTGCCGGCGGCGCGCCGGTCACTTCGACGACTTCAGTCGTCTGCCCCAGGGCGAGTCTGAAGTCCTGGCGGAGACGGGCCGCGGCGTTGAGCTGGATGTTTGTGGCCACGGCCGATTTGAAGCCGGCAGCCGAAGCTTCCACCATGTAAGTCCCGGCCGGCAGGTTGGTCAAGATGTACTGACCCGAAGCGTCGGAGGGGACGGTATGCTTTTCGTGCGTTCCGTTGCTGGTGATAACAATTTTCGCGTTCGGCACCACCGCGCCACTCGGGTCGGAAATGGTGCCCAGCACGTCGCCGGTCGTGACTTGGGCGACAGCGACGAACACGAGAAACCACATAGCTGCCAGCGGAACGCAGCAGCACAAAAGACGTTGGTTGCTGGTCATAGACTTCCTCCAACCTTGGTGCGCGGGTGGAAGCCCTTATCGTGAATAGCGGAATTAGGGCCGTCATCACCTGGCCCCAAGGACGGGTAGTGATAATAACCAGAGGAGCGCAGCTGGTCAAGGCCGGGACCTCCGCAGCTAACGCTAATCGATTGTGCTGTTTGCGGTTTCTGAAGGCTTGACAACGAAGGCAGAATCTACAGACGGTGTCCTAATCTCCGTGGCCCCGCTAAATACGTATAAATACATATCATGTCCTCTTATGTCCTCAGGTCCGTGGCCTCCCTGAACAGGATCTGCCAATCCTGCTTCATAACCGAACTAGCTCATCCTCTTTATTGTCTTTATTGTCCTGATGCGGCTGCGCATGGCCCACGCTCAGCCGGTAGCGTTGCGAATTGGCGCACGTGCCTGACGCGCTGGTCCCGGGGCTTGCCGAATCGGTCGCGGAGAATATGTCGCTGTATGATGTTCTCCAGAATCGCTTCGGGCTGCGGTCCGCCAAGGTGCGCGCGACGTATTTCGTGCTGCCGGCCGAGCCGTTCGGCGTTCCTGTCGCGGCACCTATATTCTCTGCCGAGCGGGGTGACTTGCTTTCGACAGACCGGATGTTCGAATTCGTGCAATGTATCCTGCGCGGCGACCGCTACTGCATCCACTTGGAACTGGCCGCCAACCGCTCGCCGCTGGAGATTCGAGAACGAGAAATTCACGGAGAGTCGCAGATGGCCTCCAGCAAGAAACTCTCCCTCCTGCTCCTGCTCTGCATGTTCGCGATTCCGTCGCCTGCCGGCGATCGGCCGGCGCTTACGCCCGCGCAGATGGTCGCCGTTCGCCAGGTGACCCATGTCAGCATTTCGGACGATGGCACGCGCGTGGCGTTCGCCGTCTCCGAGCCCCCCGGCAAGAATGATCGGACGCGTCATACGACGCTCTGGACGCTTCCAACCTCGGCCAACGAGGCGCCGGTCGAGATTACAGGCGATTTTGCTGAGCCCGCCGCACCGCTGTGGTCGCCCGACGGCGCCTATCTCGCATTTTTATCCGCGGCCAAGGGTACGGCCGGCGGCGGGCAGCAAATCACGTTGCTGCGCCTCTCGGACGGCACGGTGAAGCAAGTAACCAGCGTGCCCGCGGGCGTCGATGCCTTCTCCTGGTCGCCGAAAGGGCGCTTCCTCGCCTTCGTCGCTAAGCGGCTGAAGAGCACTCCGAATCCGCCCGAAAATTTTGATGACCCGTACGAAGCCGAGCTTCCCCACACCCACGCGGCGCTTTGGATGTTGGACATGCGGACACAAGCCGCAGCGCCGATCACGCCCGACAACCTCCACGTTAGCGCTTTCTGTTGGTCGCCGGACGGGACGAAGCTTGCCGCGCGAGTCTCCGATTCCAGCCTACTGGACGATGCGTTCTGGCACAGTCGGCTGGTCATGATCGACCGGCAATCCGGCCAGATCACAGGTGAGATCAGCGACCGCGTCAGTCCGTGGGAGGGCACACTCGAATGGTCGCCCGACGGACAGTCGATTGTGTTTCCGGAGTTTACGCCACGGAAGATTGCCTCGCGGCTAACTCTGCGATCGCTGAAAACCGGCTCCAGCCGGACAATTGCCGCCGACTACCCCGGCACGATCAAGGTCGAGAAGTGGACAACCGATTCGCGTCTCCTGATCGCCGAAGCGATCCGCGGCACCACGGCGCAAATCCTCAGCATTGATCCGGCGACGAATGCCGTCTCGAAACTGGCCGACGTTTTCGCGAATCCCAGCTCGGCGACGTTCAGCGTCACCCCGGACGGCAACACGTTCGCGTATCTGTGCTCGAAGCAGGATGCTCCCGCCGACGTTTGCGTGCTGACTCGCGCAAGCGTGCCTAGGCAAATCACGCACCTTCATGCCGAGCTCGCGAATTTCGCGATCGGCACGGCGCAGGAGATCTCGTGGAAGAATCGACGGGACGGGCGCACCGTTTATGGGGTGCTTTATCTGCCCGCTGGCTATGAGCCTGGCCACCGATATCCAACCGTCGTGGACGTACACGGCGGACCGCTGGAGGCGTGGGCCACCGGGTGGAACAGCTGGGCGGACCTGTTGGCGTCGAACCGCTACGCTGTCCTGCTGCCGAACCCGCGTGGGTCAGAAGGCAACGGCTGGGAATTTGCAGAAGAAAATTTCCAGGACTGGGGCGGCAAGGACTTCGAAGACATCATGGCCGGCGTCGACGAACTCGTCTCCCGCAACATTGCCGACCCGCAGCGGCTGGGCATCGGCGGGCGCAGCTTCGGCGGTTTCATGACAACTTGGGTGGTCACGCAGACCCGTCGGTTCAAAGCGGCGGTCGAGGGCGCGGGCATTACAAACCTGCTCAGCTTCAACGGGCAGACGACGATCGCTCCGAGCTTTCTCGAGATTTATTTCGGCGGTAGTCCGTGGCAGCAGTGGAGGCAGTACCAACTCCACTCGCCGGTGTACTACGCCGCGAACGCAAAGACGCCGCTATTGATCCAGCACGGCACTGGCGACGACGTAGTGCCCGACGCGCAATCGTGGGAGTTCTATCGCGCGCTGAAGATGAACGGTACGGAAGCGAAGCTGATTCTGTATCCGCACGAGTGGCATGTCTTCCGCAAGCCGGTTCATCAAATGGACGAAATGAGCAGTATGATGGCGTGGTTCGACCGATACCTCAAGTAAGTTCGGCGGCGCCGCGTAGCGCGATTCCCAAACTGCGGTGCGTGCGAGAAGGTCGGTTCCATCGAACCGCAATCCATCGTCAATACCAGATGTTACGTGCGTACGCCGACAGATTCCCAAGCCAAGCGCGCACAACCGAGCACGTTCACTGTATCCACAAGCTTGCTCACTGCAATGGTCACTTTCGTTGCCGCGACCGGTTGCGCACGCTCAAACATTGCCTTCCGTAGTGGTGCAAGGTAAAGGTCGGCAACCGCCGCCATTCCTCCGCCCAAAATGATGATTTCTGGGTCAAAGAGGCTGACCAGGTTCGCTACTGCAAATCCGAGAAGCCGGCCGGAACTATTGAAGATGTCCAAAGCCAGACGGTCGCCTCGGCGGGCCGCAGCCGCAACGTCATGGGCGGTGATTTTGGATGCATCCAATTGTGAGAGGCTGCTCACCTCGCCGTTGTGTAAGCGTTCCTGGGCAGTCCGGGCGATGGCTGGTCCGGCTACCAGAGACTCCAACTCTCCTTTCCCTAGAGCGAACGGTACATCTTCGCGTGTGAGGGTCATCCATCCAGCGCAACCGGAAAGTTCATGCGCGCCGCGGATGATGCGACCGCCGCTGAGTATGCCAGCTCCAATCCCGGTGCCAATCATCAATACAATAACGTCAGATTTGCCGCGAGCGCCTCCATGCCAGCACTCTCCGATGACTGCGGCATTGCGATCGCTCTCGACCAGCACGGGTATTGCAAGCGATCGTTTCAAACGGCTGGCCAGCGGCATCCGCTCCCAGCCTGGCAGGTTAGGCGCCCAAACCGTCCCGTTTGGCTGAACGAGTCCCGGGACTGCGATGGCAGCGGCTACGTACTTGTGGTTCCGTGTTTTACCACGTGCAAGATCCTTCGCAAGCTGAAGAATCTGGAACACCGGTCCTGAAGAAGACGTGAGATCCACTGTCACCATGCGGCGGGAAACAATTCGTCCCTTGGGGTCAATGACTGCCGCAAAGCATTTCGTGCCGCCGAGGTCGACCGCGAGAACGTAGGGCACCTGGATCCCTTCTTTCGTCAAAATCTGGAACGAACTCTAATCAGAGCTTCGCATCCCTAAGAGCGTGCGTCACCAGGCCTCGGCATCGCGGTTGCGTTACGTTCGCGCAGCATTACTGCGAGCGACAAAACAATGATGCCGACTGCTCCCAGGCCCGGCACGACCATGCCCGCGCGAACACTAACTCGCTGCGAAACCTGACCAACGGCCCAGGGAAACGTCATGCCACCAATCAGCGCGACCGAGAAGATGAGTCCAAACACAGTCCCGGCCCGCCGGGAATAGCGGTCGCCTGCAATGGCCAGCGTCGTCGGAAAAATGGGGCCATAAGACAATCCAATCAAGGCTGTCCCGGCAAACAGGAATCCCAGCGATCGTGCGGATAGCAAGGTCGCACAACCTCCCAATGACAGCAACGCCGTCGCCACCACAACTTGGGATTTTCCGATTCCTCTCACTAATCTCGCAGCCAGTGTCCGGCCCAGCATGAGTGCGGCCCAATAGGCTGCTAACACTAGCGTGGCGATGCGCGGGGAGTATCCGCCGGCGTCTACATACGTAGAGGTCCAACCCCCAATACATGCCTCATTGCCCGATTCAAAGAATAAGATAAATGCGAGGAGCAGCACACCCTCGTATTTCACAATGTCCAGAAGCTCGCGCCACGAAAACGACTGAGTCGTTTTTGCTGGTGGGAACGAAATCACCGCGTACCAGACGGCGCAAGCGCCGGTCAGAATAGCACAGAAGAGAAACATCTGAGGAATCGTGAAATATCCTTCGATGCTCGCAGCGAGAAGCGGAACAGAAAGCGCGCCAACTCCAAAGAAGATACCCAAGAGATTCAGCATTGGGCCGCGCTGGGCGCCATAGAGATCAGACACGAGCACGTTCGTGCAAGTATTCAAGCCGCCTCCGCCCAATCCGAGCAAGATTGCAGCCACGCTCGCAGCGCGAAAGGAATGGGCTCCCGCAAACGAGACCATCGCCAAGGTGACGATCAGAGCGGATACGAACAGATTCGGTTTATTGCCTACATGATCGATCAGAGGGCCGACCATCAACGAAACACAGAAAATACCGAGATAAAGCAGGAGGAACAGACTTCCTTGATGTGCCAAATCAATTTGTAGGCGCGCCTGCATTGCCGGGAGGCCAAACACTGTCCCCAGGATCGCGAGAACAATTCCAAAGACAAGGATCCCCGCGCATGCGCTGACAAAGAGCAATCGTGGCCGCAGCGTTTGGCCCACAGGTTATCGTTTCAGCAAGCGTTCGTATTCTTCATACACGTGATCGTTGTTGTCTGCCGGAATGCCTGTAACGTTAGGTGAGACAAAAACAGGAGGATTCTTACCCTGGTCCGCAAGGTTAGCAGCCACCTGGGCGACGATTGCCATGGCAATCGTGACCGTCGAAACCGTTGATCCGGCGGCTACCGGAGCCTTCCAACCGTTTATCAACACCAATGCGTCTTCCGCGGGTACGCAGTTATCAATCACGTAATCGGCAACGTCGGCCAGTTTCTTTCCTGATGAATGCGTGGCCTCGCGTTTGCGGTAATTGTCCATGGAGGTGATGGCCACGGTCGTCAGACCGCGCCTTTTGGCTTCCTGCAAGACTTCGATACCTACCGCGTTCAAGCCGCCATGAGAAAAGACCAGCATCACGTCTCCCCTGTGAATCGGTTCATTCTCGAAAAGCACAGCCGCGTACCCTTCGCGGCGTTCCAGCCAAAGCAGACCCTTTGCGCCTCCGGAACCAATTACATTGGTCCACATCAGCCGCATGTCCATGAGTGGCCGAAACCCGGGAAAGGTGCCATAGCGCGGGAACATGTCTTGAACAGGCAAGACAGAGTGCCCGCTGCCAAACAAGTGCACGAGACCGCCTCGGGCGATACACTTAGCCATCAGAGCCGAGACTTTTTCGATGGCCGCAGTTTGTGTAGTCCAGATACGATTCAGAACTTCTGTAATACGCTCGCGATACTGGAAAACACTCACAATATTCCTCCAATGAAAAAAGATGAAGCGCTTTGCCGCACGCCTCAATTTCGGAAGTCGATTCGGTAAATGCGTACGCTCTCTGCCGGAACTTCGGTTTTCAGATCCAGATTGGTTCCAGCAGGAGAAATCTGCTGACGTGTCACTATTTCCTGTATGCTAGAAGCTGGTCTTTCCAGAGGGCGAACAAACTCGACCGATGCAGCTTTGTCTCCGTGATTAAAAAAAAAGGCCCACCGCCCCTTGTTCGGCGCGTACATTTGTCGTAGTTCCAATAGCGCCGGTGCTCGCAGCTTAGGTGCGGACAGGTGCGCCCACCGGGCGAGGAGTCCCGCAAGCGGATGCATCGCAACCGGATGCTCATAGTTTTCCTGTCCGGCAAAGCTTCCGAAGATGATCGCAGTTCCTTTTTTGTACTGATTCTCGTAGGCAATCGGGATTCCGTCAGCCGAGAGCGCCACGGGACGAGCCGACTGATCTTCCACCTCGAATTGCTCGCGAAATTTCATTCCCTTGAATTGCGCCGCTTCCCACCTCACTTCAAACTCTTTTCCCGGAATCAGCTGTTTTTCGCGAACTCCCAACATTTCGTCCCAACCGAAACCAGGAACTTTGGGTTGGGCATGTCCGCGTTCATCTACCCACCCCGGCCGCCCTTCCACAAAGAGGTGTCCTCCATCGGCAACATATTCTGTCAAGATTTTGGCTTCCTCAGCGGTCAGCATCAATGGATCGGGAACGATCACCAGCTTGTATTGCTGAAGATTATCTTGTGCAAGCTCGCGGGAGCTGAGCACATCGACCGGCAAATTCCTTTCAAAGAACATCCTGTGGTATCCAGCAACCGCCTGATGAATCGCCGTACGGCTACCTTCCTCGTCGTGTCCTCCTAACAACGGAGTCAGTGGGCTGAACACAATTGCCGCCTCTGCCCGCTCTGGATGCGACTGCAACAACAGATGCGAATTTTCCTGAATGCGCCGGGCGATGTCGCCAGCGTGGCGGCTTCGTTCGGTCAACGTGCCGTCCAGGGCAATCATTCCGTACCCGCCAGACTCATATCCCGCATTCATGGGATAAAACGAGTAATAGTTAATGGCACGGGCCCCACGTGATACCATGCCCCACGTCCACAACTCTAAATCGCTGGGGGTCACGGGTGAGCCGATGACAGTCCCGTGCACTCCGTATCCAGCCTGTAGTTCGCCGACGTAAAACCCGCGCCCGGCAGTCATGCTGTTGGTCAGGTCCATGGCGAGGACACGCCGCTCGAGCGTCCAATTGTGCTCAACTGCCGTCAGCTTCGGGTAGAAGCTCGTTCCGAAAAAATCAACGGAGTCTTTCATCAGGAAATCATCGGTCGGATCATACGGATCAGCCAAGGTGCGTACCAAGGGGGAAGGATTCGGTGCATGGCTAGTAGTTACGTGATCTGGGTCGACTGCTTTCACCGCGTCGTTGCGCATCTTTAAGTCCTCGGCCAACTTGTCGCCATAGTAAATGCGCCAATCCATGAAATCGGTGTAGGTAAGAATGGTGCCGTAACGGGCAGGCTCAACCTGGCTCCAATCCGTGAACGTCCGGTGCCAGGTTTGGTTAAGTCGATCAAGTGTTTGGTACTTGCGCTTCAGCCACTGCCGGAAACGCTCCAGGCTGCTGGGGCAATAACAGAACATCGGCTCCGCCTTGTACTGGATTCGGGCCCAATTCAGTGCCGCAGGCTCACTCCACAGATCCCATCCATAAAATGCGGGATTGCCTGCCACGTGTCTTGCGACTTCCTGAAAGAAATTGAGAACAGCCCGGCGCACGCCCCGATGGTCGAAGCAATATCCGGGCGCTGCTTGAGAAACGATCGGCTGCCCGTCCTGAGCAGCATAGCGGCCATCTGGATACCTTTGCCCTACCCATTCCGGAGCTGAATCGACATAAACCTGCACAATCACTCTCAAGCCAACTTCGTCGGCCAAGCGCAGCAATAAGTCAAGATTCTCGAGGTGATATTCGCCCTCCTTCGGTTCCCCCACGTTCCACTCCACCCAGGTGCGAACGGTGTTAAACCCCAAGCTTTTTATCTTTGACAGGTCTTCTTTCCAGAATTTCAGCGAATCCGGAGTAATACCCTCCAGCATGGGTGCACGTGCTTTGCCCCCGCTATACCACACGGCAACAGGAAAGAACGCGGAATGCTGAGTCTCAGCTGGGTTGACTTCCGCATGCCACGGTACCAAGGCATCCTGTTTGCTGGAGTTCCGCATTTGGGCTCTGGTCGACGCCATACCAAGTCCAAGCACAAGAATGACACCCAATGAAAATGCCTTTTGCCCGATTCGCCTGCCTTTCATGGATTGTTTCGAAAGGAGCCATTGTACGCCGAAGCTGTGGGATCCAATATGTGACCGGCGGGTCTGTAGATCGGCGCTCTCGTCTTTAAGACGATCGGGCCGCGTTCGCGCATGCGAATCCGGAAGCAGCAGGACCAAAAGTGTTCGGGAGAACGTCGTCTTACGGGGGGAACAAGTGTGGCGCCCGCCGACGCCCGGTGCGACCAGCGACACACAAACCAATTCCGCATATCGACGTAGTTGGAAAGCTCTGGGCTTCCGGCAGATTGGCGTAGTTCGAGAAGAATACGCCGTCTCTCCAAATGGCATGAAGATGTTCAGCGTCATGGATCTGACTTCGCGATTTCAGAGCTGCCGATTTGCCATTGGCTTGACGATCAGTCACGACAAATTATTCCGCCTCAGTTGCGCACTTGGCCTCAGATAATCGTCACCTGACGGTTATTTCAGTTATCTGCAGCAACGAATTATCCGGAGTATCGTGGGAAAAACCAGCACTGGTTGGTATCTCTTGTCCTCGAACTGCACATAATTTGTTGCCCTGTAGACCGAGCAAGTGCAAGCGAGGAAACGCGATCGAAAGCGAGACCCCAGTCTTCCTAGGATCTCGCAATCTCGCCGGGTTCAAAGCGAGTCTAGCCAGGCCATCAATTCAGGTTTTTGCTTCCATGCCTTTGCCCTGCTGCCCCGAGTTTTGGGTTCCAGCTGTTCGAGCGCCTTCCGCTTTGTCTCCAGATTCGCGCGAGCATAGATGTACGTGCTATCCAAGCTCGCGTGCCCAAGCCAATTACTCACGACGGCAACATCAACGCCGCTTTCCAGGAGGTGGACGGCGGCCGTGTGCCGAAACGAATGCGGACTAATCCGTTTTGCGGCCAGCTGGGGTGCTTTTTTAGTGGCGGATGCCAGATACGCTCGCAGCCGAAAACGCACTCCGGACGCGCTGAGTGGTTCGCCATAACGATTACGAAAGACAGGGTCGTTAGGTGCGAGCTTCTGCTGGCGCAAGAGCGCTTTCAGCAGTTTTACGGTTTCCGGCCACAAGGGGCATATGCGTTCTTTACGGCCCTTCCCGAATAGCTTGACCTGAAAGGGGGATTCCAAGCGTAGGTCCTGCGTGGAAACGGCAAGCACTTCGGAGATACGCGCCCCGGTGTTGTAGAACAATGCAAGGAGAGCGCGGTCGCGCATACCGAGCTCATTCGTGTGGTCCGGCTGCGCAAGAATTGCCTCAGTTTCATCCCGGTCCATGGAACAGGGATCCCTGGTAGGCCCGCGCTTGATCGGGATGCGCAACACGGCTGCACAGTGCGCTCCCCACGTAGGATCTTCGTCTGCCAGGAAAGTAAAAAATCCTTTGATCGCCGCCAGTCGGCAGTTTCGGGTGGCAATCTTGACCTTCCGCGTGCGCTCAGCATCGTCGAGAAATTCGATAACCCTTTGCGCGGTTAGGTCTGAAGTGTCCAGTTTGGCCACGTCTCGCTTAACCTTCTGGCTAACAAAACGAAGAAAAAGTCGCCAGCTATCGCGGTAGGAAACGATTGTGTAGTGGGAAACATTGCGCTGGTTTGCGAGCCAACTTCGAAAATACGATTGCAGGAGCTCTGGAAATGGACGAGACCTTTTCATGCCTGGCCTCCTTTCCCCCGCAACAGGCCTGCCCCCAGTTTGCGAAACCGCTCGCTGGCTTGTTGAAGCAGCTCCTGCGTAATGGTTAAGTACACGAGCGTCGAATGCAGATCGCGGTGACCGAGATAGGTCCATAGGTACGGTAGCTTGGCCTGGACATTGACGCCCTGCCGATACCATGCCAGCATCCGATGAACAACAAACGCATGGCGTGTGTCATGGATGCGCGGTCCAACACGACCGGGTTTTGGCTTCATACCGGCCTTGCGCAGGACACGACGCAATAAGTGGTTCGCGGTGATGTAGGCGTAACCTTGCTTGCTATGCCAGAACAGAGGAGAATCAGCGGAAGTGCTCGCCCCTGCCGCCAATCTGGCTTGCAAATACCTTCGCAAGACTTCGATTACGCTTGACGTCACAGGAAGGCTGCGGGACTTGAAAAACTTTGTATCCCGGATTTCGATCACACCCTCTTCAAGCCGCACATCGCTGATCTGCAGATGAACGATCTCACCCATGCGCAGACCTGCGCAATAGGCCAGCACCAGCATCGTGTAGAGTGTCAGAGGCCTCAGCGGCGCCTTGGGAGACGGGAAAGACAACGCCGTCCTCAATAAGTGCAGGATTTCTTGGGGCGTAAAGATGTAAGGTTTGCGTCTCTCGCGAAGCATGGCAGCCACGATGAGACGATCTCGCCTCGGTACCTGAATAGGCTTTCCGAGTCGACGCATGGAATAGAGGACCATCCGGCCGACTTTCAGCCGCTCAAGGTGGCCGGACGGGGTGCGGGCTGCTTCAGCATACTCTTGAACCAGCCGGTGAGCGGGACATCCAGCGGCACCTTTACGCTTTTGCAGGAAGCGATCGAATCGGACGAACCTTCCCTCGTGGTAGCGAAGCCCAAGTTGCTGCATTCGCTCAACGTGGCTCCGAATCGCTGGCCCCAGATGACTTCCGTACGCGGGTAATCCCCTCAAAGCGGTAAGACTAGTTTTGGGATTTTCGCTCACGAGCGCTCGAACTACCGCAGCAGTCGATTTCCGATGGCAGTACTCCTGGCGCAACTCACGAAATGGATTGGACTCCAAGGTGCGGTGGTCTACCAACCAATCGAGGAAGCGCGTGACCAGTTGGGCACGACGGACCGCTGACCTCAACGATTCGGCTCGAACGATTTGCCTAAGCCAGTCCGCAATGATTTCCACAGAAAAAGTTCGCTCTGGCTCCTTACGCATGATGTGAAGCTGAAATCTACGCAGCACGGATGCATGAGGGCGACCAAACTTCCTTTCCTCTACATAGAGGCGCATCAGAGAGAAGCTGGTATCCGGCCAAGCTTTCATCGTGTACCTCCGGGAACTTCCAGTGCCACGGAGCGTAGATCATCGGTTGCTAGCTTCAAGTAGGTGGCAGTCGATGCAGGTGAACGATGGCCGAGTAAATCTCCGATGGTCTTGAACGCAACCTGAGCGCGAAGCAAGTTGCCGGCGTGTGCGTATCGGAATGCATGCGTTCCGCGCCGCCCCTCGACGTGGATAGCGGCCTGCTGCAGACGGTATCGAATAATCGAACCGAGGCTTGAGCCGCAATGAAAAGGTCCTCGTGGAGCCCGGGATCTGAGAAATACCTCGCGTGCTTTCGAGTGTGGCCTTCCGCGCCGAAGGTATCGAAGAATGGCATTGCCCACCTCGGTTGACAGCGGCAGTCGCAATGGCAAATGTGATTTTGATTGGACGACACGAAACTCCTCACGCCTCCAGTCGATGTCCTCTAGCCGCAGACGTACGATCTCGCCGGCGCGCAATCCATATCTTGCCAGCAGGAGCACGATGGCATAGTCGCGAAGTCCAAGGGGAGTCTTATCCTTATATATGTGCTCAAGTAGCGCCTTGACCTGGTCAGGCCTGAATGCCTTGGGCACATCCTCAAGCTGGTACAACTTCACTCGGGGAACTGCGGAGGCGAAGTCGCGATCCAGATACCCTTCGTGGTGCAGAAAGCGAAAAAAGTCACGGAGACAGTGAACGACTCCGCAGAGCGTTGCTCGTCGGAGTTTGGGACTGCGCCAAGCCAAAAACCGATCAATGGTAGGCACCGTTAGTTCCGATAGTTCCAGGCGAGCCACATCTCCCAACCATTCGAGAAAAACGCGTGCTGCATCGCCGTTCTTCCGGACAGTCGGTCGAGAGAGACCGCGAAGGTCTACCATCCAAACCGTGTAGGCAGACAGGAGCTTGCGACGCCACAACTCGAGCTCACTTGCTGCAGCTCCGGCCGGCGGCCATTGCCCCCGAGCCATCCTGAGTAGCCGATGAATCGAGCCCGTTTGCCCATGTCGCCAACTAGTTATGTTCTGAGGTGTGCGCCCGTTGCGGCGTCGATAAAGTGCAAGCCGAGCTTTCAAATAGTTGGACACGTCCTCTGGTAGGACCGACGCCAGGGTTTTTCTGTGCTCCTTCAGATATCGAAGAAAACAGCGAACGTCGGAGACGTTGCTCGGTATTACTGTGGGACTGAAACCCTGTGCAATGAGGCCTTGCCGAAACTCTTCAATCTTTGTGTCTGGTTCCGTGCCAGGCGGCCACACTCCGAAGACAACACGCAATAGCCGATTAACAGGAGCAGTTATCCACGCATTCCACTGCCGCGGGTTCAGTGGTTCCCGCCCATGTTTCTTGCGATATGCTGCGTGTTGTTTCCAGCGATAAGCCCGGATGTCGGCCGGCTGCACCTGTTCAATCGCAATACCTCGCCCCTCTAGATAGCGGAGAAAATACTGTGCGCGATAGAGGTGGCGGGCACGGGTACGAGGATCCAGATCGCCTTCCTTTAGCTGCTCCTCAAGTTTTCTTATTTGCGGGAGCGGCGGCTGAATGGGCGGCCAGGTGCCGAGAGTTTTCTTGAGCAGAAGATGAATGGGGGAGGTTAAGCCGCATCGCCAATCAACCAGACTTGGAGGTAGTCGACGGTGCCGTTTGCGGTACTGGCGCAGTTCTCGGTCTATGAACGCCGAGACATGCGAGGGCTCAGCATCATTTAGGTCGACGCCTGCACGATGCAGATAGCCGAGAAAGTCACGCGAAATGCGCACGTATGTTCGTATGGTGGCTTCGCTATGCTCTGCCGCTTCGAGCTCACCTCGAAACCATTGAGCTCGTGCTTCCGCAGCCGAAAGCGGAGGCCATTGCCCTTGGGCCACCGTGAGCAATTTGTGAACAGGTGATAAGAAATGCCAGCGCCAATCGCGCATGTTGGAGGGATTACACCCGCGCCTGCGACGATAGCGACTCAGCTCTAAACGGAGATACGCGTCCACACACTCGGGCTGGATACAATCGAGCAAGATACCGCGGCGGTCGACGAAGTTGAGGAATCGTTTTGCAACCATGCTGTAGTTCTTAATCGCATGGTGGCTGTAGTGCTGATCGATGAGAGAGTTTCTAAATTTTGTAATTCGAAAATCACGTCCAGTTTGTTGTGCCATAGAAGCACCTCCTGAAGTGATTTTCCAGGAACCTGGGTTGTGCGATGACGAGACATGACATCGCCGACCACAAGACATGGCTGGGCAACACTGCAGGAAAGCCACCCCGTCAACATCTAGTTGTCCACATGGTCCGTTAAGATCACGTTTTGGCAGATTACAAATTATGTGCAGTCAATTTCGGGAGAATGGCCGTCAGCAGGGCTTTTTGCTCCGGACCGCCGCATAATTCTTTGCTGCAGATAACTGAGAGTATTCGTGTGTCACAATCTCACGTTCCGCGGAGACTACAGCCCGGTCTTAGCAAAACATTCGAAGCATTTCTCGCTCCAGGACACGCTCTCGATCGGCGTAGATCGGATGCAACGGAACTTTGACCCGATGCGGCGCCAGGTTGAACGTTGGCGAGAGCAACAGTTATCAGCGGAAGGGGCGAAGCTGACGATCTACCGGGCGTTCATCGAAGGCGATTTGGAGGTCCCGAGACATTCGGCACGGAAAGTGCACGAACTGGATTTCAATCCGTAGCACGCGGAGTTCGAACCACGAACGATGTGGAGCCTGTCGAACGCATTCACCTCCGCATTCAAGGAACTGGAGCCCATTCCGCAGTTTAAGGCCACGGCCAAGCTGGGCGAATTCCTAGAAATCCGATTCTCGCAGTCGTTCTAATAGCGAGGCAGCACCGGCCGGACTGCTTCTCGCCTCTCCTCCGGACTGAACAAGAACACACTGCGCTGAAACATGAGCCCTACTTGGAACTGGAAATGCCTTCAAAAGTGAGGAACATCAAGGAAAAGGTGCAGACGAAGTTTGCCCACTCGGACCTTGTGCGGCGATTCGGCAGAAAAGAATTCTGACCGAGTATGAAGGCGCTTGTTCCGACATGCGGGCGTTTGCTGAGTTTTTGCTGCCTCTACGTCAGCGTCTGCACGAGCTGAGCGGTGCGAACCAGCAGTTGAGGATGGCTCTTGACGCGGGTGCTTCCTCCAAAAAGAACTGGAAAGCACGGAACATTATGTGACGGCGCTTCGTTTCTCGCATCATCGTAGCTTGTTGGAAGAAGTGGCTCGCGAACTGGCTCCGGTGGAACTCTCCTCGGGAGCTTAACGGCTTATTTACTGGTTACCTTGCTGCACCGACGCGCTCGCCTCAAGAGGGCTTAAGAGGAGGTTCTCGCCGGCTCCTGGCGGAGCTGTCAGAAGTGCGCTGTTGCCGGCTGATCGACATGACTAGTAGCAAGGGGCGCCCACAGGTACATATGCAGATCGAGGACATGGGCGAGGATCTGCACACCATGGCTATCAGCCTTCATGTTATGCCGAACATCGTCTGAACGCGTGGTATATACAGGGAGATCCCATTAACTCCTTGGTCTTAGGCAGCTTCCCACACTTCTCGTTCTAGCCGCGGGAAACTCGCTAGGGCTCGTCCGCGAAACTCTGGTCCATTGTCCGAAACAATCGCTCGTTGAAGGAATGGCTTGCCAACGCCGACAAATGTGACGATACGGCAAATCTATTGCCGGAGATTCGCGAACAGAGACAATGCTTCAAGCTGGTCAGTTCTGAACGACTAGACGAGAACGTCGCAAAATATGTCGACTCGGAAGCATTTGCTTTCTGGTGTCGCCCAGCACTCGAGCGCGGATCACCGCTTCCGGACCCGGTGTCCTCCGAACTCCAATCCCGCTGTCCCGGCTTCGTAGAATTCAATAACGAGGAACGCGGGAAGGATACTCTGATTGAGCAGGACTGGCACAGGCTCATGGCATGGATTGCCGATAATTTTTTCGCCGATGCCAAAAGAGAAGGATGGTTCGATGCCATCTTGATCACGGTTCGTAATCACGCCCGGGCCATCCGGACCATGGAATATTGGGAACATTGCGATGAAACGTGGGCCTCCGGGCTTCCAACTCCTTATCCATCATTTGAAGTATGGCGTGAGAGGCTGACGCGTACGTTGATCTTGCCACAGACTGATCACCGTTCAGAATCCTTGACAACTATCGTCCTGCAAGCGACGCGGCCCTGCAGTCCTTGATGTGAGCGAAGTATACATTGCCCCGAATTTCCTTCTTGCACTTTCCGCATACCCTGGCGACAAGGGCTTGTTTCATGGTGCGGGGTACGGGTTGGCTTGCAACTGCAGGGGGGAGTGCAATGCCATACTCTTTGACCAGCCACTCAAGAATCTCTGGCTTCATGAGAGGCAAATTTAGCCGCGAACCGCCTTCTTTCCCGCAGTTCCGGCAAAATTCCTCGAATGCCTTGTCAGTGATGAAGGTATCAACGACCCTCAGGTGCCTTCTCGCCACGAGCGTGCGTACTTGATCTATTGATGTGCCCAGCAGGTTCGCTACCCGGTCCCAAGAGTATCCGACAGCCGGCTTCTGAAACTCCGCCTTGACCCCTATTGACATCAGCGGCCTCCAGAGATCCTTCATGCTTTGTACAGAATTGCGCGAGGGACTTTGCGGATATCCTCGAATCCCTTACCCTGAGGATCCCGTCTGCTATCAGCACTGTCGTTTTCCGGTGGTGGATATGAAACATCTGCCGGAAGGCCCGGAGCGAAACACCGTCTTTCACGCTTCCGCTTAATCCTTGTGCCGTCAGGACCGAATCGCCCTTTCTGTCGGGCGTAGCTTGCGAGCAATTTGCCGGGGTGAATCGTAGCCCGCTAGTCGCTGCAGTAGTTCCTCTTCGTGAGGGGTCCATGGTCGGCGGGTTTTCCCAATTGGTGCCCTGGTAGACTTTTGCGACCAGCCCTGCTGGCGAGCAAACCGCGATATGACATAGCTCTGGCACCCCCGGATATTGCTCTCTAAGAATATTGAGAGCTTCCTTCTTTCTTGAACCGCCGTACTGGTATCCATCTTTCAGGAGTTGGATAATCTCGGGAGGCCATTGCCTTGGATCACGACCGTCACTACTGTTCTCGCGGAGGTGACGCATTCGCTTCCAAATTTCACCAGGAGTCAGTCCTGGTGCCAGCTGCTTCAGCCGCTTTTTCACTTCGCGTATGCCTTTTGGGCCGTGTTTCATGCCAACAAGCAGCAGGCGGTCTATTTCTGGCAGCCATCCGACTTTGCGATCGTTTGGTTGGCCATTTCGATTCCTTTCCATATCAATCACCCCGCATCTTGTCTGCCGTAGATCCGAAGTTCCTGCTTAACTGAAAGAGGCGCTTCGGAAGAGAAAACGTAAGAAGAAATTTTGATTTACGAGATTGGCCTTTTATTGGCGGGCATTCTGTTCGATGCACTCTGTCCCGAAGTCCAGCTCTGCCCCGGTAATGGCACATGGCAAGGACGGTAAGCAATAGCACGTTGGTCGGGCTCACGACGACACAGGCGCTGGCAGCAACTTTCCTTGTCAGCAGACCGTGTCAACGGCGACTTCGTCCCGAATCAAAGCGATGTGGAACGGGAATATCCGCACGCGAAGCAGTGGTCCGAATCCGCCACGATTTCTGCGCCCCATCCAGGAACTCCGCATTTGTGAGCCTAAGAAAATAAATTGAGATTTTCCTTCTACTGATACTCTGCCTTATTGAAGGGTGCTTATAGCCGCGGGGGCGGCCACCCGTTCCGGTCGGGGGGGGAATGTGTATCGGCTTTTGAAACAGTATGCCCGGTCAGGAACGTCAGAATGGCGCACTACGCGTCAGCCCGATGGATCAACATGGGCGGCCAATCAGCTCGCACGTGCTTATTGCAGCTGAAGAAGTTAGTCGCCGCGCTATTTCTCATGCCGAAAAATTGGGGATCGATCCGGCTATAGCTGCCAATCTCCTTGAGGAAGCCGCCGCGGCAGTGTCCCGAGCGGTGCGGACCAGGAACTCTCAGGCCAGGTCTATCCAGGATCTCGAATCATACCTGTTCCGTGCATATCTCCGACGTCTGAACCGGTTCACAAAACGAGAATTGCTCGTCGGAGAGGCAGCTAGACAGCAGGCATGCCTATCCCGCGGCTCTTGGGACCCACGTCAGGCACTCGAAATGAAAATTCTCGTCGATGAGCTGTTAATGCAGTTCAACCCGATGATGCGGGATTTTTTCTGTCGGCACTCACTCCTTTCTTCCTGGAGTGAGGTCGGTCGAGTTTACGGCAGAAGCTGGTAACTAGAGCATAACCAATGTCGCAGCCTTTACTATTGCCCACGCACCCGTTCGTCCTCGTCTACTGGGTGCAAAATCTCCGCGACCGACTCTGGCTTTGCGCTCATCGGCTACCGCCGGAGAGCATAACCCTGAGGCAATTCGCCACAAGGTCAAGAGGCCGAGCACTGCTGAGGAGATCACCTTGCTGAATCGTGACCTTGGCCCCGGAGATGACCTTTCAGCCTAGAGAAGTCGCGACTTGGTTGCGGAATGCCAACAATGACGTGCTGCAGGGTCCACTGGCTGGAAACTCGCCCGTGGACGTAGAGATCTCCGCCGTTCTCGATTCAACCGCCAGCGGAAAATCGTATTCTTCCAGGCGGCATAATGCATCCAAGAAATAGAATCCTTACTAGCTTGAATTGCCGGAGTAAAACAATGACAGAACGGGTACTTACTATTGCCGAAATCATGCTCATCGCGGGAACTCGCGTTGTGCTGGGTGCCGGAATTGGCCTCCTGCTTGCGGGCCGGCTAAACAAAGATCAATGCAAAGCAGTGGGACTGGCGTTGACCGTGGTCGGAGGGTTTACTACGATTCCACTCGCATTAGGTGTGGTCGGAAAGAAGAGCCGCATTAGCGAGATCAGAGCTGCTGCGTAGCCGAAACAGCGTTGTGGCGGGTGTTGGGACTTGCCGATTATCCTCCGCATCGCCATGTTCCGGACAGCAAGGATGGACGCCGGCGTTGCCGTTCGTGCAAACCGAGTGATCCTACTGCTCATCGTCTGCGAACTAGTTCCGATTGTCGATCATAATGAGTCCTCCCTTGTTTTCCGTGCCGGCGAGAATCCAAGGGCTGAGCGGATGCGCCACGCTTATCTTCACTTAAATCGCCACTTCAGGCAGTTCGGAGTATAAAGGCCGACTCCCTTCGTAACTCGGCCGCCGGCGTCCGGCTGAGTGACAGAAGGAATATAATCCACGCCCATGGGGCTTGGGGAATCTCCGTCTGATAAGATTCCTCAGCGCGACGGTGCGCTACCAGGGAGAGGATCAGGGGAATATCCCAGCGTCTGGAGATTGACAGGAAAGATGTGGCTGCTTTTCGCTGACGCATGGTCGAACGATTTGGCACCATTGGCGTGAGTTTATGCCCGCAGTACAGACCTGGGACGCAACCTGTGAATTGTCTCTTGACGCGTTAACGCACTCAGCGGAGGTGGAATATGGAACTGCTATTGACCGTTCAAGAACAGGAGCTCTTGCAGCAGATTCTCGAGCAACGTTACCTCGAATTGCAAAAAGAGATTTCGCATACCGACCACCGGGAATTCAAACAGACGTTGCGCAAGAACGAGAAACTAATCGAGTCGATGCTTAACCGTTTGCGGGCTGGCGCTGCTTCAGGCGCGGCATGAATTCAGAGCCGCGATGCGCGCATTTGTTGTTGCCTATTCTCTCCGCTTTTCATGCCGCAGTAATCGGTAGCCGCCCAATCGTTCGAGTGCGCAATCGAGATATCAACATTCAGAAATTCGGAGAACGGCGTGATTTCTGAAATGCGACCCGATATTCAGGCATGCAGTTCATCGTAGTAGATTCGCTTTTCGATCCGCTTAGGCACTGGAATCTCAACCCCGCGATTGTGTGAACCTATGATGCACGCTGGGTAAGACTAAGCTCATGGGTTCAGGCCGAATATGTGTAAACGCTGCCCTTAACAATCGGTTTCCCAGGGCACAGTAGCACCAAACCACTGGCCCCTTCCGCCCATAGAGAGAAATCGTGTGCTGTGCCTCCTCAAAATCTGGCGGATTCGTA
>Ga0126381_100002005_pt1 | contig 21928 bp, 16 predicted proteins | sample PanSoiMetPlot_28_FD_96465 | JGI IMG/M metagenome (GOLD analysis project Ga0126381, IMG submission 96465) | Tropical forest soil microbial communities from Panama - MetaG Plot_28 | ecosystem: Environmental > Terrestrial > Soil > Tropical forest > Bulk soil | place: Panama | collected 2016-02-17
CCGGAGGCGGCGGCCCGGCTGCATCGCGACGCGTTGGAAATCGCCGAGCAGCGCTATCCGGGAGACGTCGCCGATCTCCTTCACAACCTCGGCGAAGACGAGCGCCTCCAGGGACATTTCGACGCCGCTCAGGCGCTCTTCGAGCGGGCTCTGACGATGCACGAACGGCTGCCTTCGGGAAGCGAGCGCGACGCCGCGATCGCCAGCACCCTCGTGAGCATGGCCGCCGTGGCCCGGGACCGCGGCGCACTGCGAGACGCCGAGAGGCTCGAGCGGAGGGCCCTCGCGATTCGCGAGCTCCAGGAGTCCGATACTCTGCAGCTCGCCGAAGACCGAGAGGTCCTCGCCGACATCCTCCGAAAACGGGGCGACCTCGTCGGCGCGCGCGGGGTCTACGACCAGGTGTACCGCGACGCCCTGCGGCTCGCTCCCGACAGCGAGCTCCAGGCGCGCGCGATCCATGCGATCGGCCGGATCGAGGAGCACGATGGGCGTCTCGCCCGCGCCGAGGACGATTACCGGCTCGCGCTCGACGCCCTGGAGGGGCACGAGGGCCGGCTCGGAAGCGCTCCCGAGCACCGCGAGAGGTTCTCCGCGGCCTACTCGGACTACTACCGCGACGACGCCGATGCTCTCGTCCGGCTCGACCGGCCCGAGGACGCCGTCGCGGTCGTCGAGAGGTCGCGTGGTCGGCTCTTGAGGGAGATGTTGACGGCGCGCGACCTGGCCGTCGGCGAGGAGGCGCCGCGCGAGCTCGAGCAGGAGCGGAAGCGCCTGGAGTCGGACTACGAAGAGATTCAACGCCGGCTGAGCGAGAGTGCCGCGTCCTCCCAAGAGGCGGCCATGCTGCTCGATCGCCTCGCAGAAGTCCGCACGAAACGACGGGACGTCACCGATCGGATCACCCGCCAGTCTCCCCGCTATGCGTCCCTCCGGTACCCCGGCGCCCTCAGCCTCTCAGACGTCCGTGACGCGCTCGACCCGGGGACGCTGCTCCTCCTCTATTCGGTCGGCGTCGATCGAACGCTGCTCTTTGCGGTCGAGCCGGCCGGGGCGACCGGCTCCGGACTTTCCGTTTACCAGCTGCCGGTCTCCGGGGCGGCCCTTCGAAGGTCGGTCCAACGCCTGAGAAACGTTCTCGCCCTCAAGGACGCGCGCCCGGGAACGTCGACGGCCGCGGCGCTCGAGCAGGCAGGCGCTCTGTACGAGCAGCTCATCGGGCCCGCCGAAGAGCGGATTTCACGCAGCCAGAGGCTTCTCATCCTCCCGGATGGTCCGCTCCACACGTTGCCGTGGGCTGCCCTCGTGCGACGACGGGACGGTCGTTACCTCGTGGAGCAGACGCCCATTCACGTCGGCGTGTCGATCGCCGTCTATGACCAGATCCGGGCGGGCCGACCAGCGGCGCTCGCGGATCCCGCCGTTCGTCTGGCCGCTTTCGGGGACCCGACGTACCCGGCTCCGGTCGAGAGGAAGGTCGACGCCCGACGGGTCGAGGATCCGCCGCCGCCCGTCGTCGCGTACGACGGCTACCGGCTCGAGCCTTTGCCCGCTTCGCGCATGGAAGTCGAAGCGATCGCGTCCCTCTACGCCCCAAGGTCCGTCGCCTACCTCGGCGCAGACGCGACCGAAGAACGGGCCAAATCGATCGGCAAGGACGTCCCGATCGTCCACTTCGCCACGCACGCGATCATCAACGAGCGATTCCCTCTCGATTCGGCCCTCGTCTTCACCATTCCCGAGCAGCCGAAGGAAGGTCAGGACAACGGGTTCCTGCAGGCCTGGGAAATCATCGGGCAGATGCGAATCAACGCGGAGCTGGTCACTCTCTCCGCCTGCGATTCGGGGCTCGGCAAGGAGATGGGCGGCGAAGGGTTGATCGGGCTGACTCGGGCCTTCCAGTATGCCGGCGCGCGGTCGGTTCTGGCCTCGCTGTGGAAGGTCGAGGACAAGACCACGGCCGAGCTGATGAAGCGCTTCTACGCGTACTTGAAATCCGGCAAGACCAAGGACGAGGCCCTGCGCTCGGCGCAGATCGACCTGATCCATTCGAAGGACCACTCGAGCCCGCGGGACTGGGCCGCCTTTCAGCTCAACGGGGACTGGAAGTAGGCGAAGAAGGCGGAGCCCCGTAGAGGGTCGGAATCCAATCGGACCGCGAGCGCAGGGCCGACCCCTTCGGACCGACGGCCCAGCCGGCGTCCGGAGCGCCGAAGGCGACGGCGTTCATGGGCGCGTCGCCCGTTTTCGACCACGTACGGCCCGCGTCGCGCGAGACGGCCTGGCCGGCGAGGCCGACCGCGACGAGCTCGTCCTTCGCGCCGGGGACCGCGACGACCGCGGAGTAGAAGCCCGTCGCCGAGAGCGGGGCGGGCGTCCAGGTGGCTCCCCCGTCCTCGGTGCGGATGCCGTTCAAGCCCTGGAAGCCCGGCTGCTTGTAGTCACCGCCGGCGGAAAAGCCGCGCCGGGCGTCGAGGAAGGCGACCGAGAAGAGTCCGGAGGACGCGTTGCCGTTCGGCGCCGGCGTGTTCGCCACGGACCACGTGCGCCCGCGGTCGGTCGTGTGGAACACGCGCGCGACGGCGGCGCCGCCGGTGACGAACCACGCGTCCCGGCCGCCCTTCAGCGCGAAGAGGCACGTTCCGCTCGCCGCGAACGCGCCCTCGTTCGGCAGCGCCGCGGGCATCGTGAGTCCCTCCGGGACGCGCCAGGTCGCGCCGCCGTCAGAGGTGACGCGGACGACGAAGCGGCCGCCCACGGGATCGCCCATGACCAGACCGTCTTTCGCGTCCCAGAACGCGAGGGCGTCGTAGAAGCCGTCCTTGTCGGGGTTCGTGTCGGACAACGTCCAGCTCGCCCCGGCGTCCGTCGAGCGGTAGATGCGCGCGGCGTCGCCCATGCCCGCGCTCATCAGGACGACGACGTCGCCGCCCAGGGTTTCGACGTCGCGGAAGTCGAGCTTCTCGCCGCCGGAGGGCGGCGCGAGCTTCTCCCAGTGCTCGCCGTCGCGCGTACGCACGATCGTCCCTCCGGAGCCGCTGGCCCAGGCGTGATGGGCGTCGAGGACGGCGAGGCCGCGCAGCTCGGCATCGGTGCCGGTCGGATGGGGAATCCAGAGAGCGGAAGCGCCGGCGAGGGCGGCCGCCAGAAGCGGCCGCTTCACTTCGGCCAGAACATTCGCGCGCCGACGATGACCAGAAACCCAGCGAACAGACGGCGCAGCGTCATGTCCGAGACCGGCTGCACGAGCTTGGCGCCGAAGAAGCCGCCGATCAACAGGCCTACGGCGATGAGCAGGGAGTAGGTGATGTTGAGGTTTCCGTTCTTCCAGTAGACCCAGGCCGAGAGCGCGCCCACGGGCAGGAGGATCGCCCCGAGCGACGTGCCGACCGCGGCGTGCTGGGTGAGCCGGTAGAAGAAGACGAGCGCGGGCACGATGATGAGCCCGCCGCCGATCCCGAACATACCGGCACAGATTCCCGCAAGGATTCCGATCAACAGCAATCCCACGACCTGCATGCGGCCTCCTAATTCCCGGCCGGAATCGCGAGACCGGTTTCGTGGGTCTCGGTTCCCGCGCGGATCTCCAGGGCGACGTCGGGGGCGTTCGTCGTGATCGAGGCGACACCGGAGGCGAGCAGGGTACGGATCTCCGCCGCGTCGTCGACCGTCCAGGGATGGACGGTCAGGCCGGCCGCCGCGGCCTGGGACAGCAGCGCGGGCGACACGAGGTCGTGCTTGGGCCCGATCGCGTCCACCGGCGGGAAGAGCGGCGTCGGCTGAGACGGGGACGGCAGAGCCACGGGGTGGTCGAAGAGGAAGCTCGTCGCGACGGCCGGCGCCGCTTCGCGCATGCGCTTGAGGAGCTCGGCGTCGAAGGACGCGACGAGGCACCGGTTGGCGACGCCGAACGCCTCCGCCAACCGGGCGACGCGTCGGGCCATCGTGCCGAGCTGCGTGCCGTTGCCGGTCTTGACCTCGACCACGTAGCGCAGCGAGCGGCCATAGCGATGGAAGACCTGTTCGAGCTTCGGAATGCGGTACTCGCCAAACTCCGACGGGATCGAGAGCTTCTCGAGCTCCCGCCAGGTGAAGCTGCGGACGGGGATCCGCTGCGTCCCGAGAACGACCTCTTCGTCGTGGAAGAGCACGGCCTCGCCGTCGCGCGTCTGACGCACGTCGAACTCGACGGCGTCGACGCCGAAGCTCTCGGCGAAGTCGAGGCTCTCGATCGTGTTTTCGCGGGCCCGCCGCGGGGCGCCGCGGTGGCCGACGATCCAGGTCGGGTGCGCCCCTTTCCACTCGCTCATCGCGGCCGCATTATCTCCGAGAGGCGGCGGCGCCGATCTCCTCGAGGATGGCCGCCAGGGCGGACTCCGGGTCCGGCGCGGCCGTGACCGGACGGCCGATCACGAGGAGGTCCGCCCCCGCCCCGAGCGCCGAGGCGGGCGTCGCCACGCGCTTCTGGTCACCGACGTCCGCGCCCGCGGGCCGGATGCCGGGCACGACCGTGAAGAATTCGCTGCCGCAGGCCTCGCGGATCGCCGGCAGGTCCGTGGCCGAGCACACGACGCCCTCGAGCCGGCACGCCTTCGCGAGCAGCGCCAGGCGCCGCGCGATCCCTTCGGGGTGGCCGGCGATCGGCAGGTCCGCGAGCGCGCGAGCGTCCAGGGACGTCAACAACGTCACCGCGATCAGTCGCTCGAGCCCGGCGCGATCCGCCGCCTCGCGTGCCGCCTCGAGCATCGCGCGCCCACCCGAGGCGTGGACGTTGACCATGGCCGCGCCCGTCCGCGCGGCCGAGGCCACCGCGCCGGCGACGGTCGCCGGAATGTCGTGGAACTTCAGATCCAGGAACACCTTTGCCCGCGACGCCGCGGCCACCTCGGCGACGAGCGAGGGCCCTGCCGCGACGAACGCCTCCAGGCCCACCTTCATCCAGCCGGCGCGCCCCGCCAGGCGCGAGGCCATCGCGAGCGTTTTCGTCCGTTCGGGGAAGTCGAGCGCGATGCACACGCGCTCGGCGGGAGTCGCAGTCATCCTTCGGCTCCCGCTTCTCCGCCGACACGTCCGCCGGTTCGGTGGGCGCGACGGATGAGGTCCTTGATCGCGACGCCGCGGGTCTTGCAGTGGTCTTCGAGCTCGCGGACGAGCCTTCCCGAGACGCCGGGGTCCTTGAAGTTCGCCGTGCCGACCTGGACCGCCGTCGCTCCGGCCGCGAGGAACTCGAGAACGTCGGAGAGCTCGGCGATGCCGCCGATGCCCATGAGCGGCACGTCCGGAAGCGCTTTGGCGACCTGGTAAACCATGCGCACCGCGAGCGGCCGGATCGCCGGACCCGAAAGGCCGCCGGTGCCGAACGAGATCCTCGGCCGCGCGGTCTCGGGATCGATCGCCATCCCGACGAACGTGTTGACGAGCGAGAGGACGTCGGCGCCGGCTTCGCGCGCCGCCCGTGCCGACTCGACGAGGTCGGGGGCGTTCGGCGAGAGCTTGACGATGAGCGGCCGCTGCGTGGCCGCGCGCACCTTCGCGACGAGCGAGCGGGTCAGCGGCGGAGAATTGCCGAAGAGCATCCCTCCCTGGCGCACGTTCGGGCACGAGATGTTGAGCTCGACGGCGGCGATGCCCTCGGCGCCTTCGAGCGCGCGCACGACCGTGACGTAGTCCTCCTCGAGATCGCCCCACACGTTGGCGATGACGGTCGCCCCGAGCGCGCGCAGCTTCGGCAGCTTCTCCGAGAGGAACGCCTCGACGCCGACGTTCTGCAGGCCGATCGCGTTCAACATCCCGGCCGGGGTCTCGCAGATGCGCGGTGGGGCGTTGCCCGCGTGCGGCTTGAGCGACAGCCCCTTTGTGCAGAGGCCGCCGATGACGGACAGGTCCACGAAGTCGGTGAACTCGAGGCCGTAGCCGAAAGTGCCCGAAGCCGTCGTGATCGGGTTCTTCAGCGTCAGCGGACCGAGCGTGACGGAGAGGGTCATGGCTCGCTCACCATCGCACCTTCTCCGGACTCAGGATCGGCCCCTCGCTGCACGAGACGATGAACGGCTTCTCGGTTCCCGGAATGACGCAGCCGAGGCACGCGCCGAAGCCGCAGCCCATCTCGGCTTCGGTCGAGAACTCTGCGGGCAACGCCGCCGCGCCGGCGACCTTCGCGAGCGCCGCGAACATCGGCATCGGCCCGCAGGCGTAGAGCCGCGCATACTTGGCTCCTCCGGCCAGGCGCCGGGCGAGCACCTCCGTGACGAATCCCTTCTCCCCGAGCGACCCGTCGTCCGTGGCGAGCACCGTCTCCCCCGGCACGATCCCCTCGAAGCGCTCGCGGATCGCGAGCTCGGCCGAGCTGCGCCCGCCGAGGTACAGATCGCCCGAGACGGCCGCCCGGGACATCGCGCGCAACAGCGCCGGGAAGGGCGCCGCCCCGATGCCTCCCGCGACGATCGCGACGCGTTCCGGCGCGGCCACCCCGTCGATCCGGAACGCGTTGCCGAGCGGGCCGAGCAGGCGCACCGTCGATTCTTCGGGCATCTCCTCGAGCGCCGCCGTGCCCGGCCCGATCGTCTTGACGAGGAACTCGACGCTCCCCTCCTCGGGGTCCGCGTCGGCGACGGAGTAAGCCCGCCGCAGGTAGGGGCGTGCGCGGCCGGGCACGTCGATCATCGCGAACTGCCCCGGAGCGACCTGCGAAGCGAGGTCCGGAGAGTAGAAAGTGACGGAAAAGAGGCCGGGCGAGTAGATCTGGCGTCGGGTGAGCGTCGCTCGGTGGTCGGCCTTCACCGAGCCCGCATTCTATGCGACCGCGGGCGTCAGGCCTCGGCGACGAGAGGATTCGAACCGGAGCGGCGCGCCTTCTCGAAGCACTTCTCGCAGACGAGGCGCCCGTCGACCGGCTCCGGCGCCGGCCGCGCGTACGCGCCGCAACCGTGGCAGCGCCGCAGCGCCCGGTGCTGGGCGTGAACGCCGACGCCCGCTCCGGAGGGGGTTTCCCGCTTGATCATCCGAATCTCCTTTCCCGCGACAGGTCTCGACAGAGCACGACCCGTACCCGTTCCACCGGCGTTCATTCCCAGGGACTTACGCGCGGACCCCGCGCGGGGAGTGTCGCCGAATCGACTGAATCAGTCCTCTCGCGAGGTCAAAACGCCACGACCCGGTCGAGGGCCTTCCGCACGTGCGAAACCTGCGGAAGGATGAAGTCCTCGACCCGCGGCTGATACGCGACGAACGTGTCCGTCGCGGCCACGCGCTCGACCGGCGCGTCCAGATACGAAAACAGCTCCGTCGAGATCCGGGCGGCGATCTCGGCGCCGTAGCCCCAGGACACCGGATCCTCGTAGACGACGATCGCCCGCGACGTCTTCTTCACCGACGCGGCGATTGCCTCCCAGTCGTACGGGTTGAGGGAGCGGAGGTCCAGGATCTCGACCGACTTGCCCGTTTCCTCGGCAAAGGCCTTCGCCGCCTGCCACGACCGGTACACGGTGGCGCCGTAGGTCACGATCGTGACGTGCGAGCCCTCCTGCACCGTCGCCGCCTTGCCGAACGGAACCATGTAGTCGGGACCCGGGTACACGCCCTTGTTGTGCGTCTGGCGGTAGAGGTGCTTGTGCTCGAGGAAGAGCACCGGATCGTCGCAGCGGATCGCGGTGCGCAGCAGCCCGTTGGCGTCGAGAGCGTTGGACGGCATGACGACGCGGAGGCCGGGGATGTGCGTCATAAGCACCGCGCCCGACTGCGAGTGATAGACGGCTCCGCCGCCGATGTAGCCGCCGATCGCGACACGGACGACGACCGGCGACGAAAACGCGTTGCCCGAGCGCCACCGAAAGTTCGAGAGCTCGTTGTGGATCTGCATGTACGCCGGCCAGATGTAGTCGTAGAACTGGATCTCGACGACCGGCTTCAGGCCCCGCACCGCCATCCCGATGGCACGCCCGACGATGTTGGCCTCGGCGAGCGGCGAGTTGAAGACGCGGTCGGCGCCGTAGAGACGCTGCAGGCCGGCGGTGACTTTGAAGACGCCGCCCTTCCCCTTGCACTCGGCGAGCACCGCCTCGCGCGACGCGTCGGCGACGTCCTCGCCGAAGGCCACGATGCGCGGGTCCCGCTTCATCTCGTCGCGCAAGCAGGCGTTCAGGAGGTCGACCATCGTGGTCGGCGCGGCGCCTTCCGTGGGCGCCGGCGCGGTGGAGAACGCGGAGCTCGTCGGGTCGACGTCGGGGGAGTAGACGAACTCGTACGCCGACTCGGGCTCGGGCAGCGTGGCCGCGAGCGCCCGGTCCGCGGCCTCGTTGATCTCGGCGTCGACCTCGTCGTGGAGCTTGTCGAGCTCCTCGCGTCCCAGGATCCCCTGCTCGAGGAGGAGCTTCGAGAGCCGCGTGACCGGATCCTTCTCGAGCTCCTTGTCGCGCTCGGCCTTCGGCCGGTAGTTCGCCTCGTCGTCGGAGAGGGAGTGGCTGTAGGGGCGAATGACGCGCGCGTGCACGAGCGCCGGGCCCATGCGCGAGCGGCAGTACTCGGCCGCGTAGCGGAGCGCGTCGTAGGACTCCAGGAAGTCGGTCCCGTCGGTCTCCGCGACGAACAGGTTCGGGAACGTGCGCACGAGCTTCGAGATCGAGCCTCCCGGCGTGTTGACCTCGACCGGCACCGAGATGGCGTAGCCGTTGTCCTCGATGAGGAAGAGGACCGGCAATTTCAGGTTCGACGCCGAGGACATCGCCTCCCAGAACTCCCCCTCGGAGGTCTGTCCCTCGCCGCCCGACACGTAGACGACCTCGTCGCCGTAGTAGCCGCTCTTTTCGGCGAGCTCGGGGATCCGGCTCATGCGCCAGCCCGCCTCCGCGGCTCCGACGGCCTGCAGGAACTGCGTCCCGGTGCAGGAGGACTTCGAGATGATGTTCCAGCGCTTGTGCCCCCAGTGGGCCGGCATCTGACGCCCCGCCGAGGCGGGGTCGTCGCGGGCGCCGACCGACTGCAGGAACATCTCGTACGGGGTGACCCCGAGCTGGAGGATCAGCGCCCGGTCCCGGTAATAGCACTCGAACCAGTCGTAGCCGGGCCGGAGGACCATGCCGGCGGCCGTCGTGACCGCCTCGTGACCCACGCTGTTGATCTGGAAGTAGATCTTGTTCTGCCGCTTGAGCTGGATCTCTTTGTCGTCGAAGCGGCGGGAGAGGTAGATGTTGCGGTAGGCGGAGACCAGGGCGCGGCGGTCCAGGCCGTGGGCGTTCTCCGCGCGGACTTCGGTCGCCATCGCCGAGCGAATATACCAAAGGGGTTTTCGGGGATCTGTGAGGGGTGGTTCAACGGCACGCGGCGCGTCGAACCGTCCGAAAACCGGTCAGAAGAGGCGGATCAGACCCCAGACTTCCAGCGCCGCGAGTCCCAGAGTGATGACCAGGAACAGGACCGCTTTCAGGTCCGGTCGCGGGCTCCGATGCACTTCTCCCATGTCGTTGGCCTCGCGGGGTAGCAGAACTTGTGCCACCCATAACAGTTACGAGTCCGAGGGGGAAAACGTTTGCATCCCGGCCTTGTTATGCTGCTTGGTCCATGTCGGCGACCGCGGGAACCCCCGCTTTTCCGGCACTTCGGGAGAGGCCGGCTCCGCCCGACCTTTCGTCGATCGATCCTCGGCTCGATCTCGAAGCCGAGATCCTCGCGCTCAAGCGACAAAAAAAAGCAGCCCTGCTCGCGCATTACTACCAAGAAGAGGCTATCCAGGACCTGGCCGACTTCGTCGGAGACTCTCTCGACCTGTCCCGGCGGGCGCAGGCGAGCGATGCCCGGATCATCGCCTTCGCCGGCGTTCGGTTCATGGCGGAGACCGCCAAGATCTTGAACCCCACCCGGAAGGTCGTCCTTCCGGACTACGAGGCCGGCTGCTCGCTCGAGGATTCCTGTCCCCCCGACGCGTTCCGCACCTGGCGCGCCGAGCACCCCGACGCCGTTTCGCTGACGTACATCAACTGTTCGGCGGCCGTTAAGGCTCTCTCGGACGTCATCGTCACGTCCTCGAACGCCGAGAAGATCGTCCGGTCGATTCCCGCCAACCAGGAGATCCTCTTCGCTCCCGACCGGCACCTCGGCGCGTTCCTCTCGAAGAAGCTCGGCCGGCCGATGACGCTGTGGCCGGGAACCTGCATCGTGCACGAGCAGTTCTCCGAGCGCGAGATCGTTCGCCTGAAGGCCCAGCACCCGGGTGCGCTCGTCGCCGCGCACCCCGAGTGCCCGGAAGCGATCCTGCGCCACGCCGACCACATCGGCTCGACGCGCTCGATCCTGACCTACGCGACGACGGCGCCGGGCAGGACCTTCCTCATCGCGACCGAGGAAGGGATCATTCACCAGATGAGGAAGCTCGCGCCCGACCGCGAGTACATCGCCGTCCCGCCCGACAACGGGTGCCGCTGCAACGAGTGCCCCTTCATGAAGCTCAACACGCTCGAGAAGCTCTACCTCTGCCTGCGGGACGAGCGGCCGGAGATCCTGCTTCCCGAAGACCTCCGCCGCGCCGCCGAGAAGCCGCTCCTGAGGATGCTCGAGCTGTCGTAGCGCGAGCCTAGTCGCGGGGAACCGGGCCCGCCGCCGTCTCGACCCGACCATGAATGACCTGGCTGTTGGTCAGCCAGCCGGACAGCTTCGCGGAACCGCCCCGCCGAGTCTTCATTCGGGTCGTGTCGAAGACGACGACGAGGTCGGGCCGACCGTCGCCGTCGACGTCGTCGACCGAGATATTCGAAGCCGGAGCTCCCGAAAGACTCAGGCTCAGCGGATCGACGTCGCGGACGTCGAAGCCATCCGCTCCCATGAGGATGACCGTGCCTTCACCCTCTCCGGCACGCACGCTCACACGCCTCGGCGGATGAAGCACGTGAGCGCGCATCGCCATCTCGGGCGTGAGCTCGTCGATCGCGAGCGTGCGAATCGCGCGCCTCTGGACCGACCCGGTGCGGACGTTTTCCGCGGTGGACAAACATTGAAACGCGAGACCGAGGGGATGGTCGGGCGAAGGGCCCCAGTCCGCGTGTCCCAGGAGCACCTGATCGTGGATCTCGCAGGCCGCGGCGAGATGGTCGTTCTGGTCGAGATCGGAGGTCGCGTAGAGGTTGTCGGCGACTCCGTCGCCGTCCCAGTCGACGGGGCCGTCCGAGGCGGCGTACTGAAACCCGCACTCTCCGTCGTTGAACGTGAACACGTCCGTGGTCCCGGAGCCCAGTCCCGCGGGCTCGTTGAGCTGGCCGTTCTCCGTGAGGGCACCCGGAGTATTGCCGGCGGTCGGCAGGATCTGATCCGAATAGTCGAGCCGCGATCCGACGATCTGGTCGGAACCCACGGTGTCGGATTCCAGGATTCCACTGAGCTGGTAGCTGTAGTTCATGACACTGAGGTAGTTCGGCTTGAAGTTCGGCACGTCTTCGAGCCCGCCTCCGTGATGAAGGCCCAGGTTGTGGCCGAGCTCGTGCATGAACGTGCCTCCGACGTTGGTGACGAGCGGCGAGATCCCCTCGTCGTTGATGGCATGCCCGAGCGACACGATCAAGTCGTTTCCAGGAAGCTCCGCGATTCCCGTCGAGAAGGTCGGATATCCGCAGTTGCCGCAGTCGCCTGCGCTGTCACAGGAGTTGTAGTGGCCGAACACGGCGTAGTGGTACGCGAGAGACCGACGCGGATCGAAGTACGCCGACTTGAGATCGAAGAAGGCGACCGCAAACGCGCCGAGCTCTCCCGGAGGAACCGACGCGCCGGTGCACCCCGGATAGACGGTATCGAACGTCACCACGTGCGAGTGCGGAACCGAGTGATGGACGGGATCGATGTGCAGGCTGATGCCGTGCGCGGCGAAGGCCGCGACGACGGCGTCGAGCGCGCCGGCACCGACGACGTCCGGGTCGTGCGTGTGCTGGCAGACCTGATCGATGCAGCGGTCACCGACGTGTCCGCTCGGATACCCGGCGACGCAGTCGCTGTCGGAAAGGCATGCGTGGACGCAGGTCTTCGACGCCGAACCCGCCGGCGGCCCGCTGCAGGTGTCGCCCACGTGAGCCACACCCAGGTTCGTGCAGTCGACATCGCTGTCGCAGCCGTACTCGCCGAGCCCATAGTCCATATAGTCGACCTGGACGTAGACGTCGGGCTTCGAAGGATCCGCTCCGGGAAGCAGCAAGTCGTAGACGGCGTCGATCCGGCCGTCGCCGTTGAAATCGATGCCGCCCGCCGTTTCCCAGGCGTCGTTGAGGCCGTCACCATCCGAGTCGGCGCAATTGGACGCGCACGCCGGCGTCGGACCGAGACAGGGGTCGCCGACCCGGATCTCGTCAAAGGGAGCCGAGGTCACCGTGTAGGGGCCTCCGGCCGTGGCCGCGGTCGCCATGAGGGTATAGCCCTGGCCCACGTAGTCGAGAGTGAGATCGGAAAACACCGCCCTTCCGGCTGTGTCCGTGGGACGCGAGAGAGTCCCGTTGAGCATCGCCGGGTTCGGGGGCGCTGGGCCGATCGCCACGGACACGAGCTGGCCGGCGATGGGCCGCCCGGTCGGGTCGACGACGAGGATCGTGACGGCAGGAGAGATCACCGCTCCAACGTCGGTATTCGCCGGCTGAACGGCAAAGCTCGGTGTCGGCACGACGAACGCCGTTACGCTCGCTCGCCCCCGCACGCCCTGGTAGATCGCGGTCACGACGGCGGACCCCGCCGCAACCCCCACCGCGATGCCTTTGTTGAACGGCAGATTGCCGACGGTGACGATCCGCCGATCGCTACTCGTCCACGCGGCGTCCTTCGTGACGTCTCCCGAGGAGCCGTCGCTGTACGAGGCAGTCGCGGTCATCTGGAGGGTCTGGCCTACACCGACGGGAGGATTCGAGGGCGCGATGGTCACACCGGTGACCCTCGCCCTTCCGGCGGCTTCGGAGCTGAACCCGACGAGGACGAGCCCTAAGAGAGCCAGGAGCCGCACGATGAGTTTCATGACACTCCCCTCCAAAGTCTTCTCAAGATGCGGGACATCATTCGGTTCTGCCGGCACCCCGTCCTGACCGGAATCGGATAAAGTTCGGACGGAACCCGGACGCGCGCGCTATGTTCCAGCAGGCGAAGCAGTTCTTCGAGTTCGGGCCCTATCGACTGGACCCGACCGAGAGAGTCCTGTCGCGCGACAACCAGACGATCTCTCTTCCGCCGAAGCTTTTCGACACACTCTGTGTTCTGGTCGAGCGCAGCGGCCACCTCGTCGAGAAGGACGAGATGCTCAAGCTCGTCTGGCCCGATACCTTCGTCGAGGAAGGCAGCCTCACCCGCGCCGTCTCGAGGCTGCGCCAGGTCCTGGGGGCCAACGACGGCGACGCGGCCTACATCGAGACCGTTCCGAAGATCGGGTACCGGTTCGTGGCGAACGTCCGCGCCGTGCGCGAGGTCGCGCCCGAACGGGTCCTCGAAGAGCAAGTCGCCTCGCCCGTCTCGATCGAAGAGTCCGGGAGTTCCGCGACATTCATTCCGGCGGGCATCCCCGGCAAAGCGGCTGCACCGCGTCCTCGTATGACGCGCACGGCGCCGTGGTGGGCCGCTGGCGCACTGCTCGCGATCGCGGCGGTTCTCGTCGCGCCGCGCTGGATCGGACGCTGGAGTGAACCTCCTGGTGTCGCGGCGATGCATTCCGTCGCCGTGCTGCCGTTTCGTTCGGTCGGGACGTCGGTCTCCAACGGCGAGCTGGGCACGGAAGTCGCCGAGGAGATCTCCTCGCGCCTGGGCCGCCTGCAGCGGCTCGCGGTGCGGCCGGCGCACTCCGAGAGCGGCGGCAAGGGCAGCGATCCGCTTCAGGCCGGACGAGACCTGAAGGCCCACTGGGTCCTCGAAGGGACGATCCGGGAGGAACCTCACCGCGACGTCTATTCGGTTCGGCTCCTCGACGTCTCGAACGGCCGCGCACGCTGGTCGAAGGATTTCGACGCGCCGCCCCGAGACTCGCTCGCCGCGGCCAACACGATCTCGATCACCATCGCCGACGCTCTGGCGCCGGAGATCTCAGTTCGCGATCGCGAGACGCTCGAGGAACCACATGCAGAGCGCCTCGACGCCTATCAGCTCGCGATGAAGGGCCGCCTGTTCATGAATCGATTCGGCAAGGGCACGATGGCGGCGGGTGAGTTCTTCCAGCTCGCGATCGAGAAGGATCCGCACTACTCCCTGGCCTATTCGGGCCTCTCGGCCTGCTACACCGACCTCTTCAACGGCCTCGTCATCGACTACGCCGAAGCCGCGCCGGGCGCTCGGAAGAACGCCCTGAAGGCGGTCGAACTGGACGACACTTCGGCCGAGGCACACCTCGCGCTGGGAATGGCTCGGGCCTACTTCGACTGGGAATGGGACGCGGCAGAGCGCGAGTTTCGCCGGGCCCAGGAGCTCCGCCCCAACTCCACGAACGTCCACGTGGCTCGCGGGGACATCGCGAACCAGCTCGGCCAATTCGACGAGGCCCTTCGCGAGCTGCACCTGGCCCGGGATCTGGATCCCGTCTCGCCATGGATCCCGACGCTGCTCGGCGAGGCGCTGCGGCGCGCCGGCCAAACGGATCAGGCCATCGAGGAGCTCCAACGTGCCATCGCGATGTCCCCCGGAGAAGGAGCGCCCCACTACATGCTCGGCTTGTTGTACGAGGGCCGCGGAACGTACGAGATGGCGATCGCCGAGTTCTTGCGGTGCCTCGACGCCTACGGCATCAAGGTCACGGCTGCAGCCGTTCGCAAAGCGAGCGAGGAAGGCGGACCGATGACCGCCTACCGCGCCTGGCTCGAGCGTTGCGAGATCGACCGCAGCATCAAGGCCGTGCGGATCGCCCAGATCCACGTCGTCCTGGGAGAGCCCGGCCCCGCCCTCGACGCCCTGGAGATGGGCTTCGCGGAGCGCTCCGCCGGAATCTGCTCGATCGGGGTGGAGCCGACGCTCGCCAAGCTGCGCTCGGAGCCCCGCTTCCAGGAGCTCCTACGGAAGATGAAGGTTCCTGCCCGTTCGCTATAGCCACCACCGATTCGTACCGTCCGGGGAACCGACGTCAAGCCATTTGCGTTGCTGACTCGACGTCGTGGATGGATCCGAAGGTTTTCACGGGCGACACGGCCGCGATCGCGGTGCGCGCCTCACGGGAAAACGCGCGGACCCGGTGAACGTCTAGCGCACCAAGAGCTGGGGCGGCGGCGGAACGCAGCCCTGGCTCCGGGGGCCGTTCTGGCACGGAGGCGGAGGACCGCCCTTCCCTCCGCCGCCTCCCGAAGGCAGAGAGGACCATGAGCCCATCAGATACATCAGCGCGAGGATCAAAAAGACTGTCCTCATAGGTCGTCACTCCTTTCAGCAAACACTCCCCCGGACAGCACGAAAGGGAATGACCAGACTCATCGCCCGCCGAGACCGGCAGTCGAAAGCCTTCGGTACAGGGGGGATGCAATAATCTCGCCGCAAATGGAGCCGGGGCCGCCCGACGACATCGACGTATCCCTCCGACGGTTCCTTTCGGAGGACATCGGCCGGCGCGACGTCACGACCGACTCCACCGTGCCGTCGGGAACCCGCACGCGGGGCGAGCTCGTGGCCAAGTCCGATTGCGTGGTGTCGGGACTCCCGGTCGCGCGCCGCGTCTTCGAGTTGCTCGACCCCGACCTCGCCTGGCAGGACGAAGCAGCCGCCGGAGCGCGCGTCGCCGCACCGGCGACTCTCGCGCGGTTGTCGGGCCGCGCGCGAGCGATCCTCACGGCCGAACGGGTGGCGCTCAACCTCCTGCAGCGCATGTCCGGGATCGCCACGGCGACGCGCCGCTACGTCGACGCGGTCGCCGGCACGCCCTGCCGGATCCTCGATACGCGCAAGACCGTCCCCGGCCTGCGCCCCTTCGACCGGCAGGCCGTCCGCGACGGAGGCGGTGTCAACCACCGATACGATCTGTCGGAGATGGTCCTGATCAAGGACAACCATCGCCGGCTGGCGGGAGGCGTCGGCCGCGCGGTCGCGGCCGCCCGGGCCGATGCGCGGGGCGTCGAGATCGAGGTCGAAGTCGAGTCCGAATCGGAGCTGCGCGAAGCGCTGCTGGCCGGAGCCGACTGGATCCTGATCGACAACCAGCCACCCGCGATCGTCGCCCGGTGGTGCGCCATCGCCCGTGAGGCACCGCGCCGCGTCTTCGTCGAGGCCTCCGGAAACATGCGCCTCGAGACGGTTCGCGCCTACGCCGAGGCCGGCGTGGACGCGGTCTCGGTCGGCGCGCTGACGCATTCGGTCACCGCCGCCGACGTGTCGCTCGAGCTCTTTCCGGAATGAACGAGCCGACCGACGTCCTCGTCCTCGGCACCGGCGTGGCGGGCTGCGCGGCGGCGCTGTCCGCGGCCCGAGGCGGTGCGGCCGTCACGATCGTGACGCGCGCCGAGCAGGCCCGCGAGTCGAACACCTTCTACGCGCAGGGTGGCATCGTCGCGCGGCCGCCCGGCGACACGCCGGAGCGCCTGGCCGCCGACATCGAGCGCGCTGGCGACGGCCTCTGCTCGCCGGAGGCCGTCGCGCTGATCTCCCGCGAGGGACCCGACCTCGTGCAGTCGCTCCTCGTCGACGAGCTCGGCGTGCCCTTCGACCGCGACGGCGACGGCTTCCACTGGACGCTCGAAGGAGCGCACTCGGTGCCGCGCGTCCTCCACGTCAAGGATGCGACGGGCGCCCCGATCGAGCGGGCGCTCATCGCCGCGTGCCGGAAGGAAAAGAACATCCACTGGCTCCTCGAGACGACGGCCGTCGACCTCCTGACGCTCTCGCACGACTCGACCGATCCGGCCGACCGCTACAAGCCGCCGGCGGTCATCGGGGCGTACCTGCTTTCGCGCAGCGGCGGAAACGGCGTCGCGCCGCAGCTCGCGCGCGAGACGATCCTCGCGACCGGCGGGCTCGGCCAGGTCTATCTCCACACGACGAATCCTCCCGGCGCCCGGGGAGACGGCTTCGCGATGGCCCGCCGCGCCGGAGCGCGCCTGCTCAACCTCGAGTACATCCAGTTCCATCCCACCGCTCTCGTGCACCCGAAAGGACGACTCCTCCTCACCGAGGCGCTCCGGGGCGAGGGCGCAAGGATCACCGACATCTCCGGCCGCCCGTTCCTGCAGGAGTTCCACCCCGACGGCGAGCTCGCTCCGCGCGACGTCGTCGCCCGGGCGATCCACCAGCGCATGCTGGAGAAGGACGAGCCGCACGTCCTCCTCGACATCTCGCACAAGAACCCCGACTGGGTTCGGAGCCGCTTCCCGGAGCTCGTCGCGCGTTGCCGCGAGCACGGATTCGACCTGACGTCCGGACCGGTTCCGGTCGTTCCGGCTGCGCATTACTCTTGCGGCGGCGTCGCGGTCGACGGCGACGGACGCACCGGCCTCGGCCATCTGCGGGCGGTCGGCGAGGTCTCGTGCACCGGCGTCCACGGCGCCAACCGCCTGGCGTCGACGTCCCTGCTCGAGGGGTTGCTCTGGGGCTGGAGGGCCGGCCGGGCGGCGGCGCGCGAGGCCGAGCGCCTGAGGGCGCGGCCGCTTGCCCGCGTGCGGCCGTGGGAGCCTGAGCACGAGCCCGTCGACCCGGCCCTGATCGCTCAGGATTGGATGGTCATCCGCCACACGATGTGGAACTACGTCGGCCTCATCCGGTCCGAGCGGCGTCTCGACCGGGCCCGGCGGATTCTCGGCGAGCTCCGCGAGGAGATCGAGAACTTCTATCGCCGGGGCACGATGTCGGACGCCCTGGTGGGACTCCGCAACGGCGTGCAGACGGCCCTCGCGATCCACCGGGCCGCCTCGGACAACCGGGTCTCGAAGGGCTGCCACTACCGGGTGGAGGGGTAGGAAGAGCCCGGCTCAGTTGCGACCCCTCACCCCTACGCCCCTCTCCCAAAGGGAGAGGGGGGCTTCTCTTGTATAGTCCGCCCCTTATGAGCGTTTTGTACCTCGCCTTCGAGACCGACGAGCGCCCCGGCCGTCTCCAGAAGCTCCAGAAGAGCGGCGCGCACATCGTCGTCTCCGAGCCGCGCTGGCCGGGCTTCTTCGAGCTCGCCAAGCGCGAGAAGCCATACGCGATCGCCATCGACTTCTCGCAGGCCCCCTCGCACGCGCTCGAGACGGCCGACTACATGTCCAAGGCGCGTGAGACCCGGGACGCCGCCCTCTTTCTCCTGCGCGTGCCGTCCGACCGCCTCGAAGCGGTCCAGAAGCGCCTGCCGCAGGCCACGCCGGTGACGGAGAACGAGCTGTCCGGAAAGCTCGCCCAGATGGAGCAGGAAGCCGAGGCCCGCGCGCGCCAGAAGAAGGAAGCCGCCGCCGCGGCGAAGAAGGCGGCGCGCGCCGCCGCTCGCGCGGCCGCGGCCGAGAAGACCCGACCCGCTCCGGCCGCGAAGGCCAAGCCCGCGCCGAAGGCGAAGCCCGCTCCCGCTCCCAAGAAAAAGGCCGCGAAGAAGCCCTCCCCGACGCGCAAGGCGCAGCCCAGGAAGAAGAAGTAAGCCAAGGAGAAGACAGGATGCCGACCGGATTCACTCGGGAAGAGCTGCAGAACTACGCGCGCAGCCAGCGCGCCGAGTACGAAGGCGTGCTCCAGAAGATCGTCGAGATCCCGTCGGTGTCGGTCGAGCCCGAGCGCAAGCCCGACGTGCGCCGCGCCGCCGAGTACGCCGTCTCGCTGCTCCAGTCGTTCGGAGCGCAGGCCAGGATCTACGAGACGAAGGGCCACCCGATCGTGCACGGGCGTTTCGACCGCGATCCGAAGTACCCGACCGTGACCGTCTACAACCACCTCGACGTCCAGCCGGCGGAAGGGCCCGACTGGAAGACCGCGCCGTTCGCGTTCACGCGGGACGGCGACCGGTACTTCGGCCGCGGCACGACCGACGACAAGGGCCCGGCGATCACCGCCCTCTTCGGAGCGAAGTACGCCCGAGACCACGGCGCGCCGCTCAACATCCGCTTCCTCTGGGAGCTCGAGGAGGAGATCGGCAGCCCGCACTTCGAGACGGCGATCCGCGAGAACGCGAAGGAGTTCGCGACCGACACGGCCGTCGTCTCCGACACGGTCTGGGTCTCGCGCGCCCGCCCGGCGGCCCCGGCCGGGTTGCGCGGACTGCAGGGCCTCCGCTTCGAGCTCCAGACCGGAGAGACCGACCAGCATTCCGGAACGGCCGGCGGCGCCGCGCGCAATCCGGTGACCGAGCTCTGCTCCCTGATCGCCGAGTGCGTCGACGGCCGCACCGGCCGCGTCAAGATCCCCGGATTCTACGCCGATGTCGTTCCGCCCACGAAGAAGGAGCTCGACGACCTGCGCAAGTGCGGCTTCACCGTCAAGGATTTCAAGAAAGACCACCTCTTCCGGTCGCTGCGGGTCAACGACCCGCTCGAGGTGATGAAGCGCATCTGGACGATGCCGACCTTCGAGGTCCACGGCATCGCCGGCGGCTACCAGGGTCCGGGCGTCAAGACGGTCATCCCGCCGAAGGCGACGGCGATCGTGTCGTGCCGGCTCGTGCCCGACATGGACCCCAAGAAGATCGTGAAGCTCATCAAGGCCTTCGTGAAGAAGAAGAACCCAGACGTCGTCGTTTCGGCCGAGCACGAGCTGGCCGCCTACCAGGGAAAGACGACGGGGCCTTACGCCGACGCGATCCGCGGCGCCATGAAGTTCGCCTTCGGCAAGGAGCCCGTCTTCGTCCGCGAGGGCGGCTCGATCGGCGCCGTCCTCTCGATGGAGAAGGTCCTGAAGAGCCCCGTCTACTTCCTCGGCCTGTCTCTGCCGGAGCACGGTTACCACGCTCCGAACGAGAACTTCGACTGGCCGCAGGCAGAGGGCGGCATGGCCGCCTTCGCGGACTACTTCCGGCGCCTCGGCGAGATGAAGTAGTGAAGGCGCGTCCGGCCTCGGATCTCGGATCCCGGATCTCGAGCTTCGGATTTCGACTTCGCATCGTCGCCGCGATCGCGCTGTTCGCCGCGGCGCCGGCGGCCAGGGCCGCCGATCCGAAACCTCCCGACGCCCTCCAGACCCTGCTCGACCGCATCTTCGTCAAGAAGGAGTTCGAGGCGAAGACCTTCGGCCCCTACCAGTGGATGGAGGGCGGCAAGGCGTACACCACCCTCGAGCCCTCGCCCACGGTTCCCGAAGCCCGGGACCTCGTCCGCTACGACACCGCGACCGGGGCGCGGCGCGTGCTCGTGCCGGCCTCGACGCTCGTGGGCGCCGACGGGAAGCCCCTCGACATCGAGGGCTACTCGTGGTCGGACGACGGGAAGCGCCTGCTCGTGTTCGCCAACGCCAAGAGGGTCTGGCGCCGCAAGACGCGCGGCGACTACTGGGTCCTCGACATGGCGAGCGGCAAGCTCCAGAAGCTCGGCGGCGGCGGCCCCGAGGCCAGCCTCATGTTCGCCAAGTTCTCCCCGGACGGCACACGGGTCGCCTACGTCCGCGCCAACGACCTCTGGGTCGAGGAGCTCGGCACGGGGAAGATCACGCGCCTGACGAGCGACGGATCCCCGACGATCATCAACGGCACCGGCGACTGGGTCTACGAAGAGGAGCTCGAGGTTCGCGACGGCTTCCGCTGGAGCCCGGACGGCCAGCACATCGCCTTCTGGCGCTTCGACGACAGCGGCGTGGGCGATTTCTCGCTGATCAACGACACCGACACGACCTACCCGGTCGTGACCAGGTTTCCCTACCCCACGGCCGGGACGACGAATCCGGCCGTGCGCATCGACGTCGTTCCGGCCGGCGGCGGGCCGGTGCGGTCGATCGCTGTTCCCGGGCATCCGCGCGACCACTACATCCCGCGGATGGAGTGGGTCGAAGCGACCGGCGAGATCGTCATCCAGCAGATGAACCGTCTTCAGAACACGATCGACGTCTTCCTCGGCGATCCGAAGACGGGGCAGACGCGGCGCATCCTCCACGACGAGGACAAGGCCTGGCTCGACGTCGTCGACGAGTGGCGCTGGCTGCCGGGCGGCGAGCTCCTCTGGGTCACCGATCAGCACGGCTGGCGGCACGCCTATGCGGCGCCCCGCGACGCGACGCCGATGCGTCTGCTCACGCCGGGCGACTTCGACATCCTCTCGATCCCCGGAATCGACGAAAAGAACGGGCTGATCTATTTCATCGCGTCCCCGGGCGACGCCACGCGGCGGTTTCTGTTCAAGGGGCGGCTCGACGGACAGGGAACGCCGGTCCGCGTCACGCCGGCCGGCCAGACCGGAACGCACCGATACGACATCTCTCCCGACGCCCGCTTCGCGATCCACACGTTTTCCACGTTCGACAAGCCTCCGGTCGTCGAGCTCGTCAAGCTGCCGTCGCACCAGGTCGTCCGCGTGCTGGAGGACAACAAGGCGCTCGCCGCCGCCGTCGCGCCTCTGACGCAGCCGCCGGTCGAGTTCTTCCAGGTCGACATCGGCGACGGCGTCCGCCTCGACGGCTGGATGCTGAAGCCCCGGAACCTCGATCCGTCCAAGAAATACCCGCTCCTCATGTACGTGTACGGCGAGCCCGCCGGCGCTCAGGTCGTCGACCAGTGGCACGGCGACCGCACCCTCTTCCACCGCGCGCTGACCGAGGCGGGCTACGTCGTGGCCTGCGTGGACAATCGGGGCACGCCCGCCCCCAGGGGCCGCGAGTGGCGCAAGATCGTCTACGGAACGATCGGCGTTCTCGCATCGAAGGAGCAGGCCGCGGCGGTGCGCAAGCTCCTCTCCGAGCGGCCATACCTCGACGGCGACCGCGTGGCCGTGTGGGGCTGGAGCGGCGGCGGCTCGATGACGCTCAACCTGATGTTCCGCTCGCCGGAGCTCTACAGGGTCGGCATGGCCGTCGCGCCCGTTCCGGACCAGACGCTCTACGACACGATTTACCAGGAGCGGTACATGGGGCTGCCCAG
>Ga0126381_100002006_pt1 | contig 21923 bp, 19 predicted proteins | sample PanSoiMetPlot_28_FD_96465 | JGI IMG/M metagenome (GOLD analysis project Ga0126381, IMG submission 96465) | Tropical forest soil microbial communities from Panama - MetaG Plot_28 | ecosystem: Environmental > Terrestrial > Soil > Tropical forest > Bulk soil | place: Panama | collected 2016-02-17
CCTTGTAAATCATGCGGTTCAGAAAACTTGCAGAAGTTCAGGGGAGAGATTGCCGTTCACTTTCTTGGACTGAAATGCATGGACATGCCTATTGTCTGGGTATTCCCCGAACTTGTGGTTTGTCTGGATTGTGGCAACGCGCAGTTCATTGTTCCCGAGGCAGAACTGCAGACGCTGCGGAAAGGAACGCTCCATGAGCAGGGTGACATTGACGTTAGCTAGAGTTAGAGGGTGCAGTGCCATCCTCTAAGGTTAAGATACTGGTAGTCGATGACTTTGAACAGTTCCGCCGATTTGTCTGTTCCTTGTTGCAAGAAAGGGCTGAATTCCAGGTCGCCCAGGCTTCGGATGGGCCCGAAGCCGTCCAGAAAGCCGGAGAACAGCAGCCGGATGTGATGCTCCTGGATATTGCCTTGCCCAGCCTGAACGGTTTAGAGGTCGCCAGGCGCGTTCGAAAGCTTGCTCCCTCCACAAAAATCCTGTTCCTCAGTCAGGAGCCTTCCCCTGAAGTGGTACAAGAAGCCCTTAATCTAGGCGCACTAGGCTACGTTCATAAGCCATACACCGTGAGGGACCTGCTGCCTGCTATCGAAGCAACTCTTAGAGGTGAGCGATTTGTTAGCCGCGAGCTTGGGCTCAACGGGAGAACGGAGGGTGTGCGCCGCCACGAGATTCTCTTCTGCCATGACGAGGCGGCTCTTCTAGACGGCCTTACTCGTTTTATTGCTACTGCCCTAAACGCTGGTAATCCTGCTCTGGTATTGGCCACCGAGTCGCACCAAGACAGGCTTGTTGAGCGATTGCGCGCGCGGGGCGTGCCTATTGATGCCGCCATTCAAAAAGGGACATACGTTTCACTGGATGCTGACACGGCACCTGACCCGATTCGATTTTCCGAGTCCATCAAAGATTTGACTGAGGCAGCCTCCAAAGCGGGCCAAGAGCATCCATGCGTTGCTGTTTTCGGTGAACGCGCAGGCCGCCTGTGGGCGGCAGGTAAGACGGATGAAGCGATTCGGTTCGAGCAGTTTGGCAACGAATTGGTCAAGAGCTATGTCATAGAGATCCTGTGCGCGTATCGATTGCCTCACGGTCTGGAAGACGATCACGCGCTCAAAACCATCTGTGCAATACACTCTGGCATTTCTTATCGATGAAGGAAAGCTGGGGACCAAAACTGGGGACAAACCGCACGTTCACCGCGTTGGCCGAATAGAACTGACCCGCTATCGCCGCAAAATGTCAGAAAACGTCTCGTCCTGCCCCCGAGGTTCTGAGGCCCTACTGGGGTGCGCGAACAGCCTTTTTCTTGACTGGCCCTTTCTGGGACCCAGGCACCTCCTGGCCTCGGCTAAAAATAATGTGGATTTCCTTCGCGATCGGAGCTTCGTTAGTGGATAGGTAGATCCGGCGCCGTTGCCCAAGAACGGGAGAAGGGTTAGTCGTCGGTGCGGCGGTAGGGGGGCTTTGGCTTCGGCGGGGGATTTTGGGTGGGATCGGTGGTCGTATTTGGTGTTGCGGGCGAAACGCAGCCATTTGCGTTGGTGCTCTGCGGATTTGGGCTCTGCGCATTCTGACTTTGTGGATCGATGGGCGCGGGGGGCTTGCAAGGTGCTGTGGGTTGAGATTTGTCTGAGGGCTTTTCCTTTGCGTTTGGGTCGTCCTGTGCCGTGGAATGCTCGAGGATGCGGCGGGCGTAGTCCGCGATGTTTTTCACGCTGTTGGCGTAAGCCGGGTTGGGAGTCTTGACGCCGCCGTTGTAGGCGCCGATAGCTTTCTCGACGTCGCCTCCAAAATGGTCGAGCAGGTCGCGCAGGAGCAAGCCGGCGTAGGTTGTAAGGACGGGGTCAGGAACATTATTCAAGTCCAGTTCGCGTGAAGGGCGCAGGCGCGGGGGCAACTGGGTGTAGTCGCGCTTGTCGTGCAAGTAAAGCTGGTGCGCGGCGCGAACCGTCTCGCGCGTGATTTGCCACGTGCCCATGGCGTAGTCGCTTACCATGACGCGCTTGCGTGTGCGCCGAAGCACGATGTCTCCGCGGTCGGCGCGCTTCTTCCAAACGGCGTGGGTTAAATCGCCGTTCACGTCCATGTAGTCGTTTTCCATCGCGCCGACGCCCATGAAGTAATCGAGCGGCAAGTCGTAGAAGTGCGCGACATCAAGAATGTCCGCGGCAAGCTGCGTGGCCTGGTCGCGCGTGAGGGGGCGCGGCGCGGAATCGGTGTTGTCGACCACGCGAGCGTCGGTTTGTGACTTGAAGATGAGGAATTGCGCCAGCGCAGGGAGCAATTTGGAAGAGTTAATCCCTTCGAGTTTTTGTTCGGTCGGAACGTCGTAAGCTACGTCGAAGGTGTGGCTTTGCCCCTGGTAATAGTTGTATTCCTTCTGCGACCAGGTCTCGAGCTCATAGTGCGTGATGAGGTTTCGGCTCTGCAGGCTCGCGACCTGCGGCACAGCGGTGAGCAGATCGTTGTCGGTGACAACGAAGATTTTGTACTGCGGCCCCTTTTTTGTGTTCAAGGCCGTCAGGTACATGTGAGAAGTGTCGTGGCCCTCGCGTGCTTCGCGCCCGCGGAGATATTCGAAGCGCAGAAAGGCTTCGAGCTGGTCGTTGAAGGTGGCGATTTCCGCGGCCGGGACTTCCGGGCTAAAGGGGACCACGAGGTGCTTGTCCTTGATGGCAGTCACTGGGACGCGTGGATGCGCGGAGGCCGGCAGGTCCAGGGGCCAGAGGCGATAGTCGGTGTACCCGCAGGCGGCAAAGGTGAACAGGCCAGCAGCCAAGCAAAGCGTGTATCGGAGCAGTTTCTTAAGGAAGTTCTTTACCGACATGGCCCAAGCCTCCTTCCCTTAGATGAGGTCCAAATTCCCTTTTGTACTTCGTGATCTTTGTACTTCGCGATTTGGGATTTGCACCCTTGTTGCCGCGAACCTGGCTGTTTGCGATGTCTCCTAAGTAGTTTATTCTGAACAACTTAAAAAGGCACCTTTGAAGGGACGGGGCTCGAGGGCTTGAGCAGGCGTGTCTAGATTAACACAACATGAGCGGCCGGGGGCGCTATGTAGATTGTGCCGCCGTCTAGATGGTGCGGCCATGTAGACGGGCCGCGCCATGTGGTCAGAGTGCTTTGCGCAACGAAGCGGCCAGAGACTCACGCTGCTTTGCGGGGGCGCGGCCCAACACCCGGCAAATCAGAACCCCGCCCGGGCTTTAACTCGTCAGCGATCTTGTCCAGAAGCGCCGATTGATGAGCGACGTAGTCTTTTGCGATCTGCTGCAGATTGGCAATGTTTTCCGGCGTGACATTGTCCATGTCTGCGGCATCTTGCGGCAGGTTGGGGACTTGAAGGCGATAGTAGGTGCACTCCGGCAGGCTACTCAGTTCATAGTCGACGGCCTCGGAAACGCTATCCATCAAGACCGGGACAATCTTCTTTGCCCAGCCAACCAGGCCCCAGTTTTTCGCGTCGCGATAAGTGATCTTGTCCTGACGGTCTCCCGTGCCTAGGGAGACCATGACCACGTTCTTGGCGTCTGGATATAGCCGCCGCGCCTCCACATAGGCAGCCATGGCCGGGTTGTTCACGAACACGCCGCCGTCCACGAGCGCGTAATCCTGGTCATCTCGAACAAGATGAAATGGCGGGAAGTATGTGGGGGCGGCCGAAGTGGCCCGGGCAATTTGGCGGATCGGCCAGTTCCAGGTCGGGTCCTGGGCAATTTTGTGGCTTTTGAAGAAGAAAGGCGCTTCCGTCTGTAAATCGTAGCTGGAGACCAGCAGAGGAGTGCAAGCAGTCTGGAATTGCGTGTCACCAAAAAACTTCTCAAGGACAGTTTCCAGACCGTCCGGGGAGTATTTAGGGAGGACGATTTCTTTTTCCGGTTCGAAGAAGGTTTTTTTAAATATGGTCTGGCCGTTTTCGACATACATGCCCACAAGCTCTTGAGGGGGATAGGGCTTGCCGTCTTTACAGGCTGTGCCAATGCCAACGGTAATGATTCCTCCGGTGGACGTGCCGGCAATCAGATCAAACGTTTGCCAAGGCTCTTTCCCCAGGCGCTTTTGCAGGGCATCGAGAATGATGGCAGGGATGATTCCCCGAATTCCGCCACCGTCAATGGAAAGAACCTTAATACTTTTCGTTTCTTCGCCGGGCATGGCAGAACCTCCGATGGTGAATAGTGCCGGAAGGATCGAACCCGTTTCGCGGCTTCTTGCATTTCCGCGTAATCCATACGAGCTAGGTTAGCTTGCGGCTCTCCGACCCTCGGCCAAGACACACAAGGGCGGTATACGGTCAAGACGCTTCAGCTTGGCCGGCAATTCGATGGCTGAGATAGAGGCCTGGGCTCTAAGCAGACGCCGTTGCGGCTTTAGTCGAGGTCTCTACGGTGTACACGACGACGGCCTTCTTCCCGCCCTTCGGAGCCGTGGCGTGGATGGAGCTCAGGTTGACACCCTTTTTTTCGAGCGCTGCCAGGGTTTGCGCCAGGGCGCCAGCTTTGTTGGGCAGTTCGTGCTGCTCCGCCGGAGTCTCCTGATACGAAATGTGAGCGGCATCCAGGGCTTTCTTGGCTTTCTTGGCGTCTTCGGCGACGAGCTGGACGGTGCCGCCCGTCCCCTGCGCCGTTCCCAAAAGCGACAGGATGTTGACCTTCGAGTCCCCGAGTGCCTTCGCGATGTGTGCGACGGCGCCGGGCTGGTTGTCGATGTTGATTGTGAATTGCTTGGTCTTGGCCATGAGGAACCTCCATGGGCGGGGATTATACGCCTGCAAGCAGGAATCAGGACAAACCAGCCTTAAGCCGAACAGAGATCCTTCGACTCGCCCCGAAAAATCATGCGGGGCACCGGATCGCGTAAACGCCAACCGTGCTGTGCTCGCGCAGGATGGCCACCCTTGTCGGGTGGTCAGATTTGCTGGCCTTTCCAGCGGCCGCGGCGGAAGAGGAGAATTCCGGCAGCAGCGATGGCGCATTCAGCGACAACGATGGAGATGTACACACCGTTCGCTCCCACATGCCTGGGAATCGCGAGGAAATACGCCAGCGGAATTTCGAGAAGCCAGAAGCCGAAGAGATGGACCCAGGTGGGCGTCACGGTATCGCCCGCGCCGTTGAACGCCTGGAGCATCACCATGCCGTAGGCGTAGCCGATATTGCCGTAGCTCAGGATGCGCAAACAAGTGGCAGCAAGAGGCACGACCGCGGGATCGCTCGTGAAAAGACGAACGACGGGCGTGGCAAAGAGCAGAAAGAAGATGCCGATGCTGCCGAGAAAAAGCATGTTGTAGAAGCCGGTGCGCCAGACGGAAGTTTCGGCGCGTTCGGGCTGCTGGGCGCCGAGATTTTGGCCGACGAGCGTGGCGGCGGCGTTGCTCAAGCCCCAGCTCGGCAAAAGGATAAAAATGAGAATGCGGATGGCGATAGTGTAGCCGGCGAGCACCGTCGAGCCGAAGATGCTGGCGATGCGCATGAGGCCGATCCAACTGGTGTGGGCAATCACAAATTGGAAAATGCCAGTCAACGAAACGCGCAGCAGCCGCAGCAACACTTGAAAGTTGACGCGGAGCTGGCTGCGCAAAACGCGAATGCGTTCCGTTCCCTGCAGCAGGCGATAGAACTGATAGAGCACGCCGATGCTGCGGCCGGTGAACGTGGCGAGGGCCGCGCCGGTGACGCCGAGCTTGGGGAATGGACCCCAGCCGAAAATGAGGCAGGGGTCGAGGATGAGATTGATGATGTTCGAGACCCACAGCAGGCGCATGGCGATGGCGGCGTCACCCGCGCCGCGGAAGATGGCGTTGTTGAGGAACAGCATCACGATGACGCCGCCGCCGCCGAGCGCTATGCGGGCGTAGCCGGAGCCCGTGGCAACGATTTGAGGCGAGGCACCCATCAAGCGAAGCAAGTTCGGCGCATAAAACAGACAGGGCAGGCCAAACATCACCGAAAGCGCCAAGCCGATCACAATCGCTTGAACGCCAGCAACGGCCGCGCCTGATGGATCTTTTTCGCCAATGCGCCGCGCGACCATGGCGGTAGTGGAAAGACTTAGCCCGAATCCAACGGCCATCACGAGACTAAGCATGGACTCGGTGAGGCCGACGGTGGCGATAGCGTCCGCGCCGAGGCGGCCGACCCAGAAAACATCGACAACGGCGAAGAGAGACTCCAGCACCATTTCGAGCACCATGGGGATGGCGAGAAGCAGAATGGCGCGGTTCAAGCTGCCCGTAGTGAAGTCCTGATGCGATCCGCGGATGGCTTCGCGGATGGAAGCCCAAATGGGTGTTGGCTGCGCCGCTGGAACGACGACTTGCTCAGCTGACATAAAGACCCAAGCTCTCTGTGTATGCTTACGCCAAGAATGCGCGCGCAAACACGGTTGCAGAAATTAGATGGTAGAAAACGGGAAAGGAGCAAATCCGCAGGAGCGGATTAAGACCGTCGGGCGATTCGCGGGATGAACATCGTTATTCCTAAGCGCTGCCCCGGCGCCAAGAGTACCTTGCGATCTCGGAATCGCGCGGGCGTATAAAACGAGTGAAGGGATTGTACCCTGGCTTGCAGAGTTTTCGCCAGCGAAATCATAGCCGCCTGTAGGCCGCTGCCAGCTACTACGAAATCCAAACCATTGTGATCAGCGCATAGTTCCAGGTCGCCCCATCTTTTCGCAGCACAACATCGTATCCACGCCCGCATTCAAGACCACAGATATACGATACCTCGAGGAGAAGGCGGTCCTTTGTTTTGTTGTAAGCAATAATCTGGACTCTGCTGTCCTTGCGATACTCTACGGGTAAGAAGAACGCAGAAGCTCGGACTACGCTTTGCAAGTTGTCTGGTTCAAACCTCAGATTGTGCCCAATGCTTTTCGCATCTTCGATGAGCGATTGACCTTCTTTAAAGATTTCTACCCGATGTATCCCCCAGTACAGGCTTCTTCAAAGGCGAGCATACGACGCAGGACGGATCTGGAACGCGGAGAACCATCAAGAACGAGCGCATATGCGAGCAAATCATCTGGAGGTATCGATGGCTCGGAGTCGTCCCCGCATGCGTATCCCGTCTTTGTGCGTTTTTCATCCAGCAACACTTCTATTCGCTTGAAATCTTCGTCGGCGAGATTCGATTTGCACGCGAAGGCAAACCCTCTGTGCTTTCGCGAAATGGACTTTTCACAATTCACGCATTCTGATTTTCCAAGTAGCTGAAGTAGAAGGAATGCCGCGGAAGCGGTTTCATCATCAGCACTACGACAAGCTAGACGGAGATCGGGGATTCTGGAATCATCCATCGCAAACAGGCGAGCCAAGGCAGCGTTTTTTTCTGAATGAAACCAGCCTTTGAGCATCTTCGAAGTGTCGCGGTACGTTGCCGAAGGGGCAGAGATTTGTTGACCGGTACTGCTTCCGGCGGTCGACGAAGGTGGCACTGCTTGAGCTCGAATGCTCCACGTCAGCAGCAATGAGAACAGCACTGAGGTACAGAGACGCCGTTTCATTTGCGGACTTCGACTAGGCTGCTCGGATGCGGCGGATTAGATCTTCCTGCTCGGATTGGGACTCGGCGCCGATGGTAAAGGCATCCAGCAAGTCCAAAGAAAGCGCGAAGTGCAGGGCTTCGTCCTGGCGGTTGCGCATGTCACCCTGGCCAAGAATCTTCATCCCGACCACGGCGTGATGGTTGGCGCGCATTTCGCGTATGACGTTTACGACGGTGTCCGGCTTGTCGTCCATGTAGGCCCCAATGGGGTTGATGCGCACCAAGTGTACATCCACCCATGACGACTTGGCAGCAGTGCGCAGCGCGTCGATGTTATGGCACGAGCAGCCGTGGGCGCGGATGATGCCCTTCTGCTTGGCCTCCGATAGTACGTCCATCACAGGCTGGAAGCGTTCGGTCCAGTCGCCTTCGGTGAGGCAGTGCATCAGGCAGATGTCGATGTAGTCGGTTCCGAGTTCCTTGCGAAAACGATCCAGATCGGCACGCGCGGTGGCGGCATCGCGCGCCCAAGTCTTGCTGAGCACGGTGACCTTGTCACGCGGAACATGCTTTAGCGCCTCGGCCACGTGCGGATGGCTCCCGTAGGAATCCGCGCTATCGAAAAATCTGAGTCCGTGGTCATACCCATTCAGAAGCAAGTCGGACAAGCCTTTGATGCCGAGCGCGGTTTGGTGAGAGTGGTGCCCGCTGCCAACCGTTCCGGTTCCCATGGCCAGCCGGCTTGTTTGGATGCCGGTGCTTCCCAGCGTAACCGTATCCGAAGCGGTGAACTTGCGGGGCAGCGGCGGTAGCTCCAGTGTCTTATGCCGGAGGCTCGCTGAAGGAAACCAGGCCGCACCGGCCGCGCAAGCCGCTCGATGGAGGAATTCGCGCCGTTTCATGGGGACCTCCGCTAACCGCAGAATCGCAGAGTACTCCTAATCTTTGACGCGAGAAAGGCCCTTTCGGTCTCCGCGACGGAAACAAATGGCTAAAGATTGCAATTTCAAGCAAAGCTCCCCATCCGTCTTTCGTTCAAGCCGCGTGAGTGATATTCTCGCCGCTGTCCGAGGTGCGAAATGAGAGCCAAACACGCTAAAACTACAAAGCCCGACACATCTGTCAGCCGCCGGGAGTTCCTAGGCCAAAGCGCCGGCGCGGCCATGGCTTTCTCGATCGTGCCTCGTTACCTGTTAGGAGGGCCGGGCTTCGTGCCGCCTAGCGACAAAGTCAACATCGCGTTTATCGGCGTGGGCGCACAGGGCTTGCGCGTGATGCTGCATTTCTTGAAAGAACCTGACGTCCAGGGAGTAGCCGTTTGCGACGTCAATAAGGCCAGCGCGGATTATCCCCAATGGGACACGCACGAATTCTGCAAATCCGTCAGGGGTCTTCTTGGCGTGGACAGCGGCTGGGATTGGCTGAGCCCGGATCAGCCCATTCAACTATCGCATACCTTGAAGGTGACGAGCGGTGTGGCCGGGCGCGAGCCTAGCCAGCAAATCGTAAACGCCCTGTACGCCTCCCAAAAATCTTCGGGCAAGTACAACGGATGCGCCGCTTACAGCGATTACCGCGAATTGCTCGAGAAGCAAAAAGACGTTGACGCCCTAGTCGTCTGCACGACGGACCACCTGCACGCGGTTACTTCCGCGGCGGCGATGAAGAAGCGCAAACATGTCTTCTGTCAGAAGCCGCTTACGCACACAATTTCCGAAGCGCGGCAAATTGCCGAGATCGCGCGCCAGACCGGCGTGGCTACACAAATTGCCGTCGGCAATCAGGCTTCGGAGGCTACGCGTTTGCTTTGCGAATGGATCTGGGACGGCGCGATTGGCCCCGTGCGCGAAGTTCACAACTGGTCCTCGCGTCCTTTTTGGCCGCAGGGCGTCGAACGCCCCAAGGAAGCGCAGCCGGTTCCAGAAGGCTTGGATTGGGATATGTGGCTGGGGCCGGCGCCCGAGCGCCCGTTTCATCACGCGTATCTACCCTTCGTATGGCGCGGCTGGGACGATTTCGGATGCGGCGCGCTGGGCGACATGGGTTGCTACAGCTACGACACGATTTTTCGGGTTATGAAGCTCGAAGCCCCAGTCAGCGTCGAGGCAAGTTCCACCGATCGCTATGATGAGACCTATCCGGCTGCCTCCATTATCCGCTACCGCTTTGGGCCGCGCGGGGACATGCCCGCGGTAAATTTCACGTGGTACGACGGAGGATTGAGGCCACCAACTCCCGAGGAGCTGACTCAAGACCAATTCGCGAAGGCTGACGAAGAAGAGGAAAACGAGGGTCTCTTGTTCGTAGGGGACCGCGGGAAGATTCTGTGTGGATTCAACGGTTCGAACCCGAGACTGATTCCTAGAGCGAAGATGGACGCCTACAAGCAGCCGCCAAAGACGCTCCCGCGCTCACCGGGCAATGAACGCGAGTGGCTGGACGCCTGCAAAGGCGGAAAAGTCAAACCCGGAGGAAACTTCGAATTTTCTGGAATGGTCACGGAGACACTGCAGCTTGGGAATCTCGCCATTCGCACGGGACAAAGATTGGAGTGGGACCGGGCCAACCTGAAAGTGACCAACTCCGAAGCGGCTCAAAAAATGGTGGCGCCCGAACGGCGCAAAGGCTGGGATTTGTAACCGGTCTACTTCATCGCGGGGCGCGGAACTTCATAAAAAAGGAATTGCACGCCGACGCCGGATTTCCCGTTCTGGCGGCTGAGGGGTTCCACGTGCGCGACGCGGCCCGTGAAACTCCACTCGGCAACGTCATCGCCGACAATCTCTTTGGGCATTTTCAAATGCAATTGAACCATCAGACCTTCACGCACTTTCTGGTCGGTGGCGAAATAAACTCCGTGTGTGGAGATATTCATGGACGAAACGGACTCTTCTCCCAAAACAGCTCCTTTCGTGACATGAAACCGGAGGGGCACCCTCATGATGAACCGGTGTCCATGACGACGCTCGTGTCCCGACATAGCATCCTTTGCCATGATTAGTTTTCGCGGCGGGCTGCGGCAGGGCAGGCTTCGTTTTTACGACACGGAAGCAAAAGGGTCAACAGTTTTTTGTTTACTGAAGGAATCCGAGGAAACCGACTCGGGACGAATTATGCCAGCGATAGGCCCGTGTGGCGGTTCGAAGGATGCTTTTCCCGGCTGTCGTGATGCGCCCACCAGTCTCGCCATGCCTCTGCATTCTTGCCGAAAGAAGCCCCAGTGATGGCTTCCAACGCCGAACAAACCAGGCCCTGAGTCGCCGTATCGAGCGAATCGTCATCGAGCAGGTTTAACAATTGAGGGACCGCAGCAAGGCGTTGCTCGCCGGTGAGCAGCCCCGATCGCGACAAAGCATTCGCCGCGTGCTGGCGGATTTCCGCCGCAGGATCGTGCGCCAGAGTGTCCAGCAGGGCATCGATGGATTCGGGGCTCCCAAGCATCGCCAGCCCTTCCACGGCCCAGAAGCGCACTTGTTGATTTCGACTCTGCGTATAAAGCTTGAGAGTGCGAAACGCTTCAGACGGCTCGACGCCGCGATTGCCGAGAGCGCCCAGCCGCCACAGCGCCATGTACCGCTCGTCCGAGCCGCTTTGAATCTGGCGCTGCAATTTCCCGAAGCTTTCTGGCGCCTTTATGAGGTTGTTGGCTGCCAGATCGATCTCCACGGCAGCCACGCGCACCCGCGGATCATTGGATTTGAGCGCTTCCATCACCAGGTGGAATAGCCGGTCGGAATCTTCGAGATGCCCGCGCCAGGAGGTCAAATTCCGGCGAATTAGGCTGAGAGAAGGGTCGGGTTGTTGAATCGCCAATTCCAACAAGCGCTCGGCTTGTTGTTGGGGCGCGAGATGCGAGATTTCTTCCGTGTCGATGGTCTTTGCTCCCGGCTGGGGCGTGGAAACCAATTCTGGCAAAGCGCTTCGACCGGCGCCCGCCGCCGCAACCGGATGAATCCTCAGCCATTTTGTGAAAGCACCCTGAAATCGGCCGGCGACAAACCCGACTGCCGTTGAGAGGAGGGCAAGCACTGCGAAGGCAAGTAGATAGGATAGCCACCGGTGAGGACTCGGCATCTTCGGGCGGAGGGTTATTGCGGCGCTTGAAACGGTCTTGGAAGGGCCGGTCGAATTTGCCAAGGTTTCGTCCTTAGAATCGGTTCCATGCGCAAACTCCGCACGGTCTGGAGGTCAAACTAAGAGGCAGGATAAAAGGCAACAATGGTACGGCGGGGCAAGGGCCGGAGAATTTGCGACAAATCCTGTGGCTTCAACATCTTTAGGGGGTTACTGGTTCGCACCGCGAAAAGCAAGCCCGTCCGATGGAACAGGATCCTGGCCGCGTGAAAGGGATGCTTTGTGGGGAATGGGCCCTCTGTTAGAATGGGGAGCTTGGTTTTGCGACTCTAAGAGCAGGGTTTTCCAGGTTCTAATTTAGACCGAGCAGGACAATCGAAATGGCACTGAAGTGTGAATTCTGCGGCAAAGCGCCGGCGTATGGAAACGTCATCAGCCACGCCAACAATACGCGGCGGCGCCGGTGGAATCCGAATTTGAGGCGCATGCGCGCGGTGGTGGCAGGGGTCAAGAAGCATGTCCGGGTGTGTACGGCGTGCATTCGCGCCGGGCGCGTGAAAAAAGCCGCCTGAGCTTCCAACCTTGAACTTACCTTTTGTGAACTGGCGATTGGCGGGGCGCCCAATGGACCGCTCAAAAGGAACTCTTCGCGGCGTAGCCTTGCTGCCGTTAGCCGCCCTGGCGCTTTCTGTCATGGCCGGCTGCGTAAAGCAAGCGCAGCACTCGCCCGACGTGTGGGCCGTGGTTAATGGAAAAGAGATTAAACGCGATGAAGTGGACAAATATTACCGGACGCGCGTAAGTCCGGAAGGCCAGGAGCCCTCCCAGGAAGAATCCCTCTCTCTGAAACTGAACGTCCTCGACGAGCTAATCATCAATGAAGTTCTTCTCGAGCGCGCCAAAAAACTCGGCCTCGAAGCCAGCGACGGCGAAGTCGAGGATAAATTCACCGAGCTAAAGAGTCCTTATACCGAAGACGAGTTCCAGCGCCGATTGAAAGACCAGGGCATGTCCGTGGACGACTTGAAACAGGACCTGCGGCGGCAGCTCTCCATTCAAAAGCTGCTGAATCGCGAAGTCCTGGCCAAAATCTCTATCAGCGATCAGGACGTAGCTGATTTTTATAGCGCCAACAAAGCGCAGTTCAATGTGGCCGAACCGACTTACCACCTTGCGCAAATCAAGGTCACGCCGCGCAAAGATCAGCAAATCCGCAACCGCAAGAACGACGATGCCACCAACGAAGCTGAGGCCGTGCGCAAAATCAAAATGCTGATGGACCGGCTGAGCAGCGGCGCGGACTTTGCTCAGCTCGCAATGGACTATTCCGAAGACATGAACACAGCCTCGACGGGCGGGGATCTTGGTTATGTTCCGGAGTCGGGTTTAAGCGGCCAGCAGGTGGATCCGGCGCTCAAGAAAGCGGTCCTTGCGCTCAAACCTGGACAGGTGAGCCAGCCGATTGAGGCTCGCGACCAGAACGGCGTCAGCTTTCACATCCTGAAGCTGATTGCGCGTGAAGCTCCCGGACAGCGCAACCTGAATGAGCCCCAGGTGCAGCAAAATATCCGAGATACGCTGCGCAGCCGTAAGGAACAATTACTGCGGTCCGCGTATCTGGCGATTGCGCGGGATGACGCACAGGTAACAAATTATCTTGCGCAGCAGGTGATTGAAGCGGCTGGCAAACTGCCCGACGCAGCAAAGACTTACATGCCGCCGCGCTCCATCGGCCACTAAGCTCGAGCGGTTCAGTCCTTGCTAGGAAACCACGCAGAGAACCTCGCCGGCGTTTACAGCTTGTCCTTCCACAACGAACACACGCTCTACTGTGCCACGCTTTGGTGAGCGAATTTCGTTTTGCATCTTCATGGCTTCGACCACCAATAGGCCCTGACCCCCCTCAACCAGATCGCCTGCTTTGACTAGAAGGCGCACGACCTTGCCAGGCATAGGCGCAACAATCTGCTGGCGGCCTTCTGCTTCCGCACCGCTGTGCCTGCGGCCGCGCCAAGCGCGCGGATCGAAAACTTCTGCCAGGAATTCCCATCCATCCGTCTGCAATTGCAACTGGCCGGCAGGAGACGGCGTCACGTAGACCTCATGGGAACGACCGGAAAGCAGAACAGAGAAAACGCTGGGAGCGATTTCGGCAACATCAGCAATGACTCCAGATTCTCCTTCAAGCTTGGCTTGCCAGCCGTTAGCCTGACGTTCCAATTCCACCATGTGGGTTTTGCCGGAAATGCGGACTTCGTACTTCATGGCAGGCGGTCCAGCTGTTCCCGCTGGCCTTCCAGTTTCCAGCGAGAGACGCTTTCGCTATCGAAAGATGCGGCTGGCGACTGTGCCGCGCTCTGGTTCGCTTGCCAAATGGCAGCTGCAATGGCTGCGGCTGATCGAGCTTCATGCGAATGGGCATCCTGATCCGCTGGCGAAACGGGGGAAGCTGCGCGCGGGCGGCGCAGGAACTCGTCCAGCCATCGGGTATGAATCTCACCGCGTAGAAACTCCGGTTCTTCGAGAATTCGGCGGAAAAAGCCAGCGTTCGTTCGAATGCCCGTGATGGTATATTCATCGAGCGCACGCCGCAGCCGGGCCATGGTCTCTTCCCTGCTGTTGCCCCAAGCGACGAGTTTGCTCAGCAGGGGATCGTAGTCGTTGGGCACCGTCCAGCCTTCGTAGACGCCTTCGTCGAGTCGGATCCCCGCGCCGCCGGGCACATGGCGGGAAAGAATCTTCCCGGGCGATGGGAAAAAATTGTTCTCCGGATCCTCAGCGTAAAGGCGAACTTCCATCGCGTGACCTCGCGGCGTGATGGATTCCCAAGCAAACGGCAAGCGGTGTCCTGCCGCAATGGCGATTTGCAGTTTGACGAGATCCAAGCCCGTGACCTGTTCCGTGACTGCATGCTCCACCTGCAAACGCGTGTTTACTTCGAGGAAATAGAAGTTGAGATGCTGGTCGACGAGGAATTCCATCGTGCCGGCGTTGACGTAGCCGCCCGCGCGTGCCAGTCGCACCGCCGCTTCGCTCATTTTTCTGCGCAATTCCGGGGTGACGATCGGCGATGGCGCTTCCTCAATTACTTTTTGGTGCCGGCGTTGGACCGAGCATTCGCGTTCGCCCAACGAAACTACGCGGCCATGGGCGTCCGCCAGAATTTGGATTTCAATGTGCCGCGGCCGGTCGAGATATTTTTCAAGATACAAACGCCCATCGCCAAAAGCGTTCGCCGCTTCCGAGGAGGCATCGCGAAATGCCGACTCGAATTCGGCGTCGTTGTGCACGAGCCGCATACCCTTGCCGCCGCCGCCCGCCACCGCTTTCAACAGAACGGGATAACCCATGCTCTGCGCCATGGTCTGCGCTTGGGATTTGTCAGTCGGATCATTCGTGCCGGGGACCGTTGGTACTTCCACGCGGCGTGCGAGCTGGCGCCCCGCGGTTTTCGAGCCGAGCGCCTCCATGGCCTCCGCCGGCGGCCCGATGAAAGTGATGCCTGCTTCATTGCAGGCGCGGGGCAACGCCGGATTTTCCGCAAGAAAGCCGTAGCCCGGATGCACGGCGTCGCAGCCCGCCCGGCGCGCCACGTCGATCAATTTATCGATGCGGAGATAGCTTTCGCGAGAAGCGGCGGGACCAATAGCGTACGCATCGTCCGCAAGCCGGACGTGAAGGGATTTGCGGTCCACCTCACTGAACACCGCGACGGATTGGATGCCCAGTTCGCGGCAGGCGCGGAGAATGCGTACGGCGATTTCGCCGCGATTAGCAATCAAGATTTTCTTGAACATAGAGAAGTGGAGCGAGGACAGAGTTTACCATGGAGAGCGAGGCGTCCCAGGAACTCCCGCTGTATCGTGTTCCACTTCATTACTCAAGAAGCTTCTTGAGATCTTTCCATTTGACTAGAACAATGTGATTTTCCTCAAGCATCTTTTTAAAGTCCGCGCTCGTCACAAAATCGTAGTCTCGTTGACGCCACGCCGAACCGAAATCCGGATGATCGACTGTCACGGCTTGGAGTTCAGAATCGTCGTGGCCGAGATGCACGATCATTTCCGATAGCCCCGGCTTCAAAGTCTTGACCGCATTTCCGTAAGACTCCTTCCACTGGCCGGCGTTTATGGCAGGATGGGCCATGACGATCGAGTCCACGAGGGGGTCTTTCTCGGAAAGCAGCGAGAGAAGTTTGGCCCTTTCGTCGGCAACTCTTACCGCAAGGAATGGAAGGTGGTATTCGTGGGCCACCTTCACGTACACAGCGAAGAGATCGGGGCGCGCAAAAAGGACGCCCATATGGCTGTCGAGATGAGTTGGATGAATTCCCGCGGCAATCGCGCGTTCCACCTGTGCGCGAATCTCACGCTCAGCCTCGTCGGCCTTGAGGTTTTGAACCGCAGGCCCCGTTTCTGGCCACAGATCGCCCGAAGGGTCGAGAAGGCTCGCCACTTTGTCTTTCGACTCCACCGGGCCCCAGCGATAGGTCTTCCATTCGCTGGTCAGCGTCAGATGCAGTCCAAGGTCGGCATTGGGATGGTCCTTCGCATACGCGGCCACTTCACTGAGCCAAGGGCACGGCACCATGATGCTGGCGGAGGTAACTCCACCTTTGTCCAGCGCGTCAAAACTCGCGGTGTCGACCGAATGTGCCACCGCGAGATCGTCCGCGTGGACAATGAGCAACTTTGCACCTGCGGGATAACCCAGGCGCTCCGCGACAGTCTTTGTTTGCGCGCCCGTAACCGCAGGAATTGCTAACAGAATGGCGATCAGGCCAATGAATCTGCGCACGCGCATGGGTGGCTCCCCAAAAGGCGATTTGCGAGCGTCAAGCGTATCACGAACTTTGACATGCAACTCGCCGTCAAACAAGAACCTTAAAAATCCTTCGCGCTCCGCGTCCATGATGGTGTATACAGGTTCGTTCGTGATTCTTCAGGAGAGGATGTAGATGAAGCGATTGTGCCGATTGCTCGTACTTGTGTGGCTGGCCGCCGTGCCGGCAGCCGCGCAGGAAGCTTATGTTGCGCCGCCGGAAAGCCTGGTGATTGACGGCGTTCCACAAATTCCCGCGGCGCTCGCGGAGACGGCGGGCCGTTACGCCTCGTTTCGCAGCGCTAGCTTGTCAGACTGGCATCCCGTAAAGCACGAGATTTTGATCTCCACGCGGTTCGCGGAAACACCGCAACTGCACCTGGTGGCCATGCCTGGCGGCGCGCGCCAGCAACTCACGTTTTTCGCGGATTCCGTTTCGAACGGGCGCTTCCATCCGAATGGCGGTGACTACATTGTGTTTATGAAGGATGTCGGCGGAGGCGAATGGTATCAGCTTCACCGCTATGAAGTGAAAACCGGCGAAACGACGCTGCTCACCGACGGAAAGTCGCGAAACCTCATGGGACCGTGGTCGTCCGATGGCGACCGCATCGCTTACATGTCCACGCGGCGCACAGGCAAGGACACGGATTTGTGGGTAATGAATCCCGCGGATTCGAAAACGGATCGCCTGTTGACGCCACTGAGCGGTGGCGGCTGGCAGCCCGAAGATTGGTCACCCGATGACAAGAAGATTCTGCTGCTGGAAGAACTCTCAATCAACGAGTCGTATTTGTGGCTTGTAGACACGGCTACGGGGCAGAAAACTGAGCTGACGCCGCACAATGCAACTGAAAAGGTTTCGTATGGCGAAGCACGCTTTAGCAAAGATGGCAAAGGAATTTACGTCACCACTGACAAAGACTCTGAATTTCACCGTTTGGCGTACATCGACCTAGAGACGAAACAACCAACGTATCTGACGACTTCCATTCATTGGGACGTCGAGACCTTCGATCTTGCGCATGACGGGAAATTACTCGCCTTCGTCACCGACGAAGAAGGATTGAGTGTCCTGCACGTGCGCGACACGACGAACGGAAGAGAGATGCCGCTTCCGCACATTCCCAGCGGGGTGATTGGCGGGCTGCGCTGGCACAAGAACGGTCATGAGCTGGGTTTCTCGCTAACGAATTCGCGCGGACCAGGGGATTGCTATTCGCTCGACGTGGCAAACGAAAAACTCGATCGTTGGACCACGAGCGAAGCTGCCGTGAAGGGTGAGTCTCAGCTCCAGGCAGAACTCATTCACTGGAAAAGCTTCGACGGCAAGACGATTTCCGGATTTCTGTATAAACCGCCTGCAAAGTTCACGGGCAAGCGGCCGGCGCTGGTGATCATTCACGGGGGCCCGGAAGGACAGTCACAGCCGACTTTTTTGGGGCGCAACAACTATTTACTGAACGAAATGGGAATTGCGCTGATCTATCCCAATGTGCGCGGCTCGACCGGATATGGAAAGGCTTTCTCGCTGCTGGACAACGGATTCAAGCGCGAAGACACCTACAAAGATATCAACGCGCTTTTCGACTGGATCGGCACGCAGCCGGAACTCGACTCGCAGCGCATTGCCGTGACTGGCGGAAGTTATGGCGGGCACATGACGCTGGCCGTTTCGACGTTTTACAGCGATCGTATCCGCTGTTCGGTCGATATCGTCGGCATGTCGAACCTGGTGACGTTTCTCGAGCACACCGAAGCGTATCGGCGTGATCTGCGGCGTGCCGAATACGGCGATGAACGCGACCCCAAAATGCGTGAGTTCCTGGAAAAAATCGCGCCGATGAACAACATCGAAAAGATCAAAAAGCCGATGTTGGTCATCGCCGGGAAAAATGATCCGCGCGTTCCGGTCAGCGAGTCGCAGCAAATCGCAGATGCGCTGAAAAAGAAAGGCACGCCGGTGTGGCTGATGATCGCCAGCGACGAAGGTCACGGGTACCGCAAAAAGCCTAACCAGGATTTTCAGTTCTACGCGACGGTGGCGTTCTTCGAGGAATACCTGCTGAAGTGAAAGCAGATTTCAACACCGAGGCCACCGAGTTCAGAGAGAAGAGCTTCGCATCGCTCTCTCGTAGCTAAAGCGGGATATTGCCGTGCTTCTTGCGCGGGTTGGTGTCGCGCTTGTTTTCGAGGGCGCGGAGCGCGGTGATGACGCGCAAGCGAGTGTCGGCAGGCTCGATGACGGCGTCAATGTAGCCGCGTTCGGCGGCGACGAACGGATTGGCGAAGCGGTCGCGAAATTCACAGATCTTTTCCTGGCGCAGTTTTTCGCGTTCTGCACCTTCCACCTTTGCCAGTTCGCGCTTATAAACAATATCGACCGCACCCTCCGGCCCCATGACTGCGATTTCCGCGGTTGGCCAAGCGAAGTTTGCATCGGTGCGAATGTGCTTGGAGGCCATAACGCAATAGGCGCCGCCGTAGGCTTTGCGCGTGATGACGGTGATTTTGGGCACAGTGGCTTCGGCAAAGGCGAAGAGCAGTTTCGCGCCGTGCTTGATGATGCCGCCATATTCCTGCTGGGTTCCGGGAAGAAAGCCAGGCACGTCTTCGAACGTGAGCAGTGGAATATTAAAAGCATCGCAGAAGCGTACGAAACGCGCGCCTTTCACGGAGGCATTGATGTCGAGAACTCCCGCAAGATAGGCCGGTTGGTTGCCGACGATACCCACGGGACGGCCATCGAGTCGCGCAAAACCAACAATAAGATTTTTCGCGTAGTGTTCGTGGACCTCAAAGAAATAACTATCGTCCACAATGGAATGAATCGCGTCCTTCATGTCGTAAGGCTTTTGTGGATCTAGCGGAACGAGGGAATTGAGCGCCTCATCGCGGCGCGTGGGTGTATCAGGCGTAGCGCGGCGCGGCGGATCCTCGAGATTGTTCGATGGCAGAAAACTCATCAGCTCGCGAATCATGGCCAGGCAATCAGCGTCATCCTGAGCGACAAAATGCGCGACGCCGCTCTTTGCGTTGTGCGTCATCGCGCCGCCGAGTTCCTGCTTGGTGACTTCCTCGTGAGTGACGGTTTTGATCACATCGGGCCCAGTCACAAACATATACGAGGTTTCGCGCGTCATGAAAATAAAATCCGTGATCGCCGGCGAATACACCGCGCCACCCGCACAGGGACCCATGATGGCGCTGATTTGTGGAATCACCCCGCTTGAAAGCGTGTTGCGCACGAAAATATCCGCGTAGCCGGCAAGCGAAGCGACGCCTTCCTGGATGCGCGCGCCGCCGGAATCGTTCAAACCAATCACCGGAGCGCCCGTTCGCACTGCAAGGTCCATGATTTTGCAGATTTTCTGCGCGTTGGCTTCCGAGAGCGAACCGCCAAAAACAGTGAAGTCTTGTGCGAAAACGAAAACGAGCCGGCCGTCAATGCGTCCAAAACCCGTAACGAAGCCATCCCCGGCGGGGCGCTGCTCTTCCATGCCAAAATCCACGCAGCGATGGCGAACGAACTTATCCAGCTCCTCGAAAGTGCCTTCATCCAACAAAAGGTTGATGCGCTCCCGCGCAGTCAGCTTGCCGGCCTTATGTTCGCGTTCACGGCGTTCAACTCCGCCCCCCGCTTCGGCTTCTGCGTCCAGGCGGCGCAGCTCTTCCCTGCGGCTGTGGCCTTTGGCTGCCTCCGAGGACTTCGGTATGGGAATCAGGCTGCGCTTGGCTTCAGACACTGGACCCTCCTACAGAGGAGGACTTCGATAGGGCTTCCGAGGATCCCAGCGATGGGGACTCTTTCGAGCCAAAGATGCGCACGGCCAGATGAGTGGCAAGCCAGGTGGTGCCGAGCAGCAGAACCACGCCGAGGAGCAACTCCGCGCCCATGGCGCCAGCGCGGTGCAGGGGCGATTCGAGCGAAGTCACTTTAACCGTCGCCCAAACCAGGATGAACATCGCGGCAAGAGTCATTGCCACGATAAGAATTGTTGTAACCATCGAAGCAAGAATCTTTTTCATAGGACCGGGCTGTGACCAAGAGACTGACGACCAAAGGATAGCGCAAATGAAGAGGGGGCGTCAGTTGTCAGTTTAGTAGCCGATTTTGCATTACGGGACAGGATCGTTAGGCCCACACCCTGCACAAAAATGATTCAAGGCTTGGTGGCGTCGGCGGCGACAGCGGCTTCGGAAACAATCAAATACTCGTAGGACTTCCCGTTCGCTTTGAACTTCATTTTGTCTTTGTCGAGAGTAAACTCGACGGGCGTATTGACGGGGATCAAGGCTTTTTCCGTGGGTTTCATCTGCCGGATGTGATAATCGGTTCCCTCGGTGCGCACGACGTATTCTTGGCAAAGCAGCTCGACCGTCATTTGCTTGTTCTTTTTGCCTTTTTCAACCGTGGAGCCGCAGGCAACGGAGTTTTCGGAAATGATCGTGCCGTATTGCGGTTTGTTGCCAGCCTGAACCAAAGTTCCCCCGAAGAGAAGAACAGCGGTAAGCATTATCGGCTTCTTCATGTGGGCTCCTTACCTTGGGATTCCGGCCTTTCGTACTAGCTTAGGGCAGTTGCTTGTAAGAGTGGCGGCACGCGGGAACCGGAGCACTCTAAAAGTAAACGCTGTATTCAGGAACCTTCCCGAGTACCCAGGGTGGAATCCGGCGCCGTCTTATCAGTGTGCGCGTTTCCCCGGCGCGCACGACCTAAGGTCTTAGGTTTCTTCAGGAGGTCCCATGTCAAGGATTCCTCGAAACGTTATTTCGTCAGTTCCTCGAAGTCTTCGGAAAACAAAAATTCTGTGGTCGATTCTGGCTACCCTGCTGCTTGCCGCGGCAAGCAGCGCGCAGCAGGTGCAACCATCCCCTCAGGAACCGCAAGCTCCGCCTCACCCTGACGCCCAGCATGCCGAGCAGGAGCCGCCTCAGGGCCCTGCGCCACTAACCCTTACGGCAGGAACTCAGCTTGCTCTCGTTCTCACGCACCCCATCGATAGCAAGACCATGCATCGCGGTGACACTGTTTTCGCTGAGACGACGTCGCCGGTGTTTGTGGACAATCAAGTGGTGATTCCCGCCGGAGCCTTTGTCCAAGGCAAAGTGGAGAGACTGGCGCGGCAAGGCAACCGCGCAGAGGTGTTGATGCAGTCGGTCTCGATAGCCATTCTCGATGGTTCCGTGGTCAACATGAAGGGGCCATTGGAAATGATCAGCGGAGAAGGCACGGCCTGGAGAAATCCGAGTGACGGCGCCAAAGCCGGAGCAGTTCTTGCACCTTTTATCGGCTCAGGTCTTGGCACAGCGATTGGCATTGCAGCTCACACGACGCAAACCATGCCCTTCGGAAACTCAACGATCACAACCAGCACGCCGAAGGGGATGGCCATTGGAAGCATTACCGGCCTCGCTGCGGGGAGCATTGTGTCTTTCGTGCTGCTTGCGCGGAGCCATCATTTCTTTGTGGGGGAGGGTTCACCGCTCGAAATGACGCTGCCCCGTCCAGTAACTGTGACCGCAGAACAGCCAGCCGAG
>Ga0126381_100002007_pt1 | contig 21919 bp, 17 predicted proteins | sample PanSoiMetPlot_28_FD_96465 | JGI IMG/M metagenome (GOLD analysis project Ga0126381, IMG submission 96465) | Tropical forest soil microbial communities from Panama - MetaG Plot_28 | ecosystem: Environmental > Terrestrial > Soil > Tropical forest > Bulk soil | place: Panama | collected 2016-02-17
ATTGGGTGACCAGAAATGCCTCGAAATTCGAGAAGATCGTTTATAGGGCATCCCAGCGCGATTTGATTTCCGCCGGTTCGAGCATGAAAGAGTTTTTCAACAGCCACTCGCCATTTCGTAAGTGATCGGGGCCGCCGGATAAGTTACGATAACGCTCGATTGCAACAGTTATCTGCCAGTCGCACGTTGCTCGAATGCAAGAAAAGCCGCCCAAACGTCGGGCGGCTCACAGCTGGACTCAAATCGGTCTCAGCAAGTCACTTTTGCAGTTCGATCTCTCCCGGACGCCAGCTCTTGTCGAACCACGGTTCAAGCGGACCATAAAGCCGCAAGATCATGCACCAGCCCTTTTTCGGAATGGTCTGAACCCAGTTGTTCTCTTCTCCGGTGGGAGCTTTCGGCCCGAAGTACACATCCACCGAGCCGTCGGCATTAACCTTCAGCCCTTTATCCTGACTGCTGACACTTGGGGCCGGTTGATCCGTCTGCAGCATGGAGCGTGTCTGGTTGTCGTAAACAATGACCGACCAGAAGTCCTTCACCGGTATATTCGGCGGCAGATGCAGCTTGTAGGTTTTTCCCCCGTCGAATGGGTTGCCGTTCGCGTCCGTGGCGGTCCAGGGATACTGCGAGCCTTGACCGACCATCTTGACTTCCATTGCCGGCGTAACTCCGGTGGCAAAGTAGTAGAAGAACGCATACCCGTCGAGATTCGTCACTCCCGGCGAAATCAGGAACTGATAGCCGCCGAAATACGGAAGTCGCCACTGACTGTTGGGATAGAAAAACGCGTTCTTGTCGCGCATGTGAAAGGCCAGGGTTCGGGCGGTTACCGCTCCGATGTTGGCGGCGTCGGCGAGAATCTTCTTCATGCGAGCGTCGGGAGTGAACGGCTTGCCCTTCTCGATGCCGATCGAGGCGAACAGACCCATCATGGTCGGATCGTTCGGTGCAGGCGGTTCGTCCTGAATGACATTATTCAAGAGCTCCCAAAATGCATAGTCACCGGGCGCGACAAAGTTGGACGGTTTGCCGGAGAGATTCACGAACTTGGTGGCGGGTGGATTCGCTGCATCCGCCAGCGCGTAGAGCTTCAGGTTCTTTTTGACTGATTCGACGCCCGGGGCGGGAGAGCCGTTGACCAGAAAGCTGCGAAAAGCAATCCAGTTTCCGTAGGTCGCAGGCCGCAGAACAATATAGCCGTCCGGAAGCTGTCCCTCATAGCCAGGTGGTAAGAGGAGATACTTGGCGCCCTTTCCCTTGTCGGCGCCCGTGATACCGACGTCAGCCACCCAGCGGTAATAGAAGTCGTCGATGGCTCCCAACACCATGGGCGGAATCTCCGCTACCACCGGTCCATGATGGGTGTCGATCCAGATGAAGCTGTACACCGTATTGTCGTTTGCCGTCAGCTCCACAGTCTTAGAATCGACGAGGGTTTCCCAGATGACGTCGGTCTGATTGACCGGCCCATACTGCAGCAACGAATCGCGCATTCCCGCTTGGTTCACTATCGGTATCGCCAGCAGGTAAGCCTGTAAAGCGCGCGAGCGGTCGAGATTGTCGTAGATCTTCTCGACCGTCGCAGGTTCGGGGTTGCCGTCAAACATGGTCAACTGGCCAATGGACGTATCGAGCTTGTCAGGAGTGGCAACGCCCGCTGCGACGGGGGTGTTCATTTTGTACTGCTGGGCAATTACCGGCGCGACAGCCACGACAACGACAAGCGCGAATACAGCCGCTGAGATTGACAACCGCACAGGAAGCCTCATCATTCCTCCCGTTATATTTGGAACGTGAAATGTATGGAACCGATTAGGCTAACTTAGGGGTGCGGATTAATTGGTGACAAACATCACATTCATTCGTTTCTTCACGAAACCATTTCGCGACAGCAGAGCCCTTCGGCGTCTCCCGAATGACTGTTGTTAAACCGCCTCCTTACCGTCTTGCCGGCGGCTGAAGCAGTTGCGTGGGAGTACTACTTCCCAAGATTGCGCTTGACAATCGTTGAGGCTGGCGTAACATCTTCATCCAACATCGCTCCCTACATGTGATTCAGGGCTGCGCGTCCGTCCGGAGGCGCAGCTCGGAAACCCTCGCTACTTGCCGGAGAGTGCAGCGTTGAGTTTGTTACTGCATCTTGTGCGCTTGGAGGTGTGGGTTTTTCTTTTGGCGCTTGCCGGAATTGTTGCGTTCCAGATACTCACGGGAGAAATCAACACCAAAGGTTTGCTTTGCGGCAATGGCAAGGCGATGAAGAAGTCGGGGCCGGTGAGTCCGGCGCGTGTGCAGTTGCTGGTTTCTACGCTGGGGATGGCGTTTTACTACCTTGGGCAAGTGATGACGGACCCGACGCACGGCTTGCCGGATGTGCCGGCGAGCTGGCCGGCGGTTTTGAGTGGAAGTCATGCGATCTATCTGGGCGGAAAAGCGTATGCGCGGTGGCTGGGGAAAGCGAAGTGAGCCGCGGTCGTATCGCGGGCTGGAGCCGGCTCAGGAGATATCGGGGCTCGCACGGCTGGCTCACTTCATGCCGCCGCTTCGCGGCTCTTCTGTTTACTGCACATATACCGCGGGCTTACGACCGCGGCTAACACAAATGTCGCCGCTCCGCGGCTGGTACGAGGCGAGGTTATGCTGACAACTCTCACGTTGCTCTGTGGATGGATACTATGTATCTTCGTCGGGCTGCTGGCAGCGGTCATTCTCTGGCTGATCCTTCACGGAGATATCGATCTGACGCGGCTGATCAGCGAGCCGAATGGCGACGCCAGCCTGTCGCGCCTTCAATTTCTGGTGTTCACCTTCGTGATCGCGCTGAGCCTGTTTCTAATCATCGCGGCAGGCTCGCCTCCGCACTTTCCTGATATCCCGGGAACGGTGCTGACACTGCTGGGAATCAGCGGCAGCTCGTACCTGGTGAGCAAAGGCATCCAGTTCAGCGATCCGGCAGGAGTGGTGGAGAAGGGCGCCAATGACGTGGTGATCGAGCCGTCGCAGGCCGTGGTGCGCTACGGACAGAGCCGGCAATTCGGCGCGACGGTGCCGCGCAAGCCGGGCTCGAGCGTGAAGTGGGCGGTGATTGCGGGCGGCGGGAGCATCGATGCGAGCGGATTGTATACGGCGCCGGCACAGACGGTTCCGCCCTCCGGCGTGCAGCACGCAACCATTCAAGTGACCAGCGATGCTTATCCCGATGCGCACGACCTGGCGGTCGTGACGCTGAGCTGAGGATCGCATGCCTCCACGAAGGACTCGTGCCAGCACCACGACACCGGCAACACGCCGCAGGCGCGTGGCAACGGCTGCCGCCGCGCTGCCCTTGGCGCTGGGTTTAATGAGCACGCAATTGCCCAGCGGTACGGGCGCGGCGGAGTCGGCTGCAACGGCGTCGCCGGGCACGCAGATCGTCGCGACCGCGCCCGCTGCGTGCGGCGGCCCCGGGCAGCCGGCTTGTTCGGGATTGACGCCGCTGCTGCAAAAGGGCCGTCCGGTGGACTGGTGGTTCGTCTTCAAGTTCAACTCCAAAGTGTTCCCGGGATGTTCGGGGAATGCGACGCGAGCATGTCTGTTTGGCGGCGAGGCGCAGAACTACAGTAACTACAGCCAGCAGTTTGTGTATGCCAGCAGCGAATCGCCGACCCTGCAACAGGGAAACGGATGCGCGGGCGATACGACGGACGATCCCATCGGCGCGACCTTCGACGAGATCTACAACAATAGCCAGAACCATTTTGTGGTGTGGAACGATCAGTTCTACGACGATCCGAATATCCAGGGTTGCAGCGAATCATGCGGCGCGCCCTGGGGACACTCGAAGGGAATTGTTGCGTGGGACGACGCAGGCAACGGGATGGTGATGCAGGTGAGCACGCCGTCATGGCCGGCGGCGGGCAGCGCCCAGTTCCCACGCAAGAGCGACGGCAACACCCTGGGCTGCGTGAAGGACAACGACATCCAGGTGAGCCAGCATTTCTTTGCGCTGAGGCTGAACAAGAATGATCTGGTGCAGGTGCTGATGGCGCTGAGCAATGCCAGCGTGGTGACCGATCCGAAGAATTCGCAGATTGTGAACAATGGCGGGCCGGCGGATGTGCAGAAGCTGGTCGCGAGCCTGGGCGTGAAGTCGACGAGCACGACGGTGACGACGGTGAAGCTGTCGAGCGGCGTGGAGCTGATCTCGAAGCCGTCGAACCTGCACGTGCCGCCGTGGCAGATGGTGTCGTCGGTGCTGGGCGGAATTCCGCTGCGCGCGGCGACGTGGTGGGCGACTCCGGAGATTCCGTCGACCACGAACTCGACGCCGCCGGCATGCTGGAGCACTTCGCTCTCGACCGCGCCGGGCGCGGTGGACATCGCGACAACGGGACATTGGTCGGGGCAGGAGTTTGGGCTGACCGGCGGACTGGGGACCAACTTCAATCATGCGAAGGTTGGCGTGTCGCAGTCGACGAACGATCACGTCGCGATTTTTGGCGATATGAATCAGCAGGGCGCGCTCTCGGGCAATTGCGCGAGCAGTCAGAATGGGCGCGGCGGGACATTTTATGTCGTCGATAATCCGCAGCTGTGGACCAGCGTGACGGCGCTGATCGCGGGCGACAGCGCGCCGTCGAAGTAGGCTGGCGGGGGTTGGCGAGCGGCGGAATCGGGTTGGTCAACAGCGGAAGCTCTTCCTGGCGAGCGGACCGGGTCGGCGGTCGGATAGGGCGGTCGCGATAAGTGGCTGGTGGTTGGTGGCTTACGGCGGCTGCGATTTTGGGCTCGCGAACCGGCGTGGTTTTCTGGCCTCTGAAAGTTGCATAAATACCACGTAGCGACTTTCCTCCAATCTTGTAAACTGTTCGATACGCTCCCACTTACGTCTCCCTGATTGATCTACGAGCGCACAATTCGCATGCCGGTCGAGTGCAGTGGAATCGGCCTTCATAGCGGCGCGCCGGCGCAGCTTCGTATTCTGCCCGCGCCCGCCGGCAGCGGCATCGTCTTCCGCCGCGTCGACCTCGATGGCTTCACCGTCGAGGCCATCTCCCGCAACGTTGCCCGCGTCAGCTACGCCACCAGTCTGATGAAGAAGGGCGTGCTCATCTCCACCACCGAGCATCTGCTCTCCGCTTTCATCGGCATGGGCGTCGACAACGCCATCGTCGAACTCGACAACCTCGAGCTCCCCATCCTCGACGGCAGCGCGCTGCCCTTCATCCAGATGATCACCGCCGCCGGCCTTCGCCAGCAGCGCCGCAAGCGCACGTATCTCCGCATCCTTCGCCCCTGCGAGCTCCACGAGGGCGACAAGTTCATCGGCGTCTATCCCGGCGAGCGCTACTCCGTCAGCTACGCCATCGACTTCCCGCATCCCCTGATCGGCAGCGAGACCTTCCAGGTCGAGCTCTCCAACGGCAGCTACGTCGAGCAGATCGCCGCCGCGCGCACCTTCGGCTTCCTCGAGCAGCAGCGCGCCATGCTGAATATGGGCCTGATTCGCGGCGCCTCGCGCGACAACTGCGTCGTCCTCACCCGCGACAGCATCGACAATCCACCGCTCCGCTTCCACGACGAATTCGTCCGCCACAAAGTCCTCGACCTCATCGGCGACCTCGCGCTCTTCGGCAAGCGCATCCTCGGCTACGTCAAGGCCGACCGCGCCGGACACGCGCTGCACACCGCCATCGTCTCGCGCATCCTTCGCGACCCGAGTTACGCGGAAGAGATCACGCTGACCGAAGAAGCCGTCGCCGATTGGCCGGAAGAACATCTCGCCGTCGCCGACTAGATAACGCTCGCCGTCCTCGACTCGATAAAATTCAGACGAGAAAATTCTCGAGCGTAGCTATCGAAGCCGCACAATCAAGTTGTCATCCCGAGCGTAGCCGAGGGATCTGCGGTTCGCCTTTTCTTCCCGCCCGCGTCATCCCCTCAAAGCAAAATCTCGCGTTGATCGAGACCCATCTCGCCACCTCGACCACCGTGTTCCCCGTGACACAGTGTGTCACTCATGACACGAACTCCTTGTCACAACACGTAATTCCCGATTCGGCATTCCTGCCGCTGCCCGCACCTTCTCACACCCCTCCCCCACGTAAAAACGACACCTCGCTGTGACGCCGCACCGCTTTTGCGCAATTTCACTCAGTACCCGTGTCAATTCCGCAACTCCTCGCAACGCACGAAGCCGGTGGGACTTAATCGCCAAAAAATATATCGTATTACGATACATTTCATGGGTTCGCCCCTACTGCGCCGGAGTCAAGCTCAACGAAACGGAATCTGACAAACGACGACTGGCAACCGATCCTCCCCCGGAGTCTCGCGCAGCCAGACGGAATCTGACAACTGGCAACCGGCAACTGACAACTCCCGAGCGTAGCGCTGGAATTCGGTTTGCGCGCCCAACCCGCCCGTCCCGCAGGGACGACTCAGCTTAGCCCAGGACAACGTCCTGGGTAACGGAAGAAAAATTCTGCCCAGTCCCGTAGGGACGCCACGTCCTCCGACGGAATCTTTGCCGTGTCATCCTTAGCGTAGCCGAGGGATCTGCGGTTTGATTTGCAAGGTCACAAGCGCTTCTGGCAGACCCTGGTATTACGACTTCAATGTGTGGATGAGGATGTCGTTGCGAGTGAAGTTAGTCGGAAGTCCGATTACCTTTGGCGCTCACGAAGAAAAGCCCCACCCGAGCAAAGGAAGCTCGGATGGGGCACCCACGGTGTTACTTTATGCGAGAATCTGATGTGCCAGGGTGGGCCACCCGCCTTTTCTTGACTACTATGAAGAGGAAGATAGCGACCCTTGTAGTGGCGCTTTGTTGCGTCGGGGTTCTTGCATTTATAGGTGCAAGGGGCTGGTACGGGATGGAAAGCCCTCAGCAAGGGCGTGAGGTCGCTCTGCAAGAAAATTTGCGCCTGCTCCGACTGGCTCTTCGCGAATACACCATTGCCAGACACAGACCGCCTCAGTCACTGGATTCCCTTGTGTCAGATGGATATCTTAAACGTTTGCCGATCGATCCAATGACCGAACACAACGATACGTGGGTTGCGCAGTGGTCAAGTGACCCCACCTCTCCGGGCATTGTGAACGTACGAAGTGGATCGCAGGCAGTCAGCGGCAGAGGAACCAAGTATTCAGATTGGTGATCTGGCCTGGTGCCCCAGGTTCGCGTCCTGCTTTTGGACGCTAACCTGGGATCACTGACAAGAGGGACGGAGATTTTGTAGATTCCTGTTATGCCGCGCGGGATTCGTCGCTTCACCAATCCAGGCAATCTCATTTCACCACCTTCAGTTGTTATTGTCGGCAGCTGGTCCAGCACCCGGTTCACCCTTCGCCGGGTGCCCCAGGTCTCGCCGGCGGGTGGCCCACCCTACCACATCAGAATTTGAACTAATAAAAGATCGGGGCGCCCATGCGAGCCTCCTGTTGCCCGGGTGGGGCTTTCATGGCGAGTGCCGTGGTCCGCAGCTATTTCTTCCCCTTCGTCCAGTCAATAATGTTCACCAGCTGCCAGGGGTTCTGGAACAGCTCGAACTGCAATTCCCCGTCCTTGTTGATCGTCAGCTGCGCCGCGGGATACAGTACACCCCCGCTCTTGTTCTTGTCTTGCTGATTGATCTCGATCTCGCCGGCCGTGAGATCGTAGGAGGCGGAGCGGGTATTCATGCGGTTCTCCGCGAATGCAATCCGGCGGTTGGTCACGAAGCGAATCTTGCGCCCCGTCGCCGTGTCAATCGTCCGCACATAAGCGATGGTCGAACCGACCGTGCCCGGAATCTGAATACGCCCCACCGGCTTCATCTTGAACAGCGCTTTGGCCAGCCCTTCGTGCCCGCCTTGCTGGAAGGCGCTCTTCAACATCTCTCTGTCTTCCGGCGTCGAGTATTGATTGATGATGACCTTGACATTGAAATCCTTCCCCATCTGCGTGCTGGTGCCGCGCGCCGTGGCATCGATCGTCTCCGTCGTGTTGGCCGCATAACTCGCCGCAGCCAGCATCATCGCCAGAATCATAGGTACCGTGCGTACCGCCTTTTTCAGGTTCAGCTTCATCTCGCCTTCCTCCTCGCACCGTATACACTACCGGGACGTTATCTTCCAACAGCTTTGTGATAAGCGGGAGTCCCCCAGATTTCGGCGTTAGGTGTGGAACCGACAACCGACAACTGCCTCTCGACGTACCCGCCCCGCCACTTCCCACACGCTCGCTCGACGCTAAGATGAAGTTGTGGAGAAGACTGTCTACCTCTCGCTTGGCTCCAACCTCGGCGATCGCGAGAGCAATCTCCGCGCCGCGATCCAACAGCTCGGCGATCTCGGCGAGGTGCTCGCCGTCTCTTCCTTCTACGAAACCGAGCCCGTAGAAATGACCGCGCAGCCCTGGTTCCTGAACTGCGCCGTCGCGCTGCGCACCGAGCTGATGCCGAAACTCTTCCTCGCGAAGATGCTCGCCATCGAGCAGCAGATGGGCCGCCGCCGCACGCAGCCCAAAGGCCCGCGCACCATCGATATCGACATCCTTCTCTTCGGCAACTCCATCATCAGCGCGCCGCAGCTTGAAATCCCACATCCCGCCATGCATCAACGTCGCTTCGTGCTCGAGCCGCTGGCCGAGATCGCGCCCGAAACCCGCCATCCTGTCTTCAAGCGCACGGTTCGCGAGATGCTCCAGGCCCTCCCGCATAATGGTGGACAGGTGAAGAAGCTGATGGCGAGTTAGCTTCGAGACGAATTCATCCCGCGTCATGCGGGATCGCTTCAGCTTGGCCGAGGACGACGTGGCCCGGTCGCGTGCTCGGTATCACCGCCCAACCGGCGCCGCAAAATTAGGACTCCTGTCCCGGCCGGGACGGCGCGCCTACCTGGCCTTCTCGTCGACTTCAAAAATCCCGAACGTGTTCCCCTCGGTATCGACGTAATACCCCTGCCAACATCTGCCCGGCACGGCAAACTTCGGCATAGCAACGATCGCACCCAGATCGAGAATCGTGCGCTCGGTCGAATCGTAGCTCTTCACTTCAAACGAGCACACGAACGCATTCGTCCCGCATTGCGCCGGAGGCCTTGCCGCAGGCCGCTTCAGCAGCCCTCCTCCTGACCCGCCCGCCTCAATTCGCCAATATTCGACAGGCAAGCCCTTGACTTCGGTAAATCCCCATCCGAAAACTGCGGAGTAAAAACGCACGGCGCGCGCCGTGTCGTCAGCCTGAATTTCGAAATAAATATTTGCCATAGCCTCTGCTCAGATGATGTCTTCGATTTACTGTCAACCAACTCACGGATGGCCCACCGACAACCGACAACCAGCAACTGACAACTTCCTCACCGCCCACGCATCTTCGCCGCTGCCTCCGGATTCGCCATCAGCCGCTGGTAAACGAGATCGGCGACGAACGCGTTGCCCGCTTCGGTGTAGTGTCCCGCGGCTCCCGGAAAATCCACCGCCCCGGGCGCGATGAACATCTTGTCCAGCTCCGCCGGCGGCAGCTTGCGAAAATCATCCATCAGGTCAAAATACACAACCCCATGCTGCCGCGCGTACTCGCCCAGAAACCCGCGCCACGAAGCGCCAACCCCACCACCCAGCTCCTCGCGCGTCGGCAGGTACGCCAGCACCAGCACACTGCTCTTCGCCCGGTTCGTCTGGCGAAGGTCATCGAGCATGGTGGACAGAACCCATGCCGTCTCCTCGTTTTGTTCCTTCGAGTCCGTCAGGTGCGCGGCCGCCTTGAATTTGAATACTCTTCTGAGCATCCGCGTGATGCTCAGGTTCGCAAGCGCATTCTCGGTGCGCACCAACCTTGGCGACCACACCTCCATCGTGCGCGGCACGGGCACGTTCGTTGCGACCACATGATCGTTATCGACAGCCAGCACCGGCTTGCCGTACCCATTGAACGTGGCGTGCTGCATGCGAAAGACGTCGGGCGAGATGATGGCGAAGATCTGGATATCGTGAGCGAGCGCGGCGCCATCGCGCTTGTACCAGAGATAGGCCTGGTCGGCGCCGTAGCCTCCCTGGCCCATGTTGACCGTCTCGAGATTCGCATCGTGCGAGGCCAGCTGATGCGGCCACGTGTGCTCGTTGTCCACGCCAAAGCCAAGCGTGAATGAATCGCCCGAGCAGATGATGCGCGTTTTTCCTGGCGGAACGCTTGGCGTGAAATCGCGCTCATTGCGGAAGCGCTGCGAGTTCGTCCGCATGAATCTTCCCGGCCCGTACATGTTCGGCAGGTAAAGGTCCGGCAGGTTGATCCAGCCCAGATCGCGATCGTATTCGGTGTAGAGGCTTTCGGCCACCGGCGGCGTAGCGAATGCGGCGTGAAACGCATAGTAGGTGCTCGCCGCGCCTTCAGCCAGCAGCAGCAGCACCAGGACGGCGGCGATATTAAAGAGCGCGAAGACGGTCGCCCGCCGCAGTTTGGAGCCAGCGGGCCTGCTCGGCGACGCTTCGGCTCCCCTCACTTCTGCCGGCGAAATCTCTTTGCTGGACGTGGATTGCGTATGGACCCCACCGAAATTCTCGTGGGCAACATAATAAGACACGCGACCGCGTTCCTTCACGCCGCCTCTCCGCAGCGCAGCATACTTAAGACACGCGACCGCGTTCCTTCACCCCGCCTCTCCGCCGCTCTGTGATTGGCGTGACCTCGTTTCCGGTTCGGTATCAAACGCGGAACTGCCTTTGCTCCCGTCCCGCTCTGCGGGACGGCTCAGCTCAGCCCAGGACGCAGTCCTGGGTAGGCTTGCAAATTCAGAACCCAGTCCCGGCAGGACGGAATGCCCCGCCCCGGCGGTTGCTAATTACTAATTACTCCTTCATGCTCGACTTTCGCCTTTTCTTCGTGCTATGCTGTTCCGGTTGCCGCCACTGCGGCAGGAGTCTTCCATGGCAATTCGTGATCTGCTCCTCCCTGAGTTCGACGCCGAGATGGCGAACACCCGCAAGCTGCTCGAGCGCCTTCCCGAGAAAATCACCGACTACAAACCGCACCCGAAATCGATGCCGATGAACCGCCTCGCCGGCCACGTCGCTGAGCTGCCCGGCTGGACGAAAGAAACTTTTACCAAGGAAGTGCTCGAGTTCGACATGGATAACTATGTCCCCTTCGACCCCAAGACAAAGCAGGAAGTGCTGGACATGTTTGACAAGAATTCGAAGGCCGGGCGCGAGGCCCTGGCCGCGGCGAAAGATGAAGATTTCCCCGTGATCTGGAGTCTGAAGAACACCAAGGGCGACACCATCTTCTCGATGCCGCGCGGCGCCTGCTATCGCGGCATGGTGATGAGTCACATGATCCATCACCGCGCGCAACTCGGCGTCTACCTGCGCCTCAACGAAATCGAGATCCCAGGAATGTACGGCCCATCAGCCGACGAGATGAAGTTCTGGAGCGAAGCCCAGCCGGCTAAGGCGTAAAGTCTGTTGTTCCCTTGGATCCTATTGGGCCATCGGCTCATTGCTCACTCAAGACATATTTCTTGGGTGGGCATTATTTTTTTGGAAAAGATCCGAAAGTATGACACTATGTTAGACTACTGTCATATATAGCAAGGACTGCCATGAATTCAGAAACCCGGATGCGAGTGAACGAGAATGGGCGAATTGTCATTCCTGCAGCATTCCGCAAGGCTCTCGGAATCGAAGTCGGAGACGAGGTCGTGCTGCGGGTTCAGGACAATGAGTTGCGCATTACAACCCAACAACAGCGCATTCAGCGCGCTCAGGAGCGCGCGCGGAAGTATTTAAAGCCAGGAACTTCTCTAGCAAGCGAGTTATTGGCGGAGCGCCGCGAGGCGGCCAAGAATGAATAGTGTGGTCTTGGATGCCTCCGCCGTCCTCGCTCTCATCGGACGAGAGCGGGGATGGGAGAGATTGACACCAAAGGTGCTGAACCAGGCCGTCTGCAGTACTGTTAACCTTGCTGAAGTGCAGGCCAAGCTGGTTAGCCGAGGATGGCCGCCTGATGACGCCTGGGAGGACGCAACAGCCCCAATCAAGGAGGCGATCTCATTCACTGAGGAGCAGGCAAAACTGGCGGGCACCTTGGTTGCATTGACACGGCACCTCGGCCTTTCATTAGGGGACCGCGCATGTCTAGCACTCGCGATATCCCACAAGGCAAGCGTTTACACGACTGAGAAAGCGTGGAATAAACTGACGCTGGGAGTCCGAATCCACGTGATCCGATAAAGCCTGGTTGGCCCCACCCAAGCCTCCTTTACCTGGGTGGGTCTTTTCTACTGCACCAGCGTTCCCGTCTCGCCGCCGTTCTCTTCCGTCTCCTCCGGCGGGATGATCGACGCGGCCGCTAGCCGGTCGCCCTCTTCCATATGCAGCAGCCGCACGCCCTGCGATGAGCGTCCACACTCGCGCACCGTCGTCGTGTCGATGCGGATGATCTTGCCGAACTGGCTGATCACCATCACCTCCGACTGCTCATTCACCAGCATGATCGAGACCACTTTGCCGTTGCGGCCAGTCGTCTTTACGTTGATCACGCCTTTGCCGCCGCGGCCGGTCAAGCGATACTCATCGACATCGGTGCGCTTCCCATACCCCTGCTCGGTCACAGAAAGTATGAGGTTGGACTCGGCCTCGCCGTCTTTGGCTTTCTTGCGCTCCTTCGGCGTGACCGCCATGCCGACAATGCAGTCGCCACGTTCGAGGTTCATGCCGCGGACGCCGTATGCCGCGCGCCCCATCGGCCGCACGTCGTCCTCGTCGAAGCGGATGGCCTTGCCGTCATGCGTGGCCAGGAAGATGATCTGCTGACCGTCCGTGCAACGCACCGACACCAGCTCGTCGTCGTTGTCGATCCCGATCGCATTGATGCCGCTGGAGCGCACATTGCTGAAGTCCTTGAGCGGCGTTTTCTTTACCGTGCCATTTCTGGTCGCGAAGAAGACGTAACGGTTCTCCTCTTCCAGATCGCGGATAGTCAGCATCGCGCGCATCGTCTCGCCCGGCTGCAGCGACACCAGGTTCGCGATGGCCTTGCCCTTGCCCGCGGCGCTCAGCTCGGGAATCTCATACACCTTCAGCCAGTAGACGCGGCCCTTGTTGGTGAAGACGAGTATGTAGTCGTGCGTGGAGGCGACGAACATATGCTCGACGAAATCCTCTTCGCGCGTGCTCATGCCCTTGCGCCCGGTGCCGCCGCGCCGCTGCTGGCGATAAGTCGAAATCGAGGTGCGCTTCATGTATCCCGAATGCGTCACCGTCACCGCCATCTGCTCGTCGGCGATCAGGTCTTCCAGATTCAGCTCGATCGCTTCGTCCTGGATCTCGGTGCGCCGCGCGTCGCCGTACTTCTTCTTAATCTCTTCCAGTTCCTTCACGATCACGCCGCGCAACTTCTTCTCGCTGCCGAGAATGCTTTCGTACTCGGCAATGCGCTCGCGAACTTCGCCCAACTCCTTCAGGATTTCGTCAATCGACAGCCGCGTCAGCCGATGCAGCTGCAACTCGAGGATCGCATCCGCCTGCACTGTATCGAAGGGCTTCGTCAGCTGCGACGGCGAGACTCCTTTCAGCGACGCCTTCTTGCCCGACTTGCCTTCCGAGACATTCACCGTCTTGCCGGTGAAGTACTCGACCAGGTTGGTGCGCGCTTCACCGCGGTTCTCGCTGCCGCGGATGATGCGGATCACGTCGTCGACGCGATCCAGCGCAACCTGGTAGCCCTCGAGCACGTGCTCGCGTTCCCGCGCCTTCATCAGCAGGTACGAAGTGCGACGCCGTACCACGTCGATGCGGTGATCGACGAAGTACTGGATGGCCTGCACCAGTCCCATCTCTTTCGGCTGGCCGTTCACCACGGCCAGGAAGATCATGCTGAAGCTCTCCTGCATGGAGGTATGCTTGAAGAGCTGATTGAGCACGATCTGCGGCTCTGTGCCCCGCTTGAGTTCGACTACGATGCGCATGCCCTCGCGATCGCTCTCGTCGCGCACGTCGCTGATGTCGTCAATGACCTTGTTATTGACCAACTCGGCGATGCGCTTGACCAAGTTCGCCTTGTTGACCTGGTAGGGAATTTCGGTGACCACGATCGCGTCCCTGTCCTTCGTCAGGTGCTCGATCGCAGCCTTAGCGCGCATGATGAAGCGCCCGCGTCCGGTGCGATAGGCTTCCACGATTCCGGCGCGCCCGTGAATGTAGCCGCCGGTAGGGAAGTCGGGCCCCTGCACGTGCTTCATGACGTCGGCCAGGGTAGCGCGAGGTTCGTTGACCAGCGTAATGGCCGCGTTGACGATCTCGGTCAGGTTGTGTGGCGGAATCTTCGTCGCCATACCCACCGCGATGCCGTCCGAACCGTGGATGATGAGGTTCGGAAGCCGCGTCGGCAGCACCATCGGCTCGACCGTCGTGTCGTCGAAGTTCGCGACGAAGTCGACGGTGTCCTTGTCGATGTCCGCCAGTAACTCCTCGGCAATCTCGGTCAGGCGTGACTCTGTGTATCGATACGCCGCGGGCGAGTCGCCATCGACCGAGCCGAAGTTGCCCTGCCCATCAATCAGCGGATAGCGCAGGTTCCACGGCTGCGCCAGCCGCACCAGCGCGTCATACACCGCGGTGTCGCCATGCGGGTGATACTTCTTCAGACACTCGCCGACCACACCGGCGCACTTCATGTGCTTGCGATTGTGCAGCACGCCCATGTCGTGCATCGCGTAGAGAATGCGGCGATGGACGGGCTTCAGTCCGTCGCGAATGTCGGGCAGCGCGCGCCCGATGATCACCGACATCGAATAGTCGAGATACGAGCGCCGCATCTCCTCTTCAATGTTGACGGGCTGCACGTTGGCCGCCCCCGGGCCGATGTTGTCTAACGGTAGTTGTTCTTTGGGATCGTCAGGCATGCTTGGCTCTTAGCTCTCAGCTTTTAGCCCCTGGCTATTAGCTTGTTCCTTCCTAAAACTTCGCGTGCCGCACCCCTTTGATGTTTTCAAGTGAGCGCGTCTAACCGACGTCAAACCCCGATTTGCGGGCACAGATCGGGCGTCGCCGCGATGCGTTGCGGGCCCGCCGAATTCCTTGCAACTCATTGCAAAATCAGGAGATTGTGCGCCGATGAGCAACTATGATTATAGCACGAAACGGGGCGGGGCGCCGGTCTCCGGACGGGCAGACGGAACATCACTTTTTCTGCACCAACGCATACAGATGATTCCCCAACACATACGCGTTCGCCTTCCGATTCAGCCAAACATCCAGATATCGCAACGGCCACAGAATCCACGCGGCCAATGCATATCCGACCTTCCCACCTACCAGCTTTGCGTACTCGCACATCATGGCCAGCAGCGTCGCGGTGGGCCCCGTTCTTATGCCGGCATCAATGACCTCGCAGCCCTGGGACGCAAATAGCTCGCGCAATCCGGTGACGGTCCAGCGATGATAATCCGAGGGGTACCCATGAAACGGGTGACAGAACGGAACGATGACGTGCAGAAATCCGCCCGGCCGCAGCACTCGCACCATCTCGCTTACCGCCCTCTCCGGATCGGCCACATGCTCCAGAACGGCGTCGCACTCGATCGCCGCTATGGTTCCGCAACCGAACGGCAGCGCCTGCACGTCCGACACAACATCCACGCCGGGAAAACTCTGTACGTCTACATTGATGAAGCCAGGCAGTACCTCACCACCGGCGCCACCCATAAACAACTTCACACCCTCCGCAGCGGGCAGCAACCTTTCTCTCCGGTTATGAATGAACAGACGCGGCGCATGCAGCAGGCGATAGAGGCCAGACCGCCTGCGCACGTATCGGGCCACCATCTGCTCGGCATCAGAACCCATCGCGCTGCGATTCTAAATTAAGGCGGTGATATGAGGGGCTACTGCGCGTTCACTCCCCGCACCGCTTCCTGGCATTCCCTGGCCGCCGTCAGCAGCTTGTCGATGTCCGGATCGGAGCGGAATTTCTCCAGCAGTGGGTCGCTCAGCAGATTCGAATACGAGCAGTAGTTGTTCTGGATCGCGCTTTCCAGCAGGTGCACCGCCGCTTCCTTCTTGCCGCAGTACGCAAACAGCACGCCTTCGTAATACCAGGTCTCGGGATCGGGATCGCTCGGGTAATTTGTCTTCGACTGCTCGGCAATGCGGTCCAGTTCCGACGCCGGCTTCAGCCCAAGGCACGACTCCAGCAGGTCGCGATGATATCGCGGCGCAGTCGGCATGCGCTTCACTGCCTCGCGCGCGTCGGCAATCTTGCCCTCGCGCAGCAGCAACGATGGCGTCACATAGGCCGCCCACTCGGAGCCGGCATCCAGGCGAATGAAGTCTGCCGCGCGATCAAACTTTCCCAGCTCCATGAAGGGCCACGTGCACGAGCGGAAAATATAATTCGAAGGATCGAGCGCCAGCGCGTTATTGCACTCGTTCGTCGCCTCCTCCAGCATGCCCGCATAGCGAAACACGTAGCTCATCACGAAGTGCGCCTGGGCGCTGTCAGGACGGCGCTTCACCAGCGCCTGCGCGGCTTCGTAGGCCTTGCCCAATTCCCCGCGCTCAACCCGGTTCGTAATCAACTGCCCGGCGGCAATCGTCAGGTTCGGATCCAGCTGCACCGCGCGGTCGCATGCCTGGTTGGAAAGCTGGAACATCGCCTCGCCACCCGTAGAGTACGTCGCGTCGTAGTACGCGCGCAGCCCCAGCTCCTGCCATGCCGGAGCGTAGTCCGGGTCCATCTGCACCACGCTTTGCAGCACGGCAATCGCATCCTTATTAGGTCCGGGATCGTGCGGCAGCGCCAGCGCGTGCAGGTACAGGTCGTAGGCCTGGGAGTTCTTCGGACGCGACCCGGTGGCCAGCGTCCCGCCCGTAACTCCCAGGTTCGGCAGCAGGCCTTGTTTCAACTGTGCCGCCATGTTGGATTGCAGAGCGATCAGGTCCTGCGACGGCGCGGTAAAGCTGCTCTGCCACAGCAGGCGGTCGTCGTGTACGTCAATGGCTTCCAGGGTGACCAGCAGGTTCTCGCCTTCTTTCACAAAGTGCCCAGTCAGCACGGTGGCGACATGCAGCTGCCGTCCGACCTTCTCCGGTTCCACATCGTGCCCCGAATACTTCTGGGTGAGCGATGACGGCCGCACGTCCAGCGCGCGGGTGTAGGTAAGAACATTCGCAATCTCGTCGGCCAGAGCGAAACGCAGGAAGTCCACGCTGATGTCGCCATTCATGTTTTGCAGCGGCAGCACGGCGATCGTGTTCCTCGCTCCTGCTTCTCCAGGCCGATGCTTGTACCACCACATCCCCGCCAGCGTCAGCACCATGATCAGCACCGCGCTCACCGCCACCAGCAGATAGGTCTGCCACCGGCTGGTCGTCTGGAAGGTGCTGGTCGCGATGCGATAGGGGAATGGAGAGCGGATCTTGCCGCTCTTCGTCAGCTCCGGATCGGTCTCTCGTTTGAGGGCCTGGAGGTCCGCTTTCATCGCCAGCGCGTCGGGATAGCGGTTGCCGCGGTTCTTCTCCATGGCGCGCCCGATGATGCCCTCCAGATCGGGCGGCATCCTGGGATTCAGCTTCAGGGGTGACGTCGGCTTCTTATTGAGCACGGCCTCCAACGTTGTCACCGAGTTGCTGCCCGCAAACGGTTTCTGCCCCGTTGCCATCTGGTACAGCACAACTCCGAGCGAGAACAGATCGGTGCGCGGATCGAGCTCCTCGCCGCGCGCCTGCTCCGGCGACATGTATACCGCCGTGCCGAAGATGTCGCCGGAGATCGAGAGATCTTCTACCGCTTTCGGGTCGCCATGCCACATGTCGGGCGACAGCTTCACCAGTCCGAAATCGAGAATCTTTACCTGGCCACTATGGGTGATGAAGATGTTCGCCGGCTTGATATCGCGATGGATGATGCCCTTCGCGTGACACGCCGCGAGCGCGTCGGCTACCTGGATGGCAATGTCGAGGATCTCTTCGACGTCCATCGGCTCGCCGCGCAGACGGTCCTTCAGGCTGACGCCCTCCAGCTTCTCCATGACGATGAAGGGCTGCCCGTTCATGTCCTCGATGTCGTAAATGGTGCAGATGCCGGGATGGTTCAGCTGCGAGGCGGCGCGGGCCTCGCGTTCGAAGCGCTCCAGCGCCTTGCGGTCGTTGACCAGATTTTCGGGAATGAATTTCAGCGCGACGTGCCGGCCCAGACGGGTGTCTTCGGCGTCATAAACCAGCCCCATGCCACCACCGCCGAGTTTCCCCACGATGTGATAGTGGGAGACTGTCTCGCCGACCACCATGCGCGAACCTCGGTTCCGCTTGGCCGTATGGTAGGCCGCGTGGGAAGCGGGGTCAACTGTGATGAAAAGGCAGTGGCTAGTGACTAGTGGTTAGTGGCTAGTGGACGGAACTCGCTTTCGTCGCTCTGGCTTTGCGTCCGGCACGACGTATGGGTTACTGACAAAGTGAGTCGGCTATCGTTCCCTGTCAGACACGACCTTGAGAGGCTGCTGAAAAGTTGTGTTGGCGGAGCTACGTGTCAGACACGACTTGGGAGGCTGCTAAAAAGTTGCGTTGGCGGAGCTTCATGTCAGGACACGACTTTAGAGTCCGCGTGAGAACTACCTTACGACTTCGGCAATGGATTTCGAGCGTCGAAAATCGAGCGCCGTAGGCGCGGCGAAGAGCTTAGCCCAGGACGGAGCGAAGCGGAGTCCTGGGTCGAGTAGCAAAAAATTGTTGGTCCGTAGGGACGGACAGCTCCCAAGCACACACTCTCATCGTGCCGATTTTGTTCTTCCAACCCCGAACGCTCTTTCGACGCGAGGGACTGCTTTTTTTTAGCCACTGCCTTTACTCGCCTCCCGCGCCGCCTTCATCACCGTCTTCTTCATACGGTTCTCGCCCGCCCAGTACAGGCTGATCTCATGTCCGTCAGGATCGTTGAGATACGCATGCCGCCAGCCCCAGGGCATCATCGTCGGCAGCTGCGTGAAATAGAATCCGCGCTTTTGCAGCCCGCGGCAGAAGTTGTCGAGATCGCGAATCTCGAAGTAGAGGCGAACACCCTCACTGGCGATCGAAGCCCCCGGGCCAGCCTGGTGCAGCGCGATCGTCCCGTCGCCGCCGGGCGCGCGCAGGCGAGCGTAGACAGACTTGCCCTCAAAGCGAAAATCTTCGATCAGTTTGAATCCCAGCCACTCGCGATAGAACTGCATTCCGCGCCCGACGTCCTTGGTGTAGATCATCGCGTGGTTGAAGGTAAGCTTGCCTTCGTCCTGGGTGGGAGCAGCCTGCTTCCCCGCAACCCGGGCTGGCGCGGCAGACCCGCGTGCCCTCTTTGCAGCACTGCGTTTCGAGGATGCCGGCGCCGCCCTCTTCTTTACGGCAGGCCTCTTCTTGCTGACTGCCTTCTTCTTCTTCGCTGCTTTCTTCTTCATGCGATCACCGCCGCCACGGGAATGATCCGGAGCTTTCCGGGTGGAGCACGCCTCCAGTCGCGCCTGTAAGCGGAATCCGTGCCTCCCATCTTCAAACCTGTTACCCGATAAATCGAACGGAAGTATGTTCGCCAGGCGCAGCCATTGTCAAGGGAAGGGAACGATCGCTTACGCCGGCAATCCCATCTTCTTCAGGAACTCCGCATACCGCGGATCATGGAAGAGGTTCTTCAGCAGCGGATCGCCCTTGATCGCCGCCAACCCTGCGTCTTTGTGAAGGCGCGCGATTTCCAGCCACTGGAAGGCGCGATCAGCCTCGCCGCGGAAGGCGTACACCTCCGCGATCTGATACGCCGCCTGCTCGCGATACTGGCTGACGAGCTGTTGCAAAGCTGCATCCGCATCGCTCTTTCGCGCCAGTGCGCTGTATGCAAGAGCTTCTCCCACCGTGCGCTGGCCGTTTTGCGGATTCTTCTCGAACTCGGCCAAAGCCTGCTGCGGCTGCGACCGCGCCAGATACACCAACCCCAGCAGGTAATGCGCCTCGGGGCCATCGGGCGTAATCGCCAGCGCCTTCTGGAAGGCGTCGATCGCCACCTCTTCATGTCCCGCATAGTAGGCGTGCATCCCCAGCGAAACGTGCGCCACCACGCTCAGCGGATCGATGTCGACCGCCCGCCGGTTCAGCGCCACCGCTTCATCAAACTTGCCGAGGCTGGCCTCCAGGCTCGAAGCTCCCAGCAGCACGACGGAATTCTGGGGCTCCAGCGCCAACGCTTTCTGGAAGGCCGCATCCGCGCCCGCCCAATCCCAGTCATAGCTGCGCTTGATGCGGCCAATCGCTGCCTGCGCCTCCGCCAATCCCGGATCCACGTGCAGCGCCTTCTCGGCGGCGGCACGAGCTTCGCGATAACCTTCCTCAAATCCCGCGCCCTCGGCGTTTTCAGCGCGCGCAATCAACACCCACGCCAGCGCCGACCACGCCCGCGCATAGTTGGGATCGAGCTTCACCGCCTGCCGGAAATAGTTGTAGGCCTGGTTGAGATCGTCGTGCGTGCGGCGCTCGTAGAAGTAGCGGCCTTGCAGATACGCGTTGTAGGCGTCGGAGCTGATCCCACGTTGTGGGAGGTCGCTGCCATGCCCTTTCAGCAGTCGAAGCCTGAGCTCGCCGCTGATGGCGCGCGCTATGTCATCCTGCACCGCGAAGACGTCGTTCAGATCGCGGTCATAGGTGCCTGACCACAGCTGGAAGCCATCCGCCGCCTTCACCAGCTCAGCCGAGATCCGCACCCGGTTGCCTTCCTTGCGAACGCTCCCCTCGAGGACCGTGGCAACGTCCAGCTTCCTGGCGATGTCCCGCAGGTCGGCGCTCTTGTCGCGGAACTGGAAGGAGGACGTCCGCGCCGCCACGCGCAATCCCGGGGTCTTTGCCAGATGGTTCAAAAGTTCTTCAGCGAGTCCGTCGGAGAAGTACTGCTGGTTCTTCTCCGGGCTCATGTCTGCAAACGGCAAGACCGCAATCGAAGACGCAACCGGCGCGGAAGGAGCAAACGCCGCTCGCTTCCACCACAGCAGCCCCATCGCCACGATGACCAGAAGCGCCAATGCCGGGGCAAGAAGTTTCCAGGAACGCCAGGGGGCAATCCGCGCCGGCGCGGGCGGAACCAGCTGCGGCATTTGGGCCGCGGATGGAGCGCTTGCCTCCACCAGCACCGGCTGCAGCTCTTCGACCGGTGCCGCCTCCAGGGTGCCCACAAATCGGTAACCATGTCGCGGAATCGTTTCAATGTACGTCGGGTCCTGCGCCTCATCGCTCAGCGCTTCCCGCAGACGTCGCACTGCGACATTCAGGCTGGATTCGAACTCGACAAACGTTTTCTCCAGCCACAGCCGCGATTTCAACTCTTCGCGCGTAACGATCTCGCCGGGCGCTTCCACCAGCGCCTGCAATACCAGAAACGATTTCGGCTGGAGCTTGATCTTGTAACCAAACTTGCGCAGATCGCCTGACTCGAGGTTGACCTCGTAAGGGCCGAAGCGAATTAAGGTAGCGCCGCCTTCCCGCCGCAGATTGTCGGATGAGAGCGGGCTGGCCGACGCAGCAGGGGCCATGACAGCCCAAAATGTTACCACAATCCGCCCGGCCCGGCGCTCTCATGTGTGACATAACGCATTTTTTAACAGTCAATTAGACCGTAAGGTGCAATTAATTTGACTTCTCTTGCGGCGAGGAGGAAATAGGTAACAGCGCGGAGCCTCGCTCAGCCCACGGCGACATGGTCTCCGAGAGATGATCTTGTGGCAATTTTGCAGGGAGGAGGGATCTTGCAAAACCTGCGAATTCGTCCGGAGGCCTTTGACGCTTTTCGCAAACACAAGACGCATGGCGTGCTGCCGATCGTACCTCTGGCCCCGGTCGAAGAACGGCCGCGGCGGAAACTGTTTGTCGTCGGCGGTCGCGCGTACTCGAGTTCGTCCCCAAAGGGAGCGCTTGGTCCACGGTTTGGGATTTGGCGCTCCCGGCTTTTTCCGA
>Ga0126381_100002008_pt1 | contig 21915 bp, 17 predicted proteins | sample PanSoiMetPlot_28_FD_96465 | JGI IMG/M metagenome (GOLD analysis project Ga0126381, IMG submission 96465) | Tropical forest soil microbial communities from Panama - MetaG Plot_28 | ecosystem: Environmental > Terrestrial > Soil > Tropical forest > Bulk soil | place: Panama | collected 2016-02-17
GTCCCTTTCAAGGCAAAGATTCGAGTTCGAATCCCGGCATCGCTACCATCTGGTTTCAGGGCTTGTTTTTATAAAGCCTTGAGAAGAACGATTTGTACTTACGAACCCTGAGTTCAAGAACGTCCTGACCGCTCTTCGAATTCGCGTCGCTGGCCTGCTTCGGCCATCGTGGTTTCGGTCAGCATCCTGGGAGGGCAATGCCCCGTATGAGTTCCCGCACCGTCAGTTCCCGCAACCTGGCAGCTCCATTAAGCAAGAACGACCATCTTCTCCGCTGGGTGCAAAAAATGGCCGAGCTTACCCGTCCGGAGAGAATTCACTGGGTGAACGGCTCGCAAGAGGAGTACGACCAGCTTTGCCAGGAGATGGTCGCCAGCGGCATATTCATCAAGCTGAATGAAAAGCTGTGGCCCGGCTGCTACTACGCACGCTCCGATGCCAGCGACGTCGCCCGGGTCGAGGACCGAACCTTCATCTGTTCCTACTCCAAAGAGACCGCCGGACCCACCAACAACTGGGAAAACCCCTATGACATGCGCCGCAAACTCAAGGGGTTGTTCAACGGCGCCATGCAGGGTCGCACCATGTACGTCCTCCCCTTTAGCATGGGCCCCATCGGTTCGCCCATGGCTAAAATCGGCGTGCAGCTTACCGATTCGCCCTACGTGGTTGTCAATATGCGCATCATGGCTCGCATAGGCCAGCGCGTTTTCGATGAAATCGATAAAGGCGCTCGCGTCGTGCCGTGCATGCATTCTGTCGGCGCGCCGCTCGCTCCGGGCCAGAAGGATGTGCCCTGGCCCTGCAACAAAGAGAAATACATCGTCCACTTTCCGGAATCCCGCGAAATCTGGTCGTACGGTTCGGGCTACGGTGGTAACGCGCTGCTTGGCAAGAAATGTTTCGCCTTGCGCATCGCTTCCAACATCGCGCGCGATGAAGGTTGGATGGCCGAGCACATGCTCATCCTGGGCGTCGAAGATCCCAAAGGCGAAAAGACCTATGTTGCCGCGGCCTTTCCCAGCGCCTGCGGTAAGACCAATTTCGCCATGCTCATTCCACCCAAGGGCTTCGAAGGGTGGAAGGTTTGGACCGTCGGCGACGACATCGCCTGGATTCGTCCGGACGAAAATGGCGCCCTGCGCGCCATCAATCCGGAGGCCGGCTTCTTCGGCGTCGCCCCCGGCACTTCCAAGAAAACCAATCCCAACGCCATGGCCACGCTGTCCCGCAACACCATCTTCACCAACACCGCGCTCACGCCCGATGGCGGTGTCTGGTGGGAAGGCATGACTGACCAGCCGCCCGCCGAATGTCTGGATTGGCTGGGCAATCGTTGGACTCCGGAAATCGCCAAGCAGACCGGCGCGAAAGCGGCTCATCCGAATGCGCGATTCACCGCGCCTGCTTCACAGTGCCCGACAATCGATCCGGCATGGGAAGATCCCAACGGCGTTCCGCTGCACGCGTTTATTTTTGGCGGACGCCGTGCCACCACCATGCCGCTCGTCTATCAGGCTTTTAATTGGAGTTCAGGCGTGTACATCGGTGCCACTATGGGCTCGGAAATGACCGCCGCCGCGGCCGGTGCCATCGGCAAGGTTCGCCGCGATCCCATGGCCATGCTACCGTTCTGCGGCTACCACATGGGCGACTACTTCCGTCATTGGATTATCATGCAACGCTCGCTGAGCGTCACGCCGCGCATCTTCCACGTGAACTGGTTCCGCAAGGACGGCGATGGAAAATTCATCTGGCCCGGCTACAGCGAAAACATGCGTGTCCTCAAATGGATCGTCGATCGCGCACGTGTTCGCGCGCAGGGCCGTGAAACTCCCATCGGCTGGACGCCCGATTACGAGGACATGGAATGGAAGGGTCTTGATTTTCCCGAGGAAAAATTCAACGCTCTGCAACACTTCGACAACAAAGCTTGGCGCCACGAAGTCATCGAACATGAAGAGCTGTTCATCGAACTCCACGACCATCTCCCTAAGGAAATGGTTTACGAACGGGAACTCCTCATCTGCCGGCTCTAATCGGTCACATCTCGGGTGGCCGCTGTAATCGGTGCGGTTAGATTTCGGAGACGGCGAGGTCTCTAGAAGAAGCAGCATTCACTCGCCGCATGGGCTGCATCTTCCAGTAGGTCAACGAACGCCAAGCCCACTCGACCGGACCAAACCGGAAATACCTAAGCCACAGCGGGCTCACGGTCAAATTCACCGCCCACACTCCCGCTACCACGTAAAACAGTTGGTAGAACTGCAGTTTCCCGAACATTCCCAAGCCGTACCCATTAAAAATTAATGTGCAGATCACACTGGTGCCCAGATAGTTGCTCAACGCCGTCTGTCCCACCGCCGCGAGCGGCCGCGTGATCCATTTCAATGCGCCCGCCTTCACTATCATCAAAACAATCGATGCGTGCGCAATCCCCACTGCCAGTCGTTGCCAGTCGTACGGCAGCAGCAGCCAGCGCAAAAGGACCAACGACGGAAAGCCGTGCCGCCAAGCCTCCCAGGTACTAAGCGCGCCCAGCGGCAATCCGATCCCATATCCAATCACCGCCGTCCAGGCATACGCCCGATAGGGAAGTTGCGCCGAAAGGAATCCCAATTGCAGCAATCCCATTCCGATTAGCATCATTCCCAAGGAATCACAGAACCCAAACTTGTAATACGACACGCTTTGGACATTCATGGTCTCCGTGGCATAGCGTCGAAAAACGCCGGCGTAGCCACCGCGCATCTCTGCGCTCTCCTTATCTAGCTCCGCCTGATCGGGATGCGCCGCGTTCAGAATTCTCTGATAGGTCTTGAGGTCATCCTTCTGCTGGTCACTCAATTTCTGCCCGGCGGCCTCCGCCGCTTGCGCTACCTGCGCGCGCTCGATCAGGCGTTTCCGATTTTCGTAGCGCGTCAGTCCGTAAATTTCGGTGATCACGAAAGCTGCCAATCCCGCAATCAACAGCGTGCGGCCTTTCAGCTTCCGGCAGGGATAGAGAAACAGCAGCCCGGTCACCGCATAGGTATAAAGAATGTCGCCGAACCACAGAAAATAGCCATGAATCACGCCAATCGCCACCAGCCACAAATTCCGCCGCAGGAAAATGTCCGCGGCATGCGTCCCCTCGCCGCGTTTTTCCAGCCGCGACGCCAAGAGAATCACACCCGCGCCGAACAGCATCGAAAAGATTCCCCGCATTTTGCCTTCAAACAGCACAAACCGCACGGCCCACAAAACGATGTTGAGCTTGCCGATATCGCCGATGGAAGTTGGATGGAAGTCGAATCCTTCATGCAGCGCATACGAGCTGATGTTCATCACCAGGATGCCCAGCAATGCAAACCCACGCAGCGTGTCTACCGCTGAAATCCGTTCGCGCTGTTGCACCGGCTCGCCCAGCGCGACGCTGCCAGACAGTTCGGTTGATGCGCCGTTCACAATGGCCTCCGCAGGCTACAGCCGGCGACTTTGCGAGAGGGCCTCGCGGAATTTGGGTCGAAGGTGTTCCGAATCTAGCACCGCACAAACGCACTTGGCAATGTTCGACGCGCCGCTGCGCCGAAAGTGAGTCAGGTTCTGCGGGTTAGGTCGCGACGGAGAAATGCCCAAAGATACGCTGCGGTGGGATCTTTTGTCAGGTCACTTCATTTCACTTCGCCCCGTACGCTACCGACTTTGTGATGCCCTTGCCTTCCGTCACCGTGACTGTCTGCCCGGCGTTTACGTTCTCCAGTTTATTCACTACGCCGCTAGGCCAGAGAATCTCTACCTTATCCGCCTTGCTCAATTGCCCCAAACCGAAGGTCAGCACCAGTTCGTTTGCAGCAAGATAGCTCGAGCCGCTCCGCAGCATCTGAGTCTGCGTCCCGTCGCTTGAAGTCGCCCGCACGACCGCGCCGATTCCATCGCGATTCGATTTTGTGCCGATCAATTTGAATCGCAAGCTGTGGTTGGGTCTGCCCGCGGCCACATTCCGAAAAAGATGTGGCGCCCCACCATTGGTCGAAAGCAGTACGTCCAACCGGCCGTCATTAAAGACGTCGGCGTATGCTGCGGATCTTCCCACACGCGGCGACGCGAATTCCGCTCCCGCCGTTTTGGTGACCTCCGCATATTTCCCTTTGCCCAAATTTCGGAAAAGATGCGGCGGCTCCGCATACTTCACGTTTACCTGCACTTTTTGAATGTCCGGATCGATGTGCCCGTTCACCACCAAAATGTCTGGCCAACCGTCGAGATCGTAGTCGAAAAAGAAGCATCCGAATCCCAGCGTCAACAGGGAAGCGCGGCCCACATCACCCCGCGGCGCTTCATCCACGAACAATCCTTTGCCTTCATTGTGATAGAGCGAAATCATCTGGTTGGAAAAATTAGTGATCATCAAACTGGTGTTGCCGCTGCGATCATAATCGGCGGTATCCACACCCATTCCCGCGCGCGCCACGCCGTCTTCGCTGAAGGCCACACCGGCAACCACGGCCTTCTCGGTGAACGTCCCATTCCCATTGTTGTGATACAGCTTGTTCGGCTGAGTGTCGTTGGAGAAGAGCAGGTCCGGCCAGCCGTCATTGTCGTAATCGAGAATCGCAACGCCCAGAGTTTTGGAAGTCGGCTCGCCCAATCCTGCTTTTTGCGTCGCGTCGGAAAATCTGACATTACCTGCGGCGTCCTGCCCATCGTTGTGCCACAGCCGTACCAAGGTTCCTTTGTACGATTCCGGCGTGCAGTACGATTTATTTTTGCCGTCCATCGTGCAGTACAGATCGTTTTCCGGCAACCACCGCACATAATTACCAACCACCAGGTCCAGCCGTCCGTCCTTGTCGTAGTCCACCCATGCCGCGCTGGTGCTGAATTCCTTCACACCCATCAGTCCAGACTTCTGCGTCACATCTGTGAAGGTCCCATTCCCGTTGTTGTGAAACAGCCGGCTCTGGCCGTAAGCCGTGACTAACAAATCGTCGTAGCCATCGTTATCGTAATCACCGACCGCGACTCCGATACCGTACATTTCAACATCGAGACCCGCTTTGTGCGTCACATCCGTAAACGTGCCGTCGTGATTGTTGTGATACAGCTTCGGCGTGGTGTGTTTTGTCGCATGTCCCGGCCAGTCGGTCCCGTTCACTAGAAAAATGTCTGGCCAGCCGTCGTTGTCGTAGTCGATGAAGGCAACGCCCGGCCCAACAGTTTCCGGCAGAAATTTCTTGCCGAACGCGCCGTTGTTGTGGACGAAGTGGATACCCGCTTTCCCGGTGATGTCCTCGAAGGTCACGCCGGCTTCCGCGCTCTGCGCGTTGGCGAGTGGAGAAATGATGGAGAGAGAGAGGAGCGAAGCAGCAAATGAACGTGCGAGGTCGAGTGCAGAAAATATCTTCAAGGTTTCTCCGCAGGATGATCGCGGCCGACGCCCAACGCGTCGGCGACGCGATTGATGTAGTTGAACCACGATGCAATCAAAGTGATCTGCAAAATCCCTTGATCGTCGAAATCAACCGCGCGCAATTTGTCCAGATCCGCCGGGCTGCACTGGGTCGCATCCTTCGTGAGCTTCACGACGTAATCGCACATCACCCGTTCCTGCTTGGTGATCGGAGCAGTGCGATAATCGCGGCGCAGTGCCTCGACCAGGCCGTTATCCAACGTCACTCTACGCAGAAACTCTGCGTGCGATTCAATTCAATAGTGGCACCGGTTGGTGACCGAGACCATGGTGGTGATCAGTTCGTGCTGCCGCCGCGAAAGCGGCAGGTCGGTTGCCATCATCGCGCCGAATGCACTAAACGAGTGGTATAGCGCATCGGGCATCAGTGAGTGCGACGCCACAATGCCCGCTTCATCGCCATGATCTACCGTCGGCACTGGTACGCTGTATTCCTTCGGGTACAGCTCGCGTTGTGCTTCGATCGCCAGTTTCACACGTTCGTCGTCTGACATCGACACCGTCTTGATCCAAGTCATTTCGTTTTTGGCCCTCTGTTCTTAGTCTTTTCCGCCAGCGGACGACGATGAAACCTTGTCTCCTTGCCCGGCTGCAGCCTTTTCCGATGCAGCCGAAATCTTCGCGGAATTCAACGCGACGGAAACATGCTCGTGGATCGATTGCCGCTCGTTGTTGTCTTCGGGATGGTTCTGCCGGTAGGGACCAGTGATCGCTTGCGAAGACTCGTCCGCTTTGAAGCGCAGGTAGCGAATCTTATGCGCTTCCGCTTTTGCTTCGTCGCCCAGGCCGTTGTAGCACAGCATCAAATTGTAGTGCGCCTGCAAATCCTCAGGATCGATGCTGAGAGTGATTTCAAATTCCTTTACGGCGTCGACATATTTTTTCTGCAGGAAATAGATGCGGCCAAGTTCGTTGCGTACCACGCGGTCGCGCGGATACTGCTTAAGGACACTTCGTAGTTTCTCAATTGCTTGGTCGAATTTGCCGTCCTCTTTTAGGTTGCGCGCGTAGAAATAGTTGGCCCGTGCCAGGTCCGGCTTTATGGCCAGCGCCTTATCCAGAACCTGGTACGCGCCAGCGGTATCACCTTCCTGCGTGCGCACGCGCCCCATATTCACCCAACCATCGAAATTGCTGGGGTCGGCTTCCGTGGCTTTAGTGAACGCGGTTTCTGCGCCCAATAGATCGTTTTGCAGGAGCAGTCCGATGCCGTAATCGTTCCATCGCATCCAGTCTTCCTTGGCGGCGATGGCATTCGGCGCCGGCGCCGGGGCTTTGTGAGGCAGTACGGAAATTGATTTTGTGTCTTCCGCGACAGTGATGATCGGAAGATTCGGAATCTTTTTCAGCGCACCGGCAACTCCGGAAGTATCGCCATGGAAGTCGAATTTGCGGTCATCGTAGTTAGGAGCGGCTAGGCCTTTCGGTTCTCGCGGATCTTCTTCTCCGGCGTAGGCGAACTGCGTGTTCCACCACATAAATTTCCGGTAGTTCAATTTTGCCTGGAGATTGATCTTGTCGCCGGCATTTTCCGGAATGTGAAGGCGGTAGTGCACGGTGTCGGCCGCGCCGGGCGGAATCAGGTGTACAAACACGGTGGCGCGGCTGGACCACGCATTGCGCTTGTTGATGACGTTTCCGTGGGCATCGATCTGTTGAGAGCGATAGAAGTGCGCGCCGGGTTCGACCGGGCCTTTGCCGTGGTCTTCGACTTTGCCGCTCCAGAAGAGAATTTGTCCTTTTTCATCACTCGCTTGCAATTCCAACCATACATCGAAGGCGTCCACGGTGCCGCCAGGGAAGAAGTGACCGACCTTACGCGTGCGAACGACAACATCCACAAGGTAATCGTCACCGCGGCGCACCGCAGCGGGTGCGCGACCGAGAGGGGCGGTGATCGGCCGGGTTTCCCCTTTCACACCTTTCGGTCCAGAGGCTTCCGCCTCCTCGCCGACCGCAAAGGTTGTGGAAAGTTCTTGTCCTCCAGCCGGGGGAGATGGGGACGCAGCTTTGGTTTCTTTTTCCGCAGGGGAAATTCCGAAAACATCCACGGTCACCTGCTTGTCCTTGAGAAACCTGATGCTCTCTGCCAGCTGTACCGGATCATTGTTCGCGGTCGGAACCGCGGTGTTGGCGCCGGGAAAGCGGTGTGAATGAACAAAGCCGTTGATGTTGCCTTCATCCTTTGACTGCTGCAGCGGCATGTGGCAGTCCGCGCACATCATCGAATTCGCCGGGTAGTAGAAGGAGCGCGCGCCCTGTCCGGAAACGCCACTGGCCTGCCAATTGTCGTACTCGTTGAAGCCGCGCACCCAGCGATAGTTGTTCACCGGCACATCGAGGTGCACTTTGTGGCAGCCCGAGCAGAACTCGGCGGTCTGCTCGCGCATAAATGGTTTGAGGAAGGTGCGCCGGTGCGGCTCCGGATTCACCTTCACCATGAAGTCGTGCAGCGCGCGCATCACAGGGTTTTCGCTGGCGGCCAGTTCATGCAGCTTCGGGTACTCCAGCAAAAAGTCGCCTTGGCCCATGGTGCTCTTCACTTCCACGATGCTATGGCACATCATGCAAGCCAGTCCGGCCTGAGCGGCGGGAGTATTCTCAATCTGGCGAACAGGAGTATCGAACATTCCGCTGAAAAGCAGCGCCGGATCATGACATCCGGCACACCATTTTGACGAGCGCACACCGTTGAGGTCCTGCATGTACTCCACGCTCTTGCGGTACCACTGATTGTTGAAGGAAGAGAAGTGATGGGCCGAACTGCTCCACTGCTTGTAAATGTCCGCGTGGCAGCGTTCGCACGCTTGCGATTGCATGAAATATTTTGCCGGGATGCTCTTGCCGTCTCTGGTTTGTGCGGAACTTGGGAAGAATTTGCCGCTGGGGCCGTCGCCTTCGCCGTCCATGGTTTCCGCGGGCATAGCGGGATTGACGACGCGATAGCTGTTCTTCCAGGCGATGTTACGTAACCACCAGGAACCGGCGGCGATTCCGGTCAGCACTAGAGCCAGCGCCACGATGTTAGCCGTTGCGCCGGCGAATCCTCGGCCCAGCCATCCGCGGCGAGCGAGCCAGGAAACTCCGACGAGCAATACGCCCGCAGAGCATAGTGCAATGTGCAGGTACAGCCAGATCCGAAAACGATTCGGCGTACCGATTTTGATCAACAGGAGGCCGAGTACGGTTCCCACAGCAAGCAGAACCCAGCCGACGCGGATCCCCAGGGGACAATCGCGGAAGACCTGACGCAAAATCGGTATCAGCAGGATGGCGACGAGGATTCCGGCGCCGACGTGAAGCAGCACTCCTCCAGCGTAGATGACGCCGTGAATACCCGTGGCGGTGGGAAATGCGTACAGGTAAATCGCGGAAAGTGTGAGAACCAGCAGAAGTCCGAACCGCCAACGGCTCATAGCCCGTGTACCCCGGAAAGTAAATTCAGCCACTCGCCCCAGCGCGCAAAAAAGACGAACGCGGCCGGACTAGTTTTGGGGTATCCGACCGCGTCAGTAAGGGGTGCTCCCGAGGTGTCGTCAAAATCGTTAGATCGGGCGCTTGCTGCTCTTCGGTTGCTGTTATTTATAAGAAAAGCCACCAAGTCGCACAATAATGCAAACATACTAGAATTTTGAGACTTCTGTAAGTCCTTTATTTTCATGCAGTTCGTAGGATTTCCCGGAAGAGACATTTTTGAATTCCTGAGTCGTCGCGCCGGGCCATTCTACCGTGACGCGGTCAATGCGGTCCGCTTTGCCGACTCCAAACGTTAACGCCAGTTCTGATTGCGACAAGTAGCTGGAGCCGCTTCGCACATTGCGCATCTGGCTGACACCGTCCACGTAGATGCGAACCGCGGCGCCGATACCGTCACGATTGGATTTCGCCCCAGTAAGATGCAGTCGAAGCGCACGATTGCCGGAGCGCAAATCATTGCGGAAAAGATACGCCGGGCCATTGTTAGTAGTGAGCAGCAGATCGATGTCGCCATCGCCGTCGAAATCAGCGAAGGCGAGTCCACGACCAACGCGCGGGACGGCGAAATCGCCGCCGTTGGTACCTGCCAGGTCCTGGAATTTGCCCTTGCCCAGATTCAAGAAAAGATGCGGAGGCTGTGCGTAGCCCACGTTGCCGCGAATGTTGCGCACCGTATCGTCAATATGCCCGTTGGCGACGATGAGATCAAGGCGGCCATCCAGATCGAGGTCGGCGAAGCCACAGCCGAATCCGAGAGTGGTTTTGGAAGGGCCGCCGACCCCGGCTGCGAGCGACACATCATCGAACTGTCCCGCGGAAGGCGAACGATACAGGCCAACCATTTCGTTATCAAAATTGGTGATGGCGATGCCGGGCCGCCCGGAATTTTCAAAGTCGCCGACATCCACGCCCATTCCGGCGCGCGCTTTGCCATCCGCGCTGAAGGCCAGCCCCGCTTCCACGGCAGCGTCCTTGAATTTGCCATTGCGCAGGTTGCGATAGAGTTTGTTGGGCTGCGTGTCATTGGCGACGAAAACATCCGGCCAGCCGTCCTGATCGAAATCCAGCATGGCCACGCCGAGAGATTTCGAGCTGGTGTCGAAGATTCCGCTGGAGGCGGTGACGTCTTCAAAGGTTCCGTTGCCGCGATTGTGGAACAGCCAGCAGGTTTCGCCGCGGTACGCTTCCGGCGTGCAATAGGATTTGTTTTTTCCGTCCAGGCTGCAAAAGACGTCGTGTTCCGGGGACCAGTTGACATAATTGCAGACGAAAAGATCGAGATGGCCGTCGCGGTCATAATCAAACCACATCGCCGATGTGCTGAAGGCTTGACGGCCGGCGAGGCCGCTGATTTTTGTGACGTCCTGAAACGCGCCCTTGCCGGTGTTGAGAAAAAGCCGGTTCTGGCCCACGCAGGTTATTAAAATATCCGGAAAGCCGTCGTTGTTGTAATCGCCGACGGCGACGCCCATTCCATACAGCTCGATATCCAGGCCGGCTGCTCGCGTGACATCGGTGAATGTGCCATTGCGATTGTTCTTGTAGAGCTTCAGAGTCGAACGGCTGCGTTTATGACCCGGCCAGTCCATGGAATTAACCAGCAGGATGTCCGCGAACCCGTCACCGTCGTAGTCGAGGAAGGCGCAACCCGAACCCAGCGTTTCCGGGAGAAGCTTTCCTCCGTAGGCCCCGCTGTTGTGGGCAAAGCTGATTCCGGCCTGACTGGTAACATCACGCAGAGCAAATAGCGGACCTTGGGCCTGCAGAAAAGGAGCGCCCGGACCTGCTGCTGGCAACGCCTGCCATGGGAGCAAGGACCCTAGCGTAGCCGCCGCAGCGGACTCCAGGAACGTGCGCCGCTTCACGGCAGATTCACCAGCCCGTTTCGAATCGCATAAACCACCAGTTCCGCGGTCTTGTGGATTCCGAGGCGATCCATGATGTTGGCACGGTGCACGGAAACGGTGTTCACGCTCAGATCGAGGTCGGAAGCAATTTCCTTGTTCGATTTGCCGGCCACGATATGTTGGAGAATTTCCAGTTCGCGGGCGGTCAGCGCACTGTCGCGTTCGCCCTTCAGTGTCTCGATGCGCTGCAACTGCTTGTCGATCACGGAATTTCCCGCCGCCACATTCTTGATGGCGCTGGCGAGATCCAGGTCCATGGCGTTTTTCAGAACGTAGCCGCGCGCCCCGGCTTCGAGAGCTTGGCGAACCAATGTATCTTCCGAGTGCATGCTGAGCATCAGGATCGCCGTGCCGGGCCGCGATCGCAGAATCTTGCGCGTGGCCTCGAGACCGGTCATTTCAGGAAGCTGGCAATCCATCACGATGACCTGCGGACGCAATTTTTCCGCAAGCTCGACGGCTTCTGCGCCATGGCTGGCTTCGCCGACCACTTCCAGCGTTTCATCATCGTCCAACATGCGACGGAAGCCGCGGCGAACCAGCGCGTGATCATCGACCAGTAAAACGGTGATCTTATCCGGCATGTAGCTCCACTTTTTCCCGTGGCGCGGTCATGCGCACCAGCGTGCCGTGTCCGTTGGCTGGCAGGTATTCGATATTACCGGAGATCAGCTGTGCGCGTTCGCGCATGGCGACCAATCCGATGCCGCGGTCATTCTTGCCTTGCTGCGCGAGCCCCTTCCCGTGATCTTCCACTTCCAGCACCAGCTCGGCCGGTTTGTACATCAGCCGCACCCACGCTTCCTGCACACCCGCGTGCCGGCTGACGTTGCTCAACGCTTCCTGAGCGATCCGGTAAACCTGCACGCCAGCGTTTGAATCCACCGCGAATGGCGCGCCCGATTTTTCATAGTGCAGCGCCAATCCGAGTTGCCGTTCAACTGTAGGAATATACCAATCGAGCGTGCTTTCCAGGCCCGCTTCCTCCAGCAGCACCGGATGCAGCGCCTGCGACAGGCTGCGGATATTGTTCAGCGTCGACTGCGCCACCTCGCGCACTTCTTGCAAGTCCGCGTGCAGCGACGCGCCCTCGGCAACCTGCTTACCCACTCGTCCCAGCATCACGCCGATCGCTGTCAGCACCTGGCCAAATTCATCGTGCAACTCGCGCGAAATGTGCCGCAGTGTCGATTCCTGCGCGTGAATCAATTTTTGCGCAAGTTCGCTGCGCTGCGCGGAAAGTGATTCGATCCGCTCGAAAATCTCGCGGTTCGAATAAATCAGATACAGACTGGTGAGGGCGATCGCCACCAGCGTCGCTCCGAGCAGCACATAGAGTTGGCGCTGCACGCCATCGTAAATCTTCGCGATCTGATCGGCGGCCTGCTCCTCGCCTTCGTTGTTCTGCACCAGCAAACGCGAGACCGCCGTGCTCAGCGCTGCCTGGCGGGGCTGCAGTGTCCGCTGGATCTGGTCGCGCGCTTCTTTTTCATGGCCTGCCGCCGCGAGTTCGAACATTCGATCCACCGCGTCCCAGAATTGCGAAAGTGACTGGTTGAGGAATAGCCGCTGGTCCGCGGTGCGCGCCGCCGGAGAAAACTGTTCTTCCAGCTTCAGCGCCGCGTTCAAGTCTTCGCGTGTGCGCTCAAACTGCCCGGTCCACGCGGTAAGCGGATAGGGCTCGCGGGCGTCGAGAATGTCTCTCATCGCCAGGCCGAGCGAGTTGAGATCGTTTTGCACCCGAAGAAGTTGCAATGAATCGCGGCGGTTACGATCGACCATGTTGCTTTGCAGTGCGCGCAAGCCTGCAAGTTGCGATCGGGTGTAGAAGGAATAGATAAGGACGGCTGCCAAGGTCAGTACCAGGCCGAACAGAAGCCCGGTGGTGGGCGAAGTTTGCGTGGAGGCAGCGTTGCGCACCGGCAGAGAATAACCTGCAGCAGGGCGTGCCGCAAATTATCGGGCGATCGAAAGCAGCTTGCCGAGCCAGGACAGAAATGTAGGCCAAGAATGATGGGCGGAGTGCAGGTTTTCGTGACCGGCAAACGCAAGAACAGGAGAAGCTGAGCTTGCCTAGAATAACGATTTTCTGTACCATTCGCGGGAGTGAACTTCGCACAGGGCAGCTCCCGGGCTGCCCTGTACGTTGTCAGGAGGCTCTATGCAAGTTCGTCGAGGAATGTTTGCCGCAAGTTGTGCTTTGCTGCTTTGCGGCGCTGTTTCTTCGGCGTTCGCCGATGATATTCCAAAGGCCGCCTGGCGTAGGCCGATTGGCCAGCCTTTGGCCAATGCCGGCACAGCTAAGCCCGCGCTCGGAGCAGGACACATTGACGACGGCTATTGGCAAGGCGCGCCGGTCGGCGGATTTGGAGCCGGCACATTTTCGCGAAGCTACCGCGGCGATTTTTCGCGCTGGCATCTGCAGCCGGGTGTTCACAAATTCCAGACGGTCTATGCCAATCAGTTCGCGATGTTCCAGAAAGCGGACGGTGACTCGAGCGGAGTAGCAAAAGTCTTGTTCACCGGCCATCCGAATGGGTCTTCGTTGAAAAGTTGGGATTGGGATTATCCGGTGGGCGCCGGAGACTACGCGGCGCTGTATCCGAAAGCGTGGTTCGACTACCAGTGGGACAAGTTTCAGGCGCATGTGACCGTCGAACAATTTTCTCCGATCCTTCCCGCCAATTACCATGAGACCAGCTATCCGGTCGCCGTGTATCGTTGGCACGCGGAGAATCCCACGAACAAGAAAATAACCGTCAGCGTGCTGCTCTCGTGGGAGAACATGCTGGGATGGACGCGCGGATTCGCGCGGGATTTCCGCGCTGGTTTGAATGAAGGAAATTATAATCGCTTCAACTCCGAGCACTTGGGCGGAGGAACGATGAAGGGCGTGGTGTTCGAACGCAACCGCGGCGGAAAGGAACCTTCTAGCTGGGATGGACAGATGACCATCGCCGCACTGGAATCGGCGGGCGTGGAGATTTCCTACGTTACAACATTTTCGCCGGAGGGGCCCGCGAGTGAAGTGTGGAGCACCTTCGCCAAAGACGGAACTCTTGCTAATACCAGTACACCATGGTTGAGCAGCGGCGAGCCGTTGGCCGGCGCGATCGCGGTGAAATTCATGCTGGAGCCGGGCGAGAAAAAAGTCATCCCGATGGCCATTTCGTGGGATTTGCCGGTGACCGAATTCGGTTCGGGGCGGCAGTGGCACCGGCGCTACACGGATTTCTACGGGAGCAGCGGAAAGAACGCATGGAACATTGCTCGCGACGGATTGCTGAACGCGAAGAGATGGAGCGAAGCGATCGACGCTTGGCAAGCGCCATATGTAAACGATGAATCGAAGCCGCTGTGGTACCGCGGCATGCTGTTCAACGAATTGTACGTGCTGGCGGATGGCGGGTCGTTGTGGGGACGGCCGCTTGGCGCCGATCTGAAAACACCTTCTACATATTCGTTCATGGAGTGCTTTGACTACCCGTATTTTGAAACGCTAGATGTGCGGTTTTACGGTTCCCTGCCGTTGGTGAAATTCTGGCCGGACATTGACAAGCAAGTGATGCGCGACTTTGCAGACACCGTGCCGAAGGACTTGAACGATCGCATGGTGTGGGTCTGGAAATCCGTTCACTCCGGCCAACAGGCTTTCCGCGAGCGCAAGACGAAGGGCGCGGTGCCGCACGATATGGGCGTGCCTGCAGAAGATCCATTTTTCCAGGTGAATCAGTTCAGCTGGCAGGACACCAACGGCTGGAAAGACTTGAATTCAAAATTTGTGCTGATGATTTATCGCGACTACGTTGTGACCGGGAGCAAGGACAAGGATTTCCTGCGCTATACGTGGCCGGCGATTCAAGAGGCGCTGGAATACTTGAGAAAATTCGATCGCGATGGCGATGGCATTCCGGACAATGACGGTTATCCCGATCAGACCTACGACGAGTGGGTAGTGCGCGGCGATAGCGCTTACTCGGGAAGCTTGTGGCTGGCCTCATTGCGCGCAGCGGAAGAGATCGCGAAAGAATTGGGCGATAGTAAAGCGGCGGCGCGTTACCAGGAACTTTTCGCGAAGGGACAAAAAAGTTATATCGCCAAGCTGTGGAACGGGTCTTATTTCCGCTACGACACGGAAAGCGAGTACCAGGACAACATTCAAGCCGATCAGCTTGCCGGGCAGTGGTATGCGGATATGACCGGGCTGGGCGACATTGTGCCGCGAGAAATGCGAGCCAAGGCGTTGAAAAACATTTTTGACAACAACGTAATGAAATTCGCTAACGGGGAGATGGGAGCGGTGAACGGCGTTGCTGCCGACGGTACACTCATCAAGAGCAACGAACAAGTGCAAGAGGTGTGGACCGGCACAACACTGGGACTGGCGGGATTCATGCTTGGCGAAGGAATGAAAAAAGAGGCGTTTCAAACCGCGTGGGGAATCTATCACGTGAGCTATGAAACCAAGGGCTATTGGTTCCGCACCCCCGAAGCGTGGGACATCACCGGAAATTATCGCGCGTCGATGTACATGCGGCCGGCGTCCATCTGGTCGATGGAGATGACCGAGCGGCCGAAGAGCACCGCACAGAATGGTGCGAACGCTTCAGCTGCGACTACCGGGCCGCAGTAAGGCAACCACCATCAACATCACGGCACAGCCTGCCAGCGGAATGAGCAAGCCAGTTCGGAGACTCTGGGCCGCCCGGGAGACTTCTCCCACCATCCATGGCATCGAAGCGCTGCCGAGCGCAGCCAGTCCAAACATAGCCCCGCCGATTTTGCGTGCACGCGAACTGAACCATTTCGTAAGCCACGCGACGTAGATCGGGTAGAGGCTGGACAATCCGAGACCAGAGAAAAACGCACCAGCGAAAAGTGCAACAGGCGAATGGGCGGTTATGAACAAAACTTCGCCAGCGGCGGCAAGAAGGATTCCGCCGACGGCGACGGCGGTTTCTTTTAGCCGCAACAGAATTGCGGCCGCGGCGCCGCGGCCTCCTAGCAAGCCGGCGAAGAAGAACATCGGGGTCAGGGTCCAATTGTTGCCGAGCCAGACGGCTGCGCGCTGAGCGTGAGTCGCCGCCCACGAGGACGTGCCGACCTCAGTGCCCACATAGACGTAGAAGAGAGTCCCCAGACCGATCGTGACAGCCGTGCCGGCCAAGCGCTGCGGCGGCGCTGACGGGGTTTGCTGTTCCTCATGGGGCTTTCCAAAGCGCATCTGGAAAAGAACCAGGGCAAGCGCGAAAGAAACCGACGCTGCCACATAAAGAAACCGCGTTACGGTTGCAGTTTGAATCGTCCATTTTGCCAGAGGAGCGGACGCGATCGCCCCGACGCCCCAGGCCAAGTTCGCAACATTTAAGGCAGAACTGCGGCGTTCCCCGTAGGTTTCACTCACCCAAAGGTTGGTGCCAGGAGTTGCAAAGCCATAGCCGAGCCCGTAAATTCCGCATGCCAAAAGAGCCAGGCCATAACTTGGTGCATTGAGGAGGGCAAATCCGATGCCCAGCAAAGCCAAACCGATCGTGATTGGCGCTTTGAACCCTTTTGCAGAAGCCAGAGCGCTGGAAATAAGAACACCGACAAACGAGGTGGCGAATTGTACCAGGAGAAAGCGGCCCGCACGGCCGTAGTCCAAGTTCCATTTGGCCATGAAAACGGGAATCAACGGTCCGATGAAAGAAATGACGATTCCATTTATGACGAAACCGGTGCACAGCAGATAAAAGATGGTGCTTTGCGCGGTCGCAGGCGCTGCCACGACAATTTGCGTTTTCGAGGACATCATGGCATTTTGCCGGAGCCGGCGATTGCGCGCAAATGAAGCGGCAAAGGAATTAAAGGTTACGTTACAGGAAACCAGGAAGAGAGATTCCTCGAGCAAGAACCGCTCGATGGAAAGCCGTACCTCGCTGCGCCTGCTTGCGGCACGCATTTGGTTGGAGTGCCATGCCGACGCAGGCGTGAAATCGTTCGGAAGGACTCGGCATGATTGACGTGGGTTTGGTAGGGTTCGGCTTGGGTGGACGAGCGTTTCACGCGCCGATCATTCATCAGGTGCGAGGACTGCGGCTGGCGGCGGTCTTGCAGCGCAGCGGAGATTCGGCGCAACAGATTTATCCCCATACGCGAGTGGTGCGCGATCTCGACGAACTGCTGGCGATCGATGCGATCTCACTGGTTGCCATTTCGACTCCCAATGAAACGCATTTTCCATTTACAAAGAAATGTCTGGAAGCGGGGCGGCACGTCGTGGTGGACAAGCCGTTCACGACCACGCTCGAGGAAGCACGTGAACTCGTGGCGCTGGCACACAAGCGCGACAGAGTTCTGACCGTTTATCAGGACCGACGATTTGACGGCGATTTTCGCACGCTGCAAAAAATGATCGCGGAGGGAACACTGGGAAGGATCGTGAAATTCCAGACAGCGTTCGACCGCTGCCGTCCGGTGGTCAACACGAAAACGTGGAAAGAAAGTCCAGCGCTGGGCAGTGGCGTGTTTTTCGACCTGGGGCCGCACCTGATCGATCAGGCGCTGGTGCTGCTGGGAGAGCCGGAGCAGGTCCTGGCGGACATTCGCAACGAGCGCGAAGGCAGCGTGATCGCGGACGCATTCGATCTGACCTTTTATTACCAGGACGGCGCTCGCGCGAATTTGAACGTCAGCACGCTGGGGCCGGATCCGCGTCCGCATTACCGCGTGCAGGGAATCAACGGAGTCTACGTGAAGCAGGGACTCGATCCGCAGGAAGCGCTGCTACGCGCGGATCATCCGGCGACGGGCGAAGACTGGGGCGTGGAGCCGGAAAAGGATTGGGGCACGTTGACGCTGTGGCAGGGTGGTGAACTCAGGAAGGAAAAGGTACCGACGCTGCGCGGCGATTACCGCGATTTCTACGCGCAAGTGCGCGACGCCATTCTCGGAAAAGCGCAGCCGCCGGTAACCAGCGACGAAGCGCTGCGGGTGATGTATGCCCTGGAATTGTGCTTGGAGAGCAGCCGGAAGCGCGCGGCGCTGCCGTGGGTGGCCAGTGCGGCATGAACTTTTGCAGCCGCGGCGTGCGATGGTGCGGGATATGTTTATACTGTGTGGAGTTGAGGAGCGTGCAATTTGCATCGCGTGATTGAGCTAGCACCTTCGATTTTGTCTGCGAATTTCGCGAATTTGGCGGCTCACGCCAAGCAGGCGCTGGATGGCGGCGGAACACTGCTGCACGTGGACGTCATGGATGGCCACTTCGTGCCGAACATCACCATTGGCCCGCCGGTGGTGGCGTCGTTGCGAAAAGCGCTGCCGGATACGATTTTCGATTGCCACCTGATGATTGAAAATCCGGACGAACTTATTCCCGCCTTCGCCGAAGCCGGCGCCACTTGGATTTCCGTTCATCAGGAAGCGTGTGTGCATCTGGACCGCGTGCTGCATCACATTGAAGATCATGGATGCAAAGCGGGCGTGGTGTTGAATCCGGCCACGCCGGTGGAGACGCTCAGCGAAGTCTTGGACCTGGTGCACCATGTGCTGGTGATGAGTGTGAATCCGGGATTTGGCGGGCAAAAATTCATTCGCTACTCGTTGAAGAAAATGGCAGCGCTGGCGCAGGTGCGCGAAGAGCGCCGCCTGAATTTCCGGATCGAAGTGGACGGCGGCGTGGACATAAATACCGTTGGTGACATTGTGCGTGCCGGCGCGGAATTGCTGGTCGCGGGCAACGCAGTGTTTGGCCACGGAGACGCGAAGCAGAATGCTCGCGCGTTGCTGGATGCCGCGCGAGCGGCAACGCTGGCTCGGGCGTGAGTGGCGATTGTAGGGCAATCCCTCCAAATAGCGTGAATCCTGAAGTGAAGACCGCGAAATTGCAATGTACAAATATTAGCACACTGGTGACTAGCGACTGGGTACTCCCGGTGTTTTTACCCGACAGCGGCAAGCGCCCTTCGGCTCATTGCGAAGGAGTTAGCGAACGCGGACAGGCGCGAGGTGCAGTCCGCCAGGCGCGGTGCAGAGAGTGTCAGCCTGAAGAAACATGCGCACCCGGTGTCCAGACTGCAGACTAGGGAAGGGCCCCTGGCAGTCGTTAGGCAGCGAAGGTAATGATTTTGGATTTGCGGCGCGATTTGGGCTTGGCCGGGGCTTCGGCCAGGAGTTCCTGCTCGGCTTGTTTCCAGTCATCGAAGGGATTGCCGGCCGCCCCGTTGCGTTGCAGATAGAGGTGATAGGCGCGCAGGGCGATTTCGTCGTAGGTGGGCGTGGTTTTTGCGGCGCGTGACTTGCGCGGCTTGGTTGTTGATTCCGTTGGGGACTTCTTTGGCATTCGAGTTTTCTCCTTCTTTATTTTCTCTAAGTTGGATTTGCGAAACCAGAGGTTCGCCGATTAATTTTTTGAATTGTTTCCATTGAGGGTAGCGATAAACGGAAGTGTCGCGCCCTCCGGCGCTGCTGAACCGACTTTAGAGCAACCGGCAAGAGGCGCTGGGCCCAGCAGGCGGGCGCTACTGTTCTTGATAATTCCAGGTGAGGCCGCCGTCCACAAAGAAGGTGGTGCCGGTGGAGTAGTTGGATTCTTCGGAAGCCAGGAAGACGGCCATGTTGGCGACGTCATCGGGAGTGCCGAGGCGTTTGAGCGGAATATTTTGCAGCAGCGCGCTTAGTTTTGTCGCATCGTTCAACAGACTCTTGTTGATGGGCGTTTCGATGGCGCCTGGGGCGATGGAATTGATGGTGATGCCGAGCGGGGCGAGTTCGATGGAGAGGTTGCGTGTCAGCATTTTCACGCCGCCTTTGCTGGCGCAGTAGGAAGCAAAATGAGGGAAGGGAAGCTCTTCATGGACGGAGCTGATGTTGATGATTTTGCCGCCGCGCAGTTTGTCCGTAGAAGGATCCGCCATGCGATTTTTTACGAAGGCTTGGGTGATGAAGAAGAGTCCTTTCAGATTTACGTTTATCACGGCGTCGAAGTCGGCTTCCGTGGCGTCCCAGAAATCGGCGCGTCGTTCGAGACCAGCGTTGTTGACCAGAACATCGATCTTGCCGAACTGCGCGGCGGTGTCCGCGATGAACCGCTGGCCGTCAGAAACTTTGCCGACGTCATACTGGAAAGCGGCGCATTTGCGGCCAAGTTTTTCGATGTCAGCGACGACTTTGTCAGCGCCGGCTTTGTTGGAACGGTAGCAGAAGGAGATGTCGGCGCCTTCGCCAGCGAATTTTTGCGCGATGGCCAGTCCGATGCCCTGGCTGGCTCCGGTGATGGCGACAGTTTTACCAGCAAGACGGTTGGACATGATTCCTCCAGATGTTGGTTGTTTGTCTGATACACCGGAGAGGAAATGGTTGCATGGAGCAAAGAGACAGTCGACATTTCCCAGTCGAAAGCAAGAAAGCGCCTTGAAGGTAGCCGCCGCAGGGACCCTTAGGCCACCCTCTGAAGAGGGCGGCTAGCGGGTGTCTGATTTAGGCTATTTTGTGGGGATCAGGGTGACCTAGCTGGCGACACATTGCCAGGTTCGGCCTTCTCTGATCCAGGGTGTCGATGAAGCGTTCTCGGCGGACGACCGGCTTGCCCATTTCGATTTCCTTGACGCGGAATATGCTGGTGGTGACCGCGGTGTCGCCATACATGTGGGCGGAAATTTGTTCGTAAACGGCCCGGGAAGGCTGATACGAAGGCGCTTTGATGCCGGTTAGAAACTCGCTTTTGCGAGTAAGGCTGCCGTCCATATCCACAGCGACGAACGTGGGGGCGAGGACCTGGCCGAGAGCCTTGATGTCTTTTCCTCGATGGCGTGGTTCCACGTTTTCGAGGCCGAGGACGCGGCCGGCTTCGTCGTTAAAAGGAGACTGAGCGAAGGCCGACGGGGCCAGCGCCGCGGCCACTCAGCACACTGCGGCAAACTGGAAACAGCTCATCACGCGAATTTTGCATGCGGCAATCTTCATTTTGCGGTAATCAGCGTGGCGGAGCTGGCGACACATTGCCAGCCGCCGTCGCGCTTGATCCACGTGTCGATGAAGCGTTCACGGTGGACGTAAGGCTTCCCCTTTTCCACGCCTTTGACGCGAAAAATGCCGACGACCACGGCGGAGTTGCTGTAAACCTGAATGCTCATGTCTTCGTTGACGGCTTGGGAAGGTTGATATTCGGGAGCCTTGATGCCGGCCAGGAATTCACTTTTGGAGGAGACGCTGCCGTCGATTTCCACGGCGACGAAGGTAGGAGCGAGAAGTTGGTCGAGGGCTTTGGTGTCCTTGGCTTCAATGGCGTGGTTCCACGCTTTTTCGAGACCGAGGACGCGACCGCCCTCATCGGCGGAATTTTGCGCGAATGCAGTGAAAGCAGCGGCTGCGAGGAACACTGCGGCTGCGACGGACAATTTTTTCACAGAGACACCTCGTCGGCTGAGAAATGCGGTTACGCCAGGGTGATTTCAGGATAGAAGGCGAGGGGGCGGCGCGGAAGGAAAACAGCGGTGGAGTTTCGTGGGAAGCAATTGTGTTGTTGGTGGCGCCGAACTCGAGCCGAGATCCCTCTGCTTCGTATCCCGGCGCTCGCTTTACCAACGCCGGGAGACTTCGCTCAGGATGACAGTTCCGGCTAGAACTACGCGACGGTGACTTCGGGACTGAGATACACGTCTTGAATGGCGTTGAGCAACTGCACGCCTTCTTTCATCGGGCGTTGGAAGGCTTTGCGGCCGGAGATGAGGCCCGTGCCGCCGGCACGCTTGTTGATGACCGCGGTGGTGACCGCTTCCTCAAAGTCGTTGGCGCCGGACGCGCCGCCGCTGTTGATCAGGCCCGCGCGGCCCATGTAGCAGTTCGCGACCTGCCAGCGACACAGGTCGATCGGGTGCTCGGTCGTCAGTGACTCGTAGACGAGTTTGGAAGTCTTGCCGTAATTCTTGAACGCGTTGTAGCCACCGTTGTTCTCCGGGAGCTTCTGCTTGATGATGTCGGCCTGAATCGTCACGCCCAGATGATTGGCCTGGCCGGTCAGGTCGGCGGAGACGTGATAGTCCTTTTCCGGCGTCGTGAATTTCGCGTTCCGCAGATAGCACCAGAGAATCGTCGCCA
>Ga0126381_100002009_pt1 | contig 21905 bp, 17 predicted proteins | sample PanSoiMetPlot_28_FD_96465 | JGI IMG/M metagenome (GOLD analysis project Ga0126381, IMG submission 96465) | Tropical forest soil microbial communities from Panama - MetaG Plot_28 | ecosystem: Environmental > Terrestrial > Soil > Tropical forest > Bulk soil | place: Panama | collected 2016-02-17
TCGCCCGCCTCTTTTCAGCGAGTTCCGTGGACAAGGCCGGGTTCGGGAGCGACTCGAGCTGATGGTTGAAGCGGCGAAACAGCGCGGCGACGCGCTGGAACATGTTCTTTTGAGCGGGCCACCGGGTCTGGGTAAGACGACGCTGGCGTACATCCTCGCCAATGCGATGGGGGTCAATATTAAAACCACGAGCGGTCCGATGATCGAGAAAGCCGGCGACCTGGCCGGTCTCCTGACTACACTCGAGCGTGGCGATATTCTTTTCATCGATGAAATTCACCGGCTGCAACCGGCCATCGAAGAATATCTCTACCCGGCGATGGAAGATTTCCGGCTCGACATCATCATCGATCAAGGGCCAAACGCTCGAAGCGTCCGGCTGAACTTGCCGAAATTCACTCTGATCGGCGCGACAACTCGCTCTGGAATGATCAGCGCACCGCTCCGGTCTCGATTTGGCATGACGAATCGGCTCGACTACTACAACCTGTCTGAGCTTAGCCAGATCATTGAGCGAAGCGCCGGACTGCTCAATATCCGGATTGATACAAAAGGAGCCGAAGAGATCGCTTTCCGCTCGCGTGGCACTCCACGTGTCGCGAATAATCTCCTCCGTTGGGTTCGTGACTATGCACAGGTAAAAGCTGACGGCTTCATCAATCGGGCGACTGCCGATAAAGCGCTGGAGATGCTTGAGATCGATCTCGATGGATTAGATGAAATGGATAAACGAATACTTGAGGCACTCGTCGTTCATTTCCAGGGCGGACCAGTCGGCCTCAGCTCGCTGGCGGTTTCTGTGGGCGAAGAAGCCGGAACCATCGAAGAAGTGAACGAACCCTACCTGATCCAGCAAGGATTCATCAAACGAACCGCACAAGGGAGAGTTGGATTGGCGAAAGCGTACGAAAAGCTTGGAATTAAGCCGTCATCAACGCAGCAGCGGGAGTTGCTTTAGCGCGCTTTCAGAGCGCTGTTATCCGTCCACAATCGACCGTCTACGGTCGACCGTTCCACCTGCGCGCGGGAACGGAAAACCGCGGACCGTAGACCGAAAACCGAAAACAGCCCCGAAACCCTTTCGGGGCTATTCCCTAACCCTCTTCCGTGCCGGAACCGGCGTCGGTCGCGCTGCTTGTTGCTGGTCCTGCGGATATTTGATCGTTGTAGGCCAGACGATACGCCACGGTTGGTGCTTCAGTTTGTCTGATAGCTCCCCGAAATCTTCGATGATTCCGTTCAGCCGAGGCAACGAAGTAGTCAGAGTGCCGTTCAGCTCGTCGAGCTCACTCTTCAGGCGAGCAGACGCTGCGTTGAAATTGGCGAGCGTCTTCTCCAGATTGTTATCCTTTTGCACCTGGGTGGTAATGTCCTGCACGCGGTTGAGTGCGTCCCGAAGCTTCTCAAGGGACACATCAAAAGAGCCTCCTTTTTCCGTCATCTCTTTGAGATTCCCGCCGACTGACCTGAAGTTTTTAACCGCTTCGGTCAATGGCGAGTCAGGCTGAGTTAAGAGCGTCAAGTTGTGGGAGGTTCGCTGGAGCTCGGCCAGAGTCGCTTCCGTCTGTTTTAGGGTGGGATCGAGTTTCTTAATAATCTGTGGTCCGACCTCGCCAAGATCCGGCTGACGTGTCCCGACGAATCGAGCGTTGGGTTCTGCTAATCCCGACAGAGGATTGCCATTGTTGAAATCGACTACCAGCTCTGCCAGCAGGCCAAAGCTACGCATTAAAACAGTGTTTTCCTTGTAAATCTGCGCATCGGACTGGACTTGCACTTCAACCATTGCCTCGTAGTCGAGTCGTTCCGGCGGACGATCTTTCAATGGAACAGGCGATTGAATCCTCGACACTATTCCGATTTTTCGCCCAGCCAGCATGACGGTGCCGCCCGGTTTGATTCCGGCCGCATTGTCGAAGTAAACCCGGAACGGCTTGAGCGGCCTCAGCAAGCCAGGTGATGAAAGGTACAATACAACACCAACAGCCAGCCCCATGGTTAGGAGTACCAGAAGTCCGGTACGAACCTCGCTACGAAGAACCTGCATTTTCTATCGACTCTGTGATCGGACCTTCTGTGTCTCCAGTAACAAATTGGCGGACGATCGGGTTTTTCGAACACCTGAAATTATCGGGTTTATCATCCTGAATAATCTTGCCTTGGTAAAGCATCGCCATCCGTGTCGCAATCCGGAAGGCGCTGTCCATCTCATGCGTCACGACAATGGAAGTCGCACCCTTTTGCTGGGTCAGATCAATGATCAATTCATCGATAACTGAGCTGATTACGGGATCGAGCCCAGCTGACGGCTCATCGAACAACAAGATTTCGGGGTCCATCATCAGCGCTCGCGCAATACTGATGCGTTTTCGCATACCTCCGCTCAGTTCAGAAGGGAGACTCTCCTCACTTCCGCTCATATCGACGAGTTCGAGGTTCTTTTTAATCGCGGCATCAATTTCTTTCCTGGGTTTTCGGCAGAGCTCTTCAACCGGAAGTGCCAGATTCTCGCGAACAGTCATCGAGCTGATCAAGGCTGAGTACTGGTACACAACACCCATACGGCTGCGCAGCAGGTTCAGCCGGCTGCGACGTAACTTCTGAATTTTGAGGTGCCGATAGTAAATCGCTCCGGAAGCCGGTTTCAGGATTCCGAGGATGAGGCGCAAAGTCGTGCTTTTTCCGCTACCGCTTTGTCCGAGGATCACCAGCCGATCTTTTGGGAACACGGAAAAAGTGACCCCATCCAAAACGGCCCTGTTCTCATAGCGCAAGACAACCTCGTCTAAGCGAAGCAACGGCGTATCTTTCATCCGGTGATCTTGGTGACCATAATGTTGAACAGCGTATCGAACCCGATGACGTTCGTGATGGCAATGACTACACTATCCGTTGTTGCCTTGCCCACTCCTTCGGCGCCTCCGGTCACAGATAAGCCCTGGAAACAAGCAATTAAGCCGATCAACAGCCCGAAGAACGTCGCTTTGAAAAGCCCGATAACAATGTCGCTAATGATTAGGCTGGTCATTACCGTGTCGAAATAAGCGGCTGGCGGAATGCTCAGCGTACCCCATGAAATCAGCGATGAGCCAACCAACGCGGCAACACAGGATACCACCGACAGGCAAGGCATACTTAAAGCAATTGCGATCAGCCTGGGTGCAACAAGAAAACGCAGCGGACCGATACCCATTGCTTCGATCGCTTCGACTTCTTCCGAGACCTGCATCGTTCCTAGCTCGGCCGTATAGGCTGCGCCGATTCTCGCAGCGAGGACAATGCCGGTCAGCAACGCCCCAAGCTCTCGCGTGAAGGCAATTGCTATCAACGTCGGCACAAGTCGTTCGGCGCCGAACTTCTGGAGCTGATATCCGGTCAACAACGCCATCGTGAGCCCTAGAAAAAAGGAGACAAGGACGACCAGCGGAACTGAATCAACGCTAGTCCGCTCCGTTTGGGCAAAAAACATGCTCCAGCGGAAAGGCAGACGACCGTGCCGGAGATTGTCCCCTACTTCCTCAAACGTATTGAGCAAGAGCCAAAAAATGCTGCCGACGTAAATCAGCGCACTTCGTGTCAAATAGCCGATCTGGTAAAGCAAGCCGGTCTATCATTCGATTCGCATTTCGCACGAATCAAGCGAAATGATAATGCCAACAAAGGGAATGCCAACAATGCCATCAGCGCCGACAATGCCAACAATTTACCAAAGGGCTTGGCAGGTGGAACGTTGTTGGCAATGATGGCACTGTCGGCGTTGTTGGCTTTATTCGAGTGGAAAAGCACCTTCCAATCTTTGAGCTGGAACACCGGATCTTTGAGGCGCTGAAAGAATCGCCTCGGCTGGTTCTGCAGGCACCCACTGGTTCCGGAAAATCGACTCAAGTTCCGCAGATTCTACTCGATAGCGGTCTAGCCGGCAGCGGACAAATCATCATCTTACAACCACGCCGCTTACCGACGCGGATGTTAGCAGCCCGGGTTGCTCATGAACGCGACGTCCACCTCGGCGACGAAGTCGGGTATCAAATTCGCCTGGATAACGTCTCGACCCCAAAAACTCGGATTCGATTCGTAACAGAGGGCGTTCTCTTGCGGCAGATGGTGGGCGATCCGGAATTGCCCGGAGTATCGATTCTGATCTTTGACGAATTCCATGAACGCCATCTCTACGGCGACACTGCACTGGCGCGCGCCATAGAAGTCCAGCGCTCAAGCCGTCCCGATCTGAAAATCATGGTAATGTCAGCCACGCTGGACACCGGTCTCTTGGAATCGTATCTGCGACCTTGCACGGTGCTGACTTCGAAAGGACGTACTTTTCCAGTCGATATCGAATATTTGAAGCGCGAGGTGGTGGACGAACCGCCGTGGGAACTGGCTGCCGATGCGCTTTCGCAAGCAGAAGATGACGGTGGCGATGTTTTGATTTTCATGCCGGGCGCCTACGAAATTGCGCGAACGATCGAGGAGATCAAGCGCTCGAAGTTCTCGGGAGTTGTACTTCCATTGCACGGCGATCTTTCTCCAAGAGCGCAGGATGCAGCGGTCGCGATGTACGGAGAACGAAAAGTCGTGGTGTCGACAAACGTAGCGGAAACCTCATTGACGATCGACGGCGTCACGCTGGTTATCGACAGTGGACTTGCCAAGACTGCCAAATACGATCCTCACCGAGGCATCAATACATTGATCGTTGAGAAAATTAGTCGCGCGTCTGCAGATCAACGAGCCGGACGAGCTGGTAGAACTGCGCCCGGACATTGTATCAGGCTCTGGTCTGAACGGAATCAACTGGCGCGTCGAACACAGGATCTTCCTGAAATCAAACGACTCGATTTAGCGGAAGTCTTGCTCAATCTCAAAGCCGCTGGGGTACAAGATCTGGAGCGCTTCGGATGGATCGAGGCTCCCGGCCCCAGATCCCTTCGCCGCGCAATTGAGCTGCTCGAAGACCTTGGAGCTCTTGATCGCAGAACTGCGGACATCACCGCCCTCGGAGATCGAATGCTCTCTTTTCCGGTACATCCACGCTACTCCAGGATGCTGCTGATGGCTGGCGACCTGGGATGTGTATCGACCGTCGCATTGATTGCGGCGCTCACCCAGGAGCGTCATCTGCTAAAGAAGAGTACAAGCGGTCAAATGGACCACGATCGGGAACTGCTGCTGGGGCAAGAACTGGAATCCGATTTTTTTATGCTGGTGCGCGCCTGGCTTTACGCACAGAAACATGGCCCTGACCAGGCACGCAGGCTGGGGATCCGATACGCGGTTTCGCAACAAGTGGCACAGGTCTTCCACCAATTTGTTGATATCGCCAACGCCGAAGGTTTAAACACGGAAAAAGAGGTAGATGCCTTTGATGCTGAAGCGCTTGGCAAATGCATGTTGGTAGGTTTCTCGGATCATCTTTCCAAGCGAATCGACGCCGGCACTTTGCGCTGCGACCTGGTTCATGGGCGACGCGGGGTTCTGGCACGCGAAAGCGTCGTACAAAAGAGTCCTCTGTTTGTCGCGGCGGAGATTCGCGAGATTCAGGGACGCGACGACGAACTGATTGTCCTGCTTTCTCAAGCGACCGCCGTTCGCGAAGAATGGTTGCAGGAATTGTATCCGGAAGATTTTCGCGAGTCAGACCAGGTCTATCTTGATCCTGCGACCCGGCGAGTAGAAGCCAGACGGGATTTGATCTTCCGGGATCTGATTCTTCATAGCCGGCGCTGGGAGCAACCGTCGCCTGATAGCGCAGCAGAAATTCTTGCAGCGGAAGTCATGGCCGAACGGTTTCAACTCGCGCATTGGAACCACGAAGTGGAGCAATGGATTGTCCGGCTTAACTGCCTGGCCGTGTGGTTCCCCGAACTTGGTTTGGCGCCGATCGACAGGGATGCCAGATTTCACCTGATTCAGCAGATCTGTCACGGCGCGTTCAGCTACAAAGAAATCAAGGATCGCGCAGTATGGCCAACTGTGCGCGCCTGGCTGTCACCGGCCCAGCAGGAGCTGATCGACAAGTTTGTACCCGAGCGGTACCCGCTTCCGAATGCCCGAAGAGCAAAACTGCAATACACCGAGAATCTACCGCCGGTGCTGGCGGCACGCATCCAGGATTTGTATGGAGTTGATCGTGCCCTCACAATTTGCGGCGGCCGCGTCACCGTTCTGATCCACATCCTCGCTCCCAATCATCGCCCAATCCAGATCACCCAAGACTTGGCAACTTTCTGGAAGGAGACGTACCCGAACGTTAAACGAGAGCTGCAACGGAAGTATCCGAAGCACGAATGGCGTTAATGACATTCCCAGCAATGCCAACAGCGCGGACATTCCCACCAGTGCCAACATTGCGATCAACGAATGAAAAACATTTGAGGCCGAGACGATGTTGGCAGTGATGGCAATGTCGGGGATGTTGGCATTGTTGGCGCTACCTGCTACTCTCCCGCCACGCCTTGCCTTCCTGGTAATTGACCAATCTGCGTTGGTAAAATAGGGTATCTTGTTCGGAACCGAGTAAGATCGCTTTGCCTTGCCATTTCAGTGCAGAGTTGAAATCTCCGGCCTCAGCATAGGCTGCAGCTAAGACATCTAATACGGTGGCATCTTTCCATTGGGTGAGCTTCGCGGCTTGGGTGGCAAGCGCAACAGCGGCCACGCCATTTCGGATGCTATTGTCGTTTGCTGTCGCGTACAGCCAGGCGGCGCCGGCTCGGCTGTAAGGATCGGTTTTGGTAAGCTTAATTGCTTTTTGAAAATCGGTAAGCGCTTCGCTCTTACGATTGAGGCGGCTCAGCGCATTTGCTCTGAGCGTATAGAGCTGAGCCAGATTCAATGGGTTGGCGTCTCCTTGGTTTTTCTCAAGCGCAGCGTTGGCCGCGTCGATGACATCTTTGGGACGGTTCAAGTTGGCCGCAGCAGCCGCGCGCGCTGCCTGCAACCACCATCGTTCCGGGTGTTGTTTGCTGCCCTTCGTAGCGAGTTTGTAAGCATCTTTCCACATGCTGTTCTCTACCATTACGCCGATCTCGCTCGCCTCGGCCTTCTCTTCTGGAGTGAACTTGTGGCCGGTTGGGAAAATCTCTTCCGGCACCTGCTCCACCGTCGGTCCTTGATTTCTGTTGGCACGATGATGCCGAGCGGTGCGATGCCTCCCACCCTTTGAGCCATGTCTGCCTTTCGTCGAATGCGAGTGCTGCTGTTTCGACGCATGCCGCGTTGCTGCATCAAGCTGACCGGTTGCAAGACCCGCTGTCAAAATAGTTATAAACAGAATCTTAAACATCAAGGATCGTCCTATGAAAGTTCCGACTATCATTCACACTTTTGAACGGATCAAGAGGAGGTCGATTGGGAAAATGTATCGGCGTGTTGACGTATCGGCGTCGCGGAGCGATGACGAAAGCAAAGAATAATTCATCCACATTGGCCACCACGCCTTAGGCCGACACGCCGATATTTTCTTTTCCAGATGCCTCCCGCTGCACTCGCCGTTATCTTCATAAATGGATACAAACGATCGTCTTCGTGGAGCTGTCTGGGGCCAATTCGTGGGTGATGCAGCGGCCCTGGGTAGTCATTGGATCTATGACCTCGCCGAAATGGCGAAAGAGTACCCTGAGGGAGTCAACGGGTTCGAATCGCCGCACGAAAGTCATTATCATTTTGGGAAAAAGCCTGGTGACCAAACTCACTATGGCGACGGCGCCCTTGTTCTTTTGGAATCTCTCGCTAAGGAAGGCAGGTTCGATACCAAAGCTTTTGGCCGCAGCTTCGTTCGAGCCTTCGACCCTAGCAGCTACAAGGGTTATTTGGATGCAGCCACTAAAGGAACATTAGAGCACTACGAGGCTTTTATCCGGTCGCGAGCGCCGGACGAATTTGATTTCCAACAAGGTGCAGATGACGATCAGATGGCTGGCGCCTCCCGCCTGGCGGCGGTGGTGGTCCGGTACTGGAAAGACCCTAATCTTCTCTCGATCGTTGAGCAGGCCACTCGCGTTTGCCAAAACAATCAGCGCTCCGTCACGCTTATGAAGTTTAATGCATTATTGCTCACCGAATTATTTCGCGGGCATGATGCTCGTGAAGCGCTACATCGCGTGGAAGATCTCATCGAGCCAATTGATCCGATCTACGGCGCCGAAGGACGACAGAAGAGCCGCCAAGCACAGGCACACCTGAATGAAGATGTTGTCAAGGCAACGAACACGTTCGGTCAAGCCTGCCCCCTTCCAAAAAGCTTCCCATCAGCTATTCATGCTTTTCTCAAACACTCGGAGAATTTCCGGGAAGCAATCCTCGCAATAATCCGCGCCGGTGGAGACAGCGCCGGGCGCTCTGCATTGGTGGGTGGATGGCTCGGAGCGCACGTCGGACTGGAAGCGATTCCGAAAGCATGGCGGGCGAAGTTGAGTCACGCAGATCGGATCGGGGCAGCGGCAGAAAAGGTCATTGCGGATACGTGGTAGCCGTTTCAGAGGTGCCCTTTATTCTATTGGTCCCATGGGTCCTATTGGTCGTATTCATTCATGCGACATGTGGGACCAGTAGGACTGACGGCCCGCATATGCCTACTTCCTAGCGTGCCCAAACGAATACCCGCGACTCGTGCGATATCCTCGCACGGGTCCTTTTCTTTTTCCTTCTTCAAAGAGCGCGGTGTAGACGTAGGGAAATTCATCCAACTTAAGTCGCGGAACTTTCTGACCAATCGCTCTTTCGATATCGTGCATTGCCTTTAGCTCTTCAGCGATGACCAGCGTAAATGCATCACCAGTTTGCTGCGCTCGCCCGGTTCGCCCGATTCGGTGCACGTAATCATCTGGATGCAAAGGGATATCGTAGTTGATCACGTGCGTGACTCCGGCGATATCGAGTCCGCGTGCGGCGATATCAGTGGCGACCAATACCTCAAACTTCCCCGACTTGAACCCGTTTAACGCTGCGATTCGCTCGCTCTGGTTTCGATCGGAATGGAGAACCGTCACTGAGTGTTTAAGTCTTTCAAGCCGGCTCGAGATTTCGTCAGCAGCCTGTTTTGTGCGCGTAAAAACTATCACGCTCTCGTAATGAGTCTTTTCCAAAAGCGCGACGAGCAGATCAAATTTTTGGGTGGCCGCCACTGGGTAAAAAGCGTGGGTCACAGTCTCAGCGGCAGCGCGGCGCACGCCGATCTCGACCACTTTAGGGTCTTTCAACGCCCATGAACATAAGCTTTCCAATTCGGGTGGAATTGTTGCCGAGAAAAACAAAGTCTGCCGTGCTTCGGGGCAAAGGCGCACAATCTTTCTAACATCTGGCAAGAAACCCATGTCGAGCATACGATCCACCTCGTCGAGCACCAGAATTTCAATCGAATCTAATCGCAAGACACCCTGTTCATGGAGATCCAGTAACCGTCCCGGTGTCGCAACGATCACGTCGATGCCGTATTTTAGAAGTTTCTTCTGACGCTCGTAACCAACGCCGCCATAAAAGACGCCAATCTCGATGTCTGTAAAACGAGCGTAATGCTGAAACGCCGTTTCCACCTGAATCGCCAGCTCGCGGGTCGGCTCGAGAACGAGACATCGTGTGGGACCTCGCTTTTTTAGCCGGGTCAATATTGGAAGCGCAAAAGCCGCTGTTTTTCCCGTCCCGGTTTGCGCGGAACCGATAACGTCTCTCCCCTCCAAAATCAGCGGGATGCACTCTGCTTGAACCGGCGTTGGATCGGTGAAACCCAAAGATTGCACGCCATGCACCACCGGATCCAACAACCCAAGCTCCTGAAAACTCATTACCCCCTGCAATAAAGGGCATTCCGCAGAATAAGCAAGGGGTAGGGCGTTTGGCGTTTTCGGCAAGAGAAGATCGAACAGAAGATTTCTAAGGACTTGAGGCCTAGCTGATAGATTTGTACCGCTCTATTTCTAGAGAATTCAAGGTTGCTCAGACCTATCTGAATCTTTTGCTCCGTTGCGTTCTCCTGTTCGATCTGTCCGCCAAACGCCAAACGCCGAACGCCTAAGAGCCCTTGTCCTCTCGTCCTTTTCGTCGTATCACGATCCGGTGACAAAGCGGGTCTTATTCATCTGCACGGGGAATTTCTATCGAAGCCGATTCGCGGAAGCGGTTTTTAATCACCATGCGACCCGGAAGGGTCTCTCGTGGACCGCGTTTTCGCGCGGGTTGGCTATCCACCTCGCTGAGGGCCCTATCTCGCCATTTACTCAGGATGCGCTCACGGTTCGGCAAATCGATTTGCGCCATACAGCGGCAAACAGAGTATCTCTCAGTGCTGACGATTTCTTGGACTCGGAACGACAAATCGCCATGGATCGTAGCGAACATTATCCGATGATGCGGCAGCACTTCCCGAATTGGGCGGACAAGATTCACTACTGGGATGTCGGCGATGTTCCATTCCGGTTGCCTCATGAAGCGCTACCGGAAATCGAGCGACGGGTTACACAACTCTTTGAAGAACTATCAGAATGAACAACGGTATTACTGAAGTTGATCTTCCAGGTATCAAGAAGCTCCGAAGCGGCAAAGTCCGTGAAATCTTTGATCTTGGCGACAAAGTGTTAATTGTCGCGACCGATCGGCTCTCTGCGTTTGACTGTATTCTTCCTGATCCGATACCGGGCAAGGGTGAGGTGCTTACGCAGCTTTCCGCTTTCTGGTTCCGGAAGTTTCACCAGGTGCCAAGCCACTTCATCACCACGAATGTCGATGAATTTCCTGAACCTCTGAAACCGCATGCAGACGTTCTGCGCGGGCGTTCCACCCTGGCGCGGAAGACAAACCCGCTTCCGGTCGAATGCGTGGTTCGGGGTTATCTGGCCGGTTCGGCCTGGAAGGAATACGAACAATCAGGAACAGTCTGCGGCATTGAACTTCCTGCGGAACTTGAGCTGGCGTCGGAGCTGCCGACACCGATCTTCACTCCGGCGATAAAGAATGACAAAGGCCACGACGAAAACATCAGCTGGGAAAAATGCTGTGAAATCCTCGGTGAACCTGTCGCCGCTAAGGTACACGACCTGAGCGTTGCGATTTACGCGGACGGCAGTGTGCACGCAGCGAATCAGGGGATTATTATTGCCGATACGAAATTCGAGTTCGGCTTACTGAATAAGGAAGTTCTTTTGATTGATGAATGTTTGACGCCGGATTCGTCGCGGTTCTGGCCGGTCGACGAATATAAGCCAGGCTCAAGCCCCATCAGTTTCGACAAACAATTCGTCCGCGACTATCTCGAGAGCCTTAACTGGGACAAAAAACCACCCGCCCCGAAACTACCGCCCGAGGTCATAGAAAAAACGAGCGAGAAATATCGCCAAGCGCTGGAGCGTCTGGCGAGGTAGCAGTAGCGTTTGGCGTTTGGCGTTTCGCGTTTGGCGCTTGGCGTTTGGCGCTTTGATGCATGGATGCTGCCGCGAAGCGACGACAAAACTCAGCTAGGGGTGAGCGCGACACAGATTGCGCCTTTTGGGTCCCAGGAATGGGCGTCGCAAGGCAACGACAAAACTCAGCCAGGGGTGAGCGTTAGCGAACCCCTGGATTGTGCCCATCAACATAAGCGCCCCAAAGGGGCGCTAGAGGCGCGTTCAATCCCACAAATATCTTTCATCGAACGCCACACCATGTCTCGTCAGAATCGCGCGCAATTCCTCCTGGAACGACATCGTTCGATGATGCATCTCCTGGTTCGCAATATAAGCAACAAGAGGTTCCTTCGCGGATGCGCTGACCGAGAAAACGCCATAGCCGTTTGCCAGCCAAAATTCCAATGACCCCGATCTCGAAGCATTCGCGTCGAACTGACCTTGAGCGTTTTTATTAACTCGGCGATGGAGATATTTCTCCCAAATCCCGAAAGAAGATGAACGTGATCCTCGGTTCCACCGACCCGCACAGGCTGACATTGGAGATTCCGTAAAATCGCAGCCAGGTACGCGTGAACTTCTCGTCGCAGATCCGGCGATTGCAAGAGGCGGGCACGGTTCTTTGTGGAGAAAATGATGTGAACCAAAACCATGCCGAGAGATTGAGGCATATTGGCAAATATAATAACACTATATCGGAATGTTTTATATATGAAAGGCATCTCTAGCGCCCCGTTGGGGCGCGTATGTTGTGGTGGGCACAATCCAGGGGTTCGCTAACGCTCACCCCTGGCTGAGTTTTGTCGTCGCTTCGCGACGTTACCAGATCAGTGCGAGTCGCGCCTAAAGCCACGCGGCAGCGAACTCTTCCGTCGCCGTAGTTCGCTTAGCTATTCTTTGAGGGCAGTGTTGGGCTAGTCCGGTTGACGCTTGATAGTTGCATCAAAATTCCAGATGTTTGATCTAGCTTTCCCTCTAAAGCCCGATGGATCCTTTTGATACCCCGGCGTTCAACCTTGCCCGTAAGCAGGTTGAATTGATCGCGGAGCTTCTCGATATCTCACCGAGCATGCGCGAGCCGCTCCTCTGGCCGAAGCGCTGCATCGCCGTTTCTCTTCCGGTCCAAATGGACGACGGATCTATAAAGGTATTTGAGGGGTATCGCGTGCATCATCATCTGGCGATGGGCGCGACTAAAGGCGGAGTCCGATTCACTCCTGATCTTACAATGGGAGAAGCAGCCGGGCTCGCTATCTGGATGAGCTGGAAATGCGCGCTGGCCGGTCTACCCTACGGCGGCGCACAAGGCGGTGTTTGTGTCGACCCGCGGCGGCTGAGCGTGGAGGAGCTGGAACGGATTTCTCGTCGGTACATGCATGAGATGATTCCGTTTGTAGGTCCGAAAGCGGACATCATGGGACCTGACATGGGAACCGATGAGCGGGTGATGGCGTGGTTCATGGATACCTATTCGGCGCACCTTGGTCACGCAGAACCCGGAATCGTAACGGGTAAACCGGTGTCAATTGGCGGGATCACTGGTCGCCGTGAGTCGGCTGGTCTTGGAGTTGTCTATTTGATCGAGCGCGCAGCGGACAAGATGAAACTCCCGTTGCGAGGAGCCCGCGCAATCATCCAGGGATTTGGCGCGGTTGGAGCAGTCGCAGCTCAAGATCTGGCATATCGGTGCGGCGCTAAGATCGTTGGTCTGAGCGACTCCACCGGAGCTTACTACAATCAAAAAGGAATCGATATATGGCACGCTTATGGGCACGCGCTTGGACGCGGCGACTTATGCGATTTCGACGGCGCGGAGCGAATCGATCCTGGCGACCTGTTAATCGCGCCGTGCGAGGTCCTGATCCTCGCCGCAATAGGCGGCGTCATCACTGAGCGAAACGCCGGCAAGCTGCAGTGCCGGATTCTCGCAGAGGCGGCGAATGGACCAACTACCACAGAAGCCGACAAGATCCTGTTTGAGCGCTGGAACGAGATTTTCGTCATTCCCGACATTCTCTGTAATGTAGGAGGCGTAGTGGTTTCGTATTTCGAGTGGATACAAAGCCTGCAAAGCTTTTTCTGGAAACGAACCGAAGTCGTCGATCGCCTCTACCGGACGCTGGAACAAGCGTTTATAGTGGTAACTCGCCGAGCTAAACGCCAAAAGATTCCGCATCGATTGTCCGCTCTTGCCATCGCAGTCGAGCGAGTGATTCAAGCGAGAAAAACCTTTGGCCTTTTTCCGTAAAGCAAAACCGCAGATTCCGCAGATTACACGGATCTTCTAAATCAATTTCCAGAGAGAATCTCCGGGATCTGTCTAATCTATGGTCCTAACTTTGAGGTTTTCCGCTGCCCAGCGCTACGCCACTGATAAAGAACCTCTGGAACAGGATGAACACGACGATCACAGGCAAAATGACCAGACAGGATGCGGCCATCAAAAGATTGAACAGGATTCGGTGCTCGGTCTTAAAGAATTCTAGCCCAATCGAGAGGGTATACAGAGCGTCGTCGTGCAGATAAATCAAAGGCCCGAGGAAGTCTTTCCACGCATTCACTCCCGCCAACAGCGCCACGACAGCAATAGCCGGTCTGGTTAGCGGCAGAATGATGCGCGTCATAATTTGCCATTCATTGGCTCCATCCAGTCGTGCTGCCTCCGATAGTTCATCCGGTATCTGCAGCATGAATTGCCGTAGAAGAAAAATGAAAAACGGATTCCCAAAAAAGGAAGGCAAGATCAACGGCACAAATGAATTCACCAGGTTCAGTTTGGTGAACAAAGTGAATACTGGGATCATCGTGATCGGATTCACGGGAAACTCGATGAACATAAAAATTGAGGCGATGACCGGATAGAAAAGAAGCTCACGTCCCGGCCATTTGACTCGAGAAAATCCGTAAGCAACCAGGAAGTTCGACACGACTGCCCCGACCACTGTCAAGACCGCATAGAAGCTGGTGTTCCAGAGATATTGGAGAAAAGGAAAGTTTCTGACAGCATCTGCAAAATTCTGCCAAACGAAAGTGCGCGGCCAAAGTGTTGGCGGAAAGCTCGAAAGTTCGGCGCTCGACTTCAGCGCCGTCACGAACATCCAATACATTGGCGAGAGGTAAGCAAGACTCATAACGAGCAGAAACACTCGCGATGCCGCAGACCTAAAGGTTTCGCGGCCCCAGGCTCTGAATACTAGTTCCGGGTTTTGCCGGCCGAGTTCTGTGTTTGCTGGAGTCTTACTCAACATGGTAATTCACCCATAACCTGGATGATCGGAATATGGTGATCGCCAGCAGCGCGTTGATCAGAAACAGGATACCCGACATTGCGGCTGCAAAACCGAATCGACTGTATTTGAAAGCGCTATTGTAGATGTAGAGCGCGATGAACGAGGTGGAATTCAGCGGCCCGCCCTGGGTCATAATGTATGCCGGAACAAAGATCTGAAGTCCTAAACCGATCCCGATAATGATGTCGTATAGAATCGCCGGCGTAATTAATGGCAACGTGATGTGCCAGAACTTTTTCCAGGAAGAGGCACCGTCCAATGATGCGGCGTCGTAGACCGTGGTTGGAATCGCGCGCATGGCAGCGAGAAAAATCAAACCGATCGGTCCGGCGCCGAGCTGCGCCAGGAGAATAATCGCGATTTTGGACCAACGCGGATCGCCAAGCCAATTGATGCTAGGAACGCCGAAAAAGCTGAGGAAATAGTTAACCAGGCCGTATCGAGGATTCATCAGCCAAATCATCATCATCGAAAGTGCAAAAGTCGGTGCGATGCTCGGCAGATAAATGAGGGCTCGGTAGATCGGAATCTCTCTAACCTTCTGATTCATCGCGATCGCGATTAAGATGGCAACAGCAACACCGAGCGGAACCGCAAACACTGTATAGAACAGAGTGTTATAGAGCGATTCCCAGAAGAGCGGATCGGCCAGCAACTCCTGGTAGTTCTTCAACCCGATCCAGGTGGCATCGCCAAATCCAGAATAGTCGGTCATGCCCATCTGGAAATTGGCCAGCAACGGATACACGAGAAACACTGCGAATCCGAAAAGCCAAGGACTGACAAAGAGGAGGCCGGCAATCAGGCTTCGGAGATCTCTGCGTGAGAGAGTCAACATGAGGAACGCTGTAGGGCGGCAGGCCTCTGCCGCCAACATCTATCGTTTACCATCATGTGGATTTGCTACGTCGAAGGGGGCCCCTAGTTTCACGAGGCGCAAGGTCTCGGCGGCAGAGGCCTGCCGCCCTACAGTCTCACTTCTTGAAATGATCCAACTGGGGTTGAACCTCTGTCAGAACTGACTGCAACGCCTCTTCCGGCTTCTTGCTGTTCGTAATCACCGCCTCTTGCGCCTCCTTCAGCTTATCCCAATAGAGTGCACCGACCGGAAGCGGAGGACGCGATTGTGCAACAGGCAACAGGCTAAGAAAGAATTCGTAATCGGGTGGGAAAAGATCTTTTCGACCGGCTAAGCTCTTTAGCGTTGGGAACATTCCTGAAACCTTGGCGAGCTCTTCCTGGCCATGCGCGTCGGTAACAAAACGAATAAACTGATAGGCGGCATCAGGGTTTTTCGCTCCTTGCGGAATCACAAGCGACCAACCCCCGCTCCAGCTACTTTTCAAGCCATTTGGCGCAGGAATGTATGTGACGCTGTAATCGAGATCGGGAGCATGCTTTTTGATTCTTGGAAGTTCCCATTGACCGGTCAAAACCATCGCGACTTTTCCGGTCAGAAACGGATCCTGTTCTTCCGGCAATGTTCCTACGCTTGGCCACTGCCAATAAGTATCAACAAAGGTACGCGCCTTTTCCGGTCCCAAATCCTTGGCCCAGTCATAGAGAAATTGGTATCCCGCAACGACGCCAGGGTTTGTTGGAGTAACTTTGTTCTGAGCCGGATCATAGAATTTTCCACCAAAGGCGTACCCCCAGGAATACCCCCAGCCTTGTTCAAGCCAGGGCACGAATCCGAGCTGTGTATAAGCGCCGGAAGCATCTGCCTTATTTAGTTTAAATGCGATTTCCTTAAGACGTTCTGGACTGATAGGGCCCTTTGTCGGATCAAACTCAGCAAGATCGATCCCGGCTTCCCGGAGTATCTTCTTATTATAGAAAAGGGCACGCGTATCGGTGCCAATCGGCAGACCAAAAACTTTGTCCGCGTACACCACCTCTTTCCAAGCGAAGTCCAAATATTCGTGGCTGAGATCTTTACCCTCTTTCTTCAGATAAGGTCCAAGGTCTTTGAGCAGCCCGCTGGCAGCGCGTTGCGCAACGGTAAATCGGTCCAACAGATACACGTCAGGTCCGGCACCACTTCTAACGGCGGTCATCATTTTAGCAGCATCTGTTTCCGAACCGGGAACTTTTTCGATTCTCACCTGCACCTTTGGGTTCTGCTGATTAAATTCGTTAACAAGCTCCTGGTATCCTTTTTCTTCTCGTGGATCGGTTGACGATCCGTACCAGAATTTGATTTGGGATTGGCCGAACACGGCGGCGTTATTAAGACAACAGCAAACAAGCAATAGTAGTGTTCTCTTCATAATGGGGGGGTGTGGGAATGCCAACAACGCCGACAATGCCATCAATGCCAACAATGTTTCAAGCCTCTTGGCCTCAACGTTGTTGGCATTGTCGGCGATGTTGGCATTGTTGGCGCATTTTCACTAATGTTGGCATTGTTTGCCATGCCCATTTCGAGAAATCCTATTGAGCAGTCATTAACCCGCGCCGCCGTGCGTATTTCTGAACTTGCAGCGTGGAGAGATAGAGAATTCCAGTCTATTCCGGAAGCCAAGTTCTTTTCAAGCAAGTATCCATCCGGCACGCTTCTCCGCTTGGGCGATTTCTGGCCAGCTAAAGAGTGCCCGGTTCGATTAGTTTTCCAGTGCGTGATTCCGGAATCTTGGGTGAACGTCACTCCACATGTTCGATTCGAGTTAGGAGGTGAGGCGCTTTTGAGCGTCAACGGCCAGCCGGTCGGAGGGTTGAATCCTTTTCATCGTGAACATCCAATTGCTGCTTCTGCTGGCCAGCAGGTTACGCTGGAGACCGAAGTTGTTCCGCATGGATTGTTCGGAACACCAACGACTGAGCCCCGGTTGGACCTGATGGCTCTGGTCTGGCCGGACGAAGATGTTCGATCACTTCTCGAGGATCTGGTCGCCATCTACGATGCCGCAAAGTATCTCCATTCTTCGGGTCGAACAGAACTTACACAAAGACTCGCCACAGATCTTCATGAAGCCCTTGCCGGCATTTCGCTGCCGCGTGTGGATACCGAGGCATACCTCGCCCGCCTCGCATCGAGCTCGAGCGGCCGTTCGGCGGACGATTATTACGGTAATGAAGAAAGTCTAGCGTCGCTCTGGGAAGATTGGCGGTTCGTCGCTGCACCGGCGACGCTAAGCGAAGAGGATCGCGGCCGACTTCGAAGGATACATCAGGAGTTGCAAGAGAGGCTCAGTTCCTATAGGGACGCTGAATTCGGATCGGTTCTTCTCACCGGCCACGCTCATATTGACCTCGCCTGGCTTTGGCCGCTCGAAGAAACCAGACGGAAAGCACGCAGAACATTCTACACAGTGCTCTCCTTGATGGAGCGCTACCCGAATTTCTACTTCAACCAGTCCAGCGCACAGCTTTACGCATGGATCGAGCAAGATGATCCAGCACTGTTCGAAAAGATTCGAGCCCGCGTTCGCGAAGGACGCTGGGAAATCATCGGTGGCATGTGGGTCGAACCCGACGGCAATCTGCCCTCCGGTGAATCGTGGACACGGCAACTACTTCTCGGGCAACGATATTTCGCTTCCAGATTCGGCTCTCGCCCAAGGGTTGCCTGGATCCCAGACTCGTTCGGTTTTCCCGGAAACCTGCCTCAGCTTCTCCGGTTAAGCGGCATCGAATATTTCTTCACGCACAAACTGACTTGGAACGAACACAACCCGTTCCCGTACGATCTATACTGGTGGGAAGGGCTCGACGGATCCCGCGTGCTTGCGCACAGCTTCTTCAATCCCGAACGCGGCTATAACGGCGATGTTTGCGCAAGAGATGTTGGCGAAACCTGGCGCAACTTCAAAACGAGGATGCACCACGATCAAACGTTGCTCGCCGTTGGATACGGCGACGGCGGCGGCGGTCCAACTGCCGAAATGCTTGAGCGATTGGAGCGGCTTCGCGCTTTCCCTGGGCTGCCTAAGGTTGAAATGGGTAAAGTCGAAACATTTTACGACCGGATTTCCGCAAAAACATTGCCGACCTGGGTTGGCGAAAAATACCTGGAATATCACCGAGCCACATACACCACCCAGGCGAGAATTAAATGGCTCCATCGAAGATTGGAGCAAGCGATTACCGATGCCGAGATCGCGACATCGCTAGACCGAAGCTACCCTGCCAGTCAAATAAATCAGCTTTGGCAGACTCTATTGCTTCACGAGTTTCATGACATCCTGCCGGGATCAAGCATTCGATCCGTTTATGAGTCCGGTGAAAGAGCGCTCAGCGCGGCTCTCGAATCTGCGCAAAGCATCCGTGACAACGCGTTGAGCCATTTGTCGGATGGGGAATATGGGACCGATGAGACGGATACGACGTATGGGAGAGACGTTCTAAGTGTTTGGAACCTGCGGTTCGAGGATCGACCGCTGCGTGTCGAGATCGAAGATCCGTCACTAAGAGCGAAACGTTTCATCGCGGGCGAGCGGAAGGTCTTCTCCCAGATAACGGCGGATAATAGTTTGTTGCTGGCGGCGCCGCAGATTCTGGTGCCTCCATTCGGTTCAATCGCGCTCAGTTCCAGGGATAGTGAAGGTTCAGAAACATACGGCAAGCTTCGCGGCTCGGACACTGAGTTGGAAAACGAATTCCTCAGAGTTGTAATCGGTGCCGATGGCACGATTACATCGTTGTACGATAAGGAACACCAGAGAGAAACGACAGCGGATCGCACCAACCAAATCTGGCTCTTTACCGACATACCACGGCAGTTCGAAGCTTGGGATATCGATGCTTCCTATCCGTCCGAAGGCCTGGAGCTCCAAGCGAGCGAGCCGCCAAAGCAAATCGAGTCCGGGCCGGTACGCACCGCGATTCGAATCAGCCGCCAAGTCGACGACATTCGTATTGTTCAAGAGTACCGACTCTACAATAGCGAGCGGCTTCTCGAGATCAGGACCCGCGTGAAGTGGCATGGACGACGGCGATTCTTGCGAGCGCTCTTTCCAGTTAATGTCCGGGCTCACGAAGGCTGGACCGAGACTGCCTTTGGAGCCGTGCCGCGTGCGACCCATCGAAACACCTCTTGGGAAGAAGCAAAATTCGAAGTACCGGGACATCGATGGGCTGATCTCAGTGAGCCTGGGTACGGAGTAAGTCTGCTCACTGACAGCAAGTATGGCTACAGCATCCGAGGCAACGTAATCGGATTGAGTTTGCTTCGTTCGCCCATCTATCCCGATCCGTTGGCGGACGAAGGCGACCATGAATTTGTCTATGCGCTGTATCCGCATAGTGGCGATTGGAGAAACGGAACTGTCCGCGCAGCGAGAAATCTCAACTCTTCTCTTTACGCAATTGCATCAGGCTCAGAAGAGCCGCGGCAGCAACTCTCGTTGCCGCGTTCTTTTGTCGCCTCAATTCGGTTGACTAAAGGGCGGCTCGAGCTTTCAGCGCTCAAGCAGGCCGAAGAGAGTGATAGCTTGATTCTCCGGTTATACGAGCCGCAGGGAGACCGAGGTGTCGCTGCGATTGAATCGAAAGATCCAATTCGGAAAGCGGTGCTTGTGAATCTGCTCGAGGAGCCGATTGCGGACTTACCGGTTCGAGACGGAAATCGGGTCGAGTTTAGTTACACGCCGTTTCAGGTGGTAACATTGCAGTTGGAGTGAGGGGGGTGGCGTACGCACGAGGCTGCGACCTACGCGGTCGGGCGTCAGAGGCAGCAGGAATCCGAACGTGACCCACGGTACGGCTCAGCCTGACGTCGCAAGGCCATGTCAGACCGGCAAGCTTCGACCTACCATTCCATACCCTTGATTAGGATTACCGGAGGCGCGACCATCCGGGTAAACGATGCAAACTGGTGAGACATTGCCGGTCGTAATTACTCGCACACTATGGACTGCCGCAGGTGGCAATCCAGATCTTGTGAACAACTTGGAGATCACCGGACGCGGCGATCTGCCTTCGGTGTTTCCTGTATCCGACCTCGCCACGGCCGCAATCGGCGCAGCGGGATTGGCCGTTGCCGAACTCGTCGCCGTCAGGTTTGGGGAAACTCCCAAGGTACGCGTCGATCGCCGGCTCTCCTCTATCTGGTTTGGTCTGTCCATACGCCCGCAAGGTTGGCCCTTGCCTCCACTCTGGGACCCGCTCTCAGGAGATTATAAGACCAAAGATGGATGGATTCGCCTCCACATGAATGCTCCGCATCATCGCGATGCAGCGCTGTCAGTGTTGAAGGTTAAAGCCGACAAGGAATCGGTCGCGCATGAAATCACAAAATGGGAAGCTGACGATCTTGAAACTGCGGTTGTCGCGGCTGGAGGGTGCGCTGCCACCATGCGATCAATCGCGGAATGGAAAACCCACCCACAAGGCGGCGCAGTTTATGGTGAGCCGTTGCTCCACGCCCAAACAAGGAACTCCGGACCCCGGCACGATTGGAACGGCCCACGCCACCGGCCACTCGCCGGTCTGAGGGTTCTTGACCTCACACGCGTTCTCGCCGGGCCGATCGCAACCAGATTCATTGCTGGGCTCGGCGCAGAAGTGCTGCGGATCGACCCACCCTGGTGGGATGAGCCGACCGTTGTGTTGGAGGTCGCATTGGGAAAACGATGCGCACGGCTCGATCTTCGCGTGCCTTCGAATCGTGAGCTGTTTGCGCATCTTCTCGCTGAAGCGGACGTGCTCATTCACGGCTATCGGCCGGACGCGCTAGAGAGACTCGGTTTCGATGCTGAGCAGCGCCAAAAAATCCGGCCGGGATTGATCGATGTATCGCTTGACGCTTATGGATGGACCGGCCCATGGAGAGCAAGACGAGGGTTCGATAGCCTTGTTCAGATGAGCTCCGGCATTGCTGATGCCGGAATGAAACGATTGGCTAAAGAGCGGCCTACCCCCCTTCCCGTCCAAGCGCTCGACCATTCGGTTGGATATTTTTTGGCTGCTTCGGCAATTCGAGGATTAACCAATAGATTTGAGACAGGAACGGGCTTTGAGGCCCGGACATCGCTCGCTCGAATGGCCGGTTTGTTAATCGATCAACCGATTGCCCAACAAAGCGAGTCAATCGCTCCGGAAGAACCGAACGACTTGTCAGAAAATATCGAAGCGACAACCTGGGGACTCGCCCGGCGAATCAAACCGCCGGTGATCGTCGACGGATCGCCGCTAAGATGGGATCTGCCGGCAAGCGCGCTAGGGAGTTCTGAACCGAAGTGGCAAAGCCGCTAGCAAGGCGCCGCCGCAACATTATCTCCGCTGCCATTTCTTTGGCAGA